>Ga0325401_1002451_pt1 | contig 16507 bp, 10 predicted proteins | sample PopdelMetagenome_FD_205666 | JGI IMG/M metagenome (GOLD analysis project Ga0325401, IMG submission 205666) | Populus deltoides microbial communities from Bellville, Georgia, United States - Xylem-PdKOR-R2 | ecosystem: Host-associated > Plants > Phyllosphere > Stem > Wood/Secondary xylem | place...
TTTTGCAATGCTTACTTTATCTTTTTCACTCGATTTTCTCACCAAAATGAATGAAAACAATTTTAGAATATTAGAATAATCATATAAATGTATTTTTTTAATTTAGAAAAATCATTAAAATAAAAGGAGTTAAAAATGAGTTATAACAACAGCCGTGAACCTAGGTTACCATAAAAATTTATTGAAGATGAATTTGCACATAAAAAGTCAATATATTTAGGCATGTTAATAATTATGAAGAGGACAAACCTTCTGGAAGGAAACTGGCACTGTTAGCAATCTTTAATGATGCTAAATTCCCCCACTTTGTCCAAAATTTATTTTCTATGAGAAAAGTCTTGCCCAAATTTGATTTTTTTATGCTGCTAGTTGCTTCAAGAACTTGCTCTCCTGCTCTATAAATAAATAATCCAAAGCCCAGAAGAATTTCAAGAGGCATAAACTGTGACATCCAATATTATTCAATAATTAATAAACACAGCAACTCCAAGAATCTATCTTTCTTTTAGAGCATTTTAGAGATGGAAAAGGCACGAACGGTTGGTATCGGCATGGATTACTCTTCCACAAGCAAAGCAGCGCTGCGTTGGGCGGCTGAGAATTTGATAGGTGAAGGCGACCGAATTATTCTGATCCAAGTTCAGCCTCCTAACGCTGATCATACCAGGAAGCAGCTTTTTGAGGGCACTGGATCACGTATGTATTTTCCCTTCTTACTGCCTGTTCTTGCCCTGAGAACTCAGGGCTAGCTGTTGCATGAATCCATGGATTTAATTTATAATCTGTTAAGTTATTTACGAAGCTAATATTTTTTTTACGGGTTTTCAGCCTTAGTGCCACTCGCGGAATTCAGGGAGATCAATTTTTCAAAGCAATACGGGCTTACTTATGATCCTGAAGTTCTTGATATTCTCGATACAGTTTCAAGGACCAAGGGGGTATGTATGCATGCATGATCCTAGTTTTGATCTATAATTTTCTGTATAATCTGCTCTTTTATTGGTGCCAAAATGATATATTTATCTATGTTTTTGGTGATTAAATGTGTGGTTAGCAGGCTGAAGTGGCGGCGAAGGTCTACTGGGGAGATCCAAGGGAGAAGATAGTTGATGCTGTGGAAGATCTTGAGTTGGATTCTCTTGTTATGGGAAGTAGGGGTTTAGGTGCTATCAAAAGGTATTTTTCTTGTCAATCAAATCTAAGTGCCCTTATCTGAATTTTTTTTTTTTCATTTTTCATTTCCGTTTATCTCCCATTTTTAAACTGTATTTCTTTTAAAAACATCAAATTCCAACTTGTTCATTTATTTCATGTGAGTATTCATGATGTTTTTTTGTTAAGAAAAATCATTTTAATCCCTAGTTTTTTCCCTGTACCAAACAAAAATTTGGCATGGATTCTGAGTTAGATGAATGAATCTGAGTTGACATAAAAATTAATTTAAAATGATATAATTTTAAATAAATATTTAAAAAGTAAAACAATGGGTTGTAAGTTTTTTTAAATGTCAAATCAAGTTAACCAAATTAATTTTCTACTATATTTAATTTAAAATCCGGTTCCAATGAAATCCCAATCTGTTCCTACTCGGGTGGTGAAGAAGTTAGAGTGTTTCTAGTTTTGATCAAGTTACTAAAAACTCTGACCAAAATTTGACTAATATTATAATATTTATAGTTTTAAAATCTAATTTAGCTCGTGGCTGGAATTAGATTAGGTTGAAAAAAATAAATAAAAAAATTCGGTGTCATCTGGCTGACCCGGTTAAAATTTTGATAGCAATTCATTGATTTTTTTTGCTAAAACAATATTATTTTAATTTAAAAAATTAATCCCCAGTTAAAAATCAAAACCTGAATTTTTGTATCTAAAAACTATGATAATAGGAGATTATGTATCATTTTTATTCTTAATGCTGAAAAGTGAAAGTCTTCGAAGACATTATTATTCTTTAAGATGCTGAAAAGTAAAAGTATTCGGAGATATTATTATTTTTAATACATTTTTGTATTTAAAAATTATTTTAAAAATAATAATTGTTTTTTCATTCATTTTCTACTATGCTGATGGCAGGGTGTTGCTTGGGAGTGTTAGCAACTACGTGGTGACAAATGCTCCATGTCCAGTCACTGTAGTTAAGGGGTCCAAACCTTAATGTCCTCAAGAGTCTAGCTTGTGTCGCAACATGGGATTGCTGACGATATCACGAGGCTCAATGTGTGTATTTTCATGTGTAGAATACAGTATTTTTTTTTTTTTATTACCGTGACGTTGGTATTTGGTAAGAGTAGATACAAGTTACGAGTGCTTGGTGTGATGAAAGTGTGACAAGGATATCAATGATTTGCTTCCAATTTGAGCTTATCTCTATTTATTTATTTTTTAATTATTGTATTTGAAAGTCCACTGAATTATTTTTTAAATAGAAGTCTTCATGTATATTTTAACTAATTCATTAAAATTCTAAAATTAATAACTATATAAATTTTTAATAATTCTAATGTTTGTGGCTCTCAAATTGGTAATTTTTAAGGAACAAATTCAGGATTGACAAATTAAATTATATTTTTTTAAATTAAAAACACTAAATTTTAACTAATTTAATTAGGTCAAGTAGATAAGATAAAACTCTCAATAATATATTTTATTCATAGAATTTGATCTCGAGATTTTATTTAAAAATACAATCATCCAACCATTTGAGCGTTCACTGTTGGTTGACATTAATACACACGCGTGTGTATATATATAAAGCGTGTCCTTTTGTTATTGGGCCAGGGCATATTGATATGCTCCACGTCCATGTCCTGCTTGGACTGGAGATCTTCGATTTTAATTCATAAATTTGTGGTGGAGACCTGCTTCAATTATGTGAGGCGGCTAATGATATTCTCGTGTAGTCGTTTACTCGTTTTAATTCGGAAAAAAATCTAAACACAAATCGCAATTGGGTGCCCAAACTATATAATTTCTTATTTGGATCATCAAAGTATCATACATTTCTCAATTGGGTCCTTCCATCCAAGGGTATTATTAATTAGTATTCAACATTAGAACCTGATTAAGTAATCTCTGATACATTGAAATTGAAATTAACCAATTTTAAAAGGTTATTTGTTGGGGGATGAAAATGGAGTTACCCTCTTAATTCCCTTTCTCTCTGAAAAAGATGTTTAGGCAGGTGTAATGTTTTCAAAGAAATAAGAAAAATCTGAAACACATGTCATTGATTTAACTAAATTCAATAAGTTGATTAATTTAATAATATAATTTAAAAAAGATATCGACAATAAATAAAACAAATAAAAAAAGCAATAATTAACTAAGAAAAATGATTAGCCAACATCATACATGTGAGGAGAAAAAAGAAAAGCATATTAGTGACTTATCATTACTCCATCATCGACACTACTTGATCACTCAGAAAGAGCTTACCGAAATGATTTTAACGTCATTATGAAACGCTGCACGACGACACCGAAAGAGATTGCATGCGCCTTCAAAGCAATAACCCGAAAAGCAAACCAAATAAAATATCATTAATTGAGCATCTCATTAATACTTTTAATCAATTAATTTAATTTAGTTGAAAAACAAAATTTCTTTTAAAAAAGCTAAATTTAACCAAAAAAAACAACAAATAAAAAGATAATTTGAGTTATTTTTTAATTGTTTTGAAAAATCATATAAAAAACTCAATTTCCAATTAAATAAATAAAACTAAAAAATCACGAGTTAAAAAAACAAAATAATTTAATATTAAAGGATGAAGTAAAAAAAAACCATGTTGGAATCTTAAATCTAAGTTAATTTTTTAAATTTACAACATGTGAAATTCAAGACTGAAACTCAATAAAAAAAATCAATTCTTAAAAAAAAAATTAACTTGTTTGATTGAAGAGATATAATCAAATACATAAAATAAATTTCTATTCTTTCAAATAAAAAATACAGATAAATTTATCGTTTCTATCTGTATCTTTTTTTAGTTAGAATTTTTTATTTTCCTTTTAATGTCCCCTGCAACACCGTGGAATCTTGGAGTTACAAATCTTAAAGAGATAGTGATTAGATATAGTACTGGAAAATTGACAGCCTTATGCTGTGACTTTGATCAATTGGTTTTTAATATAAAAATAATATTAAAATGTTTGATATAGTTTTTTTAACTGAATAAATATTAACTTAACTTGATACGACCTGATTAATAATAAATTTAAAAATAATTTAGATAATCATTAAAAATATAATATAATTTAAAAAAATCAAGATAATATATTTTTTTAAAAAATACTGAAACGACAATATATTAGATCGATTCGGATCAAATCGGGTTAACCTGTCATATATGTTACCCAGATCATAAAACCCTGATAATCCAATAGAAAATAATAATAAAAAATTATTAAACTCAATTCTCAATTAACTAAATAATAAATAATAAAATTCAAATAAAAAATAAGGCGAGTCAACCCGGATTAACTGTCCAAACATGGATCATAATACCAGGATAACCCCATAGAAAGTAAATCAAAACAAATTATGAAACTCAATTTCTAAAATTAATTAAATATCAAAGGATAAAATTAAAAAAAATCACTTGAAAAAAAACAAAAAAAAATACACTCGAATCAACCGACCAAACAATAAGGTCATGAGACTGAAATAACCTCATAGAAAACAAATCAAAATAAATTATAAAACATAATTCTCAATCAAACAAATATTAAATGATAAAACTGAAAAATAAATTCAACTAAAAAAGGACAAAAAAACCTCCGGCCAACCGGCCTAACCCGTGACCCGGGTTATAACATTGTGATAACAACATAGAGAGCAAATAAAAAAATAAGGCTCAATTCTGAATCAATCCAATATTGAAGGATTAAAATGAATAAATAAATAAACCAGAGTCAACTCGGGTTGACTTACAAAACCTTGATCAAGAAACTGAGATAACTCCATAAAACGTAAATAAGAAAAATCAAAAAGTTAAATCCTCAATAAATCCAATATTGAAGGATAAAATAAAATAAAAATACTCAATTTAAAAAAGGATAAAAAAACCTGAGTTAACATGACTAACCCGCAAAACTCGGAAGCCGGGTTATGAGACCATGATAACCACACAAAAAATAAATAAAAATAATAATTATGAAACCCAATTCATTGAAGGATGAAATTGAAAAAGTACTTCAACTAAAAAAAGGACAAAAACACTCGGTGAACCGACCTAACACGTGACTCGGGTTATAAGATCGTGATAACCCTATAGAAAGAAAATAAAAAAAATTATAAGGCTCAACTCCCAAGCAACCTAATGTTGAAGGATTAAAGTAAAAAATATAAATAAATAAATACAAAAAAAAAACCGAGTCAACTAGGGTTAAACTGCCAAACCTGAGTCAAGAGACCGATATAACTCCATAGAAAGCAAATAAGAAGAATTATAAAGTCAAATTCCCAATAAATCAAATATTTAAGGATAAAATAAAAAAATAACCACTCAATTTAAAAAAGGAGAAAAAAAATATACTCGAGTTAACACGGCTAACCCATAAAACTCAAAATTCGGGTCGTGAGACTATGATAACTCCATAAAAAATAAATAAAAAACAATTATAAAACCCAATTCCTTATCAACTCAATGTTGAAGAATGAAATTGATAGAAATAACAATTAAAAATTGTAAAAAATAACTTGAGTTATCACAGCTAACTTGCAAAACTTGTGTTGTGAGACCAGAAAACTCTATAGAAAACAAATCAAAGTAAATTAAGAAGTTCAATATCCAATAAATCCAATATTAGAGAATGAAATTAAAAAACATTCTCACAAATATAAGGACCAAAATGAAAAAAAAACTTGGCTTTTCACCTTTGGTCACTACAATGAAAAAATCAAGTTTTTTTAGTTCTTTTTTATTTAATAATAATAATAAAAAAAAAAACAATAATAATAACAACAACTAATATTTTGTCCAATCTACAAAACTCACAATACACTGGGTAAAGATAAACATGAAAATTAAGGTAAATGACTATTGTTTTTTATTATATAATATGATTTTGTTTGATATTGTTATATATGTGATACTTTTTAAAAATATTTTTAATTTAAAAATATATTAAAATATATTTTTTAAAATTTTTTATTTTTAATATTAACACATTAAAATTATAAAAAATATTAAAAAAATATTAATTCGTGTTTTTTTAATTTAAAAACACTTTTAAATTGCACTCAAACATGCGCAAAAAAAAAAAAAACACCTTAAAAGCTCTATCATGAGTTTGTGCAAAGCACTTACCAGGTGATTGCCAGGTGATCAAGTCCTATTAAACTCCAATACTTGCATGATTTCTTTCACTAAATATTTCAAGGCACTACTACTGTTCATGTTGTTCATATCCCTGAGCGATGCTTGGTGTTCAAAAAGAACACAGCTTTCCATCACTAACGATCTGGATTCAGGCTCGGAACTCTTAGTTCATTGCAAGCGAAGAAATTATAATCTTGGCTTAAAATCCCTCTCTCCTCATTGTAGCTGGTTATTTGATTATTTTGTTTTTTATTAATGATGGTGTGCGGATCAATTTTTACAGATTTTAATTAATTTTATAAGTTTTAAAGTTAATAGTTATATAAATTTTTAATAACTTTGAAATTTATAAAAATAAAGTAAATATTTTTTAAAAAGTAAATTCAAATCTTGATTAATTAAATTATAAACCTGCTGGTCATTTGATTTTTGTCCTCGTTGTCGGAGACGCCTCGTATTTTGTAATATGGTATGGAATGGACAAAGTAAACTGTTCGATATCTACACAGGAGAAAGGGATGGTGCAATACGTGGTGTCGGTGGTTGGCCTGTCCTTCAAAGTGTTCCGTGGAGGCATGTGGTGTCGGTGGTTGCCCTGTCCTTCAAACGGCAAAGTCAATTGTTTTCCATGGAAGTTAGGATAACTCCAACGAGTTCTCCCAGGAGAGAAATATGATGGAGATTTAGAGATTTAGAAAAGATCTTGAAGTATGTATGCTAGATCTCCTGTTTAATAAAAAAAATAAATTACTTCTCTATTTATAACCTTACAAGTTGCAATCATAATGGTAAAATCTGGTTTGAGTCGATTTTTAAAAATATATATTTTTAAAAAAATTAATGAATTAAGAGTTTGATTTTGACCAGGTTAACTAATATTTTTATTTTTAATTTTTTTAATTTAAATCAGTTTAAATTTTAAAAAAGTCAATCAACTAAATCAACTAATCCCGTCAGGATTTTATTATTAAGGTTGCAACTTTAAAGATTACTGTACATTATGAAAAATACTTTTAATTTTATAAAAAATTTATGCCACAATCAGTTTAATTTCAGCCAGCTATTCATTTTCAATCCAATAAAAATAATTTTTATTTTTATTGGATTGAATATCGGAACCCAATTAAATAATGGCTGATACATTTAAAAATGAAATTAATTAATGTAAACGGTTATTTGTCAGGGATAAAATTGAAGATCGCTTCTGAATTTGTCATCCTAATAAATATTTTTTTTTAGGCACGGGTGCTTGTTAAGTTTCATTTAATACTTTTAATCAATCACAATGTTTTCTTTTTTGTTTATAATTTATTATAAAATTATAAGAATATTATCATAAAAAATAACACTTATTTAATGTCTTTAATACATGTAATTGGTTTTTTCTTAAACATCTGAGTTTTATTTTAAAAAAATTAAAACAATAAATTAAGTTTAATATAGCTCACATTTTTTAAATTCTAATATCATAAACTAATTTATGCCTCCCTTTTTTTTATTCTCATATTAAAAAAACTAAAAAACTAAAGGAAATTAGTCGTATTTCATTATGAAACATTAAACAAAACACTGAAATAATAAAATAACTATTATGCCTATCTCAACAAAAATAATTGAATTATTTATTAGAGGTAATACAGTCTTTTTTCAAGGTATACTAGTTATAACCAAATTTATCAGGGTAGATCGTTTTTTCAACCTTTTAAACATAATAAAATAATTAAATTAACTTTAAAAACAAAAATATTTAACTAGAGTCTATGTTCTTTGTCGACTTTTATTTTTTTATTAGCATGATAAAATAATTAAATTATATTTAAAAGCAAAAAAATTAATTGGTGTCCAAGGTTTTTTTTTTGGTATTTTCAGCCTATTTTGTTTTTGTTATAATCAAGTTGACTTAGAAGAATTTGATAATTTATTCGTTTTTCTTTGTTAGATTAAGCTTTTTTTAAGGATATTTTTAATTTAATTAAATTAATTGATTAAATATAAAAATAAAATAATCACTTTATGATATTTTGTTTGGTTTGCTTTCTAAGTCTTTACTCTTGTGGTCATGCAACCTTTCACAATGATGCTAAAACCATCTTGATGAGCTCTTTCTAATGGTGGAGTGGTGTCAACAATGAAATAATGGCGAGTCTCCAACGGTTTTTTTTTCTTCGAATATGATATTGACAACTCATTTTTAATAATTAATTATCTCCAATTTTTTTTTGTTTTATTTAGTATCGATGTTTTCTTGATTATATTATTAAATTAACTAAATTTATTAAACCCATTTATGTCAATGACCCGAGTCTCAATTGTTTTTTTTAAATCTCTAGCATTGCATAAATATCTTTTTTTTTAGTTAAGAAAAACCTAACCTGGTTACATAATGCAAAACACTTATCAATTATTGTCTACCAATTTCATAATATTGTCCTTCTCCCTTGAACTAATTTGAAATTACCTGTAATTAAGAGAAGGTCCACTAAAACATCTCTTAATTAAGATTGAAATTTCAAGGGATTGGTTAATTATGTTTTGTGTTAGGCTTATGAAACAAGCTCAATTAGACATTAAAGATATTTTTCAGTAAGTTTTTTTTCCTAATCATGTACTTTAAATTTCATTATGAAATATGTGTTGAATTTAATTTTGATATATGAAATTAAATTCGCTCGAGAATACTACTTAATTGTAAAATAAAACCTTGAAAGCTTAAGAGGGATATATATTATTATCATATAATAAGTAGAATTTTAACAAATTCCAGGAATAGAAAATATTGCAACTTGAAAAATATTATTCGCGTTTTCAAATCAAAAGTATTAAAATAATGCTTTTGGTTCGCAACGCGAATATAATCACAACCACACCGGCATTAATTTCCAAATGCGACTAAGGCTCTACTCTTTTGGGAGATAATTGATGAAGTGAGAAAAATCTTTAGCAAACACCATTCATCTTCTTCTTTTCCATGACAAACTTCCTCCAAATTGTAGTTATCTCCCTCTGTGTCTCTAGAGCAGTTTTCTTCACAACCACAGCACCATGCTGCTCATTATCACCATCACCAGAAATCGAAATCCTAGCACAAACTTTGCATGGTACGGTCTCAAGCTCATGCATAACTTTCTGGATATCATTGACAAGCCGTTCGGCTAGTGTTCGTGAGAAGTCTTCTCGTATAACGACGCGCAACACTGTAATATGCTGAGCATCAGGAGGCATGGTGTATGCTGGCACAATCCAACCAAACCGCCTTAGCATGTCGGATACCTCAAACTCGTTGTGGGTGCTATTGTCCTTCAAAGAAAAGGCTACCAATGGTACTCCAATGTCTTTAGAGATAATGTCGAACCTGCCTGTCAGCTCCAATCCTTCTTTGAGCACTAGCATGTTGTCTCTGCAATTCTCCATAACATTCTTGTATCCCTGATGAAAAAAAGATTAATAATTTTGGTGTCTCAAAACTAGCTAATTTCTCATGTTCATAGATGTTGAAACCTACCTCATAACCCAAACGAATCAGTTGATAGTACTGGGCAATGACTTGACTAGAACCTGCAACAACAAGAGGCAAGATTTAGCTTATCCATGTAAGATATAGGGTAAGCTAGGTAGGTAGAAAACTGTTAAGAGAAAGCTATTTTGAGCTTGGAAATAACCTTTAGAGAAGTTGAGGGTGAAGGTGGGCTGATCAGCTCCGAGATAATTGATATGGAAGATAAGCTCTTCAGGCAAGTCCTCTTTGCTCCTCCAAATGACCCAACCAATTCCAGCATAAACTAGTCCATATTTGTGTCCACTAACATTGATGCTCTTCACCAATGGCAACCGAAAATCCCATTCAAGATCAGGGTATATGAATGGTGCTATGAATCCTCCACTTGCTGCGTCCACATGGATTGGTGTATCCCATCTGCAAAATAGTGAAATTCTTGTTGGATTTAGTGTAACGTACATGTAAGAATGTAATGTCGAGAGAGAGAGAGAGAGATCATACCCAGTTTCCTTGTTCTTCTTGGTCAATAGATCATTCAAGAGCTTGACATCTTCAAACTCTCCATTGAGAGTGGAGCCAAGGATAGCAGCAACACAGATTGTGTTCTCATCCACCATTTCCACCGCCTTTTCAGGGTCCATCACATAATAGCCTTCTCTTAGCTTCACTTCTTTCAACTCCACTTCAAAATACCTTGCAAATTTCTCCCAGCAAACCTTTAATTCATGCAAAGGGGTCAACAAATTCTTAGCTATACTAGCAATGATCACATTTGAATTATTGAAAAAGAAGCATAGTACTAATCTAAATTTATTACCTGAACATTGGCCCCGGTGACGATGTTGGGCTGATCACATGGCTTTCCCTCAGCTTTTCTCTTGTTCTGCCATTTTCTTTTGAATGCTAAACCTGCCAACATGATTGCCTCTGAGGATCCTACAGTTCCTACTCCAACTGCAGTCTCTGATTCTCCAAGTGGGGCATTGAAGAGATGTGCTATCATGTTAACACATCGATTCTGCTTGTATAGGAATTAGAAGATGAGCTCCACGAGCTTTAATATTAAATGTTCGTTATTTAAAAGATGATTGTAATTCAGATTTAAATTAATTATTTTTTGAGTTAATTGGGACTGATTTGTTTTCTCATTAATAAGACCATATGAAGAATAAGGCAAAATTATATGAGAAGCTTTATTGTCTTAAGAAGGGAATTATGTGGTTAAATTATTTTGATAATTTTCTAAATTGATTTTTTTTTTGGGAAAAAGACATATTTGTCTCCAAAAAATCCCATTATTCTTGCTGGCTCTCCAAACCAAAAGCAATTCCCAATTAGATCCCTCTTCTATCAAACATCACCCAATTAAAACGGCCTCGTTTCTTAAGATTTAAAGGCAAAAAATTTAAGGGGAGGGTTAATCGGGTAAGGTCTCATCGATTAGGGGATCCAATTGGGAATTTGTTTTTGTTTGGAGACATTGTTGAGAGTTGCATGATAGTTGGGGGATAAATAATTAAATATGTTCTTTGCTCTAATTTTTTATTTGAATGTAATGATAATATTGTATATGAAATTAATCTCCTTAAAATAATTGAATTATTTTTAACAACGATTTCTTAATAATTTTGGTGCATTTATCTATAATGTGATCTTTCTAGCTTTTTAATTGATTTTTTTATATATATTTTAAAAAATACTGATATTTCAAGAGAAATTATCATACAAGATTAAAGAGAGTTTGTGGTCCAAAATGTGTATCGGGATTCCATCACTTTTTACTGACTGTGAATATGATTTATTAATAAAAACAAATTCCAAAATTATTTACCAATCTCTGCTCTAAATTCTTTTAATATCAAAGCTATTAAATCTGTTTGGGCCATGGTTTGACTCACATGTTAGATATATAAATTAAGTAAATTTAAAATTATGTTTTTTCATGATTTTTCTTAACTCGTTTATTTTTGAGTTTTAAAAATGTTTTTAAAAAATATTGATTTATATGTATATATATATTTGTTTTAAATTATTTAATTTTGTATATTTTTAAATTGTTCAAATATATTAATATCAAAAATAATTTTTTTAAAATAAAACAAATATTATTTTAATATATTTTTAAATAATAATAAATACTTTAAAAAACAATCTCGTTATTTAGCTTTGACACACCGAAATTATAGAGATTAAAGCTGAAATCTCGGATAAACAACACCTAGTCTTAGGAAAAAAGCACCAAGCAAACCTAATGATGACCCAATCAAACCTCAATCTGCCTAAAAATCGGCCTTCTTTCGGTTTTCCATTTTATCCTACTTTCCCTCTAGGCCAGCAACAACAATATATATATGATAGGATTATATCAATATATAATATTAATTACACCATATATAGATATGTGATGGTTTTTTGTTTTTTTAGATTTAAATCCCATATATAACATCATATCATTCAATGAGTAAAAAACTGACATATTTATTACATTAAAATAGCATTTAATTATTATATCAGCAAAAGAAAAAAAAACAATTAATTATTTAAAAAGAGAAGAACTTACTTCAAATTAAACTGTTTAAAAAACAGAGCTATCTCTGTTTCTCTGGCCTAATATCTTTTTGTTTCTTCTTGTACATGTCACTTTTATCCCGATCGAGACATTAACTAGACGTAATATAAAGTTTTTGATATAATTTTTTTTTATTTAGTCAAAATCTTTGTATAACAATGATCTGAATAGTGCTGGCTAGGAAACTATCATGGCTGTCACACCTCCATGCATCACTTAATTCATGAGAAGATTACAGATCCAAAGAGCTGAAACAAGTTTTTGATCTAAATGAAATATCCATTTTAGAATAATTAATTCATGCATGGAAATATATAATTATTTATGAATGCAACACAAGAATATGATCTGAAATACTAAGCAAATATAATTAACTCGCCTGTAATTCAGTGGTGACAGGATACTCATCCATGTCAACATAGTTCTTGTTAACAGAAGCCATGATGAGCTTGTCGCACTCAGGCTCCATCCATGTTGTCACAAAAGACGCCAGGTTCAGCCTAGGGTTTCCATCCAACATGAGCTCATCGTTTATGATCTGGTAGGCTGCCTCTTTTGGGATCGAATTCTCTGGCATTCTGAACCTGAAAGAATGTCCATCATGGAAAAAAAATGATTTAAAGATCGAAATCAGAAAAACAGATTCAGGAAGTGATGGGATATAGATCACCTTGGAAGCGAGGCTCGAACATATCGAGATGCGAAGGTCGAGTGGACAGAAACATCAGTGTCTAGTGCAGTCTTGGAGAGAGCCATGGTGTGAAGACAAGATCAGAGGTAGCAGAGAGACAGAAAACGAGAGAGGGATGATACTTATACGGTGAAAACTTTGAGGCTTTGTATTTGCAGCTTAATTTTCTTGCCATTAATTTCTAACAGACCTTGACGTCATTTATGGTTACTCTTTCATTTCTTTTTTGTTTGGTTGGGGGAATTATGGAGTACAGTGTTTTTTTTAATCTCTTAGCATTTTAGGTTTGGCCTCATTTATTTTTAGATGACATTTCCTGTTGATTTCATTTATTTCCTGTTCTTTTTATTTTTATTTTTTTATTCTCTGTTTTTTTTTTTAAAGCAGGTTTACATTTTGCTCCATTGCATTTGATTAAATGTTAGATGACAGAAAGAATATAAATAAAAATATATTTGATTAAATAGATAAAAACAAAGACATAATTAATATAAATGTTTTAAAATAGTTTTGAAATGAATTTTAATATTATTAAAATATGAAGTGCAATAAGACATATCTCTGTTTTTAATTTTTCCGTTTCGAAATATATAAAATAATTGTTATTTTTGAACTAGTTTGTGTATTAATCCAAAATAAATCATGTACTAATTTCCAAATCTAAATACGAAAACTAAATAAAAAAATCATATATTTTTAATCATCAAACCAATTGTTTCCTCGCAATCAGTTTAATTTACTGAATTAGTAGTTCTCGCAACTAAATAGGACATACAATTTTTTACAATTTCAAGCATGTATTACTGTGATGGTTTTTTTTTTTTTTTTTAAGTTACTGGTAATCTACTCTTCTGATTTATTTCATAATTGTCCTTGAGAATTGATGGCACATAATTAAATTAAAAGATATTAAAGGAGTGCTGGAATTATTGTTGTAGCGTGCTAAACATTTGTGTACTTTTTCACAAATCATTTTTGATTGTAATGGTGAGTTTATTTTTAATTTTTAATTTACATATCAAACTTTTATTTCACACAATTAAGTTTATTCGAATTTAAATTAGCATTAAATTGCGTATATTTTTTTGGAGGGACAATTAAATTAAAAAACAGAGGATTAGAGTGGAAAAAAAAGGGTAAAATAGATGGTGATTTTGAAATTTGTTTGAAAAGTTCAATTTAATCCCCTATCTTTTTTAGCTAGTAGGGAAGCCGCCCCTTTAATTTTTGAAAATTTAATTTTGATATTAAACTTTATTTTTTTATTTTTAGTTCTTTTTAGTGGGAGAAAAGAGAGGGGCTTGTTGAATTTCAGTGTAAAGAGAGAAAGTTGTCGTTGATAATGATTCTAGCAATAAAAAAAATTGATTTTTATATCAAATAGTTTTTTATGATGAGAAGAATTCAAATTAGGTATGTGTTTTTACTTTGAAAGTGCCTAAAAAAAGAGATCCAAACTTAGAAAGATTTTTTATTTTAGGTTGATTTTAGGTTTTGAGGCAATTTTTTGTGTTTTAGGAGGCCATGAATTAGTTTAACAAGGTTTTCTAGGTGTTTTTGGTAAAAAGATGGGTTTTTAGGTGAAAACACAAGAACCTTGTTTTTCCGGCTACTAATCTAGAGAATTCTAGACAATGCGCCATCCGCACGTGAGCCTTTTCTTGATGGGTTAAATGTTTGGTTTAGCTTACCAGGCCCAACAACGTCTACCTCATGCTTTTCTTTCCTTAATTTTGATTTTTTTTAAATACCACCTTTTTTATGTCTTTTTTAAAATAACACTCAATTACATCAGAGATGCAAGGACAATTTCTTGACCCATCTAGAATTTGATCTGAATTTATAGTTGGAGGTTGGATTGTCTAGTAGACCTGAAAGAAATCGGGTTTACAATATCTCAAACACTACAGTCAAGGATATGCAGACAAGCTATAGTGTATCGACCGCTAGTTCCTTGTAATTGGGGTTCGAGCTCCCAATCCTTGGTTGTCGAGGTGATTATATGAGATCAAGTAGAAGATTGGATGACTTGGTTTAGTGCTGAGATGACGCAACTTAGATTCGAGATGACTGGATTTAGGCAATTGTACGAGGAGATGTTGCCAAGTCTTGATGGTTCATGTGGTCTACCTACCTCATTGCCCCCTTGGTCTCGATGAAGACTCATCTCCTCCTTTTTCAGTTTCTGTCTATTACATAAATTGTATTCAATAATATTTTTTATATTAATAATAAAAAATTTGTTTTTTTATTTTAGTTTTATTTGTTTTATGTTTTTTTTTAACTTTTTTAAATATTAAATATAATACTAACGGAATTACCAATAGACTTTGAATCACATATAGAATAACTGACATAATAAGTTCCTTATAAAGTTCTAGAGAGTTGAAAAAAATTACATGACTTTGCCATTGACAATTATAAACAAAATTACCAACAAACTAATTCTCTCGGAAAGTTCCAGAGAGTTCAAAACAATTTACATACTTGCCACTGATAATATGTGGATCTTTGATAGATTAATTTTGTCGATAATATGCATTTTATCACTGATAGAATTACCAATGATTTATTCTTTTGGTACTTGCCACTGATAATATATGGATCTCTGATGGATTAATTTTGTCAGTAATATATATTTTATCACTGATAGAATTACCAATGATTTATTCTTTTGGTAATATGCCATAATTCTTAATCAAATTATCAAGGAAATGATATTGATAATTTTTTTTTATTTGATGTGTTTTTCTCTTTTGTAAAATCATTGGAGATTATACTATCAAGAAAATGATCAATATAATATAAATTATAGAAAATATATTTTTTAATTACTTAGTTATCTTCTATAATTTCATCGGTATATTTTTTTGACAAAATAAAAATTTAAATATCAATAAAATATTTTATTGGTGTTATGTAATATTATAGTCCAGCGATCAAGTTATAATCAAGTCGATTTAAGTATTTGATATGGAATTTAATTAACCCATCCTCTTCCGTTTCGATTATGATATTTAAGAGACTTTTTTTTTTTATGGAAGAATATTTTGGAAGAAAACTCAATAAAAATCTAAAGTCCTCATAATCCTTGCTCGATTAAGTACTTCAAGCATAAATCCATTCCTGGGTTTCAAAAATACACACAATCAAGTAGTTGTACATCACATAACGATGACACAAGAAAAAAAAAAAAACAATTTGATTGATTAGGAAGACTAGCTCAACACCATAAATAATAAAATTGCGAGAGGGAAAATCACTCCAGCTCAATCCACCACCCTTTCATTCTCTAGCAAACACCATTCATCTTCTTCCTTTGAATGACAAGCTTCCTCCAAGCTGTAATAATCTCTCTTGTTTCGTTCTGGACGTCCTTCTTGTCTTTATCGGCCACGGCATCCTTCTCTTCATTAGCCAACACAATAT
>Ga0325401_1002452_pt1 | contig 16505 bp, 12 predicted proteins | sample PopdelMetagenome_FD_205666 | JGI IMG/M metagenome (GOLD analysis project Ga0325401, IMG submission 205666) | Populus deltoides microbial communities from Bellville, Georgia, United States - Xylem-PdKOR-R2 | ecosystem: Host-associated > Plants > Phyllosphere > Stem > Wood/Secondary xylem | place...
CTTTCGCATAATGATATGGGGTGCATGCTCTACTCTCTCTCTCTCTCTCTCTCTCTCTCTCACACACACACACACACACACACACACACACACACACACACACACTCTTTTTCCCTAGGGTTCCATTCTAATTGTCAGCATTGAGCGTTTCCATATGTTCTGTCTGAATGAAATTTGAAAATGGTCTTGAAAAATATTGCAGCGGGGTGGGGTCTTGCTTCATCAGGAGTATCATCCCTCTCCAGCCTCGTGGATTCTCTTAGGTTGTCGGTGCTACAGAGGTTCATTTGATATCTAACCAAAAATACTAAAAGACATCACTGATTTAGTATCAGTAATTTACTGTGATTCTAGACACGTTCCTATTCATTGGAGCAGTGTTTTTACTCCTTTACTTTTATGGCAAAAATGGTTATGCTTGCAATTAGGGGTACAATTATCTTTTTATAAGGATGCATTAGTCATTGCAAAATTTATCGGAGCCAAAATGATCTAGACATGTTTCTTTTGGTATAGTGTAATCACTGATTTGTCATTGAAAGCAAGAAAAATTAGGCTTCAGGAAAGGGGTTCTTCTATCTTTTGCAAAAACAAAAACAATGTGGTTGCATTCATACCCTAGAAGGAGAAAAGAAATAGCATGGGCAAAGGTGCTTCTCAGTCTTTTTTATTCTTTTTAAACAATAAAATTACGGCATTATCATTTCACTTTGAAAAAATTAAGACTACTAGAGAGGGTGTTTTTGTCTTTTTTATATGGTTTTGTTGTAATTCACAAGTGGAGTCGGGGATATTTGGGTTTTTTAATATTAATAAATTATTGTTTAAGTTTGGAGGTGGCAGACGTGTGCTTTGTACACACAAGCAAGTGGGCGTTGCTCGCGTTCTTCGAGTGGCACATGTGATGCCCAAATTGCACCAAATACTGAATTTCAAGGCGACATTCGATGCACCTCACTAATCCCATCATAATGGTAAGACACATATTCACGGTCGTGACATGGAGAAGTGCTGACCGCGAGTTTTTCCCTCCCTCCCTCTCGCCTTTCTCTCCTCCTAGAAAATCTTTCTAGCCATTGCAAAAAACAAAAAAGTATGGCTATTTGTTTCTTAAGTTAAATTAGATTTTTGTTCTTTTAATTACAGTGTATTTGGTCTTGAATCATTTAATGAGTTAATTTTTTTTTTAATTTCATCCATTTACACTTGATTCTTTTATTAGATTTGGTCTTTATTCTTTTAATCGTGGTGTGTTCGGTCTTGAATCCTTGATTGAATTACTTTATCTTTAAATTTTATCATTTGACATTTTATTTTTGTATCAAATATAATACTCACTTTTTTTATTGTTATTTTAGTTGTTCTTATCCTTTTTTTGATTGAAATTGTTTTTCAATTCCATCTCTTATGATATAGTTTTATTTTTTTGTGTCAAATTTGGTTCTCTTTCTTTAAAAATCTATATTTTTTAAACTTTTTTTTAATTTATTTTTTCAAGTTTATCTCTAATTATTTTGGTTGGTTGGAGATTTTGCTTTGTTATTTTTTTTGGATTTGCTTTTATGTTGTGATTCGGCCTTATGATTTGTGTTACAAGTTTTTAAGATTGGATGTGGCTTCAGTCATTTAAAAAACAATATTCATCCATCCTTATTAAGCTTGTTGGAAATTGATATTCTTTTTTATTATTCTTTTATGAATTTGATTTTTCTTTTTAATTTTTCCATTTTATTCAATATTTGATGATATTTAAGGTTTGACCATCAATATTTTAATTTCTAATTTTGACCCTTCATCTTTTTATCAAATTTTAATTTATTTTCAATTCCATCCTTAATACATAATCTTGATTTTATTTTTTAAGGTTTGGTCCTCATTCTCTTGGTTTTTATTTTTTATTTTGGATTTATTAGTTAATTTGATTTTTTTTTAATTTTGTCATTAAATTTAGAATTTTTGTTTACCCTCTCAATTTTTTTTTCAAATGAGTTTTTTATTCTCTCAATTGCATTTTTTTAATCTTTTATTCTTTTTATTTCATCATTTAATATTTCATTTTATTGGTATTTGATCTCCTCATTTTATCCCCATCGCTTCTACACCTTACCCCAGAGTCAATATGGGATAATTATGAGGTTATAGGTCGAGTAAGTTGACTCGAGTTAACCCAAGTCAACCAAATCTTTTTATGTTATAAAAAAATCAAAATGATATCATTTTGAAAAGAAAAAAAAGAAAAATAGTCAACGAGTTTTAACTCTGTTTTGATTGGATTTTCCATAAATTAATTGAAACAAGGTTCAACCCAAGGTTTTGACCATCTTACACTTGATTAATGCTCCCCAAATTTCTTTTCATGATTGTTATTTGCTTAAGTTTTCTTTTCAATCAAGTTTTTCCTATCTCATGATCGACATGAGAAGTTTATCCAGGTGACCCAGGTTTTTTCTAATGTCGTTTTTTTTTATCCTTTTTGAATTTTTCTTTCAAAATTCAATTCTTTTTACAACTAAACTTTTTTTTCTTCTCTATTTTGCCTTATATTAGGTTATTATGTCTACTTGGTTCTTTTAGCGGGTTTTGACAACCTCAATTTGTTTTGCAAGTACTTTGTTTTTTAATATTTTTTTTCATTGATTTTTTTTTTTGATTTCATTCTTCTATATTTTTATACTAAGGGATTGATGATCATTATTTTCTTTAGCTCTCTTTCTATGATATCGAGCTATGAATTTATTTTTTTCTTTAAAATCCAATAATAACACTTGGACATCACAATCCAGTGGATTTCCTTAAAATGTTAGTAAGACAAGAAATCAACATTTATCCCTCATTTTCTCCCAAAATGGATATTATTAGTTAGTAAATAAAGTTGATTTGCCTAATTTCTCTCCAAATGGATATTATTAGTTAGCAAATAAAGTTAATTTACCTAAGTTAATTTACCTAATCTCTCCCCAAAAGGATATTATTAGTTAGCAAATAAAGTTAATTCGCCTAATATCTTCCTAAATGGATATATACGCGCTTTGTTGCGGGTATATATCCTAGTTTTTTGCTCCATCTATACTGCGAGGCTTTTAAAATCAACTTTTTATTTACTTCTATTCTAAAGAAAATATATTTTATTAGGGTAATTCTCATTTTCTTATTAATGTATTTTTTTATTTACAAAAACATATATTTTACAAAATAGTAGTTAAAATTATCATGAAAAACTATAATCTAATTTAAAAACTATTACAAAATTTGATAATAACTAAAATAACATTTTAATATGATTTATATTGAGTTTGATAAAAAAATACCTTAAAAAAAACTTAAAAAAACTAGAGTGTAATATATATATAAAAAAATAAGACACCAGGTCTAGCAGAATCACCCAGCATTCTAGGCTAAAAAACCAAAGCCTAGTAACGTCTGAATACTTTTTCTTTAAATTGATAAACAACACATTATTATTATCTTTTTTTAAATTTGATAACATGTTATCTGTTTGGTAGGTAATACCACATGCTGTCATCTAATTCAAATTCTGGTCAGGAAGTTGGTTTTTGTGTTCTTGAATCTAAAAATCTCATTTTCAATCTTTTTTTATTTAAAACACTTTTAAAAAAAAATCCTAAAAATCCAAATCTAATTTTTTACCCAAAACATAATAAAAATAATAATAAAAAGTTAGATCAATTAAAAAAAATGAGTTTGAATTTATTTTTTTCAGCATACTAAAAGTTCCAAACCACCTTTATAGAACTCTACTCTTTAAGATGAATTCCACTGACACTAATATAAGTGTTTTTTTATTGTTGAAATATAATCAATCAAATGTTTTCTCTCTTTTCCCTCAATATATAGGGATCAAAACTCAAATAAAATGAAATTTATGATCTAAACATAAATTCATAGACCCAATAATGTAAAGATTTGAGACTTCATAGATAAAATTATAGTTTTTCATCCTTTTTGAACAATAAAAATGAAATGCATGATTTTGTTTTCTTAATTTGAATCCTTGTTTTTTTTTTTTATAAAATTATTTTTTAATTCATCCTAAACACCATTTAGATGTATGGAATATAAATAAAAAGTGAATGATGCAAACACCAAGTGCAAGAATAAAATAGTAAAGAAATAAAGTTTAAAAATAATAAAAAAAGTACCATAGGATAAACAATGTCATCCACGAAGAATCAAGCCATAACCCACATTAAAATTGAGTTTTGTTTTCGATTTTTAATTTAATTTAAATCTTGGAATTTTTTATTAGGTAAACTCGATGACCTTTCAATTCGAGCTTTAGCTATCAAAATTTCATATGAGATTCCACAGTAAAAATCTATCTCTCCCTCCCTCTTCATTTCCTTATAAAGACTCCTTTGACTCCTTTGACTCCTTTGACTCTTTACAGCTACTAGGCCGGCAAGGAAATGCAGGAGAAGATAAGACCAAGGAAAAAAATTGTCTTTACATGCCATTTGTAAAACATTCCTTTGGCTGAATACGTTGGACCCTTTAAAAAACAAAAGAAAACAGAAAGACAACCTTTCATGCTTAGAATTTGTTGGGGTTGAAATGGAAAAGCTTGAGAGGGATTTGACATGGTTTGATGGATGGGTTCTTATTACTTTCGTGGTTGTTTTTGGCTTGCATGGTGAAGTAGTTAATGGTGGTTATGTGGATTACAATACTGGAGGTGGAGTTGTGCCAGGAAAGTTGAATGTCCATTTGGTACCACATTCACATGATGATGTTGGTTGGTTAAAGACTGTTGATCAATACTATGTTGGGTCAAATAACAGTATTCAGGTTCTAATCTGTTTGTCTTCTGATTGATTTTATGTTTTTCTTTAAAGGGATTGATTTTCATGTTTGACTTCGTTACCGTTCTTTGGCAGGGTGCTTGTGTTGAGAACGTGCTGGATTCAGTGGTGGAATCGTTGCGTCGAGATTCCAATAGGAAGTTTGTTTTTGTTGAAATGGTAATGAAATGGAGATTTTTCTTTTTTCCTGCTTGGTCTTTAGTCTAATACTAGATTCATGGATTCCCTTTTGCATATTTTGTTTTCGTTGTTCCTGGAATATTATTTACAAGTTCAAACTTCAATCAATTGCTTTTTCTGCACAAACAACCGGTGTATGATATGCTATGTGCAGGATACACTACTCTTTAATAGGAATCCTAAATGCAGTTCTGCGTTGTTATACTTTCTGAAAACTCATACATCAAATGCTGTTCTATGAATTAGTTTTACAGTTTAGGATAATGGTGACATATTAGCTGATTCTGAAATTTCATTCAAGCTACGAAGAAAATAGGGCTTGGAAGAGTTGTATCTTGATTATCATAAGATTCAATCGTCCATATAGAAACTTACAATTTTTATTTTCTTCTTTTCTCTAACTAGAAGTTGGATCTCCTATGGAAGTTGATTGACTTCACAGTAGAGTACCCAAATGTTTGGACTAATCCAGGACTGTTTGGTAGCTCCTGCTGTTTACTAGCAGGATATCTTGCCATTTGATGTGAAATTCTCTCACGTCTTTTTTTTTTCTCTATCCCTTTTTCCCTCGTCAAGCTATCCAGTGCATATGCGGTTACAATAATCTAACAAAGCTGAATGTGAATGATATGTAGGCTTTTTTCCAGCGATGGTGGGTAGAACAAAGTGAGGAAATTCAAGAGCAAGTGAGGAAACTTGTTGATGCTGGCCAATTGGAATTTGTGTATGCAGTAGTTATAAAGCAATTTTCAGTGTGTCTGCATATTCATGTGCTTTTGTAGGGAGGGAGAGATTTAACGTTTTTGGTAGTTATGGACGCACAACATGCATTTCTTTTATGGAAATGACAAGCGTTTAAGTGTTCAATTGCAGAAATGGTGGTTGGTGTATGCATGATGAAGCAACTTGTCATTACATAGACATGATTGACCAAACAACTCTAGGTCACCGCGCAATAAAGGAGCAGTTTAACAAGACTCCTCGTGCTGGGTGGCAGATTGATCCATTTGGACATTCTGCAGTGCAAGCTTACCTTCTTGGGACTGAGGTGTAGAATCTTATAAGAATGATTATTCTCAAAATGAAATAAAATAAAAACCTTCGTTATCAAAAGTTGATGTACTGTTGTCATCATCAGATTATTATTATTTTTTTAAGTTGGCTTATTTTCCAATGGGTTGACAGTGGACACATTTTGATTGGTTATATTGTTCCTTCAGCTTGGATTTGATTCTGTACACTTTGCAAGGATTGATTACCAGGACAGAGCGAAGCGCAAAGATGATAAAGCTCTTGAAGTTATATGGCGTGGATCCAAGACATTTGGTTCTTCCTCTCAGGTTCTTAACAACAACCTATCCATTGTTTATTGAAAATGGTTTGTGGGGTTTACAATTCACATGTTTGGGCTGATTGCAGATTTTTGCCAATGCCTTTCCTGTTCATTATAGTCCCCCAAATGGTTTTCATTTTGAAGTATTTGACGACTTTGTGCCAGTCCAGGTTCTAACTACAAACTACAAATGTTTACTTACTATTTCCAAATACTACGCAACTTTCTTGTTGATTTTTCACCTAGCCTATTGCATGTCATATTGCAGGACAACCCCCTTTTAGATGACTACAATGTTGAGCAGAGGGTTAATGATTTTATAAATGCTGCTATGACCCAAGTAAAATTTGAACTCCTCTCTTTCGCTCTAATTATGTGCTTCTCATGGCTGCAAAGGAGTCAGGTGTTAAGCACTTCATTTTGCTAAATGAGCTGAGCATGTATAACAGAATCCTACCACCATTTATCATGCAGGCAAATGTGACAAGGACAAACCATATTATGTGGACCATGGGTGATGATTTCCAGTATCAATATGCTGAGTCTTGGTTCAAGCAGATGGACAAATTAATTCACTATGTTAACAAGGTAATATTTATATGAAATAGGAAAACACATATCTTGAATCTCATCATTCTAAGCCTATTTAATTACTGTTGATGTATCATGCTTGCCAGAGGCGCTTAGTCCAAAACTCTACAGAAGCAATTTGTTGTGGTGTAATTCCCAAGTGTTGTTCCCTCTCACCCTGCCTTTACCTCCTATAATCTACTTGGTTTTCCCCGCCGTTAGATATAGTGTCGGACAATCACAGAAGATGCGCAAAGAACCTCTCTATCACTACTATTTTACAAGAAAGAAAGAGTGTGAGCCCATCAATCAGATTGCTAACGACATGTGTTATAGGGCATATACAAGATGTAGGAAGACCAGAAAGCTCTTGTTTAAGTTTCTTGCAGTTGTGATAAGATAAGAAACTAATGTAGTCCAATGCCTTTTCAACTCTTATTAATCCAAAATCCCAGCACAGGCAATTGAAGATATTAAATGCTAAATGCAATTTGAACTTCCATTAAGCATATTGATCTTTCAGGATGGTCGAGTGAATGCTTTGTATTCTACACCATCTATCTACACTGATGTGAAAAATGCAGCAAATGAGTCTTGGCCACTGAAAACTGATGATTATTTCCCGTAAGAAAAGCAAAGCTTATTGTTTTTTTTCTCTCCTATTCATCAGACATCAGTCTGTTGAGTACACACACTTGATGCTTGTTTTTGGTCAGTTATGCAGATACGGAAAATGCCTACTGGACTGGCTTTTTTACTAGTCGCCCAGCCTTGAAGCGATATGTTCGTCAGCTGAGTGGATATTATTTGGTATGTCAGTAGCCTCTTTGTCTTGGTGATTTGTGGTTTCGAAAAAATATTAGGAAAAGCTCCGATCTGGTTCTAAAGTTTTTACATTAGAGCTTGCTCTTAATTTTGCTTGAACCAGGTGGAAATGGAAGTACCCTGTGGAGAAAGGAAAACATCTATAATGGCTACTCTGGCTGAATTTTATCGTTTTGGGCGGTAGAATGTTGCTGTTTTACTGACACAATTCTTTGCTTTCTAAAACAGGCAGCACGACAACTAGAGTTCCTGGTTGGGAAAAAATCCACTCGTCCCAACACATATAGACTTGGAGATGCTTTAGGTATTGCACAGCACCATGATGGTGTCACTGGCACTGCCAAACAACACACTACAAATGACTACGAAAAACGCCTTGCTATTGGAGCCTTGGAGGTGGGCAGCTAAAATCTCTTCTGAATTACTTGATCCTTAGTTCTTCATCGTTGCTAGTTAGTTTTATTCCTCAAAGTTAACTTAATGTATAGGCAGAAGCTACTGTGAGTTCTGCTCTGTCATGCTTGGTTAGCAATAAATCAAGAGATCAATGTGCAAAACCAGCATTGAATTTTAGTCAGGTACCTTTTGTTATTTGCTTAATCGATCTTCCTTGTTCAGATGAAAATATAGTTTTGCACTAAGGCCATGAGAAGAAGCAACTTACTTTCGTTATTTGAGGATTTCCTTTACGTCTTCACCACTGAATTTCAATCTTTATCAAATATGTCCATTTAGATGATCAATTTAATGCTCCTGGCCTGATGCTGCCTCTTTGAATTTTGTCAGTGTCAATTACTAAATATCAGTTACTGCCCACCAACAGAGGAAGCTATTGCAAATGGGAAGAGATTGGTAATCTCACATTCTTCTACTTTTTCTTTATGAATACTTAACTCAGAATCCTATTCATTATGTAAAACTTGTTATTTCTAGGTCATGGTTTTGTACAACGCTCTTGGATGGAATCGCACTGATGTTATTAGGATACCAGTAAGTAAAATCTTGTTTTGTTGTCGATACTGTAAAGGAGGAAATGGGTTCATTTCATTCAACAAGTAGATGAAATCAAATCAAGGTGTTAGGATAAATGATTAGAAGGCAGGAAAAACCTGTATTCTAGTTCATTTATATATTTTTTGTTATGCTTTGACCTGTCCTGATCATGACTTAGATGTTAAGCACGTTCAGCTCGAAGTATCTGGTCAAGTCATCTTGGGTGTTTCATTCCTTGTTCAGTAATTTCAGCATCAATCTGCAGTTTCTAGTCTTTCTAAATTGAGTTCGATGTGATTCGAAGATGTCCTCTCCCTTTCTCTTTCTATGACCAGAGTTCATTCTTTCACTAAAATTGTTGAGTAACTATATCTACCAGGTTAATGACCCTAATCTAGTTGTTGCTGATTCCTATGGAAAACATATCGAGACGCAATATGTTACCATGGATAATACCACAAGCAGCTTAAGAAACTTTTATTTGAAGGCATATGGATTTCCATCCATTCAAGTGCCCCGGTATTGGCTGCACTTTCAAGTGTCTGTGCCATCACTCGGTTGGAGTACCTACTTTATTGCTAGTGCTACTGGGATAGGTAAGCATTTGATTTTATTTTCTCCTTCTACGACCCTGCTTAAGACTAACGTGATTTCTTCTAAGGTTGATCTGCTGAAGAGAAGCACATGAAACTGAGTTTGTTTCTTTATTTTCTTTCAATTTACCCTTTTCATTTCTGGATAACAAAACTATGCAGGGAAAAGAAGAAACGGGCTCTCTGTGATGGACAGCCCACAGAATGATACCATTGAAATCGGATCTGGAAATTTGAAAATGTCCTTTTCTTCGATGACTGGTCAGCTCAAACGGATGTCTAATTCCAAAACAGGGGTAGACTTCTTAACTATTCCTATGAGAGGTTTATAATGCTTGGCAGATTGTTCTTTTGGACCTTGTTTCACTTCATGAATGGAGGCAGCATAGGCTTTCCTTATGGGTTTTGATTCATTCTTTACCAGCTGCTCCATTCTTTTCTGGACCTTCTAAAATTAATTCTTAGGGTTGGGGAAGCAAAATCTTCTTCTTACTTTGGTATTTGTGGCCAACATACTGAAATTCTTAAATAAATTGACTACAAGTTTATGATATTAACTCCGAAAGTAGCCGGCATGTGCAGTGGTTATTCAATCACAATCATACATGTTACTCTTCTGGGAAATCTTCTACGGCCTGCAAACATTATGCTTGTCAGGAGCTAATTTCTTTTCTACCAAGCATGCCTACAAATAACTCCACAGTTTGGAAAAGGAAATTCCAATACTCATGGAGAGATGTTTTTGTCTTAACATTTGCTTGAAATCTGCATATGCTTCTATTCCTTTAGTTCGTTTATCATTTAGTTTTAGTTTTGGCTCTTTGTTGTGTAACATCAATCTTCACAATATAGAACCTTGTATCATTTCTTAAAGACAATCCTGAAATGAAAAATAATATATAGATCAAGAGATGTTACGACAGTGAAACTGGACATCATTTATAATTAATTGGTTACATTTTACTAGGTTGATGTGCCAATACAGCAAAGCTACTTTTGGTATGGTTCAAGCTCTGAGCGCATGGTATGTGACTTCCCAACCTGTATAAGGATTTTATACCTGAGACTAAATTGATGCAGTAGTTGCTGATGTGCCATCTTTTATACAGCAATCTTCAGGTGCATATATCTTAAGGCCTGATGGTTCCCCTCCCCATATTGTTGCAAGATCAGTAAGTTACTTTTTTCTTAATGCTTAACAAATTACCAACCCTTTCTTGCGTGGAGTATAAACTAAAATGACAAATGAGTAAAAAAATCACAAGTCCACTTTATTCTCAACCATGTGGACTTGTAGTGCTTACCCCACACCCCAAGAATAAAGGGTTAAATTCTAGCTCCTATTTTATGAGTTGATTATTTTTATTTATTTATTTTGAAACTGTTTTGTTTATTTGCAGGTGCCCCTGCAGGTTCATCGGGGACCACTGTTTGATGAGGTTCGCCAACAATTTAATTCATGGATCTACCAGGTCAACATCTATAGGCATCTCTCCCTATAATTTTTTTTCTTTCTTTAAAATGGGATATTAATAACTATGATACTGAATATCAAATCCTTTTGACCATAAATTTTGCGCTTGAGTTCCTACAAGAACATTCACAATATATGATGAGAGCTTTGTTATAGCATTTATCCATAAATTTTTATGGTTTGTGTTTCCTCCACCACTAGCTCTTTTTTTCCCCTTATATTTTAGTTTATGTTTGTTTATCAGGTAACAAGAGTTTACAAAGATCAAGAGCATGCAGAACTTGAATACACTGTAAGTCACATTTTCTGAATCCTAACTGCTTTTATTATTCATTTGTGAAAGTCTGACTTGTTCTTCACAATAACATTCAACTCTTGTAACTAAGAATGCTCTGCCTACCAATGTTTCTGCTTGCTTTCTGTAAACTAGAAGTTAAAAATCTGTCTCAAGATTCACACTAAGCTTTCCTGACAAGTTTTTGAATCATGAAGATTGGCCCAATTCCCCTTGAAGATGGTGTTGGAAAAGAGGTCATCACAAGAATGACAGCAAATATGGCCACAGAAAAGGTGTTTTATACTGATTCTAATGGAAGGGACTTTCTAAAGCGGGTAACTCTCACTATAGTTTCTTTCCAATGTCAGAACCTCTCAATATATCCTTAGTGGAGGAACATGCACATTAAATAATGCTAAGTTAAGAATTCTCAACTTGATCACGAGTAGGAGCTAGCAAAGACACATCAAATTTGTGATTGTCAATTATAAATTGCACTCATCCATATTGCATGTATCAAGCAATGAGTGGTTGGACTACAAAGTTATGTATTATAAATCTGCATTGCCTTCAAGAACGTCAGTTTTGGGTTTATGAACAGCTTTTCACAGAGGTCCATCCATCTCAACCTACGTTATCTTTTTTAAACTGTTCATTTTGTTCTCTTTTATTGAAGCCTCCATTAGTAACTAAGGATATTGTATTCTCTAATCTAACCTATCATTATTTTTTCACAGATTCGAGACTACAGAGCTGACTGGAGCCTCTCAGTCAATGAACCTGTTGCAGGAAACTATTATCCAGTAATTTTCTTTATGCTAGCATCAACCTACAGAAAATTCAGTTTTTTCACGTGTGAAACTTTGCAAAACATATTCTCTTTGTGGGCATTGCTCGTTGTTAAGATCCAGTTATTCAGATTCATTTTGACAATTACTTAGCAACTGCTTATAAATTGCTAGTCTAGTTCTTTTTTCCCCCCCTTCCAAATTGATGAAAGTGATCCGTCTTATCAATCATCATAAAAAAGTCTATGAATAAATAATATCGATACCTTTCGGAGTTTTTCAGCTTAACCTTGGAATTTTTACGATGGATAAGAGATCTGAATTATCAGTCTTGGTTGATCGTGCCACTGGAGGAGCCAGCATTGAAGATGGTCAGCTAGAACTAATGCTTCATAGGTTCAAATAGTTACATTATGTTTTCTTCAATGCTCAAGAATCGCTATGCTTTTCATCTGTGGACATACTAAACTAATTACCGTTCCTTTCATACGCAAGGCGGACTCTCCATGATGATTCCAGAGGAGTTAATGAAGCCCTTGATGAAAGTGTTTGCATTGGAGATGAATGTGAAGGACTAACGGTATGATTTACCATGAATTAGCAACTTTATATTCTAGAAGTCCTGGATGAACACTTCTCATTCTCATTCTGACCACAATTTCATAGTTGTTACTTGACAAGTACATGGTCTGCGTTGTTGAAACTGACTGCTGTGAGAAAATGCTTGTTCCAAGTTTCTTGACCTCATTCTTGGATGAAATAAAGGGCTGCGGATAAGCACCTTAAGGATATATAAATGCTTCATAAGCTCATTTTCCTTACAATCAATCTACATTCTTTTTCAGATAAGAGGAAGTTATTATTTGAGCATCAACCAGGTAGGGGCTGGAGCAGTCTGGCGCCGAACAACTGGCCAAGAGATTTACACACCACTTCTTGCAGCTTTCACACAGGAGGTACGCCTTCATTGTAATAACCGTACGTATGAATTTTGTTAGATCCTAATTTGGCAATTGATTGATTATAAAGAAGGAAGAGACTTGGAAAGCATCTCATGTGGCCACAGGAACTGCCATGGATCCCGGCTACAGCTTGCCACTAAATGTTGCTTTGATAACCCTTCAGGTGAGGGTGCCATCCTATTGTAGAATAACAATTACATTGCTCAAGAGTATTTCTTTCTCACTTGTCATTGTCTTGCAGGAGCTGGATGATGGGAGTGTTCTTCTCCGTCTGGCTCATTTATATGAGGTAATGAGCTCATTACTCATGCTCTGTGTACTCCACCTTGCCATTCTGTTTTGCTCTGCAATGACTTGTTGACATCCTTTAACCACTTCTTAGTTGCTTAGTTTCTCATCATATTTACTCTAAAAAATAGTACCGTTATGAGAACAAGTATAAGAATAGACCCGTGTTTACACAAGCAAGATGAACATTGAATAACTCCTTTCACCAAGTATAAGAATAGACCTGTCTTTCTTCAACCTTACAAAGGGAAGATTGAGGGAAAGAACCCTCAGCGTTTCCAGTTGCTGAATGTTGAATCTCGGAAACCAAGATGATTGTCTCATTGTCAAGGATAGATGTGAAACTTTGAACCAAGCATTATCCTGCTTCATGGTAGTGTTTATTTTATTGAATTGAAGTAACACGGCTAAGTTACAAATAATTCTAACCCGAACCTCTTCAATGCTGCAAATGAGGTCAGGCGGGAGAAGATGCTGCTTATTCAACACTAGCTAAAGTTGAACTGAAGAAGATGTTCAGTGGAAAAGCAGTAAGGATATTTCTATCTGTTTCAGTGCCATGTGTTTTGTTTTCTTTCATGTTTGTTGCCGAGTGGTGTTTCAATTTTCAGATTAAGGAGCTGAAGGAAATGAGCTTGTCATCAAACCAAGAGAAATCAGAGATGAAGAAGATGACATGGAAGGTTGAGGGAGACAACGGAGAGCAACCTTCACCTGTTAGAGGTGGTCCTGTCGATAGTTCAACTCTCGTTGTTGAACTTGGTCCCATGGAAATTCGCACTTTCTTGCTACAATTTTGATATTTATTCACATAGAATCTCTTAAACTTGTTAACATGTATTTCAGAATAAATGAGGTGATGGATCTTTTCCAATGGGAATCTCTCTCCTCATGCCCTTCACTTTTCAAGATTTTGATTCGCTTGTACATTCAAGCGTTGCAGGATTCAAAGTCACCAGTTGACTTTCAGAGGAAATATTTTCCTCATCTCATGTTAATCATAAAATATGCACATTAGAGAAGGATCCAATTGAGAATGTGTGAAATGTACGAGACATGGTCGATGAAATTAGATTTGGGATGCCATTGATGATGAGCATATAGATTAAGGGCTGATTGAGTTTCTCCTTCCATTTTCCCCCCACCATTTTCACGACAGTAAACTTTGACATGTCAATTCATTGTTGATTACTGAGCTCTTCCTCATATTTCACTTTTGTCACTCAACTTTATTTTCTAAATAATCTCACCCTTTCATCATTGGTAGCACTCTCTCTTGGAAATCAAGAGAAAAAAAGAGTAACAGAAGCACCAAACGACGATGGGTTTTGTTACTCTTTCATTTCTTATCCTTTCCAGTTGAGAACACTCCTACAAAATAACACTTCACTTTTCATCTTTTTAAAACACAGAAGAGCCCTTTAAAGGTTTCCTCACCTCACCTCTGTTTTGTTTTTTTTTTTTAAATAACAGGGAAGACAAATGGTGGCTAGGTCTTTTTTTTTTTTAGTTCCTTGGCAAAGTTGTAATATTAACATTACAAGAGATTTTTGGTTATTAAATAAAATATAATGACAATCCTGTATGTTTTTGATTGATTTATTTTCACTAAAACATGAGGATGTAAAGTGTTATTAAGTTAAGGAACTAAAGTTAAATTTTCAAAACTACTAAGACAAAGTGAAACAACGATCAAACTACAAGATGCTTGATGTAATTTATCCTTTATTTTTTTACATTTCAATCTTTGATTTTCCAGAGAGGAAATAGAATGTCATTGAAAAATAGAAGAGAAAAAATGGTTCGCATTCGAGCAATAAAAAACTGATTTTTGTGTTAGAAGGTTCATTTTGACAAGAGTAATGCCATTAAGGTGTTTTTTTTTTAATTTTCATCTTATTAAAAAAATAAATTGGAGCTAGTGAAATTTATTTTCATGGCCTGACTTTTTGGCCACCTATAGTGGTTAGAGACTTTACTAATAGATGACAAATCATTTGTTTATTGTTTTTTTTAAATAGAACAAAATGAAAAAACAAAATAAGGATAAGCATGCAGGATTGACCTTTATCATAACTCAATTTTAGGTTCCCTCAAACTTATCTTTTTTTATACAAAAACATTTATAGGAAGACAAGCGACATGGTTAATAAGAATAGGCTGAAGAAAGATCTACATGCATAAATAATAGATGGAGAGACCAAATTGGATCTTTGATATTTTTAGAAACTCAATTGCACCCTTGATGTATCTAGATGTTAAAAGCAATACAAATTCAAGGTTGACTTAAATAAATATTAGATGAATTTACATAAAAAACTAAGTTTAAGGACTTAATTAGATTTTTAATAGGCTGATTTGATTTAATCATGGGCCTAATTAAAAGTTTAATTAAGTTTATAAATTAATTTAGACCAAAATCAAAATAATTCATTATGTGCAATGAATTAATTAGACTTTTAATAGGTCAAATTAATTTTATGAAGGACTTAATTGGTGAAAAATTAAGTTTGGTAGCTTAATTTGGTCTTAAATTTAATTTTTACAAGCTTAATCGAATGTAATAAAGGATGAAATTGTAAGAAAATTAAAGTTTATAGTCTAATTTGAATAAATTCAAGACCAAGAACCTTTCTGCAAAAGGCACACAACATTGAGGAATTCTACCAAAATTTTACATGGACTAAATTGAAGAAAATCAAAGTTCAAAGCTTAATTGAGGACTAAATTGAACAAATTGAGAACCAAGGTCCACTTTATAAAAAATGCTAGACTTGAAGGGTCTCAATTGATTTTTGACAGGGGCCTAATCACATAAAATTAATCATTTTTGTCTCAATTAAGAATGTTTGAGCTTAAATTGAAATAATATGAACCAAATTGAAATTTACAAAATCCCAATTTATAAAAAAAACCTAATTTGTAGGGTTTAAGAAGATGACATGTCACTCAAATTTAATAAAGAAACCGAGTGGCACATCGCCTACCCCTGTTTACCATTTTCTTCAGTCGAGAAAGTTGATCGAGTTGCCACATTTAAGCAAATGAACGTGGCATCTCCGACCACCATCTCCAACCACCTCAATGGTTTCAATCACCACCATTTGGTAGAGGAGCTACCTCTCTACAAGGATATGCCACCTTTTTTCGACGTTTATGCCTCATCTGCCACATGAAAGCCCTCAACTTTTTGTCTGAAGGCGACTTTGTTTGGTTTAGTAAAACTTGACAGTGTTGCACCCAATCTTGGATCGATGGTGAAAAAGCTACAGACAACCAAATCAAGCATGGTTTGATCCTAATTGAAGAATAACACCCATCTATAGGATCTATGACTTGGTTGGCCTTAATGACCTCGTATTTGCCATTATTAATTCATAGAATGTGGGTTAGCCATTTTCA
>Ga0325401_1002453_pt1 | contig 16499 bp, 10 predicted proteins | sample PopdelMetagenome_FD_205666 | JGI IMG/M metagenome (GOLD analysis project Ga0325401, IMG submission 205666) | Populus deltoides microbial communities from Bellville, Georgia, United States - Xylem-PdKOR-R2 | ecosystem: Host-associated > Plants > Phyllosphere > Stem > Wood/Secondary xylem | place...
TCCCCCCCCCCCCCCCCCCCCCCCCCCCCCCCGCCCCCCCGGCGCGGGGGGGCGGGGGGCGCCCCCCCCCCCCCCCCCCCACTCAATCACCGAACCCTCCCCAGGGCAAGTCAAACCGAACCCTCTCCAGCTTCGGCTTCGTCCTACCAAACAAGTCCTACCAAACAAGGTTGTTAAAAATATATTTTTGATACGGTATAAAAAATAAAAAATAAACTTGGATTGTAAAAACGAATCGTAAAATTATAAAATTATAAAAAATCTAATTCAAAAAAATAACACAAAAAATAATTCAAGACAAATTTGAAATTGGAAAGATGAATTGATATATTTTAGGATATAAATTGAAAGAAATTATAAGATTAAATATCTTAATTGAATAATTGAATGGAATTAAAAAACTCAAAAACCATGGACTGTAATTAAAAGTAAGAAACATTTTGAGGATCAATTATCTTAGTTATAATTTCATTTCAGTCCCATTTGTTTCATTCCAATCAATTTATTCTAATTAAATTGAACTAATTCAATTCAGCCCATTCAAAGCATGTTTTTGGTTTGATTTTGTCCAATTGATTTAATCTAGTCAAGGATTCAAATTAAACCCCAAATCCCAGCAAAATAAACCCAGATTCTAATCTCCCAATTCCATCTCCAGGAATCAAGTCCCAAAAATCATTCAATACTGCATTAATTTCAGATTTTCTCTCCTACAAAGAAATGGTGGACACCGGGGAATTCAAATTGGGGGAATCAGGAAAAAAAACCAATAATCAACAACAGAGGACCAAATAAGAAGTCTGGAAATGTTTCCAGATTTCAACCGATTCAGAGACCCACATCACCATAGCCATCCTTTCAAACACAAACTAACACCATGCCCATCAGATCGTGAGCTATCTCCACCATATCTCAGCCTTTATAAACATCATCATCTTCCTTACCTTCCACTAACCCAAAACAAACAGCACTAGGGAGAGGATACAAAATACTGGAAATTTCATCCTCTATTCCTCATGAACGAATTTTGGAAATTTCTCTAGTTTCTCCTCCACACGGGCCCTTCTCTCATTCAATCTCCTAGATCCATGCTCCCTTTTTGAAATGCTGAAAGTTCACTTCACCCAACTTTATATCAAGCTCTTTCTTTCCTGTTTCAGGATCGCTCAGAACAATTGGCTTCTTCACTCGTTGATTCTCAAATCTAAAATGCAAACCAGCTGCTTCGTGCATCTATTCTCTCTTGGCCGGTTTGGAGACTTGAAACCTCCACTTCATCGGTTGTGTGCCCGAAGGTGCCTTTCTTTCCTTCTTGCCCGAGTTAAGCTCACTCACACAGTTTCGCGTTTCCTGGTTCGCTTTCTACCTTTGTTTTCAAGTGGCGAACGAGAGCAGCAGAACAGAAGCATTGAGAATTTGAGATGTTCAAAGAAGTTCAGAGATGCACGATTTTGTGTAGATAATTTTAAGCTTAGGGATTTAGATTTTGTTTGTTCTGTGTGTATCAAAAGCTGAAAGAAAGATGAAAGAACACGCAAATCGCAATAGTCAATGGCCCAATAGCCGCTAGACAGCTGGAGCGAGGCAAGGGTTACGGGCAGTATATACTTTCTGCCAAAATCGTTAAAACGGTGCTGAAATATGTATTTACGCGATTTCACTCGATTTTAATGGTTTTACTTGATTTTCATTTGATTTTATCTATTTTTAAGTTTTATGAACAATTTAACACGTTAAGTCTACATTAACTCGTAAAATCATACAATTTTATAAATCATAATTTTAACAACTTTGCTACCAAACCCTGCATCTACGCCACCCTCTCTCTCCAATAAACATTTCTTATACTATCTCCGGTTAACCTTTTGCACGATGGTCACCTTCAACCGAGGTCACTGTCATGGAAAGCCTAAATTCAATCTGAGGTTTCACAACTTCCACTACAAAAAATAGCATAAAACAGATGGAATATTTTATTGGTGTAAAAATACTAATTTTATTGGTATAAAAATCACCAATAAATTTATTAATAAGTTGATTATTTATCAAAATAATTTGACTCAAATTAAATATTTAAGATGAGATATTTTTAATTAATATGGAGACGGCAATTTGAGTTAACCTATTATACTGGTAGTCTGATTCATGAATTTAGGATAATCTCATAAAAAATTTATAAAATTCAATCAATGTTAAAGAATATAATTAAAATTAAAAAATATATATATATTAGAAAAAAAATAAAAAAAAACTAAGGAAAATTTTTTTTTCCAGGAATATGCATTTATGTTGTTTAGGAATGATGGTTTTGCAAAAAACAATTATATTTACAATTTCATCAACAATGAAATGTTGAAATGTACGTGCCATCAAGAAACAAGCACTGCCTCCTAATCTGCATAATTGACAAGCTAAATTAAATATGCTGTATTTTTATTTATTTTGTAAATAAAAATCTATCCTAGAATAGTTTTAATTAAAGATATTTTTTAAATTAGCTTTTTTTCTTCTGTTTTCATTGGTTGTTTACCATTTCTCACAACAGACTCTTCTCTTCAGGACAATCTCGGAGTTATCAACAGGTCATATCATTACTCTCTTAATGGTAAAAGTTGGTGTTTTTTTTTTAAAAAAAATATATTAAAATAATTTTTATATATTATTTTAAATATTAATATATCAAAATAAAAAAAAATATTAATTTGAAATTTTTATTAAAAGAAAAAAATTACGAATTTGGAAAAGTGCCTTCCAATAACACTCCCAAAGAGTGCTTTAGCAATGAGGCCATATCTGTATTGTTTCACTTACAAAACCAGAAAAAACGATATTATATAGCATACACACATCTGCTGTCTCACTTTGTTTCTGCTGACTCCAGCTCAATGCTATCATCACCTTAATTAGCAGCGACTAGTCAGTTGAGCCAATAGCTTAGGATTTTCGATGAATCTCTCTCTCCCTCCCTGAGAACCATTAACATTTGGAATGCTTGAAGCATCGTTGGCCTTCGATCTAGAATGGGATGGATACAGCTAGATGCGATCTTCAGAAAATGAAGTATTTCACCATCAAATCCTTGACCAAGAAGAGATTTATCAACAGCATGATAGAGGCCAGAAGAACTGCTCGATAGATGAGCGATTCGTTCAAACAAATTCTCCTCTAGAGTGTGAGATGATTTACTGTTATGGTCAGGATTATGAACTGCAATTAGCTCAAGAAGAAGAATACCAAATTGATAGACATCCTGCTTGATCAATTCCAGTTCACCTATCTTACTACTTGCAATTAAGCCCTTGTCATTTGAGCTCCTGTGCATTGCCCCTCCAAAATTTGATATCTTCGGTTCAAAATATTTATCCAGCAAGATGCTCCTTGAGCATATGTCAAGATGAACTATTAGGAAGTTGTTAAAATCATGAAGCCATGCCAAGCCTCGGGCTACTCCGATGGCGATTTTAACCCTGACATGCCAATCCAGTTTTTCAGCCTTGCATTTCACAGGATGTAACCAATCATGAAGGTTCCCATTTGGCATATATTTGTACACCAAAAGCCTTTCCCCGGATTCTATGCAGAATCCCAGTAGTGGAATTATGTTCATGTGTCTGAACTTGGCTAGAATGATTAGCTCAGACCTGAACTGTTTCCCTAAAGGTTGAGAGTCATGTAACCTCTTAACTGCAGTGAAACAATCATAAGGGTGCGCTGCCCTGTACATTGTCCCCATCTTTCCGACTCCGATGACATTGTCTTGGTCAAAACTGCGAGTGGCAATATTGAGTGCCGCGAAACTTGTTCTTGTAACCTTCTTCTCCAACTCCGAATTCTGTTGATGAAATCACCGATGGGAATTAGTGAAAGATGAACAACGCTATTTTACACAAAATTTGCTAATTAGAATTATTCGTAAGATTGTCATTTGTCAATGAGCCATAACAAAGTGCAAAATGATCTCAACGTACAGTTTACATGCACAGAATGAGAGAGTTGACCACTTTGCTGCCTCCATATCTGAGCTCCACAGCTGGTAATGTTAAAAGCTACAATCCAGATTTTTCTATCATCACTGCCTTTCTCCCTAGATCTAGAAGCCTCATGAAAATGTCTCGAGAACTTTCCTCTAAAAAATCTGCTCATCCTTGTCCAAATTACAAGAGTAAGCACCTAGACTATCATATCACGGACATGACATTCCTATAAATCTCTTGATTTATCAGCTATCTTCATTGGCATTGCGTTACCCTTATTTTAGATGGATCGAAGCAAACAATACGATACAAAAACAATTACGATTGAAACAGCAGATAATGCATAACCAACCACAAATCCACTTTTGAACGAGGAACAGAATTCTTTTATGTGTCCTTGGCAGGGTTTTGAAGGCCTACCACTAAGTCCAGGGTTGATTTCCACCTAGAAGTTACTGTTTAGAATTTAAAATATTTTTTTAGCCCTACCAAAAAATTAACAAATACAAATAAAAACACTAACAAAAAATTTTTGTTAGTAGATTGCAATGAACTTTACCAACAGGCTATTCCGTATCAATCGATAAACACTGACGGAAATATTCTCTCGATATATATCGAATGAATTATAATGAAAAATAAAACAATTGAAAAATAAATCAAAAAGTACAATGATGTGTCACTTTTACATATAGAATTACCGACAAGTTAGGGTGGTCCCTTCAAAATGGGATTCATTTATCCAGAAGTATCAGGCTCAGTGGAAAAATGACCTTTCAATGTAAGTTTGTTTTCCTTTTACAACGACATGTTAATAATTTTTTAAAAAAATTAATTTCAATTAACGAATGTAATTTCAAGTTTACAAACATAGAGACTGTTAGAACCATAACATCGATGATGAAATCGTCGATGAAAATTCTATTATTTCAATAGAGTCAGGTTTCCAAACATCATGAATGGAAACCTATGATTCATGCATGGTTTGGAAGGTTTAAGGTTAATATTAACTTTAATATTTTTTTTATTATTATGTTTATTTTGTTAGTTTATTAATATTAATGAAACTTTTCTTTTACAAATTTTAACTGCATGGAAAAATTTGAATGGGATAGAGCTGACAACGTCATTGCCATGAGAGTTTAGGAGAATCACGTTGCAATTACGTAAAATTGAAATCAAGATAAATTTTTTTAATCCTTTTATTCAATTTTATTTTTTATTTACTAACAGATAATTCATTTGTACTATATAGGCTGCGTGATTTTTGGTACGAGGTGCAAAAGAAAGCTAAAAAAATATGTGAAAGAAAGAGAGCTTCCAAACTAGAAGGACGTGGCGGTTTGGAAGGATGTCAGATTGTCATATGTCTCAGAGGCTGTATGGGCGGAATATATTAAGCACGTGATGTTCAAGCATTTTGTAGGGCGATCATAGTCCAATGTGGAGAACCGAAACAAACATGTTCATGATTTCGTTACCACGCACACCGGTGATTCTATTCTCTTTTTTCGCATTCGAAGCTGATGGTAAGATTCTTCTTTTATTATATCCATTTTTTTTATTTGTTATTTTTTATAAATATATTTAACTAACAACACTTTTCTCTTATCGGCTATGGTTCTTGGATGCGAGCCAAGCTCAATGGAGCTTTTTGTGGAAACACACGTGCAGAGTGATGACCGTCAAAAAGAGGTGCAACAACTCGTCGATAGCTGAGCTTAGCACTTTGTGGATGTTGGTTTTCAATCATTTTTTTTTTAAGTTATTAATTTTTTTTAATTTGCTAACTCTTTTTCCAGGATACGTATAACACCTGGTTGAAGAAGAGATACGAGGACGATCCTTCAACCCATCTAGATTTCGATCCAGATTTGTGGTTGGAGGCAGGATCGTCTAGTAAAACAGATAGAAATCGGGTGTATGGTCTCTCAAACTCTTGAGTTCGAGGTGTTTTTAGACCAACGAGTACAAGCTCAAACGGCCCATCTTACTGCTAATTATGCACGACTTAGTGCTGAGACAACCGAACTCCATCGATTGGTAATGGAGATGAAATCACACATGAATGGTATATATGCTCCCCCTTATTAGCCCCACGGTCCTAGAGAAGACTCGCCTCCTCTTCCTCCTCCAACACCTTTATTTTAGATTAATTGTATTGAAACTTATAAGTGTTTAAATTTGTAATAAATATTTGATTCTTTTATTATTTTAATTATTTTCTACTTTTATTTCATAATTTTTTTAAAAAATTAAATTATTGCTGATGGTTTTACTGACGGATTAAGTTTATCGGTATACTCCAAAGAGTTGGAAAACAATTATTGCAAATGTCACTACCATTGTTTAATCACCGACGGAATTACATATGGTCGTCTTATCAGTTATATATCAAATTCGCTGAGAGAAATACCGACAGTGGAAAAAAATCACCGATGAAATTATATATGATTTTTCTATCGATAATATGTCGTATTCACCGATGGAAATACCAACAGAATGAAGCAAGTAGTTTTTTTTGCGTGCTTTTGCCTTCAAGTTTACAAACATTGAGGTTGCCAGAACCATAACATTGGCAATGAAATCATCGAGGAAAATTCCATTATTTCAGTGGAGTTAGGTTTCCAAACATCCTGAATGGAAACCTATGATTTATACATGGTTTGGAAGGTTTAAGGTTAGTATTAACTTAAATATTTTTATTATTATTATGTTAATTCTGTTAGTTTATTAATATTAATGAAACTTTTCTCTTACAAATTTTAACTGCACGGAAAAATTTGAAAGGGATAAAGCTGACAACGTCATTACCATGAGGGTTTAGGAGAATCACGTTGCAATTAGGTAAATTGAAATCAAGATAAATTTTTTTAATCCTTTTCGTCAATTTTATTTTTTATTTACTAACAGATAATTCATTTGTACTATATAGGCTGCGTGATTTTTGGTACGAGGTGCAAAAGAAAAGCCAAAAAATATGCGAAAGAAAGAGAGCTTCCAGGTTGGAAGGACGTGGCGGTTTGGAAGGATGTCAGATTATCGTATGTCTCGGAGGCTGTATGGGCGGAATATATATATTGAGCATGATATGTCTAAGCATTTTGTGGGACAGTCATAGTCCGGTGTGGAGAACCGAAACAAACATGTTCATGATTTTGTTACCACGCACACCAACGATTCCATTCCCTTTTTTTTTTTGCATTCGAAACGGATGGTAAGATTTTTCTTTTATTATATCTATTTTTTTATTTGTTGTTTTTTATAAATATATTTAACCAACAACAGTTTTCTCTTACGGCTACGGTTCTTGGACGTGAATCAAGCTCGATGGAGCTTTTTGTGGAAATGCATGTGCAGAGTGATGACCATCAAAAAAGGGTGCAGCAGCTCGTCGATAGTCGAGCTTAGCACTTTATGGATGTTGGTTTTCAACTATTTTTTTCTTAAGTTACTATTTTTTTTATTTGCTAACTTTTTTGCAAGATACATATAGCATCTGGTTGAAAAAAGATACGGAGACGATCCTTCAACCCATCTGGATCTTGATCCAAATTTGTGGTTGGAGGCAGAATTGTCCGGTGGAACCGATAAAAATCAGGTGTATGGTCTCTTTAACACTATGACCGAAGACTTGTAAATGGCTTACAATGCTTCAATCGTTGGATGCTCGCAATCGGTTCTGAGCACTCAAACTCTGAAGTTCGAGACGATTTCAGACCAATGAGTACAAGCTCAAACAACCCATCTTACTGTTGATTATGCACGACTTAGTGCTGAGACAACCAAACTCCGTCTATTGGTAATGGAGATGACATCACACATGGGTGGTACATGTGCTCCCTTTTATTAGCCCCATGGTCCCGAAGAAGACTCGTCTCCTCCTCCTCCTCCAATGCCTTTATTTTAGATTAATTGTATTTGAACTTATAAATGTTTAAATTTGTAATAAATATTTGATTCTTATATTAATTTAATTATTTTCTACTTTTGCTTCATAGATTTTTTTTTAAAAAAATAAATTATTACTGATGGTGTTACCGACGGATTAAGTTCATCGGTATATTCCAAAGAGTTGGAAAGAATTACTGCAAATGTCACTACCACTATTTAATCACAAACGAAATTGCATATGATTGTTTTGTCAGTTATATATCAAATTCGCCGAGAGAAATACCAAATGTGAAAAAAAATCACTGATGGAATTACATACGGTTTTTCTATCGGTGATATGTCGTATTCACCAATGGAAATACCAACGAAATGAAACGGGTAATTTTTTTTTTGGTGTGCTTTTGCTTTCAGTAAACCTATTGGTAATGATATTACCAACAGACCACAAATCACCAATGAAAGCTTTTCCAACGAAGTATTTTTATCAATGAGACCGTCGGTAAAATCCATACCAGCGGACTGAGAGTATAAATACTAAAAGAAGATTCTGTTAAAAATTATAGTAGTGTAGTTGATGTATAATTTTTTATCCTATTTAATTTATAATTTTTTTTATTTTTTCAGTTTTATTCTAGATGTTTTTCCTAGTCTATAAGCAATTTAGAAAAGATATAATATGAAGTTTTGATTAGAAAAAATTCAAATTAAAGTTTTTGTATGGTAACGTTATTCAACAAAATTTTATGTTTCCTGTGCTTGCTATTAATGTATATAATATCGTGTTGTTTTGTTTGTGTCACTTGTGTGCGACTTTAATTAAGGCCGTGAACTAGAGGTTTCTCTTTTTTTGGCTATTTCTGTAACGAGTTAATGTTTTGGTCTGTGATCTATTCAATTAAGTTTGCAACGATCCATGGTCTTGGCAACTGAAAAATATTGATTTATCCTTAATAAAAGCAGCTACATATATCGTCTTCATAATAATAATAAAAGCTAGCAAGAAACTAAAAATATGATTATGAAATGAAAATCTTATGGGGATACCTGCACGTTTGCTTCTTTTCTCTTCTTCTCTTGCCTTTCCATCAAAGATGTAATCATTGGTGTCTTCATCATCACTTCATTCCCTTTCCTCTTGATGAGACGAGCCCAAGGCACACAATAGGACATGAAAATAGTTAAAATGGAAACCGAAGAGTAGACACAACCTATTAAAAACCCACTTTTGAGTGAAGATATCAACTTTTTCCGATGTTCATGATCATCACTCCCGTGGTTGTTCTCTTGTAAAGAACTGTATCCATTGCCGGCAACACTGAGGATATGAATCAAAAGAAGAGCAAGTTTTGCACCACCCACAGCCATTTTGTAGATAGCAAAACAGCAGCAAATAACAAGAGATCATTCAAAGTTTAAGCTAACAATAAAGTCTAGAAGCTCTTAATTTTCTACAGCATTTTGTTAGATAAAAAGAGATGATCATTAATTGAACACGTTGAGGAGATGCATTGATTTGTTAGTGTATTTCTTCAAGTCAAGAAGCCAAGTCTCCTGCATCAAATTCCAAGTTCATGATGGGACAGTACGTCAAGAGAGAATGGATGGCCCTATAGGACTACAGTTTCCACGAAAGTGTGGGAAAACAAATTAGTCAAAAAAAAAAAAAGGTTAAGTCCTGATTTATAACTTCTTTGTCTAGCCTTCTTTTTTTTCCAATAAAAGTATTTGCACGTCAGTCAACTTAAATGTTAATTGAGATTAATTTTTTAATCCGAGCAATTTTAATATTATTTAGAATATTTAATAATTCTTTTCGATTGTGATTTTGAAGTTTAAACTAAAATAAAATAAAAACAAAGAAGGAAAACTTCCTCAACTTTCCTATCAACTTCTTTTAATGATTGCTTCTGTATAATTTAAAGTAAAAACGCTGTCGGTTTTTATATTTATATTTTAAAGATTTATTTTTAATTAATTTAATGATAATAATTAAAATAAGTATTAATAAGAACTTTAATGATTTAAATTTAGGGAGAACATGTTAGGGTGAGAAAACCTCATTCATGATAAATTATTACACTAAAATGATTTTGCACTCAGTATTTTTTATTTATTTATTGACGACATGCTTAGCAAACATTAAATGGGAGTTTTGTGTATTAATTTTAGCTGAATATTCCATGAACAAAAATGCTCTTGAGATAGAAGATCGTGTGCAAAGTCATTAAATTTAATTTTGCATCACTGATTTAGAAATTAAATTCTTAAAAATCAAGTAAAATATTCATAAGTTTTATTTTTTATTTTTTTATTGAACACATTGTTGAGTCCACGGAAGAAAAGATGCATTGATTTGTTAGTTTTTTTTATTAAAGTAAAAAATTACATTGGTAGTCTATTTTTTTTATTAATAATACTAATAATAAATTTTTCATTGAAAATTAGATTCAATTTTTTTAAAAAAAATTATCTTGTTAAAAAAATCAAAACAATTATAATAAAAAAAAAATTATGTGAGCTGAATATTATCGATTTGAAAGGAGGACCTCAAAATTTTGAGAACATGGGCCTATCAAATAAATCGAGACTTACAGCTAATAAGATGGGCCTGTCATATCAAATGGTTGTAGGAGTCCAGTACCCCTTCCTTCGTGTTTAACCACCAAAATATTTCCAGACTGCAATCTGCATCAAAGATGTTTATCCTGTTTGTCTGCTACTTCACACAACAGATTCTTCTGAAGGAGAATCTCTGAATTATCAACAGACCACGTTATTCCTCTCTTAGCAATGAGGCCATACCTGTACTGTTTTCCTACACAGGGATATTGTTAGTTTTACAGCTAGTGCTAATGACACAAAATGGCATTGGCCAGAAGATATGCAATGAAAGACGGATCACTCCTGGGCAACCTTCACTGCCTGACATGATTTTATTTTAGAGAATGAGCCTGTCTATTTTAGATCTTTCTGCATGCCTCCACGCATGAAAGGATCACAAGACAAGCAAAGATTGTAAACCACCGCAGCATCTTTTCCACTTTCTTCTTCTGGTGCATCTAGTTTGATGCTAGCTACTTGTCGTCACGTACGTACGGGTTTGATTCTTTGGGAAAGCCACTCACCTAGTCCTTGAGAATCATTTGCTTTTTGCTAACGTTCTTAAATTAATTTGTTGTTAAACAAAATGGTTGAAAAATGTTGCTGTTGGTCTACAAGGTCGCAATATGCCCTTGTTGAAGAGTCAATTGAATACACAATATGTAGTCCAAAGCAATAGAAAATATTCAAGACTTTTGGGACAATTTGGACGTAGTTGTATGCAAAACTTTAACTGTATCCTGAGGTTTTTTTCAAGTCCCCAGAAAAGAAACTAGTTTGAAATATTTGTAGTTACTTTTGCAGTACCTTGAATTTGGATAGATAGTTGAAGCTTGTTCTCAAACAGCACCGTTGCTTCTTACATACTTGTTTATTATACCAAAACATGATAGAGTTGCCTAAATTTGTCCTTTTTTTCCTGTTTCCATTGACTCTATGCCATTTCAATCTCAACAGATTTGCCCTTTGAGCTGGGAGGGTAAATTTCATGCTGCTGCGCTAGAATCTCTGAATCATCAATTTGGCGACATCTCTCCCTCATTGCTCTTATGTCTTTGTACACTTGATGCATTGTTGGTCTTCGATCTGGAATGGAATCAACACATTGGCATGCAACTTTAAGCAGCTGAAATATCTCATCATCAAATCCTTGTCCAACCAGAGACTTATCAATGGCATCATAAATCTTAATTAGAACTAGTCAAAAGATGACTAATCCATTCATTAAGAAGACTGTTCGAGGACCAGTCATTCTGCTAGAATCCACCCCCGTAATCAGCTCAAGGAGCACAACTCCAAATCCATAATTTGACCGCTGCTTAGCAAACATTAAATGAGAGTTTTATATATTAATTTTTGGTGAATATTCCATTGAAAAAAAAAAAAGATGCTCTTGAGCCAAAAGATCTTGTGAAAAGTCGTTGCTGCATGTTTCCGAGTCTGCTTTGAAGTCCTTCAAGTCAAAAAGCAAGTCTCCTGTAATCCAAGTTCATGGAACACACAGCTGGTCTCTACTAGCGAGATTGGATGCTTCCATATGATTTTACGTTAAAAATTCGTCGCTATCTGCTGTTATATTTTAGTAATTTATTCTCAAATATAATAATTTGAACTTCTGCTTGTAGTCGTTAATCAACCACTGCAAAATTTCTGGAAATTTATTCTCAAAAGCTATCATATTTTGTACAATATTGGTTCATTATATTGAAGTAAACTCAATCTCTAGAAGATCAAGGAAGGCAACCACCAACTACAGCCACCAGCTGCCAACCACAGCCATCAGCCGTCAGTTGTCTTCACACCACCACCGGTCACAACCGCCTTCACACTTGAAGGTTGAATTTGCTTGTTTTGAATTTGTGTATAAATAAGCAACTAAGTTTATGTTATTTGTGTGGGAGATAATAGAGAGAAACACTAGAGAGAAAGAGAGGGCGTGTATTGTAAGCTTTTCATTATTGTAAACTTCTTGTTTGTTGAAATAAAACAGTGTGTTTTATCCCTTTGAGTGTTTTAAAGCCACAACCAGTGGTCTCTCGAGCAATTTGTTGGGGGGAGAAACCACTGGTGGTGGCTCTGATACCAATTGTTCGGGATTTCTGCTCCCTCTACAGAACAATGGTGTTCATGATCATTGCCCAAATGAGGCTAAGCACACTGAGACAATATTTAACGTGGTTCGGCTAATTGCCTACATTCACGGGAGAGATCAATATTATTAGAGATAGAGAAAGAATACAACACACGGAGAAGGATCACATCCACTCAACTCCCATCTCACATTGCTACATTGGGCAGCAGCTGCATAAGGCAGCAAGGCTGCTGGTTGCAACCCTTCTTTCTTTCTCTCTTCTTCTTTCTTTTGTAGCTCTACTACTAGACTCTCTCACTCTCTTTGTGCTGCACTCTTGGTGCCTATTTATAGGCTTTAATGACAGCTCCTCTTGCTCCTTTGTCAACAATAATGGTTGCTCTTTATCAATGGTTGGTGCAACTTCTTTTGACATTAGCAGCTGCCATCAACAACCCACCATTATAGCCTCCTTCTTTGACAATATCAAGAGGCTGCAAATGCTGCCCTAGCAGCCCTCTTTGACTCTCACAAGTTGGGCTTCTTTCTTTGACAATGACAGCCATCTTTTTCTAGAGGATGGGTTGCAAATGATGTCACATAAGTGGCAATATTCCAATAATCACCCCCTTTTCCATTTGTGTGGGCAATTGTCCTCTTGCTTCTTCAGCACATGCTTGCATCTTGCAGCTCTTCTAAGCTTACCATTTTGAGAACATCTTTGGGCAAGTTTACAGGTACTCGTCAAACCTTTCAATCACCAGAGTCACCAAAGCACACCTTGTCTTTGGAACACCATTCCCCTTCGAGCGTATCAACCATGCTCGGTCCGGAATGATTTATCAAGCCTCACACCAAGGCTTACAACACCCCCTCAAATGGAAATTTATATTTCCAAGTGCGACAGTCATTATCTGAGTATTTCAATGTGATCAAAAGCTCACCACTCTTCTAAGAGTCTACTCATCACGGAGTTGCGTCTGCCCTCTGTTCCACCTTAGGAACCACGCCTTACTTCTCCGTGAGTCTTCCGCTCTTAGTTCCAAGAGTCCAAGTAGCTCTCCACCTTTAACCATGAGGGCAGCCCATTAAAGGTTGATCCATATCTATCTTCATACTCTAAGTATTACAATGCCATTACCGAGCTTACAACCTTGAAAAGAGTCAACTTGTTCCCGGAACCTGTGTATGTCCTCTGATCATTCCTAGCAGTCGCGTCTTAATGCTCCACAAGTCATCCACTTATTGTCCAAGGCAAATGTTATCTAGCTCATTGATCTTTAGCCTAGGGGCAATGAAAGTCAATCTGGTATTTGTCTCCATACTCATCATAGCCACTTCATTGGCTATCCATACATCTGTCCACTCATATCTAGCCATCACATTGGCTCTAGGGTGTTCTGAACTGGGCTCCTATCATAGCCCTCACACCTTCTCTAAGGTGTCTTTGCCCGTCATCATGTGGCGGTCTGAACTTCGGCTTATATTGTGGCCCGCACACCTTCTCTCTAAGGTGTCTTCATCTTTCATAGGTGGTTGCATCCTCTTTCAGTTGAGATACTTCAAAGTGGCTTTAAAATTCTCTACCACCATATGGACTATGGGAGAGATCACTGCCACTGAACACATAAAAAGAGAGAGTTGTGGTACACTCCTTGCAATCCTCCACCTCGATTTCTATGTTTGGAGCTTCTACGCCTTTCATCATTGCGCTTAACAGCTCCACCTACACTAACTCTCTTTGGTGTCTTCGCCTTTCATCATAGGCGGTCGCTTTTTATCACAGGCATTTGCGACCCCTCAATTAGGTGCTTCTGCAACAGCTATCTTTCCATCCTTACATGCATTGGAAAGGTCATCGCCTGTTGTCTTCATCAAGAGCACAATAGACTTCTTGTTGTACACAACTTCTACATAGTCTCTGCTCTGAGCTTCATCTGGGAAAACTTTTTCTCCTTGCACCTGTTGTCTCATTACAGTACCTCGTTGGATCACGAGTACTCCTGCACAATCTCCATGTACCCTCGTGCAATTTCTATTCTCTAGATTCTCCATATTCCTTGCTTATGTTTGATAGCAGCTCATCCTATCACAACAAATAGGGTGTCAATCTTTATCCCCTTGCTGTATTTCACTTCCATTATCAAGGTCTTCATCAATTCTACCCTCAAGAAATCACAATTAATCATCAAATCTAACTTCTTTGGAGAAACCACCGCTCCATCAGATCCTTGATCATACAGAACTCAATTGTTCCTTGTGCCGTCATCTTGCTAGTCTTCAACCGTTTCATTACAAACTGTTATATATACAAAAATAGTACCATATGGATAATCCTTCAACTAAGAAAATTCCCAGGAAAGATTGGAGGGGTCACACTGGTCCCGCTTAAAACCCAATCTCCTAGACAGAAATTCTTACGCCATATTTATCTATCGTACTATCTTTCCATATATACAACCATTTGCTAGCTTTGTTGCGGTTTTCCTTTACAAGTGATCTGGGGTATCTTGATTTTATACCTGATTTATCAACATCTGGTGAGACTACTAGTGCTTAGATTCGTCAAGATTGGTCTTCATCAATTTCCACTCTCCACCTCAAATCATCCACATGATCGGGTGTCTAGAGTGTCCCAATTTTGCCTTTATTCGGCAACTAAAAAATCTCCCCTTAGCAATTCAGCACATGTAATTGGGTAAACATGTGCACCTTCTTCTTCTTCATCCCCATCGACCACCATGATGACCTTCAGATGCCTCCTGATCGGGCAATCTCTCTTAATAATTCATCACTACCACTCTTAGTCTCAATCTCAATGATTGGACCGTACTATTGCATCCGGAACGATCAAATTAGCTAGAAACAAGTCTGAAATCATCCAAATCGCATTTCAGACGACTAAGATTTGATCAAAACTATTCTGGCCTGATGAACGGCCCATATTTTAATCTCAGATCCGGTTGCACCTAGGATCAGCTATACTGGATCCTATCCCTTGACTCACGGTTTATGACGTGGTAGGTGGGCCCCTCTATGCTGACATGTCAGCTGACTGGTCGCTGACTGTGCATGCTGATGCCATGATTACGTCATCCTTATCCGGGTCAGTTACATGGGTTGGGTCATCTGGTATTTGGGTCGGGTCAGCCCATCCAGGCGAAGAAGACGCGTGGCGTCGCGTTGGCGCGTGCGGCCATGTCCCACTTCAGAATTTTACGCCATTTTTACCAGTGTGCTTGTCTTTTCCTCCTCTTCACAGTGGTATGGTCAAAACACCATTTTGACAACTTCCATTTTTGAGCAAAAATCAAACACCACTTTAAACCATAAGCTCTGATATCAATTTGTTGGGGGGAGAAATCACTGGTGGTTGCTCTGATACCAATTGTTGGTGAAAGAGACCACTGGTTGTGGCTTTAAAACACTTGAGGGGATAAAACACAATGTTTTATTTCAACACATTACACAAAAGCTTGCGATAGAAACTAGAAAATGCAGACTTGCTTTTTGTTTGTCCTGTTGTTTTCATTGGAATTCTGTCATTTCAATCTCCACAGATTTTTCTGAAATAGCAGGGCAAATTTCAGGTTGCATTAGCATCGATGAATCATCTACTAGGTCACGTCTCTCCCTTATTGCTTTTATGTCTTCGTACACTTGAACCATTATCGGTCTACGATCTGGAATGGGATCAACACAGGTACATGCAACTTTAAGCAGCTGCATGATCTCAGCGTCAAATCCTTGCCCGAGCAGAGACTTATCTATCGCGCCATAAAAATTCGAACTGCTCCAAAGATGACCAATCCATTCATTAAGAATATTGTTCGAGGAAGCAGTCATGTTGCTAGGATCCACCCCAGTAATCATCTCAAGAAGCACAACTCCAAATCCATGCACATCTTCCTTCACAAATGCCATCTCCCAAAACTCACTATTTACGGAGGAAGCGCAGG
>Ga0325401_1002461_pt1 | contig 16485 bp, 6 predicted proteins | sample PopdelMetagenome_FD_205666 | JGI IMG/M metagenome (GOLD analysis project Ga0325401, IMG submission 205666) | Populus deltoides microbial communities from Bellville, Georgia, United States - Xylem-PdKOR-R2 | ecosystem: Host-associated > Plants > Phyllosphere > Stem > Wood/Secondary xylem | place...
TTAATATATATATAATATGTTAAATTAGATTAAAATTCAAAATCGATCAAACTTGTTAAAATCTTACTGATTTTGACCGATTTCGAGTTTTAACCCACAAAAGTTAAAAAATTTACTGCCTTCATGTCCGAGTCCCCTGACACTCCAAGTCTCCCCTTTCTCCGTTACCCAAATCTCAAATTTTCAATCTTAGCATACTAACACCAACATTAAAAGATCTTGGGTATGGGAAAGCCTTATACTATATTTTAGGCCGGGAAGGCATGATTGGAGAATCGAAACCATGGGAAGACAAAGGTAAATGGTGAGGAATCAAATGAGTAAAATAAGAGATGAGAATACTTATATAGAGAGAAATACTGTGTTTTAGACTAACAATTTGTTAACTACAAAGAGAGACGACAAAGACTTATAGAGAACTTGAAATACATGTCTTGCTTGGTGGGATATTTGGACATTATTTCTAGGACTTGTTACTAACATAAAAAAGGTGGAAGGTGAGGTGGCATGGGATTAAATTGATGTCATTTTGTATGTTTTTGTTCTCGTTATCACGGGTTCACTATATTGGTCTCTGTTAATTTTTTTTTTAAGTTGGTGACATACCTTAAAATGTTGTATTATCTCACTAGTTATCTGTAGTGTGTTTCAAGACCTGTCCTCTAGAAAATGTTCTGAAACTCTATCAATAAAACATAGTTGTTCAATCTTATTTTTTTTCTTTTCGTATTTTTAAGTTATTTAAACCATATATGAATTTTTATTTGAATTATGTATTTTAAGGTGTTTGGACATTTGTATTGTTTATTTCACTTTTATTTTAATTGTGTTATACTATTATTTACTACTTGACTGAAATTGTCAATATATAATTAGTTAAAATATTTTTTTTGTGATTTTACGATCCGAGTTTATATTGTATATTTTATGTCGTGTTAGAAAAATATTTTTGACAACCTTGTTCTAAATCATTCCTGATGATTTTTTTTCATATTCATTTATTTTTCTTAAATTCAGGGTCCCTCCTTTTTTTTTTTCTTTTTTAAGAAAAAGAAAATTTTCTGATAATCTAACTACATCAGGAACACTTTGAATTCTGGACTTAACTATAAGCAAAGTTCCCAAAGATTGATATATAATTTCTCACCAAAGAAAAGTCCACGAACAATTTGCAATTTTCAAATACTATATTATGATGGCCCGCTCTCACATGGTGAACCCGTCGCCTTTCGTTCTGCAAGTCTTCGTCAACGTTTTATTTATCCTTATGTAGCCCGTGATATTAATTTGCATCCACCACCAGTTTATTGTTGACTTCTCTCTCCTATTGTACAACAAGCTCGTATATTCAGGTCTCTGCTGCTGGTGCTAATGGTGGATAATTTTGGCAAGCAGGAAAGTGACCTCCTTGAGAGTGAGAAGGTAATGTATAGGAGCTGCACGTAGTTCAACCTTTTCACATGTTCAATATTTGTTTCTGATCTTAACTTTCTGTCCTTCCCTTGATTTACATGTACGCAGTAAGGGCAAGAAAACAAGAGAGCAGCGAAAGATCCTGCAGATTTCGGAGGAGAAGCTTAATTTGTGGCGGTTTAAAACACACGATCCAGGCTTGGAAACGATAGCAAGTTATGCTTCAAGGTTGCTTATATGATCGGTGATTAATAATTATGTCGATTACGATGACAAGCTGCAAGAAAATAGACAAGGTTCCGGACAACACTCCATCTGGTAATTATAATTAAGGTACGGCCGGGAAGTTTATCCTCCAGGTACTGAAGAAAAAAACGTTGTTGTTCAAGGTTTTCAAAGGGAAGTTACTGGCTAGGTAGCAGTGAAATGAGGAAGTTAATTTATCCTAGTATTTCGTTTGCCTTTTAAAAGAAAAAAAGCTATTTTCTTAAATAAATAAAAAAAACTTTTGGTGAGTTGTGTTGTGATCAGTAGTTTAATGGTGGTGTGAGTTTTTTTTTTGGCTTTATTTTTATTTTATGATCTTCTCATATATCAAACAAACGGATCAATTGATTAAAGTTTTAGGGAGATTCCCATATGAGAACAGGACCGTCATAAGAGATAAATGAGTGCAATGATGAATGTGACTTGTGGTGGGTTTTTAATTGGTATAAAAAATGTGTGTGTGTATATATATATCGCAGTTTGTACACCACTAAAATAGTTTTTTTAATTAATATTTTGAAATAAAAAAGATAATTAATGTACACCACCAGCAGTCCCATAGTCACCACCAAAACATTTGACTTGATTACTGAGTCGTATTTAACAACTATGTTAAAGATTTTCATCAATTAAAAAAAAAGAAAAGAAAAAAATAGCTTCCTTGCTGCGGCATGTCTTAACATTTCGATGCCTTAGGGTCCGATCTCGAACGATATCTGAATATGTCTCCTCTATGCTTTCATCTTTATTATCCATAACATGTTTATCTCCCTCTTTCTTTCTCTCTCACTCTCTCATCAGTCCCTCTATCCAAAGTATTTCTTGTTTCTTTTCTCTTAATACTGGTTCGCCATTAATTTGGAGTGTTCAAGTACTCGTCCGATACTTGATTTCCCATTCTATAGATGGCAACCGATCCAACCGAGAACCCATCTGATCATCAACGACTCGAAGGTATAATTTAGAGATCCATCGTCTGCAGGTTTTAGTTTTGACTAAAAAATTAAGGATACATGGTTGTACTTGACTATGCTCATCATTTCTTATTCTCCACCAAACTTAGAAGTTGCTTAACTTCCGTGTCGAGTAATTAATTAATCAGAGTGATTCATGGGACTGTTCTTGATCCGATTTCGATCTTTGATTTCTCTCATGCTAGCTGCAGATGCAAAAAGGAAAAGGAAACAGGAAATCGACAAGAAGTCTCGTGAAAAGAAAAAGGTATATCTTGAGGAATTGATATGCAATGAATCCCTCAAAAACTTTCTATCCCTTCTTTCCTTGTTACCTTATTCTTTGTAACGCGCGTGATCTTCCACTTTTTCAAAAACAAAATTTAATTTACCTACTTATATAAGTTTTCTGATATCTAATCATGATGCTGTCGTTCTTATTACAGTTTTGCGGTTGCTTGGTTTTGTAGTGCCTGTTGTTTAGCACCGTCGCTCCTTTTGTTTCCTTTTCTTGTTTCTTGGTCTGCGCATCTTTGCTTTTATACTTGTATTTATGTGTCCTCTCCAAGTTTGTGCTTTGCCTCTTTGTCTTTTAATCAATCATTGGCTTATGTAATTATTGAATTTGCTGGAATGAATGTATTTTAATCAATCATTGGCTTATGTAAATATTGAATTTGCTGGAATGAATGTATTATTGATCACATCATATATTTATACAAGAGATTTACAGTCATTCTCACAGCTTAGGAATCAATTACTTCCTTATAGTTTATCATCCTGTAAGTTAGGCTTTACAATAGGAAAGTCAATGTATATAGATTATCTATTCCTAATATATAGCTTGTGAGATTCCTAACAGCTTATACCTGCTGGAAAAGAAAATTACTATCTCAAACTCGTTCAGCCTTTATTTGCTAATCTATATCTCTAATGCAGAAAAAGCTGGAAAACAATGAGGCGCTGTTGAAAGCTCTTCAAGATGAGTGCAACTACAACAAAGGACAATTAGATCTTTTTAAGAAGTCAATGATGAAACCTTCATTGGATGAAGCATGTCAGATCGGAAAATTTGTTCAGGAGCTTGGAGAAAGTAGAGGGCACACCAGAGACACTGTCGAGAAACAAACTGATATGGTGAATCAGTTTTGGGATATAATAAAGGTGCTTCATTTTCTCTTTATCCTGTTATTTTTTGCACAAAACTAATGCACAAATCAAAATAAAACGTTCCTGTAAAAAAAATTCACTATCGATTACAAGCAATATCCAGTGCATTCTGGGAGAAGCTCTCAACCTTATTTCTTTATATCACCGAGTACTGATATCACGGGTGCAATGCATATATAGATGCATGCCCCATTTCATTTGTTTTATCCCATGCATTTGCTTCCAGCTCCCTCTTTATGTACTTGAGGAGATCTGTAAAAGCTCAATCAATGCAACTTCAATTTCTATTATCTTGAACATCAAAGTTCATTTATGGATATGTTACGGAATCTTGCATGCAATAAGTTTGTCAATAGAGCCCCTTTATTCTCACTCCTTGTTTCCGCTTATAGCAATTGTTTTCTTGGTTCAATGGGGATCTAGCGAGTTTTGTGCTACGTGCACAAGTGGGATAGTCCTTCTGTGATTTCGAATCCTCACTTGAGACTTCCTAATAAAAAGCTCAAGTGCATCTATCAAGATCACAGGCTACCATGCATATACCCTTTCATTAAATGGGCTATGATGGTGGGACTGTGCACCCTGCAACTTCAGGAAACATGCGAGTTCGTTTGAATGAAGATATGTTATTGCAGGCATGCACACACTCATACATGGATGCAGTTAGAATCTCCATCAACATCACATATGTCAACGGATAATATCTCAGGCTAGAAGGTTATTCTTTTTGATTAATATGGTAAATAAATTCTCAGAGATGCATGCATGGACACCTTTCTTCTCTTCCAAGAAAGTCAAGAGATCCTTAATTTTGGATGTCAAGAGCATATACATGGCTCCCATACACTTAATCGATCATACAGATCAGGAAAACACTGTTTACAAAGTATTAGTAATTTCTTTACTTCTCCCTTGATTGTACATCAGATTTCATCTAATTACTTTTGTTGCGCAAGAAAATTATGCAGCCACTCCCTGGTGGAAGCGGCAGCATATCTGCCTCCACAGACAAGGATGCTTACCCACCACTAGAGCTATCTGTTGCAGCCATTAAGTCAGATGGATCAGTAACGACAGAGTCATTCAAACCATGCCAATCACTCCCCGAGGAGTGGACGCGGCTGCAGGTACTTCTCCATTTTCTTTTCTTTCCCTCTCTCTTATCACTAACGATATATTTGGCAAGGGGGTAAAGAGGTTGTAATTTTTCATCTTCTTTACTAATTTTTGGTAATTGTTTTGAGAGAGGGGTAGATCATTTTAAAAGAGTTAACATTTAAATGATAATCTTGGAAATGGAGGGGAAAAGGTTTTTAAGGGAGAAAAATGTGCATTTTTCCTTTTTTTTTTTAATTTAACTTTTTTTTTATTCCAGCTCCCACCTTTTGATTCACAAATATAAATTATTTAATATTTTATAATTACATAAATTTGATTTGATTTGATTTATTATAGGATTCACTAACCATCATTATATTTGTTTTTTCAATTTCTATCACACATTTTTAACTCCTCACCTCTTCTAAGATATTTTCCATCCTTAATACTCCATCACTGGATTTTACCTTCTTAATATTTCCTCTCTAAATTTTTAACGAGATCTTAAAATTAATTGCTCGTGATTTTATATGGTTTCAGGCAATGGGCGGACAAGAGCGGCTGATACGGGCCTTCTTTGGGCTCAGGGAGCATTATACGGCCACAACAGCACGCCATGCACGGGAGATAGCAGACCGTGACCAAGAGCTGGTAATATATTGATTCCCTCATCCTGTACTTAAAATCATTAAATAGGAGTATTCTAGTACTTCTAAGCATAGTTATCCTACTTGTTTTGGTTTGACGGGTTAATCTGGAATTTAAATGATTTGAGATTTTAATCGGGTTTGTTTCATCAAAATCAGGTTAATAATTGGCCCAAAAAAAATCATTCAACTTGCCAAGTAAATTGCGAAACCTAGGTAACTGAGCAAACCCCGATAAATATATATTTTTTTTTCTAGCCAGGATTTTTTTCTTTTTATTTTTCAGTTGATTCTTAATTAATTTCAAAGTTTATTATATAAATACTAAAAAAATATTTTATATTTTTAATATAAGACTTGAAGTCCTTTAATATATATATTTTATATTCATAAAAAAAATTATATTTTTCAATATGAAATAATTTTTTTTAAATAATAATTTAAAATTTATTAATTATAACATATATATCTTATATTTACATGGATTATTTTTTAATTTTTTTATATAAAATATTAAAATTTTAAATTTTTTTTAAATCTTTTCAGATTAACCAAATTAACTCATATAATTAGAGACTAGTTTCTTAACTGAGTCAACCTCAGGCCGGATTAACCTCCCGGCCAAGTTTAATAATTATGTTCCTAAGTCGTATGAGACTAGTAGGACTATAGCTGCTTAAAGCTTCACTCTTTCTTAGAAGATAACTGAATGAAATAGAAATTACTTGATAGCTTTACGAGGGTTCACTGCAGGCTGGATTGACTTTTTAAAAAATACATATAAAAAAACAATGTTTAAGTGTTGTAAATAAATTCTAAAAAAGAAAAAAAATACGACTTATTGTTATAAAAAAAAAATTGAAAAAAATAACAAATGTCAATTCATAAAAATCAAAATGTTAAATAATAAAATTAAAAAAAAATATCAATACAAACTCGGCGATGAAATTAAAAAAAATAAAAACAGGGGTTTTAAAATCAATTTGATACTTATATTCATAGTTTTAAAACCCGGCCCGGCCCGGCGAGTCTACTCGGGGTTGGAACTGGACCGAGTTGAAGAAAAAACAGGGAAAGGAAAAACCTGATGTGACCTGGCTGACCCGGCGGGTTGACCCGGTAAGACCAGGTCAAAAACCCGATTACAACCTGTTGTCTTTTTTTTTTTTTTTTACTAAAACGACGTTGTTTTAATTTAAAAAAAATAATTGACCTGGACGATCCGGTAACCCGGTCAAAACCCGAAACTCGAACCTTAGACCGGACCGGATCTAAAAACTATTCTTATATTTAATCAATCGAGTGAACCTCTTGGAAAAGATAAAAATCATTAAACTTTGTAAAAAAAACGTGAAGATCAATCTTCCCTTAATTAATTCAGCAATGCCAAATGAACTCCTTGGAAAAGAAAAAAGATACCCTCAAAAGCAACCTCATGGTTTTTAGTTCCTACTCTCATCAGGATACTTAATTTGCTGATGAACTACTGAGATCTCTATGGAAATTGAGATCTCAAGTTCATTGATCGTGTTTCTCTATTCCTATATTATAATAATATCTTAATTTTATACAGATAAACTTGAAGGAGGAGCTTGCAAGGGCTCATGCCATGCCTTATTCGATCTTATTCGACGAAAAAGAGCCACCAGTATTATAGAAGAGAGGTGCTGTCTTAGATGCTGGAGGAGCTAGAAGGAAACGCCAAGAAGCTTTATGGGAAGTAATCAAAAGCATGAGGTTGCTTATGCTTTTCTTGGGTTTAAATTGTTTATACCACTTATGCTTTTCTGTTTATGAATCTACACCATCAAGATTCTCTACAAACTATTTTTTTCTCCTGCCTTGATCTAGTAATCTCTTCGACTCCTAATTTTATTAGTGATGAAGTGATGAAAAAACTTCACATAAAAATATAAACTTTTCATGGCTGATGAGTTATAAGCGTTAGTTGTGCCTATTAAAGAAGTCCATCATGGAACGAGATGGTTTTTTGTCCTGTTGAGTGTGTTCTTTGTGCAGTGAAAATGTGCTATAATGTTGTTAAAAAGTATTCTCTTTTCTTTCTCAAAACTTAAGAATATATAGCATTGAAAAAAATCTAGAAAAATATTTAGACAAAAAAACTTCTAGAGAAAAACTACTATTCATGAATAATATCATGAATATTACAATTTTCCTTTATTTAAGCCATTTGTTTTTGTTTTTGTCATTCAACTTTTATTTAATTGGATTAGATTAAATCCCTTTCTTTTTATTAATTTGTTTTATGTAGAATATTTTGTTGATCTTGAAAATGACCTTAGTTATCTCGGGTCTTTTTATTTCTAATTTTTTATTGGATTTTTTTGGATAATTATTTAAATTGGTTTTTTTATTGGATCCTTAAATATTAGAAATTCTTTTAAAACAATTTATAAAATTAGAACTTCTTTTTAATGTCACCCCTTTAATATTTATTTTTTTAATTTAGTCTCTATTCTTTTAATCGCTATTTTTGAAGATAATTTTTAAAATCTACTTCTTTTTACAATTTCATTATTTTCAAGTTTTTTTTCCTGTCAAATTTGATTCGCGTTCTTTCTATTACTATTAATTTTTTTTCTTTAGCAGATTTTCTTAATTGATATTAGATTGGTTGAGAATTGAACCTCTTGACTAAGCTCGGATTTATGATTTCACAGGCTTTATATTTTAGAGATTAACCCAGATTTGGGAGGTTTGCTGTATTTACTTGATTTTTCTCTTTCTTTAAGCTCATATTGAAGTTTCATCATTTAATATTTATTCAATTATAGACTGAGCTCTGTTATTTTTATTAATTTGCTTTCTGTAAGATTTTTTTATTGATTTTTAAAATGACCTATGTTTTCTTGGGCTTTTTTATTTGTTGTTCATTATTGAATTTTCTTTGGCTAATAAATATTAAATTAGTTGGGAATTGAGGTTCTTGATTCAGCCAAGATCTAAGACTTAATAGGTTGTAAGTTTGAGATCATAACCTAGGTTTAGAGGGTTCGTCCGAGTTGCTTGGTTTACTCTTTTTTTTTTTTTAAATTGATTCTGTTTTTAATTTTATCATTCATCATTTATATTATTAGAGATCAAGCTTTTTTCTTTATTTGACTTCTATATGATTTTCTTATGAATTTTCAAAATGACATGAGTTGTCTTAGGTCTTTTTATTTATCATTTTTGGATGGATTTTCTTTGACAAGTTTTCTAAATTAATATTTTCTCTAATTTCATCCTTCTGTATTGGTTGTAAATTAATTTTTCTTTGTTCCATCCTTCAATGTTGAGTTTATATATATATATATATATATATTAGGCTTCGTGATTTTCTCTGCTCTTATTTCTATTCATCTATCTTGTTCCCATCACTTAGACCAGTTTTGCGGGTTGGCTTGATTTTCTTAGGGTTTCTCTTCTTAAATTTAATATTTTTTTTGCTCTACCCTTTAAAATTAGGTTGTTTTGGAATTGAGTTACGTGATGTTTTCCAATTTGCCATTTATTCAATTGCCTTATTCGCATAATTCAGATCTCAAAGTTTTGTTTGCTTGGTTTTTTTGTTTTTCTTAATTGATATTTTTTTTTTCTTTTCAATTTCATCATTTGACATTGAATTTGTTTGAGATTTGACATTGACTTTTTTATTTGCTTTCTATTTATTTATCTAGGTCTCATGACACAACTTGCATATTTGGCATGCTAGGTCAGGTTGACCTAAGTAACTTTTTTCTTTTCTTCTTACACACTTGATTTTCTAGAATCTTAACTTCATCTTCATTCTTTAACCATTCTTTTTTTTGTGTGGTTTCCTGTGATTTTTTTAAATGGTTCATATGTCAACCTTTTTTTCTCAGTCTAGTTTATGCCCCAAATCTTATTTTTAAAAAACCTTTTCGAAACACTCTTGCATCACCTGAGTTTTTTTTTTTTTGTCTACTGATGCAAAAAATATTTTGGCCCATGGCATGGCGTGGGCATACAAATCTGGTTTTTATGTATAATAAAATTTTTTAACTATTTGTTAATATGCTCTTACTTCTCTTTTCTATTAGAAGGAAGAAATACATCATATGATGCAATTATTTTCTAGCTTTTGATATTTTGTTGATCTAATGAAGCATGACCACACATCAGTGTGTTTCTTTAAAGGAGAAGAAAAAAAAAGAAATTCTTTTTTAAAATATTGAAGTGCCTAAGGTAATTTGAACTTGCGATAATTTTTCATGTATTACTACTACTACTACTACAATTGATATGTGTTAGTGAGTGGACGATGCATGCAACCCACTGTTAGTGATCTTTCAAAGTATGGTTGGAAATATATATATATATATATATATATATATATATTAGAAGGCCATTTCTAGCCATTTGGGTGTGATCTAAATATTGACTAGGTTTCTTCCCCTCTCCCTTACACACTTTTCTCCTTTTTTTTTCTTAGCACACGAGCTATCACACACCTTCATATTTGTTTAAAACTTTAAGGAGTCAAAATGTGATGTTGTATATCATCCATACACATAAAATTTTTTTATGTTTATTGATAAATTCTCTACAAGTATACACTTTTATGCAAGGTTGATACTATGTTTATAAACAATGGTTGTAGTGCAAACACACACCATATTCAAATTAGCCTACGATACATCATGCATCTATTTCCTTGCTAATGGTTATGTCATGCCAAAATGTCACTAACAATCATCAATCTCTTCACTAATGGAAGGACTGGACACTACAACTAATAGAGGCACCAATATTTCTATCAATCAATTATCATATATCTCTTTATGTTTTGAGGTGAGCTAACATGCCCAAGGTTTCAAACACAATACTATGAGTCACTAAATAAACAAAATAATTTCTTAGATGGAATATTTTCAAACACAATACATATTCTCTCTTAATCTTGACAGTAATTTTCTTATACATTACAGTTCTTTTTATATTTAATGAATTAAACATTGAAGAGTCCCTTGTTCTATAAGAAATTTGTTTTTTCAAGAATAATCAAGCCCAGGCACAAAACACATATCTAAACCCACACATCTCGATCCAAGATCTTAGCCCATGAAAAGCCTAGTTTTTGTATGAATTGTTTTAATGACTTCATCATATCTATATAAGGGATAATGGTAGAGGGAAAATATTTTTGTCAATTTAAGGAAGAGTGATTGTTAGAGCTAGCTTTTGATTGTGCAAACAAGAACAATAATCATCAAAAAGACGTGTTCGATATTGTAGATGACAAAAATAACAAGACTTTATAAGAGATGGTTCATCATGACAAGCTCAAACCCATGTTTAAAAAGATTGTATACCAACAAAAAGATACTAGTCTAGACAAATCTTTTAGCTTGGATTTGTAGTAAATGCAATAAATACTATCAAAATTTTATTGCAACATCCTCATCATTAAAGCTAAAAGGTGCGTAACAATATGTTTCATTCTATTATTATTTTAAGTTTTAAATATTTCTTTCTTGACTCATGTGAATCATTTTGAAACATATCATTTGTTGCAGGGGGCGCGACGTCATCTAGTGACGGCGGAGGCTCCTGTCGTGCCTCCTGATGTGAGGTGTTGTGTTTTGAAAAGGGTTTTTAATCATAGAATTATGATTAATGTTTAGGAGTTGCCACCTAATATTATGGTCACTAGGAACCTATGGTCTGCGAGAGTCTAAGTAAGGGACTGGTTGTGCAAAGAGAAGACGCATCACCCCCAGTGCACCCGACCTAAGGTAAGTTGCATTGTTGTTTAATTGTTTTTTCTAAGTCAGATTTCTATTCGTTGGTCTTTTCTAAGGTTCAAGGTAGGTCTCTCTTCATGAGAAAGTCTCTACCTTATTGGGTTAAATCCTAACCGTTATAAAGTCTAAATATTAGCATCGTATTTTTTACACTTGTATTTTTAATACCCGAGGATATACTTTATCGTGTAATTTTACATCCCACAAATATTAAAGTCTACATCTTGATCTAAAAAAATTGAGAAAATATTTTTGACATGTTGGTCAAATCCTAATGGATAATCATAAACTGGTTACGATATCCATTTTTGGATTTTTTTTAACATGAAAAAGATGCAATTTTTGTTTTTTTTATATAGAAAATATTCTTGGAAAAATTTTAGGATTTGGCCGTAGCAACACAATATTTTTTTTCTTTTCGAAAATGTTTTGAAATTTTTTTTGAAATATTTTGGAGAAAACCGGGTATTTTAATACTGATTTTGTATTTTACAGTATAAATATACAACCCGATATCATACAAAAGTGGTAGAAAAATATTTAAGAAAATTACAATTTTTTAAAAATGATTTTTGAATTTTTTTGATTCTTTTTTTCAAAAAAATAGGGGCCGGGCCAGACCCAGCCACTTGGGCCTGGCCAAAACTGGCCCTGCCCAAAGGCAACTTAATTATTCTGCCGCTGCATGCAAAAATAAATTTTGCATGCAGCGGCCTCAACGAAGAAGGAGGCAACGCAAGGGGGAGAAAGTTGCCTGTCTTGGGGTCTCTGGCGTGCTGAGGATGTCAGGCCGGTGGCTCTGGAGGCTTTGGCTGAGGTGACGGTGGTCGGAGTCGGCTGTGAGAGGAAGAAGAAAATGTTGCATAGGAGAGAGAAAGGCTAGAAGGAGAAGAGGGAGAGAGTCGCGGTGGCTACTTGGTGGCCGGTTGGTGGTTGTAATGGCTTCCTGTGGTGGAGCTGGTGTTCGGGGTAGGAATGGTGGAAGAAATGGTGGCAGTGTTGGCTGCTTGTGGCGGAGGAAGAAAGAAAAGGATGCAGAAGAAGAGAATCTGCAGAGACGAGAGGGAAGACCTCGCGGTGGCTGCGCCTATCGGCGGTGAGGATTTGAGCTCGTGGGGAGGCTGAGACATCGTCTGTTGGTGGAGGAGGAATGTTTCTGTGGGGTCTCCAAGGGCTGAAGAAGCAGCGGGAGAGAGAGAGAGAGAGAGAGAGAGAGAGAGAGAGAGAGAGAGAGAGAGAGAACGTTGGTTGGAAGAAAAAACAGGGGAGAAGTTGACTTTTTGGCTTATTTTGGACCTAATTTTCTCCTCCTTCAGGCCATAACATCAGCCTCTATTTATAGGCAGTGGAAGAGGGTAATTTTTTCTGCACTGGATAAAATTTCAGTTCTTGATTCTATTGGGAAGGATCTCAACCGTTGGCTCAAAGTAGGCATGGTGCACTGACAAATCTGCAGAAAAAGCTGCCCGAGTTGGCATGTTTAGGCTGGATTCTGCGCCGATGGGTTGTCATTCCGACTGAAATATTCACACCATGATGTAGAGAAACTGCAGAGGATCATTTTCGTGCAAGTTTGGTTAAATTTGGTAGACATTAGGGGCATTAAATGCATTTGCAAAGTAGATAACCGAACCAGCTGTTTCAGAGATTTAAAGAAGAAGATGAATAGTACCAAAGTTCTGATTTTGGCCAAAGTTCATTTCAGTCCTTCCTTTTTAAATTGCTTTCAATTGAACCTCTAATTGACCCTAAATTTTTTCAATTAAGCCCATAATAAACTTCAATTGGAGCCCCGAAGTTACGCGCCTATTGTGATATGGTCCTTGGTCTCGGATTTCTTCAATTTAGCCCCTAATTGATCTCAAAACTTCAATTTTCTTGCAATTTGGCTCCTAATTTCAATCAATTAACTTGGTAAAAATTAAATTTGGTCTCTTAAAATTCCAATCTTCTCAATTAAGCCTAAATTAGGCTCCCGAACTTAATTTTTCACCAATTAAGTCCCAAATAAAATTAATTTGACCCATTTAAAGTATAATTAAGTCCTTGCACTTAATTAAATCCTTCAATTAGACCCAAATTAATTCTTAAACATAATTAAAATTTAATTTGACCCATGATTAAATCAAATTGGCCTATTAAAAATTTAATTATGTCATTGGACTTAATTTTTATGCAAATTCATCCAATAATCATTTAATTTGACCTTGAATTTGTATTTTTTTTCATTTTTGGGCATAATGGGGTACAATTAGACCTTGAATTTCCTCCAAAATTGCAGCTTGATTTCCCAGTTTGCTTTCTCTACGTTGCCAACCTTAATTTTATTTTTTTATTTTTATTTTAAAAAAGATGATTTTTTGGGAATAACCCAGAATTGGGTTATGACATCATTGATTTAACACCAGTTACGATGTTACATTTAGATATATTTTTTTTTATTAAAGGTAAAGCTTAGGAACCTTTATGTTGTTTGATAACTCTTAAAGCTTCTACAATTGAATGATAAGCCATTACCTACTTGCATATCTTATGCTAACTTTGTTATTGATAAGAGTGTTATAGTTTACACCATTTTAAAAAAAAATAATGCTAAGTCTATTTTGATGTTGTTTCCATTTAACTTGAGCATAAAATCTCTCAGATTATATTTTTCTTTTATTGAGTAGGATTTTAAAATCCTAGACCTCTATAAGATATCCCTCCCTTATTAAATGTGCATAATTATCCTAAAAAATATAAATTTTACATAGTCAACCAGATTTTATAGACAAATCCAACAACTAGAGAAGAAGCAAAAAGATTCAACAACCAGGTTGATAATTTGATCTAATGGCCAAGAAAAAAAGGGAAGATCCAACTGTAGAGAAAAAAAGAAGAAGAAATAGGTTGCACAATAACCAAACTAGAAATGAGAAAGAGAGAGGGGAATAGGATATTAAAGATACACTGAAATCTGATTATGACACACTCGATATTATCAGAAATTTCTCGACAAGACAAACTCATAGACACCAAGGAAGGCTGCTATGCAAATTTAGAATGAGTCATTCACGTCGCTCAAAGATGATGGGTTGCTCACTCGTCTAACGTGTGTATTACCTGCACCGAGAAATTACCTTCTAGTTGTTTGAGCCAGACTTGAATAACTAAGTTTTCTTCTTTTTTTTTCCTCGTATTTTCTCCATTTTCTTTCTTACTAAGCCATACTATCCCTACCCCAGCGTACATCTCTATGTGTTTTTTTAGTTTTCAAGACTATGCAACACACAAATTCTTTGTGCAGGCTCTATATTTTCTTATGTTAAATAAGTATCACATTTATACATCAATGGTTATTTCGAGGCACTGCAATCACCAACTTCTATACCAAGCATAAAAAACATAATGATATTAACTTATTATACAACATGCAAGTACGTACCTACAAGTGCACCATAACTCTCCACACTTTATAAGGTAAACAAACGTGATTAAAGTCTATAAATACATTTGTCACTCGATAAGAAAATAAGGGAAATCAACCATTCAACAAGTTTTACGTAAAGAAGCACTTCCTACAACTTTATTATATTTTCTCTTCATATATATTATTCTCTAATCTTATGTTTACTAACCCAAGTATCAAAGTGTCTCATGTTTCTATAAGGGACGTGTTTCACATAAAACATTGCCTTTAAAGAGTAAATTCCACATTCAAACTCGTCCAAGACACAACTTGAAAAGCCATTTTTGTTTGTTTTTTTTTTGTTCATGACTTCATCACATAGCAAGAATGAGATAAATTTGATTTCTTTTATTTTTATTTTTTTTATTACAAATTTGATCCCTTAACTAGCTGAGGAATAATGCATTTTTATAGAGCTTAACTTTTAGTCAAGGAGAATCCGTTCAATACACAACCAACACGGGAGCATCCTAGGCCAATTATTTTTGTTGATGGGCTTTGGTAGTTCTACAAATAATTAATGTGGACCGAGGCCTAAGAGTCTTGGCAGCACGTATCACTTATTTTTTTTTATAATACTAGTTTACTTTCCGAATTATATTGCATGTTAGACTTAAATTTTTTAAACATAATATATATATATATCCAAGTTGCGGGAAACTCTTTAACATTGTCATTAAACCTAGTCCAATGACTTAAATCTGAAAACTCCCAACTTGACTCCTTTCCAAGTCCAAGTATGAAATTATATTATATGAGTGTTACTTTGATGTGACCTAATTGATTTGGTTCAAAGATTAAAAAAAAAAAAAACAAAGACCAAACATGCAGGTTCAAAGGCAACTTGGACGGCTGAGATTAAGAGGCCATTTGTTTGTATGGTTGCTTCTACGTTTGAAGCAACCACAGCAAACATTATGTTTGGTTACGTAAAAAACACAATTTATTTATGGTGGGACCTATGATAATTCACGTTTTGCATGCGATTTTGGCGAAGCAGCTCCTAGCTGTTTTTCTCCATCAGTGCAAGTGAATTGCACTGTTCATTGTTTAGAGTGAACAGTTTTTTTTTTCCAGTGTGTTTATTTTTTGTATAATTTTTTTTTAAAAAAAACTAGTTTAGATTGAATTAAATTTACTCGCATTGTCATGTAAACAATATTTTTTTCCCTGAAAAACTAGTGTAGAGTGAATTAAATTCACTCGCACTGTAATATCAAATCAATTTTATTCATGATAATATTTTATCTAATTTTATTGCACGCTCAAAAAATTATGGAAACTGTAGTTCTTGCCGGATGAATTTTGTACGTAATGGAATTGTAGATGGTTTAATGGAATAATAAAAAATATTTTATATAAAGTATTATTTATTTCATGATGTAATAGCAATAGTTAAATCTATAGTATTTAAATTAAAAACCATCAATATATATATATATATATATATATATATATATATATATATATATATATTATTTTATAAACTCAATTTCAAAAGCATTCTTAACCAAAACATTAAATTACTTTTTGTTCAACCTCAATTTCAACCATAGTTTTTACCAAACACCTATTTTTTCAAACCAACCGCAACTAAAAGTACTTTTTATAAAAACAACTTTTTTCAAACTACAACCACAACAGCTACCGCAATACCAAACACACTCTAAGTAGTTTGACTTTTAAAAAAATCAAAGTTGATATATTTTTATATATATTGA
>Ga0325401_1002462_pt1 | contig 16484 bp, 14 predicted proteins | sample PopdelMetagenome_FD_205666 | JGI IMG/M metagenome (GOLD analysis project Ga0325401, IMG submission 205666) | Populus deltoides microbial communities from Bellville, Georgia, United States - Xylem-PdKOR-R2 | ecosystem: Host-associated > Plants > Phyllosphere > Stem > Wood/Secondary xylem | place...
TGCACATTACTTTTGGTTGATAAGAATTCCACGCATAATATACGAACGGTGGTCTCTGTATCTCCAGAGATTCATCGGATTGAGTACAAGAAAAAGTTTGAAAAACCTAACCCTGATTTTTTTTTTTAAACTCTAGAAACAAGAAGGAAAACATGGGTTCTGAGCAAAACGAAGGTACAAGCTTTCCATCGTCACAGCCACAGCTTTGTGCTAATGGATGTGGTTTTTTTGGCACGGCTGCAAACATGAACCTTTGCTCCAAGTGTTACCGTGATCTTCGTGCTGAAGAAGAGCAAGCTGCCTTTGCTAAGGCTGCTATGGAAAAGACGCTAAACATCAAGTCACAACAACATATTGGCTCTAGGGTTGCTGTTGATGCCCCTCAAGTTGCGGTGGCTAATTCCATGCAATCCGCTGAAGCCTCTTCTTCGGCCGAAACTGCTGCTGCTGCTGGCGATCAGGTGTCATCGAAGCCGGCAAATAGGTGCTTCAGCTGCAATAAGAAGGTTGGCTTGACAGGATTCATGTGCAAATGCGGTGGCACATACTGTGGGACTCATAGGTACTCTGAGAATCACGAGTGCTCCTTCGATTTCAAGGGTGCTGGCCGTAATGCTATTGCCAAGGCGAATCCTGTGATTAAGGCTGATAAGGTGGGGAGGTTCTGATGCTGATCCTTAAAAGGATTGGTGAATTTGGTATTGTTCTTTTTTTCAGGGTTTGGTTTTAATTAGGAATTTAGTGCTAGTTGGTTCTGAATGGTTGCTTTTTATACTGGTTATGGTTGAGTGTTTTATGGGGGATGGTGGAGATTAGGAGGGGGGCACCAGGTGAATGTATTTGGGGGGTTTGTGGATGGTCGATTCCATAATGAAGTGGATCAATGGATTGTTAGTTGCAATTTGGTTTGAATGGCTTTCCTCTCTTGTTTCTCATAAGAAATCTTTACCACGTCAGGGTGTATCTCTACTTATCCGTCTATATAATATTTGCACGCCTTCTATTTTTTTAGAATGTTTGATTCTCCCTGATTGCCTGTTCTCCGTTTGAATATTCTTCCCATGGCAATTGAAGTATTGAATCCTCCTGGGTGTTCAAATAAGCATAGAGGTTTATGCTACACTTTATTGTCATTCTCCTGTATGTACAGGTAAAGCTTAATTATGCTCTTCCATAAGGTTAATTCAGAGATCGCAATATTGGAGTGGTTCCTGCTTTCTCCTTGATTCATTTTTGTTTTATGAAGTTGAAGGTGAACTCAGTGAAATTGAATCATCGGAGGTTCATATAATTAGCAGCATGTGTTTAAGATAGGAATGCACAGATTGAGAAAAAGGTAAAATGGAAATGCAAAAGATTCTGCTGCAGAAGCGAAGCAACTAGCAGGACCCTAGAGTATGACGGAAGCACCTGGTATTACGGCCACCGCTTGACCCTGGCTTGTCGAATTGAAACAGTGAGGGTAGAAGCTTTCTAGCCAGGATCCGTGTCGTGTTGGTAGAGGACCTGTCAAGCACACAACTAAACAATATATCGGTCTTCATCCTCACCAAGTCTTGTCTTGTATTCTGTCTCTGTTCTTGCTACTAGGCCCCATTGCAACAGAGATAGTGAGAGGATGTGAGGCGGCCTGGGAATGAATTGTCAGCCTTGAACCTGTCCAAGTCCAGTCTTGTATTTTGTCCGTGCTCCTTTAGCTTTTTACTCAATTTTGTTTGAATTGCTATTTTTCAAGTTGAAATAGTCAAATATCTCAGCCATCCGATTTAAGATTTAGTTGTAAGATGCTGTACGCTTACAGCAAGGGTGTTGCCTGTTGGGGGCTCGAATTCCTTTCTAGTTTTGATAGTTTCTGAAATTTTCTCAAACTGAAATCACGTCGAAGAGTTACAGCAAGGGAATTGAATCAATATACAACAAAGCTACAATGGAACCGCGTCCCATATGAAGAAATAACCTGTCAAGCTCGGTCGAAGCAGGGACATTGAAAACTTGTAGTCAAAATTGGCTACGGAGTCATAAGGATATTCTGTCTCTGGTGATTTCTTTATGAACTGTAAAACTATGAACTATCACTTTGAGGATTAATTGTTGGATTTTTTTTAATTAAATAAATTATATGTGAATGAAAAATTAATATCAAATAACTCTTTGTTTTTCCACTCAAAGAACTCTTGATTTTTGTAGATTTAATTCTTGATTTGTGGTGGCTAATCAAATGTTAATAATGATGAGAATTAATTCTTATTAATTATTCATCATTTTAATTTCTAAAATTCACTATAAAAAGAAAGGGAATGAAGAGTTTTCAACTTGAATTTTTTATATTCTTATACTCTTTCTCACCTCATTTTTAGTGTTTTTATTTTGTTTTATGCTTTGATTTTCCTTCTAAATCTAGAATTTAGGTTCATCTTGTTGAGAGATATTTGAGTTTTATATTCTTTAGTTCAAAGATCTTGTTTAAAAATGCATCTAAAACAAGATGGTGACGTTAGAATCTTGAAAAACATATTACAAAAGTGAACAAGTAATAAAACCTTAAGAATAAATGATTCATCCTTAACAACAACAAAAATTTCATTACTTTAAAATGTTTCAACAAGAAAATACCCTTTTTTATTTTAATTTAAGCATATATTTTTATTATTAGAATGCAAGCTAGTATTATATTATTATATTTATGTTGAAAACATGTTTGTCATGAGATATATTTTGTATGCTTATAAATTTAAATTTGTATGAACTCTAGGCTTTCCTTAAATTTTTTTCTTATGTTTAACATGCCTTATTATGATAAACTAAATATCATTGCTCACTATATATATATATATATATATATATATATATATATATATATAAACTTTGATTTTACAATCTTAAGGCTTTATTCTTTTTATATTAGACCTTGTTTAGTTTATCATGTAAGAAAAAAATAATAATTATAAAAACTATTATATAGATTAACCGTGAAAGAGGTTTTTAACATCTTTAAAATTTAAGTTATTGATTACCTTTATTTTAAGTTGTTATGTTCTCTCTCTCTCTTTCTCTCTCTCTCTCTCTCTCTCTCACACACTATATATATATATATATATATATATTTACTTTAATCTATAATCTTTTGGTATGTTATGCTTTTTTTATTCTTGTTTAATTTTAGAAGGTTGCTATATATCTTTGTTTTAAAGTTATAGTTTATCTTCTAAAATTATTTTTCATGCTATTTGGATGATTTGATTCAAGTCATAAATCTTATTAATTTATATTTTTCAATAAATGAATCATTGATTTATTTATGATAATTTAAGTTATCTCGCTTATACTCTATAAAAGTGGTATAAAAGTTATCTGGTCGGTTTTGTTCACATATACAGAAAGTTAGTGTGATGAATAGACACAGTTTAGGAAGTTCTGTCTAAGGAGATTGAGTTTTAAGCGGAACTGTTTGTGACCCCTTCAATCTTTCTTGGGTTAGTGAAAATATTATTCACACATTACTATTTTTGTATATGTTATAATATGTAAATGAATTAATGATAATTGAATAAATTTTAATGAACAAAATAGGGCTTAACATAGTAACCCAATAAAATGAATGATTGTGGATTTTATCTTGCATATTTTAAATATTTTTATTTAAAAAGTTGCTATTTTACAAGTTTTTATTTTATTACTTGCTTATTGTGAAGTCAAAATATTTATTTACAAATATTATTGGCTATTGTTTTTTTTATAGATTATATCATGTCTTCTACTCGTTCTACTCAACAAGTACTACTTTAATAGTGAGGATTCCACCATTAGCTTTTGTGGTATATGATGAGAAACCTGAAAAGTTTAATGGATTAAACTTTAAAAGGTAACAACAAAAGATGTTATTTTATCTGACTATCTTGAACTTGAAAAAGTTCTTAACCGAGGAAGCACCAAATTCATTAGAAAATAAATCTAACCCTATTACCGTAGTGGTTGTGGATGCATGAAATCATACTAATTTCATGTTTAAGAACTACACCTTGAATGAATTGGACAATACATCGTATGATGTATATAATTCAATCAAGATTACAAAAGTAGTACGAGAAGCTTTGGATAAAAAGTACAAAGCCAAAGATACTAACATGAAAAAATTCATGGTCGGTAAATTTCTAGATCTCAAGATGGTTGATTCAAGGACTGTAATGAACCAAGTTCAGAAGTTTCAATTAATCTTACATTATATAAATGCTAAGGATATGTCTCTAAGTGAGTCATTTCAAATGACTGCAATTATTGAAAAATTATCATAATCTTGAAAAGATTTTAAGAACCATCTTAAGTATAAACACAAGAAGATGATAATTAAAGACCTTGTTTTGAGGTTGAAGATAGAAGATGACGATAAGTTATTTGAAAAGAGAATCAACTCTTTTAGTGCTCCAAAAGAAAATATTATGGAATAAGCAGTAAAGTCTCACAACAAAAATAAAAAAAAGCTTGGTGTGAAAGGTAAAAGAATTGCCAAAAAGTTCAATGGCAACTGTTTTATCTATAACAAGATTGGATATCTAGTCAAAGATTACATAAATAAAGGTAAGAAAGCAAATCCTAAGAAAAAGATTGCTCAAGCCAATGTTACTAATGAAAGAGTGTAATAATGATAATTATACCTAGTTGATTGAATATTCTAAGATCTAGGTTCAAATGAAAAACTAAGTCATATAACATTCTCGGTGGCGCTATAAAATTATTATTTTCTACTTATTCCTATGATAAAATATGTGCTAGCTGCAGCATGGGTATTTATAAAAAAACATTATTTAACCTAGTTCGTGGGTAATTATTTAAGATAATATCTATTAATGGTTGGTAGTTACATTGTTAATTGAGAAAATATAGTGTTAGGTGATTCATTCTTTGGCATGAACATGCCTTAACACCGTTTTGTGGGCTCAATTATTGTAAAAGGTTCATGTTAGCATTTAATGCTAAGTACTAATTACATAAAGGGTACGTAAATAAAATTAGTTTTAAGAAATCTTGTTTAAGGATACGAAAATTAGGTTCAGGCTTACCCCTCTAAAGGACACCCCGTGCCTAAAAAAAAGTTTGTATGTAGTTGGTCAGTTAGGCCACTTTAGAAATTATGATAGTTGAGTCAACTGGGTTTTTTAAAGACCATGCAAGTTGGGTCATCTATGTTTCTTGGATACTATGTAACCTTTTATGGCATGGACCTAGAAGAAGAAGCAAATCCTATTTGTTCGTGGAGTGTATGGATAGGATCATTGGCCCATCAACCTTTAAGTTGGTGATCTTGATTGACCTTGCTTCATATTTTACGCTCAATCATTGTCTAAATCTTAAGTCTATCATTGATGCATTCATTTTAAGATCTAAAATGATGGCGCTTAGATTAAGCCTATTAGTAGCTCTCTAGGACTTTTTGTCCAGGATCATACAAGGTAATTTCCTCATGTTCAAGTTAATCTTGAACACAAGTATATGTTCATCTTTTTATGAACTAGAATGAAAAAAAGCATGAGGGAAATATCAAAAGCCAAAGTGTAAGCGTATGATAAGGAGATAAAAGATTGGCATCTTTTAAATTCCGAAATTGACAAATAAGGCATTATCGAGAAATTAAATGTTATTATTAATGGTTTATAGGCTTATATAAGGCTTGCAATTGCCCTCATTATATCACTTTCATATAATCATAATATTTGATCCTTTTTTTTCTTTTTTTAACCTCTATTCTCTCTTAGTTTGGAGATTTCAAACAAGTATTCATTACCAAAAATCTTGTATGCCAACCACCAAATCACCATAAAAACCTATAAAACCATCCTAAAATCACCATAAAATTGCTTTTGTTCCTTTTTCGCTCATTATAAAGCTTATATTTTCTATTGGTTTTTGCTATAATTTAATAAGGAAACTCAGTTTAAGGTTAGCACTATTCCAAAAAATTAAGTTTTTTTAAGTCATGGTAGATCCGTCCAAGACAACTAGTGGATCCAAGGCTATCCTAAATGAAAAGGTCCAAAAAAACTTTGGATATAGGGTTAAAGAACCCAAGAGAGGGTTAATAGACCTTCATGAAGATTAGGAAACTCCTTAGAGTGGTTAAACAGCCCAAAGACTAATTAGAAGACACATACTCCAACAAAACAATAATGACTTAAATACTTTTTCAATAGACTCATATTGTAATGGCCGGATAGCCATGTACTTAGGAGGTTAGGTGTGAGGTATATATCTCTCCATCTATAATAACAGATCGAGAAAGAGAGTTGTTCCTAAACTATATATCAATCTCTTGATTTTGGTTATTGCAAATAATTTTTTTTGTTTATTTACATAAATAATTATTAGTTTATTTAATTAGATACTTGTATAAATTTTTTAATTTATATATATATATATATATATTTTAGAAAATAACCTAAACACCCCTAATTTGTTTTTTTTTTTTTTAAATTGACAACACAAAAGGAAGGACGCGCAAAACTATTTGATAGTCCAATCAGGTGTCCCATGTCTGCAGCGAAAGTTTCTTCCTTTTCCAGGGAGGCCCGAGTGGGATCATTGTCTTTTTATTGTCTGCAAAGCTTTTTATCATTGGACCTGAATGGCAAATAAGAAAACAAAGCTACAGTGTGTGTGAGAGTATGATTTGAAAGGACAGTTGATTGAATCATAAGGTAAGAGATTTCCTTCGAAGTTGAGCTTACCTCGATCGATAAAAAACAAGGGAGGATGAACACAAATAATGCTTCGTCTATTACACTTTTTTGGCACCTTTGGGATTTGAATGCTTTGCATTCAAATAGCAGCAGCAGCAACATATTTCAAAACTTCATTTGCATTCTTGTTTCCCCTTTTTATACTTTGTTATTCAGCTTTTCCTTCTTCTTTTTTGCGCCTTTTCATGCTTGCTTTCCTGTGCCTGAACCTTTTGAATTTGTGGTGATATGTTTCCAAGATTGTCCTTGTAGATTTCAGTGTAACAGTTGCACAGCACCGGTCATTAGAAAGCATTTGAAAACGCGGTTAAATTCAGTGTTTTAAAAAAAAATTAAAGTTTTTTTTTTGTTAAAATTTAATATAGTTTGTATGTTTTGAATCGTTTTGATGTGTTGATATCAAAAATAATTTTTAAAAAATAAAAAAATATTATTAATATAAAATTTAACACAAAAAATTATTTAAAAAACACCCATAATCAGCCAAATACGCTCTTAATCAAACACGCAAGGGCAAATCGCAAGTATAAAACACACTCTTTTCTTTCTTTCTCGTAATCTAAGCAAGGGCATTCCTGTAACCTACGCCTAAATCACGAAGAAATTAAAAACATGGAGAGTGAAATCCGGGCCCCACAATCCATTTCTCCCTCTAAAAACTCAAATGAAAAACCTCACCCACGATTCCCGTTTTTTTCTCTCTCCATGTAACTTCACTTCCACTCCCTAACCGCAACTCCATTTAAATTTTCTCGCTAGCCAAACATAAAATTAAACGAAGACACAGAGAAATCAGATTTACGAGCTCACTCTCCCGCTCCCTCGCTCGCTCACTGAGCTATTAACTATGGCTACTACGGCAAGTATTTGTAGAAATGGCAGTTACAGTAAGAATTCACTTATCACTAACAATAACAAAGTGGAGAGGCCTCCCTCTGTCAATTCAAACCCTAAAAACTCACTTAAATCCAAGTCATTACGTAAGAGCGCTCCTGCTGCTCTTGGCGCTGCTAAAGATGACACTGGAGGTTAATTATTCTGGCCTTCTCTTTTAACTATCGAGATCTTGCATTATTTCTGATTTCTTTTTAATTTTCTTTAATATGCAACGTTACTCTTTCTTTTCTTTTTCTTTTTTGTGTGTGAAGAGGTTGCGTCTTTAATTTGAATTCTCGTGTTTTTAATGATTTTCTAATTCATTGAGTGATGAATTAATTATCGAGTTGATGTTGATATTATTTGTTTATTTATTTTTAGTTCCTGGAAGAGTTAGGGTAGCAGTGAGATTGCGACCGCGAAATGCAGAGGAAATGGTAGCTGATGCTGATTTTGCTGACTGTGTAGAATTACAGCCTGAGGTAATTTTAGAACAAAATCGTTTAAATGTGCCTGTGATTTTTTTGTGAATTTTTTTGTTTGTACCTAACTATTATTTTGGTTTGGTTTCAGGTTAAGAGGTTGAAACTTCGGAAGAACAACTGGGATTCTGATACATATGAGTTTGATGAATTGCTGACTGAGTTTGCATCGCAAAAACGTGTTTATGAAGTTGTGGCAAAGCCTGTTGTAGAGGTATCAGCAAATGATGTTTCAAATTCTATGATTTAGTTGAAGCTTTATAATTAGGACCATTTTCAGATGCCTTTTACTGGCCCAAATGGCGCTCACTGTCACAAAATAGCAATGTTATCAGAACATGCTTGATTAGGCAATTCCACAAATAGAGTTACAAATTGTTCAATTAGTTGGATCTCCCGCATGCATAATTTCTAATAGAGTCTCTGATTCATTATTTGTGATGGAACTTAGAATTAATGTTGCTACAGATGCTCGTTTTTAATGTTGTGTCATGAACTTCATTAATTGTTTCACTTCTTCTGCTTGTAGCACCGAATCATAAAGATAATGATCTTAGTTTATGTGTTCAATAAGGCTATGTCTTTTAATTTTCTTTCCTTCATGGGATTGCGATGACATGCTAATTTGTAATTTGCCACTGCAGAGTGTTCTGGATGGATACAATGGGACAGTCATGGCATATGGGCAGACTGGTACCGGTAAAACATATACTCTTGGACGGCTTGGAGAGGAAGACACAGCTGCTCGTGGAATTATGGTTCGTGCTATGGAGGACATATTAGCAGATGTTTCTCTAGAGACCAATTCTGTCTCAATATCCTATCTGCAGGTTGTTGGATCTACAATGATTATTTTTGTATGCATGATATTGTAATTTTCCGTGTTCAATATCTATGCTATTTTATTTATTTATTTATTTTTTATATATTTTGAATTTTACAAGATCCAAATTAGGATCTCTAATATTCCTGTTCTTAAAAAATGTGCAGCTTTATATGGAGACCATACAAGACCTCCTCAATCCCACTAATGACAATATTTCTATTGTGGAAGACCCAAAAAGTGGAGATGTTTCGCTTCCTGGTGCTAGCCTAGTTGAAATAAGGAATCAGCAGAGCTTTGTTGAACTATTGCGACTAGGAGAAGCTAACCGCTTTGCTGCAAATACAAAATTGAATGCCGAATCATCCCGTAGTCATGCTATACTGATGGTGAATAAATTTACACTTTTTGATGCTTCTAGTGCTTTTGAAACTGCAGCAATCCTATTGGAAATGAGATTTTGACCAGAAATAGACATCGCAAATGCTTTAGGTACATGTAAAGAGATCTGTCAAGGGAAGAGATTCTGATCTTTCAAGCGAAAATGGCAACAACTCCCGCATGGTTAAAATTCTGAAGCCTCCTATTGTTCGTAAGGGAAAGCTAGTCATAGTAGATCTTGCTGGTTCAGAGCGAATTGATAAATCAGGTTTCATGAAATCAAGAAATGGACATTAAAAGTGCCCCCTTCCTGCCTTTCATGTTAACATGGTCTAGTAATATTTTCTTCGTATTTATGCCAGCTTTTCATTCATGTGGAAAATTTGTTCTTATCAATACATTTCTAAATTAGACAACCAATTATCATTTTGGTAAATTTTGCTTCCTGCATGGTGGCTTGGGGGATGCAAAAGGTGTGTAATTATTGATAGATGGTTTGATTAGTCAACTTTTATCAGTTTTAAAAAAGAAAATATTCATCCTTTTTCATTTTAGTTTTGCTTATTTATGGGCCATTCTTTAGGTATATGTTTCTGAGTGTCCAGCTCTCTTTTGCTTGTTAAAGTTTGTTTACTCATCCATTATTTGGCAGGGAGCGAGGGACACACATTGGAGGAAGCCAAATCCATCAATCTCTCTTTGATTGCACTAGGGAAGTGCATCAATGCTCTGGCAGAAAATAGTGCACATGTCCCAGTTCGTGATTCAAAGCTTACTAGATTGCTTAGAGATTCATTTGGAGGCAATACATTTGCATTAATAGAATTATTTAATCTTCTTATATGATATGTGTTGCCTGACTTTGTGAAATCTTAACAGGCACAGCTAGGACCTCACTGGTTATTACTATTGGTCCATCACCCCGCCATCGAGGAGAAACAGCAAGTACTATAATGTTTGGACAAAGAGTGGGTACCAATAACTGAAGTCAATGCCTGGCCTGTGTAGTTCATTTATTTGTTTTCTACTGTCATGTACATAGCAGTCCTTGCAATTATGTCTTGACATACTTCATCCATGCTGTGATCTTAATAGTGATATGTTTGGCACCATTAAATATCTATACCCTGAACGTTGCTTAGACACAAAATCAATAGTGTATTAATTGTTCGCTTATTAGCAAAAGCTGCTTGTTTTGTTTTTAAAAGTTGTTTCCTCTCATAGGCAATGAAGGTGGAGAATATGTTGAAATTAAAGGAGGAATTTGATTACAAAAGTTTGTCTAGAAGGTTAGACCTACAATTAGACAAATTTATTGCAGAACATGAAAGGCAGCAGAAAGCATTTGAGGAAGAAATTGAAAGAGTAACTATGGAAGCACAAAATCGAATTTCAGAGTCTGAAAGAAACAATGCAGATGCATTGGAGGTAAGTGCTGTAATAATGAAGTAATATTTGGTGCAGGCATTTATGTTGGTGAGAGAGAGAGCATGGAGGGGTTGCTTGGTTTTTGTTTTAGAATAAAATCATGCCTTGTATTGTCACATCACATGCACAATAATTTCAAAATGCAAAATTTAAACATTGACCATTCTAAACTTTATGCTGATAATAATTTGTTACCAACTTATGCTGACACAACTTTTGGATTTTGTGGTTATTTGGATGTTTACATATCTCTCTTGGGATTGGTAGATGTGGGAAAACAAAACTACTTGTACTGCCTATGTCCTTTTTGCCCCCCTGAATTTCCTTTGGCATTTTCTTGCTCTTGGCATGGGATATGCTAACTCCTTATGTTCACTTTTGATAGAAGGAAAGAACTAAATATCAGAAAGAGTATATGGAATCAATAAAGAAGCTAGAAGAGAAATGGATGATGAATCAGCAGAAGCATGCTGCTGGAGAAAACATACCTGGACTCAAAGATGAAAGTTCAAATGTGATATCTAATGGAAAGGTTGTTCTGTAATTGATACCTTCTTGTGATGCCTCCTTTTTCTTGTGTCCTTATTTACTTGATGTTCTCCATACAGTACTACTAGAGTTCTCCAAAATTCTGTGGATGTATATCCACTGCCCCCAGCTGTTTGACTAACAATTTTTAGCCTTTGGTTTTTCCCCCCATACTCACAGGATTCCAGGGTAGCTAATATGGAGGAACTTGCTGAAATGAAAAAAAAGCTTCAGAAGGAAACTCTCTTGAGGAAGGTTGCTGAAGGGGAAGTTAATATCCTTAAAAGTCAACTCGCAGGATTGAAGAAGTCAGAGGTATGTTTGACTAGTTCTACTTCCCAGTACTTCTTAAATTTCCGTTATCTGTATCTTTTACCAGGTTGGGTTCATATAGAACTATAACTTCAATGGACTAGGCATCGGCAAAATCTGATATTTCAAAGCTTCAAAAGATGCTGGAAGATGAGGCTCGTCAGAAAGAAAAGCTTGAAGGGGAAATAGCAACACTGCAAAGTCAGCTGTTGCAAATAAGTTTTGAGGCTGATGAGGTATACTCTTCAAGCAATTTATAACTATAGCTTAGTGAAACCTACCTTGAGTCAGATTTTCTTCAGGAACTGTTTGTTTGAGAATTTTTCGAGAATAAAATATTTCTCATAGAAGAAAGTGAGGAAATAAGTGTCTATGTTGATAGAAAACTTGGTAATTACCTGGAAGCTTCAAATACAAGCATTTAAATTGTTACAGGTGTGATTGTTTCTTTTTGAATCCTAAACTGAGAAAATAGGGAGAGATGATGGTTGCCATGGATTGTAATATCAGTTATTGTAATTCGTAACAAATTAGGAGGCAACAAAGGCATCTATTCTACCATTTTCCAATGCGTAAATGTCCACATATCGAATCCATGCTAATGTACCCACATGGTATCTATAGTTCAAAGGCTGACTGACATGTTTATCTTTTAGACAGCAAGAAGAATTGATAAAGGAGGGTCTGAAGAAGTTCTTGGTGGTCTAGATTCTCTGATGTTGCAAGTTAGGCAGCCACAGATCAATGATTCAGGAAATGGAGAAAAGGCCTCAATAGCTAAACTCTTTGAACAAGGTAGCAGTCAGTGCTTGGCACTGGTTGTTTATTAGTTTTAATTTTTTTTTCCTCAATTTGGTCCACGTGGTAGTTAATGGATTTGCTTTCATACTGTACTTTCCTTACAAAATCCAATGCTTCTTCAGTGGGATTGCAAAAGATCTTGTCTTTGCTTGAAGCAGAAGATGCTGATGTGCGAATTCATGCTGTGAAGGTGGTAGCAAATCTGGCAGCTGAAGGTTTCTTTCTACCAACACTTTTCTTTAACTTCTTTATATGGACATTGCCAACTTATTCAGAATTGTGCTAGTGCTGATCTACTCTTTAGTAGGGTGTCACAAACTTATTAATGCATGTCCTAGTTTATATTGGTGAACATGATAGCATCTAACTCTTGATAGGCTTATTGCTTTTGAAATGGGAACATCGATTCTGAGACTTAATCATTGCCAAGCTTCACATCTATTTTATCGTTTTTTATTCCCTGCCTACTTGATTTGAAGAATTAAAAAGGTTAGTTGGGGGGATTATTTGAATGGAAATAGATGCTGGGCTAAGTTATGAACTTATGGAGTTGCAAGGGACACATCTTTGGAATGGAAAACACCTGTCTCCTTGACAGATTTATGGATTGCAGATTGGATGCGAAGGACTGTTATTTTGTCATGTCATTAAATAATGTTAAGAACTGGCCTGTTTCTAAGTTGAACAGTCTTAAACTTGAGAAGTTGATATTTGTTATACATGCATAAGTTCCCAAAGCAGAAGTTTAACATAACCACAACAGGATGTATTAATTAATCTAAAAACTCTACTGGAAGAAGTATGGATTAATCAACTCAAAATGTCTATTGAAAGATTGCATTAACAAACACTGGAAAACCAAGAGATGAATCATGCATTTTGAATCGAACAATTCAAGCTCGAAGGCCCTCACTCATCTTATATTGTTTTACCAAGAACTGCAGCATTGCATACTAATGTAACATTTATGCACTCAATTTTATTGTGCAATATCAGATGAGTGTTTTGTCGTGTTAAGAGTTGTTTCTCATAATTTGTTTTGATTTATTGACCACCTTTTCTTGGATAGATTTGCCTTTGACAGTCTACACCACAACAAAATTATATTTCTGCAAACACCATGATCACTTCTAGGGCAAAAAGGCCCTGCTTCTTTTTAGATTTGTCCAAAATGATTGCAGTTCCCATCTAATGTGCAGAAACAAATCAAGAGAAGATTGTAGAAGCTGGAGGTCTTAAGTCCTTGTTGACACTGCTCAGAAGCTCTGAGGATGAAACCATATATAGAGTTGCAGCAGGTGCAATTGCCAATCTTGCTATGAATGGTGAGTTTTGCATCCATTACTGGAGATAATCAAATTTATCATGAATATCTCTGCGATACTCTTGCTACTTTTATCATGGGTACTTTAAATTTTGTTTTCACCTCATGCATGTTCTTCATGTATACAATCAGAAACCAACCAAGAGCTAATAATGGCTCAAGGAGGCATTCGTTTGTTATCAATGACAGCAGGCAACGCTGAAGATCCTCAAACACTTCGAATGATTGCTGGAGCCATTGCAAATCTTTGTGGCAATGGTAAGCTTCTTGACCCCATTGATGTTTATTCTGCTGAGTTTGCTAGTTGTCTGCATTTTAAGCTTGTTTGAAGCTTTACTTAATTCCAAAAATGGATATCTGATTAGAGTTTGTTTCGCATTACTGTGGAATGGATGAAATAATAAATAAGCAAACCCTGATCTCATTCACCACTACTAGAAATCACCCTTTAAACAGACGGACAAAATTGACTGTATATGAATTGTTGGTTCCCGTTTAGGTACTTTGCATCAGTAACTTTAGCTGGTTTAAATTAGCATTTGCAAATTAATAGGAATCCAATCTTATGCAAAAGCTAGATATGATTATAAATGCAAATATCTGCCTCCTTAGATGAGCAAAGTAGTGGTTTCTCTTGAATTAGTTGCCTTAGCATCCAAATTTACCTGAAAAACTTGGGAGCTGTGTAAATTTAGCAGCTAAGCTAGTTGTTGATGCTGTTACCCGAGGCTGGTATTATTAAGGCCTTCATTTTGTTGGCTGGTTTCTGTACATGTTGGGATCTGTACAACTGTTCATTCAATATGACTAGCCTATTTTGCATGGACAGTGCATAAAAGCATGTTACTGAGCTCATGCTATAATGCCATGCCAAAATTAATATGGTCTAATCTGAACTGAAGAAAAATCCAAAGAAGCTTGATATAAAATTCTTTGTTATAGAAATATGTTTTGTGTGTTTACAAGAATCTGTATGGTCTGCCAATTCACTTGAAAACTTAACATTTCTAAGGTTTTTGGAAATTTTCAAATGCTAACAAAAATATAAATAGCTTTAGTTCTCGAAATAGTTCAGTTTCATACAAGTTTTGTACATAGACAAGTAATCTGAGGAAAATGATGAGGCAGCACATGTGAGGTTTGAATGTGAGCTTTGTTACAACTTAAGGCTACTGCCAAATTAAAAATTTATTCAAGTTAGTCCTATCAGCTGGCATGCTGTTGTAAGCTTTAACCTTGTACCATGATGAATTATTCAGATAAGTTGCAGATGAAACTAAGAAGTGAAGGTGGCATCAAGGCTTTGCTGGGGATGGTTAGATGTAGGCATCCTGATGTACTTGCACAAGTTGCCCGTGGAATAGCAAATTTTGCCAAGTGCGAGTCCAGAGCATCTACTCAAGGTACGGTACATAGCTTAGAAAGAGGCCTTGGTTAAGTTTGTCTGTATTTGGTTTGCTCTGCTTGTCGTGCAATTGTCTACTAGACTATGCACCCCAAGATTGTTTGTGCCGTGTTAAAATCCAAGTGAAGCCTCTCCTTGTCTATGACACTTACATGAAGCATAATGTCGGCACTCAATTGTGCAGGAACCAAGACTGGAAGATCTCTTTTGATTGAGGATGGAGTGCTTCCATGGATTGTACAGAATGCTAAAAGTGAAGCCTCACAAATCAGGCACCATGTAGAGCTTGCGCTCTGTCACTTAGCACAACATGGTAATTTTGTTTCCTTTCTTTTAAAATTCGAACAAGTTGATCGCCCATTGAATGTCAGCTGAGATGCTAGCCTTTACTCCATGCAGAAGTGAATGCAAAAGACATGATTAGCGGAGGTGCACTCTGGGAACTGGTTCGTGTTTCACGAGACTGTTTGAGGGAGGATATAAGGACACTTGCCCATCGAACGCTAACATCCAGTCCCACTTTCCAAGCTGAAATGAGACGACTACGAATATCTCATTGATGAATTAGAAGTGGCTGGTTGCGTTGAAGACAAACTAGAGCACATCAAATACAAAATTAATTCCTTGTGAAATGGTGGATCTCTTTTGACAGGAAAAAAAGCAGGAAGGCTTTCAGCTAATTAGAACTTGTCAGCTCTGTTCCTGTCCAAGTCTTGTTATACTCGGGTTTGTACTGTGGTCTGCCGTAAGTAGTTACCATCTTGTTAACCCTAGTGAGACCTTCCCCCTCATAGCTGGTAGGCAGTGTATAAATTTGTTTGTATATGAAATGAACAGGTGAACATTAACTTGAAAGTATTTCTTGTAAAAAAAAAAAAAAACTAAGATTGATTTGTGCAGTAATTTGTTTTGAACAGCAGGCTGACTCGTCATAAAAGACAATTCCCTGTGATCCAAGATTTCATTTCTCTTCACCCGTTCTTGTCGCGTTCCCCTGTAAATATGAGAAGAGGCACCTGCAATCATACGTGTTCCCAAACCGTGTATGGTAAAAAATGAAAACTGGCTGGAGGGTGCAGTTAAACTAAAACAAACACAGTAATTAAATCATTAGGCCAACAGGCTCATAGAATTAACCGATCAGTTCAATCAAGGTTCTAGACATCAAATACATGTGCACACATAACTTCACATCACCTTTGGCAACAAGGCGTGAGCTCCTCCGAAAGCCCAAGCCCATTATGTCTCCTGGGCTATATAAGATAAGGGTAATCTTTCTCCTCCCCAAATCCCATCTTGCTTTCAATGTTTGAATCCGAGACTTTCAAATAGAAATCCATTTATGTCATCAATGATACGTTCACATGATCAATTGTGTATGTGGATGGCGAAA
>Ga0325401_1002464_pt1 | contig 16483 bp, 12 predicted proteins | sample PopdelMetagenome_FD_205666 | JGI IMG/M metagenome (GOLD analysis project Ga0325401, IMG submission 205666) | Populus deltoides microbial communities from Bellville, Georgia, United States - Xylem-PdKOR-R2 | ecosystem: Host-associated > Plants > Phyllosphere > Stem > Wood/Secondary xylem | place...
ATTACCCAATGAATTTGAGGACTTCGCCAGAATCGTCCTTGATGGGTGCAATTGTAAGAAGGTTCCAAAAGGGAGAACCATCTTTCTTATAATTCAACAATCTCCCACAGTAAGTACCCTCTCCTCGTAAAGCCTCCCTAATTTTCGCTACATCTTCTGGGTCGGTGCCTGCACCCTGTAAGAAGCGACTGGTCCAACCCACCATATTCATACACACATGATCACCATTAATACACCACTGATAAAAACCATTAGTACGTTGAGAAATATGCTTACCAATTCCTGCCAATGACCTCCTTAGAGGTATATCCTGTCATTTTAAAGAAGCCAGCACTTGCATACAAGATTGGATAGTCTGGTTTTGTGGCATCTGATACCACAAATGTTTGTTGGAACGTGGACAGTGCATTTCTTATGCCTTCAGATACTCTTGGGATATTACTGTTGTTACTGGACCCTCCATCATCTGATAACTCACCAGAATTTCTCACCGAGTTATTCGAGTCCCTTCTTGATGTACCCGGTTTTGCATTCGGGTCATCCCCACCCGAAGTTCTCACGCTAACCCCTTGTGGCTTGCCTGTCTCGTCGTCGGTCTTTAGCACCAGGCCCCACTCAGCCGCTCTTTTTGCTGCCACCCCAATTTCACCCGAAAGTTGTTGTTTCGGTTTTTTCTCGTCTTGCTGTAGGGGTGGTGGGGTAGGAACCGGGTCCTTGAGGGCCATCCATGAGGTGGTGATGGGTGCTTCTTCGGGTTCGGGTTCATTTTTAGCACTTGAATCAACCCAGCTTTTCCAGGTGGGGTTTGATGAACGAAATGCTGGGTTAGTGGGTCGGTTCAAGTAGGCACTGGAGGGGTTGAATACTTCAAGTGATCCCCGGGAGTATCTTGGCAGTGGTGGCACGTTACCAGAAGATTGCTTGGATGACTTGTCCGTTGCTTCCATTTTATGACGATGACCTGCATGATGTTTTAGTTGATGAAACAAACTAACACTTATATACTAATAAAAATACAATTCTCGATGTATTTAATTATTTTTCATAGATCCCTTATTTTCATTATCCACCATAGAACTGCACATAGGGTATGAACTGGATTGACGACGACATGGAGTGCGATATCTCTAGCAACGCAAAAGTAATCTAAAATGAAACATCTAAACATGAGGTGAGGAAGAAGTGTAGAGTCAATTGGGGAGGGTGGGGCTGGCAGGTCATGCATGTTCATCTACTTGTGCCGTTTTAACTCATGTCACCTAGCTGAAGTCTAGTCACTATAAAGGAGAACCTTCATCCTTTTGGATTATTGCTTTTTTTTTCCTCAACAACAACAGCAACAAGACACGGATAAACACAAACTTACTTTAGGTGAATTAATGCAGTCTGGTCGATCAAAAAATAACGGGAAAACAAAATTAAATTTGGTGTCCGAAAAAACAAAATAATGTTCGGGTAGTTTGATAATTAACAGCTGTCTGTCTCCAGCAGTAGTCTTCGTCTGCTGGCCCGTGAGAGTGAGTGGTAGCAGAGGTGGCACAATATTCATGACAAAACACAAAAGTTTTTGAGTTCGTGAAAACTGAGTTCAGAAACTTACAGCCACAGAATATTACTGTTTACTCTATTTTTATCAGAAAACGAAAAGAAAATTACCATGCAAAATTGTCACAAGGAAAACAACACTACGCCTTGAACTAAACCCGCTAGTAAATCAGCAGTCGCTCGTGACCATGTCAATAATTGGACGTCGAACAGAAAATTGGATCAGCTAGCTAACAAATTTAGACAGAACAAGGAAAAAAAAAGGATTCTGAATTGATCGAACAAAAACAAGGACATATCCCAATATACAATTAAAAAAAAAAACAAGAATTAAGTATTAGATTTTTCTGATGAAAATGTATAGCCAGCTGCAGAAAAGAGCACTGATATACTAGTAGTAAAAGCAATGAGAATTCTTGAACAGAAGATCGTTTGATTTGTGAGTAAGGATATGAGTAACCGTATGTAATGAGTGCGTACCTGGAGCTGATAATCCAAGTCTTTCTTCAATGTCTTGAAACTAACTAAAACTGCTGAACCTGGAGGTTGTATTTGTATATATAGTAATGATCATAGACAAGGAATGATTGTACTGAGAGTGTGGGAGAAACGACGGAAATAATTGAACAGAGAGAACTTTTAATGCAGAAAGGCCATGATAACACAAGGAATGATTGTCGAAAAAGCTTGGCTCTCCCCCATCCCTCGACACCTATAATTCACATGGCACTTGCTCGTACCCCTAGAGTTCTTACCCTTATTTTTTCCGCAAGAAACAGATCCTGTATGGGCCATATAATATTGTGAAACTTGCTACTTCTGTTTCTATACAGCTAATCACTCGCACATCCCCGATTTCGGCTGTTGCTATTTTTGCTTTTAAGGGAGGAAAGCGGCTGGCAACGAAAGCAGAAGCAGGATAGATGAGATGAGACGTCTTGCACGTTGGGGGTTGCAGCTTCTACCGTCGGGCTTTCCTGGGACAATGCTTCTTCTCTGTCTTCGTGTCTCACCGGCGAAAAGTTTACATCAGGATAGAGTCATGATTCTTGCAGCTGCTTTATGTCAGAAAAGAAAAACATAGTTAGCTATATATTTTTTTTTATGAATTTTACCAAATAAATTGGGATATAGTTTAATTAGAGACTTGTCATAGTGGCACTTTTGTGTGCGCATTGAGGATAGGAAGGAAAAAAAGAAGAAAAAAGTATGCCCTCTTGGGCATGGATATTAATTAGAGGTGGACATATGCCCAACTGTACTATCAGGATATTTGCCCATTAGCCAGTTGATATTATTGTCATAATCATCATGATAGTTATATATACGACCGACGAGGACGGAGTAAAAAATCTAAAAAATTAATTAAAGTACGAAAATTTAAAAAAAAATGACTAAAAAAACCAAATCGTAAAAAGTTTTAATTAAATTGATTAAAATTTTAAAAAAATCAACCGGTTCGGTTCAGTTATTTTTTAAAAAACCAAACAAAACCGAGCCAAACAGGAAAAATCAAGTCAAAACCGGAAAAAACCGAGAAAACTAAGCCAAAACGGTTTGAACCGGTTTTTATCCTAAAAAACCAAACCAAACCGAAACCGGTCGGTTTGAACTGATTTCAGTTTTTTTAAAAAAATTTCAGTTTAATTACTTTTAATTGATAAAAACTAAACCAAACTGAAGATAATCACCCCTACAACCGAGTTAAATTTTTCTTTCCACAGCCACTAGTTTTTAAAGAACTACTTACCATTAACGGTTTTATATTACTTTTTTTCAAGTTTCAAACTTGTATAATTCTGTACCATTAATTTTATATTATAAATAAAAAATAGTATTTAAACTCGTACTTGTTGAGTAGAATGGAATTTTAATATTATATAAAAAATCTCTATAATTATAAAATTTATAAAAACCCTTAAAATTGTTTAATTTGTATTAGGACATGGGTAGGTCCACAATGGTTGCACATAAATAAATCTAAAGAAAACACATGGAAAATGAACCCTCACAATGTTTTGTACGTTTAAGGGTTTGGTTTTCTCTCATTAGTATTATTAAATTAAGAAAAATAAAAATAAATGAGTGTAGTGCTTCATTGGACATCAAAATACTGCTTAAACAATGTAAAACATTATTCATTTCGATGTTCATTTGCACTGTTCATGAACAACTTTTTTTTTTTTTGTAATTTGTCATTATAACTTTCAAAGTTTACAATTTGATTATAAAATTTTATTTCCACATTTTATGGTAGTTGAAAAAAGAGAAAGAGATGTTGAGAAAGGAGATGAGAGAAAAAAAATCTTGGCTAGTCACAATCCATCCATAAAAAACACTAATCTTGGTGACACTAGATTCAACTTTAATATGAGAGTTTAATGTAGTGTAGATAGCTTGAGCCTTAAATCATACTAGAAAATATAGAACAAAATCAAATGGTATGTTTTGATTTGATTTTGAGTTTTTAGATTAATTAAAGTGTGTTTTGAGATTGACAATGGTTTACTAAGATTTTTTGTGTGTTTTTAGGTGAAATAAATTGAAATTTAAGTTTTGAAGTCAAACACTTGGATCCTGATATTTTGATCACAAATAATATTTGGTTTAGTGGTCCTGGCAGGGAATTCTCTATCTCTGCACCCTAGATTCAAATCTTAGTGTGCACACCTGCTCCCCTCGCAGTGTTTTACTTGTCTAGTGGGCTTGCAGGGTATTCAGTGGGCTCGGAGATTAATCGTAGTACATGTAAGCTAATCCGGACACTCTGAATTATTAAAAAAATCAAAAAAAAGTTATTGTAAAGGATGGCACGAGCTTTAAAAAAATCATTAATGTTCTCTGAATTATCATTTCAAGTCCTAACGCAGCTGGACTTGACTCTCTTGGCCCTCATTTTTTTATTTTTCTTTTTACTATTTAATTGTTTAATTTTTTGATATTTTAAAGTAAAATCTTATTTAAATAAAAGTACTATAATGATATTTTATAAATCATTTAATAGTAAGAAGTTAGTAGTGTCGAAATTATCTTATTAGTACGAGATATTACTACTAAGTATATATACTACTTGTGTTACTAGCTACAAGAGTCACTTTTCAGTTTGGTATTCCTTAGCTACAGAAGTCAGCTTCGGGTTAACAGGAGAGGAGTCGACATAATCTCCTTAACAGTCCCTTCAAACTCATGGATAATCATTGTACAGCATGAAGCTTGTCCTCTGATCAATAGAGAAAACAAGAATCCGTCAAAGCTTTTGTACGTAGTTACATCAAGATCCTTACGAGCAACCTTCTCCTAAACGAAATAAAAATCGATTTCCACATCCTTTTTTCAGACATGAAAAACCAGATTATATGACTTGAACAGGTGGTACCTTTTTTGTCACGCCAAACAAGTGCTGTTCGAGGAAGGTTAACCTTTACTTCTCAGAGGAAAGATTTGGCCCAAGTGAGTTCAGTTGTCGCGTCAACTAGAACCTTGTACACTAATTTAGTAGAAGACTTTGCCACGGTTCTTTGCGTGCTTGGTTCCCAAAAGCATAAATATCCCCTGGGAGGATGGCGCCGTACCCTCTACAAGATCTCATATCATCCATGCTATAAGGCTAGTCAAAGTCTATATAAACTTGGAGCATAAGAGGTGACCAACTCAGAATTTCAAACCATGATAGAAGTATGTTTGTCACAGTATAAAACACACATGACGACCATCCAATACTCCTCGGTATGTGGATGCATAGCCTGATAGTATTTGTTAACAGTATATACAAGATCATGCCAAGTCAAAGTGAGAAATCATAGAGCACCAATAATTTGACAAAATACATTATCAAATTTAACAGTTTTACTGATGAAAATTTCCGTAGGTATTTACACTCACAATCCGTCGGTAAGTATTTTACAGACGGGCTTACGGACAGAAACATTCCACCAAAAAATTCTCGTCGGTAATTTCTGGTCCGTCAGTAATAAATTTACTAATGGATTTACAAACGAACAAAGCACGCAAAAAAAATTATCTGCTTCATTCCGTCGGTATCTCCCTTGGAAGTTTGCCATATAACAAACAAAATACCATATGCAATTCCGTCGGTGTTTTTATTTTTCCGTCGGTATATTCATCAGTAATTATAACATATCACTAAAAAAATACCATCTGTAATTCCGTCGAAGAGTTAACAGTAGCAGTAATATTTGCAGCAATTCTTTTTCAACTCTCTGAAATACACTGACGGATGTGGTCCATCAGTAACCCCATCAGTAATATTTTAAAATATTTTAAAATATATATATATATATATATATATATATATATATTGAACAGAAGTAGAAAAATAATTAAAATAAATTAAAACCAAATAAAAATCAAATATATAAAAAGAAATTAAAATAATATAAAAATTAATATTTATTACAAATTTAAATATTTTTACGTTCAAATACAATAAATTTAAAACAGAGACGGCACTAGAAGAGGAGGAGGAGGTTGGTTGTTGCCAGGACCATGGGGCCAATAAGGAAGAGGACATGGGCCACCTATGTGTGATCTCATCTCCATTACCACTCGGTAGAGTTCTTCATAATCCACAATGATTCGTTCATATTTTTCATTAAGATAAGTCATCAAATCATGTACTCGTCGGTCTAATATCGCCTGAACTTGGGAGTTTAAGTGCTCAGAACCGATTGCGAGCATCTAATGGTCGACACACTACGGGTTGTCCAAACTTCTCGGCTGTAGTGTTAGAGAGTCCGTACACCTGATTTCTATTGGGCTTACTGAACGATCCTGCCTCCAATCACAAATTAAATTTGGATGGGTCGAAGGATCGTTCTCGTATCTCTCTTTCAAGCTGTTGTTATATATTTCCTGGAAATAAATAATAAATTCATCAAATTGAAGAAAATTATAAATTAATAAAAAAAATAATTGAAAACTAACATATCACAAAGTGCTGAACTCAACTATCCATGAACTGCTGCACCCTTTTTTGGCGGTCATCACTCCATACATGCATTTCAACAAAAAGCACCATCGAGCTTGGCTCGTGTCTAAGAACTGTAGCCTGAAAAATAAAAATATTGTTAGATAAATATATTTATAAAAAATAACAAATAAAAAAATGGAAGTAACAAAAAACTTTTACCTTCCACTTCGTATGCGAAACAAATGGAACAAAGCTGCCGGTATGCATAGTAATTGAACTGTGAACATGCTGGTGTAGGTTCTCCATGCCGAACTATGACCGTCGAGTGAAACCCGCAAATGTCACATGCTGAATCTAGTCCGTCTATTGCGCCTCCGACATATATGGCGGTCTGAAATCCTTCCCAACCGCCATGTCATTTCAGGTTTGAAGCTCGCTTTCTCTCATATTGTTTTTTTTTCTTTCTTCTACCCCTCGTACCAAAAATCACGCAACCTATATGTTACCAATAAATTATTTTTTAGTAAATTCAAAATAAAATTTTAATATTTGGAATAAAAAAAATTATCTTGATTTCAATCTTACTTAGTGACAGTGTGATTCTCTCAAACCCTCGTCGCAACATTATCATCAACTCTTTCTCATTCAAATTTTTCCTTGCAATAAAAATTTATAAAAGAAAAATTTTAGTAATTTCAATAAACTAACCAAATTAACATAATAAAAAAAAACTATTTAAGTTAATACTAACCTTAAATCTTGAAAATCATGCATCGACTTACAGTTTCTATTATGGATGTTTGGAAACCTCATTGAAACTATAAAATTTTCATCGATGATTTAAAGGACAATGTTATTATTCTTACAGTCTCAATGTTTGTAAACCTGAACTTGCATTAGTTAAATAAAATTATTTAAAAAAAATTATTAAACATGTCGTTGTGAAAGCAAGTCAAATTTACATTGAAAGATCATCCTTCCATTAGGCCTCGTACTTGAGGGTAAATGAATTCTGCTATAAAAGGACCCCCTCTCAAAGTTGCGACATCGCGCTCAACGACCCTGCGTCGTGAGTCGATGTTTGTGCCTTAGGTGCCTGGTTTTTGTTGACACTTAATGACTAGTGGTCATCAACATCATTGCTAACAGAACTAGTAATGATGTTGTCCTCATCATGTACAGTAGATTATCTCCTAAGCATCTACACAAAGTAACAAAAAAAATTAGATGATTTTTTATTTTAAAAAAAAATCTGGCAACAACTCCCCTATATATGAGGCTAACTAAAATTTATAAACCTGTAAATACACAACAAATATACCACAAACCAATTGATTTTATTCAATTTCTTCCAACAAATTAGAATAATTCAATTTTGAACAAAATTCTCATTTTCTAAGTGGTAATATATTTAATTCTAAATTAAAAAAAATTAAAATAATAATTAAAATTAGTCCTACACATTTAATTGAAATCGAACAACCAAATTGAAAAAATAACTAAAATTATTCAAAATAAAGAAAAATTTATTGAAATAACAACTAAAACTCAACACAAAATTGAACAAATATAAAAAAAAAAAAACTAATGCAAAACAAAAAACACAAATAAAGAAGAAAAATGAATGAAAAATTCTTACATTTATGGCGTGATTAGTGTCGGCCGAGAATTTAAAAAAAAAAAGCAAAAGATAAAAACAAAATAAATGAAAAGGGATTGTTAAAAAACCCAAAAAATAGAAAAATAAGGAGAAAAATAAAGAAAGACAACATACCTTATGATGAGAATAGAAGATGATGCTTGATTTCGGCTCGGGTCATGAACAAAAATAAGAGAATGAAGAAGAAGAGAGAAAAGCAGAGAGGTTAAAAGAAGGAGAATGAAGAAGATGAAGCTCCGTCTGCTGTGTCCGTGGTCTTTTATATTAGATTTTAGCGATGGAATTCCCAACAGAATATTAAATATTAAAATTTTAAAATGTCATTTCTTGTATAAATAAAGTTTGAATCCAGAGTATGTAACCAAATAGCAACTCAATAAAGGATGGTGAAAAAACAATCAAACAAATTTATAATTTTCTCCTCAAAAATAATTTCATTTCTCAACAACCAAATACCCCAAATAGTACTATTGGAAATTAATCTCTAAACTAACCTTTGAAATTTACCTTGTAGCATTTCAGGTCACTACAGCAAGTCTAACATCAACATTGGATTCCTTATCGATCCAAAACTTTCAAAATATATACACATGCATGCACGTGGACATGAGACACCAGCATGAATAACGGGCATGGTGTCCCCATGGCAAATTAACGATCCACTTCTGCAATTTTCTTTTTCCAAAATTCAAGGAAAGAGTCTTGGTAATTCTTGGTGCTTGGTTTGAAAACAGCTCACAAAATGGATGGACTTACAAAAAGCATCCTGATATTTTAAAAAATTAAAAAAATTAAAAAAAAAACTATATTTGATTATTCTATTTGATATTTTGTATGTGTGTGAGAGTGTGAGATTTGTTCATTAGACTAATTAAACCTATGTACTTTACAGATATTTTTTAGCTGATGTCCAAATCAAGACCGTGATATCTATAGTTTCTAGTAGAAAGAAACTCTACGCATTTGACGGACGGCCATCGGTTCAAATTTGAGGAGTCACCCGACTGCGCTAAGTATTTTCTTTAAAAAAGTGCCTGAAGCTTGAGACTGGTTACGATGGACAGCCTTTTGAGAATATTGACAGTCCCGCTGACAAGTAAAGATTGCATAGCTCAGAAACAAACTGCAAATTCTACTGCATGAGAGGATCTCAAGCTGAAACTTGACGGGCCACTGGCCCTACATGCACCTTGTTTGACGAAAATCCCTGATTACCTGTGAACCATTGTTCTCGTATTTGAGATGGCTTCCTGGGGGTGATGCTCCGTGGCATTAGGGCCTGGGTTGTCTTTGCTTCTGTAATTTATCTTTGTAAGAACTGAAAGAGCCCTTTCAAAGTGGTGCAAAGCCACTCCAAGATAATCAATTAACACCTTTCAGACGTCTGAGAGACTTGTCAGTTGGACCTTCAAAAGACCACAATATCTCCACCCCCATGCATATCACCGAAGCGAAGAGTATCGTGTCTTTTGCCAGACCAAAATCTCCCAGCTTCCAGTGATTGGAGGTTACTTTTTACGTTTTCTTTTCCTTATCTAACATCTATAGATAAATGGAAAATATAGAACAGTTCACACTAAGAGAGAGAAAGGCTGAATTAATATTAATCTGGGTTGAGTTGGTACAAATCCAAGGGTTAATTTCTCAATTGCGTAGTAAAATGTAGACAAATATAAACTTCTTTTAGGATCGAGTCTGTAAAGTGTACTGTTCGCGTTTTTTAAAGTTTTATATTCTATTGTTAGTTATTACAGTAGTGTTTAGATATAGTAAGCAATTTGCTGATGGACATGATCATGTGATTTTAATGATTTGTTGATAGCAGTAAGAAAGTGAAAAAAATACATCACAAGATCAAGTTTATATATATGAAGTATTAATGCAATGTATACTTAAAAAAGAAAAGAAAATGGGAGATTAATGGAAGTGGTTTAATAACCAAAATCTATAATATTGTTCAATTTAATAGATGAAAAATAATATAAAACGTAAAAGTAAAAGAAAATAACAAGAAATTTTTATATTATTATTATTAACGGGTGTCCAAGCTAACTTGCACGTATCTCGACTAATTTTACAGATTTTGAAATTAACGACCATGTAAACCTCTAGTAATTATGATATTTGTAACATAGAATTCGAACCTTAAACTATAAAAGACGAAATCTTTAATTCCAAGATTTTACCATTAAGCCACCTACACGAGATACTGGTAATAATAGAAAAAAATTAATTAGATATTACATGGTGGTCGGTTATAGAGGAAAATTAGATACTGGTAATAAAGGATTGAGTGCAAGGCCATGCTGATTACAGAGCACGGTCATGCGAGGAGAAAAGAATAACAAGTTATATAGTTGAATTTAATAATATAAGAACTAATATATAGTTATCGAGGATTAATAAATTAATTAATTTTGATAAACTATATAGAATAAGTTATAATTAATTCAATTATCAGCGTCGTCATCATCATACGGCGCAGGCTAATGCAAAACGCTAAAGATCTAAAGATGAATATCCCTTAAACCTCCGTCTTTAATTAGGCATGAATTGCTATTCATGCCTGCAACTAGGATAAAATCCCAGAGTCAGCTGCAAAAATCTAATTACTTTTTCTCATAAATGTATGCAGTGATTTGTTTAAACTTTGCTCAAAAAGATTTTGATGAGAAAGCTGGTCTAAAGATATTCCTATCATTAAAGAGTGAGATTGCAAGTAAAAGGGATCCATCAAATGAGAAAATAAACTCAGATTATATGTTTTTTACTGATTAAAATTACATCAAGCAGAGGACCTAAAAGCAACCTTACAATGGATCATAGAAGCTAAGAACCGGACTCAATGAGCAATTCTTGGAAGAGAGCAGTAGCCCGGAGGAAAGCTGTTAAGGTCAAGGACATTGTTATTATAAAAAGATCTCTCGAAGTACTTCAATGGAGTGGGATTGACCTGCATGAACAGATAGTTCCCTGCAAAAAGATCACCAAAATGAGCCTGACCTTCCTTCAATCTCTTCAGCACCTTGGCACATGAAAGCCTAACGGCAGAGACCAGCTTAACTCTCCTCCTCAAGAATCTCCCCAAGCTTGGAACCTTGAGCCTAAACCTCTTTCTTATATGCACCCTCCTGAACCCGTACCAACTTCTTGATTTGACAATATTGAATCTCTGCCTCTCTTCATATTCATCACAGAAACCTTCATGCTTCAGTTTGTGGTAAGGAAACTTGGGGCCCTTGGCCATCTCAGTGGCAGATATGGGGAAGGATATCAAAAGACAGCCGATATAAGGAAATTATTTTTCCATGCACTTATTGCGAGTTTTAAATCACCTGCTGGTTTCAGGAAACAGTTGAATACATTAAATGCAAAAGCAGAAGCTGCTGGAAACGGAGTGGTGCCATGCATTATTGCTAGCCTTTTTTGTCCATAACGTACGTGCCCAAGTTCCTTACTTCACAGCTCATCCATCTACCATGGGATTATTGCTGTGTTCGTGTATATGATTTGTCACCACTCTCGGCGTCAAGTTTTCCATTGACTGTAAAAAGCCTCAAGTACTTGTTTTTCCCATTTGATCTTGTTTGAAAATCTTGGCTCGGGTTCAACCTCACAGTCATTCACCATTACAAGTACGACGTCGGTTTATTTACAAGAAAAAGGACGGGAGCATTTGGGCCAGCCTTTGGATTTTAATAAAAAAGCAAAGATGCAATCTCACATAAATTAGAAAACTACATGGCTGTATTTATTTTTTAAAAAGTGATTTTTAAAAAATTATTTTTTAAATTTTTTTGTGTTTATTTATTATTAGAAAAGTTGGTTAATAGAAAAAATTTTATATTATTTACTAATTATATCAAATTTAATCTTCAAAATTTTAATTGCTATATATATATTTTATTTTAAATATTTATTTTTCAATTTCATCTCTTAAAATTTAATTCTTATTTTTATAATTGTTATTTACTTTTCTCTTATTATTTTTTTATTGAAATTTTATCTATCAAATTTGATCCTCGTTCTTTTTATTATTACTTATTTTATTTGAAATAATTTATAAAATATTAATTATTATTATTTTAATTTCTTCATCTTTTATTTTTTTATTTTTTTATTTTATTTAAAATAATTAATAAAATTATATTTTTTTCAAATTCATTCTCATTCAGCCTTTTAATTTTAATTTGTAAAATTTATTTTTTATTATTTTAATAAACTTGAAAAAAATAAAACATTAATAAATTATTTTCTAACTTATTTTTCATGACATAACCAAAAAATATAACATAACTAAACACTGGAAAATATTTTCTAATTTATTTTTTATTACACAACCAAATATCAAAAAATAATTCACTTTCCTAAAATTCACTTTTCAAAAAAAATCCTTTCCTACATTGAAAATCCAATATGAATCCTTTCCTACATTGAAAATCCAATATGATTCTGCAGTGAAGGAGAAACTAAACAATCACATGAAAAATGGACTGGACTTCAAAGGTTACCCACCCAGCAAGGCTAGACCTACTCTCTGATTGATATCCTTACAAAAACTAAAATTGCACGCATGAGAGTTGGGAGAATGTACAACCGGACATACATCTGAATCTGAGACCAACTGGCCAAACATTTGCAAGATTTAAATAACGAATAAAAAACAAAACAAAAAAATAACAACAATGAATGAGACGTGTTAAGGCAGAATGCTACTTAAAAGAGCTTTATTCTTGTTTCGATCGAACTTCGACAGATTGGACATAACTGAAGGGTTTCTCCACAGTCGCAACATGTCTGATGGATAAAAGAAAAATTATGCATCAATTTCTTTCTGTCAACAGAACTCCAAACATATACGAACTGAGAAAAAATCAGAAGATTATATATCTACCTGATGCCCACAACCAAAGGCCATGTCCTTCGAATTACTGAGGCAAATAGGGCAAAGCTGTACATTAACAACATAGTTAGTTTTGCAGTCAAATCAGCTGATAAAGTCAGCCTGACTTTGCTGGAAAATTCGTGGAAAAGGCAAGATATAACTTGAAGAAGACAAGGCTTCCAAATGCAGTTCAATCCTAGATAATAATGCTGTTCTTAACAGAGACGCTCTTGTGTGGCACCAAATGGGAATGGCACAAAAGCACATAGCACAGAGTATGAAATACAACATACTTAAGTGAAACCTAAAACCCTAAACAAATACAATTGACTGGTTCTAAATGCAACAGTTTTATCTAGTGAACAAAACCCTAAAGAAAGCATCATATCATTGATCCAAAAGCATCCCTAACATTAAAAGCATACCTGATTATCATAAGTTGAACACGTAGCAGGTGGAGCTGAGCTGAAAGGTTGGCTGTCTCTTTGATAAGAAGGAACACTTGGCTTAAAACTGGCAGGACGAGAAGGCTTAGAGCTGCTGAAAGATGCTGCACCATACAAAGGTGGAGGCAGGGCAACTCTCTCAGAAACAATTCCCTTGCTCTGACTGCCCAATAAAAGATGGCATAACAATTAGAATGACAAGAAAACAGATGCAACACTTCAAATAAAAAATAGATCAAAATAATAATATAAAAAAAAAAAAACTTTGAAACTAGCCAGAGGGGGAGGCGTGCATTACCCCAATATACCAAGCTCTATAGTTGCCTTGTACTGAGAAGGAATTTCCATCAGAGCAGAAAGCGCAAATTCTGTCTCCTTTCTTGATGTGTCCACATTCTTTGACATTATTTCTGTGAAATTCACAAACTGGAGAGAAGCAGCCATTGAAGAAGCATATGTCAAAAAACACCGTTTCTAAAAACAAAAGAGTAATTAAGATGGAAATCAAATAACACCCCAAATACTTACCTGGAAATTATCAAAATCTCGAGCAGGAATGTTATCATCAAACTCCCTCATCATATCCCAGGGCCCATCTCCCACCCCAACTAATATAATAGATAAGGGAAGCTTGCTGTAAGAAAGCAGGTCGATGTTTAGGAAACAACCAGGAAAAAAAAGGAACTCCAGAAGAAAAAAAGTTACCCTGACTTTACCTTGCTCGTACAATGGCTTCGACGGTCTTCTGTTCCTGTGGACTTAGCTGGCCATGCTCGGTATCAACACTTCTAGTAACCTGAGACAACCATCAACAATAAATCAGTAAAGCCTTGGGAACAACACCTAGTTTGAATGAAAACTTTCCTGGCCATCAGTGACCAAACCACCATTCACATGGGAGAAATGATCACCGGTACAATGACAACAGGTTGTCAGCATTCTATAATTTCTTGCATAGATAGTCCAATTTTCCATCTCTCATTCCACTCATTTTGGTCACAAGCATGGCATTTCTGCCCCTTATTTGTCTCTGAATTGAGATTACAACTGTAGAAAAGATAGCGTACCTGTCCATCTGCAATTATCAATAGTACATGGTACTGGCCAGCGCTCTGCTCAACAATGGTCATTGCCATTTCAATGATTGGTGCAAATGATGTAGGTCCTGCAACAAAATGATATGCATAAACTAAAAAATCCAATTCTAGACTTCAACGAAATACTATGAGATGAGAAGCACCAGTATCAAAAAACAAGATTTAAACCTGCAAGTCGTAGATTGGGCACGATTTCCCTATACCGACTCAAGACTTCCTCAAATCCATTGCAAAACCTCTCATCTGGATAGAAACTGAAGACATCCTGATCATGTGTTGATGCTGCCAGAGAAAAGCGTTTGTTATTGGCAGTTGCATCAAGTGAATGCTTATAACTAGGCAATCTTTGATCTATTGAATTCTCAAAACCAAGTAATTTATCAATACATACCATCCCCAAATCCAAAACAGGGAATCAAGTTATCCTCATCAAAGGCAGCCAGCGTTTTCCCGATAATGGATATTGCTTGTTCATATGGATTAAAACCATCTCCGATATGATGCAAGCATCGTCTGTTATATGACCTGGCACCTATTATCAAATCAAATTTAATAGCCTGTTCTGCAATAGGTCAGGCAACATACATTTTAAGCAAAAATGATAAACGCTAACCTGTCCACTCATTGCTCTTTGTGAAATCAATACCAACAATGAGATTGGAAGATTCAAGACCAGCACGTGCAAGAGCCTCGGTCACCTGCAAGGAAAATAAGGATTCATTTTACTTCAAAATCTCTGAAACTGGCAAAAAGACCAGAGCTCATTTCATGGAAAATGCATGACCATAGGAAGAAAATGGATGACGTTTTTAAAAAAGAGAAACCACCACTCCACCAAAACTGTTGTTTAAAGCATAATAAATCATCTAAGAATGGCACAGTTACATCTGATGAAGACAAACAGACATGGAATCTAAATGATATTAAGAACCTAGCGAGGAGATACAAAACCCAAAACTTCATTTCCAAAACATGCTTGCCCACCAAATCCTTCTTAATTCTGCTTATCTGACAGAAAACGAAATCCGCATAAAAACCATGGCATGTTAAATTACCTGATGTAATGATTTGTAATCATCTGCAATCCTTGAATACTTCCTGTCGAGCCTTCTTCTGTCGCCGCCACCCCCTAAGTCTTGAGAGGAAGAATAATGCTGATGCGACCCAAATGATTGTTGTGATGCATAAGGTTGCTGTGGTGGTGGTGGTGAATGATTAAAACTTTCTTGACTATATGATGGTTGTTGATAGGCATCCCATGAAGATGGATTCGAACTCCAATTGGCTTGCCTTGAACTTTTGCCCCCCATCAACTTAATTTATCTACAATAAACCCCAATAATTAAGAAAAAACCACTTCTCTTCTCCACAAATTATTAATAACCAAGCACCAAAAATGAACCAAAAGAAACCGAACTCTCTGACTTGAATTCTTTATTCAAAACCCACTTCAGAAACACAAATATAAACCCAAAGAAAAAACTGAAACACAAAACCCTTTAATATTTCCTGAATTCAATTAAAGAAAAGAAGAAAAAGTGGACTCGGTAATGAAAGAAATAACCAAGAAGTTCCCAAATTTTGCTTCTTTAGCTATACAAGCAAGTAATAGCCAAAAACGATGACTTAACATACACAACAGGCGGCGGCTGTAGAAGAAAGTGCCTTCCACGTAACTTCTATCTCCACCGCTTGAGACCATAAGTGGGACACGAGAAGAAAGACTGAAGACAGACCATACATGTTCTTATATCACTTGCAGGTTAAGGAATTAAAACCAATTTGCTTACAAGAAATGATCAAAACACGCCACCATTAATTAATTAATCTACTTCTACAATTAAAACAAATTACAAGAAAATTAATAACAAAATATTAAGAAAGTCAACAACAATCTTAAAACGAAGCACATTACCATGA
>Ga0325401_1002465_pt1 | contig 16483 bp, 5 predicted proteins | sample PopdelMetagenome_FD_205666 | JGI IMG/M metagenome (GOLD analysis project Ga0325401, IMG submission 205666) | Populus deltoides microbial communities from Bellville, Georgia, United States - Xylem-PdKOR-R2 | ecosystem: Host-associated > Plants > Phyllosphere > Stem > Wood/Secondary xylem | place...
TTTTTTTTCTGCAGCCTAATTCTCATGGGTAGCCTGCCCAGGTTAAAATTTCTCATAGGTGAAAAATTTTCAAAAGCAATTTCAATCCTGACCATTTCAAGGTGGCCTTCCATTTGATGGATCCCGCCAGAGATTTCTCTTGTGAAATTTGCAAAACTCATTGTCCAATGTCTCAAAGTTTAGATGATATGCATGCATCTTTATCTGATTTGAAATATAGGCCCCTATTTCTTCTTAATCTTCCTGTTTGCTTGATTGATGACGACTTGCTATCTCTGATTTGGGTCATCTTCGTTGTTTAGCTTCTAGCCTACTCGAGTTGGCCCATGTAAGTCTCTTCCCAGATTCATTTACACAGCTTAGCCTTTATGGTGCTCATCGTGACACACTTTCTTGCTAAAAATATTTTGTCTCATCAAATAATTTGAGATGATCATTTATTAATCCCCGTCTCACTTTAAAAACATTCATTGTCACTTGTTAAAAAGATCAAACTGTCTTTTATAAACCAAGATGCCTCCTTGTCTTGTTGTAGGAAATGTTCATCTCTTTTTCTAGAAGGGATCGATTTTTTCTTCTAAACATAATGTTGCCCCCTTGTACTGGTCATTGCCCCTAGGAATGCTTTGTCAGCAACTTTGCCAAATGATGGTTTTTAAGTGATCATTTTCTCATTTCTCTTATTTTCAGTTTGGTGAAGTAATATTTGTCCAAAATGAATCTTGAAATCTTGATCTTGCATTTTGAAAACAAAAATTGTTTTGATGTAAGTTTAAAAGCATTTGCTTTTGAAATCTTGCAACTCCTTGGTTTTTTTCTTGGAAAAGAGATTATTTGCTCTTGTAGTTGGCGATATTGTCTTTGGTGAAAGTACATTATGAGGTGACCTTCTATTTCTTATGGGTTTCCAAAGTGAAGTGCTCGAGAAAAAGCTCAAGGTTTTGTTTGAGAAAAACTTATCTCTTTTTGAACACTTATTTTATCAGTATGAATAATAATGAGTAGTTTGTTATCGATGTTATGACTCCTATGAAAAAGTACTTTTTGCATTTTGAGAGTATTATTTATTGTTCCAGGTTGCTTACTTGCTTGATTAGAAAGGACTTCCACAGGCACGTAATGTAGGCTGAGGTTTATGGTTATGAAAGAAAAGATCATAAGGCTTTCAGGGTTTCAAAAACCAAGGATTACTATCAGGAGTTCGACTCTTTGTGTCATTCCTCTCTATTTTTGCCGCTTTTCTTTGATTCGCCCTTTTTCTTTTTTCATTTCTTTTCTAGGGCATACTCATTTTATCTTGGTTATCACTTTTTCTTGTGATTTGGGCATGCCCCCTAATCATTGAGTTTCTTGGGCTCTTTTTCCTTTTCGGCTTTCTCATGGTTTTTTCATCTTTTCTCATTGAAATTTTCACTTGCCCTCAATGTGGGGTGTGATCCTAGTCGGGATTTTTCATGAAAGAAATATTATTCAGGCTCAAAAATAGAACCACAAAGGATATATGACACGATCAAAAGATTGATGTCTCATCCCAAGTGCAGGAGTGTCGAAGTAATAAATAACCCGGCAAGACCAGGGTCGAACCACAGGGAGGTTAACTGTATAAACTACAAATAAAAAATAGATAATAACAGAAAAGGAGTTGAAGAGAGCTTTGAGATGTGATATTGATGTAAGGATTTTAAAAAATATAAAATAATTGTCAAGGTTAGAGGATCTATTAATGGTATTTCAAATAAGTATAATATAAACTCTTTTTATTATTCAACTAGAAATCACATATAAATGAGGTTCCAATTGGATTATAATTTATTAACATGATTATATTAATTATCTTATATGAGTAATGCCAATACTTGTAAATGTTGTCAGGTATTCATGTTGATAACTTATGTTAACAAAAAATCAAGTTCCTTTCATAGCACAGATGTCGGTTATACCATATAGTTGGGCTATGAAAGTGTCAAGTATTTGTTGTACCAAGAGTTGTTCAACACAAATCTAGATTAACCATTTAACAAGTAAGGTATTAAAAGTGAGTAAAATAATAAATACAGAACATGTTAGTATCAAACATTAAAGACCATGTTGAGTTTATACTATACTTATTCTTACACTATTAGTGTAACCTTTTCACCTTGACATAATAAACTTAGCTGAACATTTGGACTTCTAGAACGGTGTCTAGGCTGGATGACAAATTCCGACATCTCTTTTGTTGCTACAATTTGAGCTTGAAAATGGCTGTTTTGAATATTGGACTCCCATGAAAGATTTAGGCTTATGTCTTGAACCAACATCTCTTCTCCAAGCTTAACCTCTTTTTATCTTCTCAATTTCAATAGTTAAACAAATCAATCAATCCTTTGAATTGTGAAACATGCCTGCATTTGAAATGAGCATTTACCATAAATTAAAGTCATCTTATATTATCTGACTTGTTATTATAAAGCGTGCTTAAGTTAGGGAATTTAATGATGCTTTAAGTGCAATATGATGATATAAAACCTTGATAAAAATGCACTTTTAAGTACTAATCAATATACTATTTTAGAATGTGAAAAGAATAACAAAGATGGTTTTTCCTCATTTCAATCACAAGCATTTAAGATCAATAAACTTTGAACTCATCCAGTGTGATTATTTAGAATTTTGCAAAGAAATGCATTTCATGAGTCTATGAACAACAAGTCCACTATATACTATTATGCAAACATTTAAAACACAAGGCTCAAGGGTCATGGTGTGAGGGTGAAAGTTTATTTTTTATCTGTGCACTTTGGTTCAAAGTTTAGGCACCTCAATGAAGGAGTTGCTTGATTCATGTGGCATTCTACAAGTAGAGTATCAAAAATATCATTTTAAATAAACTTCAAATTATTTTTGAAATCAAAATACAAGTTCAATTTTTAAAATTTCAATGGGGAAATTGATTTTGGTAAAAGAGATTAATTGAGTCTATGAGATCATGCGAGGCTTCAAAAGTGTATTTGTGAGTACTTATAGGGAATCCCTTTAAGGATATTTTGGTTGTAAATCCAAGGAAAAGACACAATTGAAGGACAAATTCATTATTTCATTGAAATCCTAAAAAAGCAACAAAGACCTTATACTAGCAAGGTGACACATAAATTGAGTTGTGATATTACCAATAGTGCAATCTACTAGATTGGGTTGTTTTTAACAATACAACCATGAAAATGTATTATTATTTCAAAAAATTTTAAGGTGCATTAAATTTTTAAAATATTTTTTGGAATATGCTATGTCATGATGTTATTCTAAAAATCTAAAATTGCCAACCCACTTAATGTCATCATTGTAATAATTAAGGAGAGCATAAAAAACACTCACAACTATTAAATAGCAAACAATAAAAGTAAAATCACTCTAAAAAAAAGAAAACAATAGTTGCTTTGCAATAGAACAAAAATAGAGACTACTAGCAAATATCATATTAATAGAATTCTATCAAGTGAATAGTGTCTTGGGCAACTAAATTAGTCATTTAGGAAAAACCTTCGATCTCAAAAAGCTCATAGCTCAAGTTATATATTGGGAGTAACATAACTTAAATGTAAACCCCCGGTTCTAATTTTTTGGGGTATTTAAAAGATGAGAAATTTAACCAATAGTAAAATAGGTTAAATTAAATTAAAGAAACCTAAATCAAGATAAAAATAGTGAAATTAATGAAATAAAAAGTGAATATAATACTAAATCATTGAAAAGAAAAACATTTGTGAGGACAAAATAAATACGTAAGATCAAGAGAGGTCAATATTCAAATAACAGAAGGTTGGGAGTTTATGTATAAATGATAAAAAGGGATGGGGATAAATGTGCAATTAACAAGATGTTAGAACTATAAATATCATTCTATTTTCTCTCTTGGAGGGACTGGCAAGAGTAAAAGAGAGTTTAGAGAGAGGCTGGAGAGAAGATATATTGATGGCAAATCAATCGACAGCTAGAACTGCACCTTCCACCATTGGATCGGCACGATATTTGGATATGTTGTTCTCATCCATGTCTTGTACATTGTCACCGTAGGGATTTGCTATATCAGGCCCCGTTGGAGAGATACCGAGGGAGGAAAATATATGGGAAAATACACTTCTGGACAGTCGTCTTTGCTGTCTGTTTTCTCCTTCGACCACCGTTGGATTAGGCTATAACTTGGATATGTTGTGCTTCCTGATTCTGTCTAGATTCTGAACGGTGGAGATCTGAAACAACATTTAGTATAGAAGTTGTGTATCTCGCATAGTAGGTCTGCAAGTTTGAGGTTAGTTCGGTTAAACCCATATTTCTGGAAATTCCACCATTTGATGAAGTTAATATTTGGATATGTTATACTCATAATAATGCATTATAACTTGAAAGTATGGATTGTTTGGAATATTATTCATTTGTTATTTATGGTTGATTGAAACTGTTGTCAAGGATTGTGTTTAGAAGAATATTGTTTGGAAAGTTTGTAAAATCAATAAGAATGTTTTATTTTGATGTTAAGAGGGAAGATTGAAATAAATAAGAAAAATTAGCGCTTATAAATATATTTTGATACTCTTAAACGATATGTGATATGGCCAAGGGTTGAGATAAAAGAGAAAAAAGTTAAATTGTGGATGTTGTGTGTAAATGGAAAGGTTGATGAATCTTGACAAATCGTCTCCTGACTTTTGGAGAGAATTCGAGTAGGAGGATGAGAGAATTAGGATCAAGTTTCTCATAGTAATTGTAGTTTTGGATGTTAGCTAACTAAGAAAATTGATCTTACTCAATATGGAGCTGTAGAACCCCAGTTATGGGTCATCAATCGAGATTGGGTCTTGACAGACCCTATAGGGTAGTGTTTGTTAATAAGTAATTTTGACTATCTCAAAGGCAGAAAGGAGTTCTCCTTCCTTCAGAGAACTTGTAGTATCGTGTATTAGCTCTCCAACGAGACTAATCTCGCTTGAAACAGAGTTCTATAACTCTAGATATAGTTAAAAATTTGATGAGTGTTCAGACAACAACAGTTCAATGTCTAGACAGTAACAGTTCAATGTGTAGACAGCAACAGTTCAAATGTCTGGATAGTAACAGGTCAAAGTTGGACAGTAACAGTTCAATGTGCAGACAGTAACAGCTCAAATGTCTAGACAATAACAGTTCAAAGTTGGACAGTAACAGTTCAATGTGTAGAGAGTAACAATTCAAATATCTAGACAGTAACAATTTAAAGTTAGACAGTAACAGTTCAAATGTCTAGACAGTAACGGTTCAAAGTCAGACAGTAACGGTTGGAAATTGGACAATAACAGTTCAAAGTCAAACAGTAACGGTTCAAAGTCAGACAGTAACAGTTGAAAATTGGACAGTAACAGCTCAAAATTAGACAGTAACAATAGACTTCCATGTGAATACTATATAAAAGAATTGAGTCATACGAACACTTGCACATATATATATATATATATATATATATGAGGAAATGAACATTCATAGAAAGTAACATATGATTAATGAATGAATATGGATTCTCTATAATATCGGCCTGAATGAATGATAACTATGGTTGGATAAAGGATGACAACATTAATGGGCGTAATGAGAAAAACGTAAGATATAAAGAAATAAATGATTGAAAAAAAGATTTATTAGTTATTGATATGATTATTATAAATCATATCCTTGAATGAGGAAAATTTATGAGATGAGTCTGTGACTGCAGGAGGGACCACCGGTGTGGTGCAACAGCAGCAACAGGGGAGCACGAGTAGAGCTTCTACTGCAGGTAGGTGACTTTCACCTTCCTTTTAAATAATGTTGAATAATGAAAATATTTTATCATGAATGTTATTGTATTATGTTAATTCAGATACCAGACTGTCAAAAGCTTAAATGTTGACAAATGGTTGATTAGCTTCGGCTAATGGCATTTGAAGAGATGACCTCGAACAATGAAATAACTTATCATGAATGTTGTCGTATTATGCTAATTCAGATATCAAATTGTCAAATGCTTAAATGTTGACAAATGGTTGATTAGCTTCGGCTAATGGTATCTGAAGAGATGACCTCGAACAATGAAATACCTTATCATGAACGTTGTCGTATTGTGCTAATTCAGATATCAGATTGTCAAATGCTTAAATGTTGACAAGTGGTTGATTAGCTTAGGCTAATGGCATCTGAAGAGATGACCTTAAACAATGAAATACCTTAACATGAACGTTGTCGTATTGTGTTAATTCAGATATCAGATTGCCAAATGATTGATTAGCTTCGGCTAATGGCACCCGAATGGATGACCAGGACAAATGATTGATTAGCTTCGGCTAATGGCATCCGAATGGATGACCGGGACAAACAAATTATTAGCTTCGGCTAATGGCATCCGAACGGATGACTGTGATAAATGATTGATTAGCTTCGGTTAATGGCATCCGAAAGGATGACCAGGACAAACAAATGATTAGCTTCGGCTAATAGCATCCGAATGGATGGCCGGAATAAATTAATGATTAGCTTTGGCTAATAGCATCCGAAGGGATGACCGGGACAAACGGTTGATTAGTTTTGGCTGATGGCATTCGAAGGGGATGGCCGGGGTGAGTGAACAGTTAACCTCGACAAATGATATCTTAAAAGAATAGCCGGATTTAAGATTATGGTGATTGTAAGAATTGGTGCATATATATGTACTGCAAGTTACGTATACCAAGTACATGAAGGAACTACAAAATGTCACGCTTCAAACATGAGATAATGTTAATGCTTCATTAAACTGTCATACCATTTTTTTATTGTTGTTGTTGTTGTTGTTGTTGTTGTTATTAAGTAATTGCATTCTTGTAAATATTTTGTACTGCAGTAGGGATGTTATACCAACAAGGAGCCTAGGAAACCCGATACACAGGAACCTACTTTTGCAAGGAATCATGTGGTTGCATTCTAAATCATGATGTATTTTATATGAATCAATGTACTGAATGTATAACTATTATTAGATCCTTTTAGATTAAATTTGTGATGACTATTTGTAGGATAGAATACAAACTCATGACTATGCATGTATATTTTAAATGCGAACTTCTAATCATGCAAACATAATATTATGAGTTATGTGAGATTCACTTTTAAATGAAATGTTGATTGTTGTTGATGTATGGATTATATATTGATGACGTGAAGGGAACATGTTCGCCGATTATCGACACGATGTGTGTCAAGTACAAAAAAAAAAATACAGTTGTTTTAGGCTTGAAAAACCAAATTTTATTATTGTTTTGGGCCTGAAAAGCCGGGTTCTTACATTAAATGACTTCAAGCAATAAGCATCTTGAAAATAAGACAAATATTGTTAGAGTGTTAACATTTTCTTCTCTATCCTACGATCTCTCTACATGGAATTGAACTTCCACCTTTTAAACATATAAAATATCTATAAATTATGCTAATATGTAAAGTAACTCATTCATAATAAATGAATTTAAATAAATATTAGACCAAGATGTTCTCGAGAAGAGAATTGCCTACTTGTGTCCATAGCCATTCTCCCTCAAAGTTAAACAAAAACCTAACATGATATCATTTCAAAGGCCGAAAGATAAGTTATTAGTATGAGTCACAAGATTGTAATTGGTTGTAATTATATGGAAATGAATTATAATTACCTTGTAATCATATAATAAAAATATTTGTAGGGATTATGATTATTTTCCTAATTAGGCTAGTTGATCATTATATTTTAATATTATAAAAAAGCTTCATATAGGTTAATTATTGTTTGGGTTATATTATCCATTGTTGCAAATCTTGATCAGCCATTATAGCAATATGATGTAAGAAATTCTTTTTTATGTGGAGATTTATTCGAGAAATTTTATAGTATTCAAGTTGTAACTAATAGTATCCTATTAGTTACAATTTAGTTTTATTTATTAGTATGATATATGTCATTAAAAAAACCCATGTCAGCAAAATAAAAAAATATTTCTTACCTTTTTTTATCATCCTTGTAAGGAGAAATCCCTAAACAATCATAACCACCCTAATTGCTCTCTCCCTACAAAATCAAATCATATCATCACCCTCATTTCTCTTTTACGCAGCTCAACCAGCAACCCTCCATCTCTCGTATGACACAACTAGCAATCGCCCTCATTCCCCTCTCTCTTGCATGGCCAACAACCATCCCTCCCACTTAGGTCATTTTTAAAAATTAATTTCAGTATCAAAAGGGAGGAGTAACATTCGTTTTTGAGAATTGGTTGGGTCTTTGTGTAACTATTAGGAATTGGCGAATCTCTCATGCAATATCTTTCAAGAAAGATGATAGCCACGTCGTACCTCGTCAAATTCTAAGGCAATTCAAGTAATCTCTTAAATTGATTCATCTAATAACAATTTGAATAACAAACTTTAATAGTTGTATGAATAAATACTTTGCATTTTTTTATTCACAAAAAAACTTAAACTAAATGTTGTTATTGACGAAGCTCTGAATAAAAAAAATCTTCAAGTATTAGCTTTCTTTAAAATAGAATAAAACTTGAGGCTATATCCATTTTATCATTGCTTATATAATTTAAAATCTCTTATATGTTCCACATCAAAATTAAAGTTCAATGTGCTCATCCATCATCTTGAATGAAGTAATTAAAGAATTAAAGCAACCATCATGCAAATTAATACCATTCCATAAAGAGAGAGATAGAAAGATGAAAACTACAACCTTAAAAAGTTCTAACATGTTTCGTTGGTTTCATTTAAAATCATAGATTTATACACTACATCAGAAGGAACTAAAGTCATTTTGATTTAAAAATACAGCAAATGTAAACAAGCGTTAAACCATAAAATAACTAAAGGATAAATAGAGCAGCTAATGTAAAACAATGAAGCACCTCACTAATCTATCTTAAAAAAAACATATACAACATATTGTGTCAGGAACTTGCTTGAAGACATCACGTTCTAATATTGAAATTTTTTCAACATGTTGTATTTTTCAAGTAGGTCATTCAAAAAGCCATGATGTGTTGAACCATTTACAACTATAACCATGGTTGTAACTTTAAATGTGATAACCAATATTAGCTTCTACCAAAGATGAAACATCTTGTGGCATATAATTTGTTGTATACATATACCGTACTACAATCATTGATTAAGAATTATAACATTTAACCGTAATCATAAAATCACCAAAAACTTCATCTTGACTTGATGGATCAGGATTTATTAATATTTTTAGAAAATACATCTTTAAGTTAGTCCAAACCTATTTTAAAAATGGCACATGCCTTGAATGGATTTCAAAAACATACGTTACACCCAAACCATGGTCTTGAGCCTAAACACTAGACACACACCAATATATGCGGGCTCAACCATAGTGCCCAAATCCAATCACTAGATATTTGCCTAATACCTATATTGCCAGAGCCCTCACGAGCTCGAGCAACACACTCGAGCCTAATCATTTAAAGCATACTTAGCGCTTCATGGGCTAAGACCTAATGCTTAAACCCAGGCATATTGCTCAATGTTCATGGGATCGTTGCACTTTCTAGATCTTTTTAGTCTTGGCTTTGTGACTTGGACCCAACATTATTTACTTGGGTTTTTTTTCCTTATCAAACTCAATCTTTTTTCCCTAGGTCCTACTCAATATGCTTCCTTAGTTGTACAAGACTCTCTCATGACCTACCATATTTCCATCTCATTAATACATATGTAAGGGACATTTGTCCCATATTAATGTTTATGTCAAAGATATTTCTCATTTATTAATGTTTGTGTAAGAGATATTTATCAATTATTAAAACTATAAGGGTGGAATGACTTTCCACTCCTCTTCTTTAAAATTAAAAAAAAGGTTAATAAATGTTTAAAAACTCCATGAATCTCTTAGGTAAGGGGTTCATAATTTATGTCATGTGTGCGGCATCACGGCAATCATCCCCCTGGATTGAGGCAGTTGAAAATGGTGTGGGAGGAAAAGACAATGAGTTCTTATCCTTTATCAGTAAAAAGAGAGAATGAGAGTCGCCACCTAATATTTTGGTCACTAGAAATTTTAACTGGTCTTAGAGTTTGGGTAAGGAGACTGATTGCACAGAGAGAAGATATTAGCACCATTAATACACCTTAATTAGGATAAGCTGCATTGTTTATTTGTATGATGTAAACTAAGAAAATGTTATGTTTTCTAACTGTTGATCTGTTTAAGGTTGAAGAAAAGTTCTTTTCAATGAGAAGGTTCTTATTTTATCAGATGAGAAATCTAATTGTTCTAATACCAATATAAAAATAAAAAAATAAAATGTATTTTTATTTAATATCAGAAATATATCCTATGTATAAGTTTATAATCCTAAATATTAAAAAAAATTATTGTGGTGTTTTTAAAATGTAGGCTAAAATCCTTTGGAATTTTACAAACTTGTTATAAAATCCATGCAAAAGTATTTCATATTTTAAAAATAATTGCTCAAATTTTTATTATATTTAGGATTTTTGGCCATATGAAAAAAAAGAAATATTTTTTTTACCAGGTCGACTTGACTAAGATGACCCAATCGACTTGACCAGAAATTTTTGGGTCGACCATAAACCGACCTAAAAAACTTGGTTTGATCTAAAAACAACCCAAATACAAAACTAAAGTAAAAAATAGATTAAATACCTAAAATACACAAAAACTCAAAAATTCTTGAATGAAACGAATGAAATACCAAAAATATAAAGAATATAAAGAACATCAAACATGAACCTAACAACATAAGTTCCAAATCAAACTAGATTTGGTCAAAACAAAGGCATAAACATGTTAGAAATCATGCAAGGATCAATAATCTAGCATCCAATCATTTCATTCTTCACTCAAATATCATGATTTTTGTCAAAATAGGTTTCGATTTAAAACCAAAAACCTTGGATTAAAAGCCATTGAAGTCATGTTAATGATGCAAATAAACACTAGATTATTTATTAATAAGGAAGGGTTCTAGAAAATAAATAAAACAAACAAGTCAAAATCATATAGTTAAAACAATGTTCTTGGAAAGAACACAAAAAACAAATGAAGTGTATTCAACTTGAACCCAATAACATGGCTCTCAAACCTGACCAAATATGGACAAACTGAAAGCAAATACATGTTGAAAATCATGCAATGATTAATAATCTAATATCCATTCACTTCGATTATCAATGAATCATCACGATTTGACTAAAATAGGTTTCAGTTCAAAATCAAAACCACAGGATTAAAAACCATTTAAACATGTTATTGATGTAAATAAACACTAGATTATTGGTTAATCATACATAAGGAAGGTGTATGTGAAAATAAATAGACCGAAATTGGTCCAAATCAAGGGGGTAAGATAATGTTTTTTCCAAGAATATGAAAAACATTGCCTATAAACCCAGCCATTGCCTAGAAAATTAACTCAGCAACCTAGCCACCATCAACCCTAGGAATTGGTATATTTGACCTCTAAAACATGCTTTTTTATCCAAACAAGTCATCCTACCATAAACAAACATGTTTGAATCTAAAAAAACTAATAAAAAAACATCAAAACATCAAAATCAAGCATGAAATACCAAATCTAAAAAACTAACAACCTAAAATAGACTACATGTTCATGAAACATGGATTCAAAATTATTTTTTAAAACTCATTTTTATGCAAGAACAAGTTTAACAAGCTAAGGATAAACATTCTTGTTTTAAACATGCATAACTCCAACAAAAACAAAGTTTAAAACAACATATATATATATATATATATATATATATATCTCAAGAGAAGAACTGAAACAACAATTTGAATACATTAAAAACATAAAGAAAACTTTAAAATAACTTCATTAAATAGAAATCAAAGCAACAAAGAGGTGAATGCAACATTGCTTATTAAGCATTCAAAACTCTTTTCTTATGTTTGTAACTATAAACATTAAAAAAACAAACAATAAAAATAACAAAAGTAGGTCACAAAGAACCTATTTTTAGGTTTGCAATGTATACCTCGAACAACTACTCTCTCTTGTCTTTTCTTTAAAAAGTTTTGCCTCTTATGAGCTTACAAAGCTTTAAGAAAACTTGGTTTTTGCTCTTGGATCTCTAATTTTATATTTCTTATTGTTATTACTCTCCTTTTCCTATCTTCTCTTATCCTTTTTTCTTTTTTCTTTTCCTCTTTTCTCCTTTTTTTTGTCCCCTCATCTGATTACCTCTCCTTAAATAGGCGAAATCCAGAGCTTCTAGATGAGTTTTTTGGGGTTATAACAAACTAATAGTAGGTTGGTTTCACCCCTGGATCAATAGTTTTGGCTTTGGGTGGTTTTGTAACAAGCTTGAAGGCCAAGGTGAAGTGTTTATGACCTTTTAATCTTAAAAGAATGGTTTTAGACCCTTGATAAGAACCCTATTGGAGTTTTTAAGTGTGAACACATGAAAACATTAGATGGTTTTGTGCAGATGAGTGTCTTAGTTAAAGCTGACTAGGTTGGCCACTTTCGTGACTTCTTTAGAGCAACACCAACATCAATGTCTCATGAGATCACCTAATCATGTTAGAGAGGGTGCATACCTTTTAATTGGATTTATTCTTGCTTAATTTAGAGGTATGTAGCTCTATATTTATTTATTTGAAAGTGTCAACTCAATCAACATGGAATCTGAAAGTGTAGTGCTGGCTGACCGAAGACAAGATGTTGTTAAGATTATTAGAAAAAATAAAATATAAACATTTAAGTTCATGGTAATAAGGTTATAGAAGGGGTGTTTCTCAGTTGAATGGTGGTAGTTACAACCTTAAAGATAATCAGACACGGCACATTCACTCACTTAAAAGTGCCTCCTAAATCAACTAAAATTGTTGAAGAATAAGGTGCACTGTAGCTGAACGACATCATTTTGGCTAAACCCTATAAATTAGGGATTTTTAATTTGGGTTCTGGCAAACTTCAATTGAATCCCTATTCTTCCTATTTCTTTTAATCTTACCTATAATTTCCTCATGAACTCCTCGTTTCATGTAATTTCACCTCTGTCAAATTGAATTGCCAGCCCTAAATTTGAGCATCTTTTATAATTTGGTCCTTATCTTTGATTTATTTAATTGGACCCTCAATTGATTAAAAAACTTTTAATGTTCCTTAATTTGACCCTTGATTTCACCGATTTCAGTCCCTAAAGTCACATGCCTTTTGCAAGTTGGTCATTGGTTTATGAATTGTTCAATTAAGTCCTTAATTGCCCATTGGACTTTGAATTTTATGCAATTAAACCCCTAATTTGACCAATTAAACTTTTCAAAGTTCAATTTTAGTCCTCAAACTTCAATTTGTTTCAATTAACATCCAAATCGACTCCAGAAGCTAATTTTCCTTGTGATTAAGTCCTCAATAAAATTAATAAATCTTTCAAAATTTCAATTGAGTCCTTAAACACCTAAATAAAAATATTTTCACCAATGGAGTCTTTTGTCAATCAAAATTGGGTTGTTAATTTTTTTGATCTCATACATTTCAGTCTGCTAACTTTTTACTTGTTGTTTTGGTCCACCATCAACTTGGACAGTCTTTTAGGCTTTCTTCATGTGTATTCTCTTGTATTTTTTTGGATTTTTTTTTGTGAGGTAAAAATGGGTAACAATAATTTTCATTCTCAACACACACATACACACCCTTTGTTTATAGAGCATTAATTTTCTACCAAGAACAAGAATAAACAACCTTGTTTATTATAATTTAATACTCTTTATTAGATTTATTACTTTTTCCCTCTAAAGTTACTAACTTAAGCATATGAAGGTCCCTAAATTTACCCAAAAGGAAATTTTGTATATATCAGGATGCTCTCATCAAAAGATCATCTTTTTTTACTATAAAAGTGGGTTTAGTTGAATAAACACATGATTAACCCATAATCCAACCATTGAAAAACCATATTCCTAAGTATTTAGATTTTGAAACATTATCAATTGGCACCGTCTGCGAGAACTTAGATAAAAAAAGGCCCTCAATTCTTTGAGAACTTATTTTTAATATTCTAAATCACTTTATGATAGACAATCACGACATATTAAGGCCGAGATGTGTGGACTTTCAACAACTTATTAATCAAATGCAACTCTTTACTCAAGCAGTGCTTACAACCTAGAGGCAAAATCAAGTCTTGCTATCTTAGTAAGTCTTAGCACTTTCAATAATACCAGGTGCCCTAATGACACCGCTAACTACCGCTCTCATTGTTTATAAATAGTTACACTATACCAATAAATTTAGGAAAAACAACATTCAAGAGAGTGTTTTGCTTTAGTGTTTATCAAATCCCTCAAGGGATTGCTCACATCATCATGATACCCATGTATAAAATAGGTATTCAAGGCATGCTCCTTTTATTACCGTGGGATGGATGTCAGTTACCAATCCTGTCATTTTGCATAAGACTACTAAGCTTTTCGGAGCCTGGTAAGAAAATGACCGAGTGATGGTTGATCTTTAAACACATCTAGAAAAACACCTACATCTTTCACCAAGTTTAGGACTCTCTTTTATCCACACAAGTTTTGAATACTCAGATTCTTTGGGCTTACATCTCTATAAAAATAAGCTTAAACAACTATAATGGTCTTGCTAACTTGAGAAAACATGTGCAGAACATGTAGAGTAACTTGGATTTAGTCATCTAGGATAGTAATGCTATATACAAGATCCTTCAAACTACATTTCATGGGTCCGCGCATGTCTGGTGTAATAGTATAGAGTTGGGCTCTATTGGAGGTTTCAGTGACCTCTATGTCAAACTAGTAGCACACTTCAATATAAGTATACATGTCAATAAAAGTTTTATGACTCTATTGGAGGTTTCAGTAACCTTTGTGTCAAACTATTAGCGCACTTCAGTATAAGTATACATGTCAATAAAAGTTTTACGGAGCTCTTTGGGGTTACCCAATGAGAAGGAAAGTTCATGCATGCATATTTGATAAAGGTCAATAAGAAGATGCTTAAAGCAGAATAGTTGTTTGAGCCTGTGGCCTAAAAGGCCTTGATAAGTGTGGTAAGAATGTGCTTTGTAGAGAGAGCTTTACCTGCCAAACAAAAACTTGTTTAAGGTGAAGCAAGTTATAAAGAACCATATACGGGTGGGAAAGACATGTGTGGTACAATACATATATCCCTATTTTTATAAAAAGAGACAACTAGAAGGGACTTTTAAAGCAGAATTATCCTTTTAGTGATAACCCAAGCTCAAGGAAGAACAAGAAAGGACCAACCAATGGGTGTTTGGTATATCTTGAGAGGTTTTCCACCCCTCTCAACACCACTATCGCTAAGGTCTTCACCGTCATTAAAGGTAAAAAAACAATTTCTAATATCCTTCATCGATGTATGTGACTCCCAACACTCGCACCTCCAAGAAATTTTGCATGTTCCATTAGGATATGGGGCATGATACAATATAGTGTTTTATCTTGAAAATCTATTTTTGAAATTCACTTTTATTTTTTCTTGACATGTTCTCCAATTCAAAGATCAAAATCATAACAAAAACCTATTATTATATATTCAAAAACTAAAACCCATTAACAGAAATTCCTCTTCTCCCATTTCTCATCCTTATGATGTTTTAGAAATTTTAAAAACAAACCTAACAGTCCAGTGCTTTCAAATTCCTCAACCTAGTCTACTATTTCAATTTCTTTATTCTCTCTGAAAAGCTGAATCCCCTTTCGTAAGAATCACCAACATATTAGCAATGGAAGTTCAAAGCTGTTCAGTTAAAACACCCAAATCCCTTCAAACTAAACCCATAGACCTTAGTTGCACCCACAAGGTCGATGCCTTTTCTTATACTTTTTCTTTGGGTTGCTGTTCATAATTTTATGGGTTTTTTAATTGCATTTCTGTTCTCATTTTTTATTTTGTTGCTATCAGAGGAAATGATTCTTCACAATTTATTTTGTTGCAATTGTATAATAGTGTCTTAATCCATGAATGCTTTTATCTTCTACGTGCTTTACTCCTCGAAGTTTTATGCTTGCACTATACACCTAATCCCAAGTAATTTGTCGATGTTTGTGATTGTGCAGATTAGTGGAATGCCTTCCATATTTGAGATAAAACCAAACTTGTGTGAAGATGGACATGAACATGAACATGTATGTGATATGTTTTAAGTAATTCTCGAAGATTGGGCCTCCGGCCACACATTCAAACCATCTTTGCATCAAAATAAATTGTGGAGAATCATTTCCTCTGAAGTAAATTATATTACAAGATTGGTACATTGAAAAATAAAGAAAAAAAATCCAAGATTGGTGTCGGTTGAAGTAAGAATTTCAAAATCGAAACGGTTCCAGAAGTACAATCGCTGCTTGTAAGGGAAGAAGGGTAACATGATTTTTATAGGCACACTTTACCCTAATGCCTATGGATTCTTGCCTGATTAAAAGAAAAAAAAA
>Ga0325401_1002466_pt1 | contig 16482 bp, 14 predicted proteins | sample PopdelMetagenome_FD_205666 | JGI IMG/M metagenome (GOLD analysis project Ga0325401, IMG submission 205666) | Populus deltoides microbial communities from Bellville, Georgia, United States - Xylem-PdKOR-R2 | ecosystem: Host-associated > Plants > Phyllosphere > Stem > Wood/Secondary xylem | place...
ATAAAGTGATGCGAACCAATGATCTAATGTCATTACTATTTTATCATCTTTTATATGGAAAAATTGTGAATGGGCAAAACATGACATGTGTGTAGAACAATATAGAGAACTAAACCCTGTTTATTTGCTGAAAAGTATTTTTATTTTGGAAAGTGATTTTTATGGAAAATAAGTGTTTTGAAAAGTAGATTATTTTTTAATGTTTGACAGTGTCATGAAAAATAAGTTGGAAAACACTTTCTAATATTTGGTTATATCATAAAAAATAAATTAAAAAATAATTTTTTTCAAATTTATTAATTAAAAGAATTTGAACTAAGTTTGACAAATAAAAAAGTTAAAGGAGTATGAAATCAAGAACAATCTAATTGTATAAATTATTTCAAATAAAACTAATGGAATTTCATAAATTATTTTAAAATAAATAAAGAAATAAATAAAATAAATATTAAATCTGACAAATAAAAAATTAAAAAATTATTAAAAAAATAAATAATAATTTAAAAAATGAATATCAATAAGTAAAGAAATCCGTTTGTGCCTGGTTGGACCCATGTGGGATGAAGTAAACTTTAGCAAAACTTGCAATGTGCTTTAGTTAATTTCTCCACCCCCGGGTAAATGCAGGAAACTGCATTCCTAGCTGCACAATTCGCTCGAGGAAAGTCAGATCGGAGTTCGATGGCGCTGGATTCTGGCAGAAAGGCATAACACAGTCTTGGCTTAAAACCCAGCTGATGAGCCAAAGGCTCAACAGACTAACCATTCTACTAAAATGGTAACACTCATCCTCAGGCAACTTAGCTCCAAACCGGGTTCTGCCCAACTTGCTGGGAATATATGTGCACTTCGTTCACCGCGCTGGACAGCGTTACACTATGTATTCAGCAAATAAATAGTCTCTTTACACTATTCGATTTTGCACTTATTTACACTGTTCTAAAATTTATAAATACTTATTTTCTACAAATATTTACATCATACTGAACACTTGTTTTCCCGGAAGAAATTTCCCTGCTTGTAACTTTACATGAACTAACCAGACAAAAGCTTCAATCTTTGGAGGAGTCAAGGATTTCAGTCACTTCCCAGCAATACTGGATCAAGAACATAGCTACAGGACTTTGTTTTATAGGTCCCTTTTACATCATGTTTCCAAATCCATCTATCCTTCATGTCTGCACACAGTACAACCTCTGAAATCGAAGCATACAGGTCTGAAACCTGCTGAAGTTCTGTATCCCACAGCTGCCTTCTTCACTTAAAGCGCCAGACCCAGCTAGAACCATTCCATTCATCCATTTCGGCAACTCTCCAATCTGTATTAGCTGCCAATCTATTTATACCAGGTAATAATGGTTGTAAACTTGTATCTCCAACCCGCACATCTTTTTTAAAGGATACGGACAAGCCATTTTCAATACTAAACTTAAACTCATTGTTTAACACCCATGAACAAGTGCTTGAAGAAGAGTAAACAGAGCAAATATCCTTCCAATATGGAGATAGCTGACCTGAAAAACCCGGGAAGCCATTTTCAATAACCAGCTTCTATTTTTCAAGAATAAAGGATTGCCATTTAGAAGAGCTAGCACCACTTAGACTCCAAAATCCACATGAAAAGTAAAATCCTTGTTTTTCCCTCCTGGAGAACCAAACCCAATACCCCTACTCTTTTTTAGTTTCGACAGTCCCACACTGTAAGAACCTTCTCTGAAAAGAAATAAACTTCTTGGCCACCAGTTTCGGGATTTTAAATAAGGTGAGATAGTGTCCTACCACCCAAAGACACAAATTTACTTTTACAAGACAGAAGATCACTCCTAACTTTTTCCATCTCTGGCTTCTAAGTTGAAACATGTCTTGGACTAGCACCTAAAGGCAGACCCGAGTAAAAGAATACACTCGGCATCCCGGAGCTTCTGCCGTACTAGAACAGAATTCAGAACCCACATTCGATTCCAATAAGTGAGCTGTTATGATAATTCACCATCAATCCTGATCACAACTCAAACTACCTTAACAACCTCTTCACAATCAATAATTTTTCAAGTGATGCTGGATAGAAAATGTCAGTATCATCAGCGTACTTCAAAAGAGAAATGCATAAACTTCCACTCAAATTCAGCCCGTTAAAAGTACCCTTCTCTGCTGCTCTTTTAAACAGAACAGATAAGCCCTCAATTATTACAATATCAAAAAGAAAAGGGGACAGGGGATCTCCTTGCCGAATCTCTTTTTTCTAAATTGAATTCAGTAGCTGGAGACCCATTAATTAAGATAGACATTCGAGCAACGAAGACACATTGTTGAATCCAAGCAATCCATATACGCCCAAACCCATTAATTACTTGCCTGTCCCTCAAGATGCTACTAAAAGAACTGGAAAAAGCAGGAGTGACTTCAGCTTTAATCAAACTCGGTTCAGAAAAAGGAATTGGTATGCACAATCTTATCAATTTTGTTTTTTCTTCCACCAATTAACAGAAGCTGCCATATGAAAAAACTTCGTGTTCCTATCGGGATTTAAGCTGCCAATCAACTGAATTTCACAAGCAATAGTACTGCAAGGACTTAATTCATTCAGCTGGATGATCCTGTGCCCACAAGATCAACATATCCTACCACAAAACCTAACAAACCGATCATTCTAATAATTTTCTTTTTAGAGTAGTACTCGTCTTCTTCTTCTTCTTCTTCTAATCCTAATCCTTAAAGGTACCCTTTTTCAATATCAAGACTATCTAATTAAACTAATAAAAAAGGGAATCGATTGCCCGCCTAACCTGTCATATGGTCCTCAATTCACTATTCCACGCCAAGCTTGATTAAATCAAATCAAATGATTTCCTTAAATTTCTTGTAAGACCGTCGGATATCGCGAGGACTAATATTCGGAGCATTTAATAATTTTTTCTAAATGCTAAATTTAAGATTTGAAATTAAAAAATCGATAAACCTCTTTAATTATCAAGAACAACCCTTTAAAATTGATTGGAATTTAATTTAATTGCACTAAAGCAAACCTAGCATCAGTAAATAATTTATATTGTTAGAGAACCCGCATGTATTGGTGTTCAAAGAAGAAATGCTTCCCTATGTACCCAATTAATGGCGAAAAAAGTGGCAAAATAAATTAATTCAGGTATAAAAATTCGAAGTGGAGCTTGATGCAGAGTGACATAGAGTCCCACAATCTAATAACACCCACCAACTAGACCATGGCGACAAAGTTTGTGCATCCGCCAAGTAAAAACAAATTTTTTCAGTATAAGTGATTAGATTTAATTAATAAGAGGCTATGGACGTTTGACTGATCTGTAGACGGCAATTTTGCGACCATTTTCAGTATGTGGCCAGGCCACATTTACCAGTCTTGTCTTCAAAAGAAATATAAATAATGACTTGCTGCCACTACTTTGAAATTGCATGATGGCAACTCAAGAAAAAAAAGAAGGCAAATAAAGCCATTGGCACAGAGGTTTCGACGCAATGATTTGCAGGATGTGTTCGACACTAAAAAAGATAATGAAAACCCAACAAAAAAATAAATAAAAAGACTCACCTGTCAAATTTTGAATGGCTTCTAGGTCATAGTACGAAATATGAAAAAGGAGCCCTACTTTGATTTAAGAGCAAATTATAAAACTTCAAGAATCACTAAAACTTTAATTAAATGGTCTAGCTAGTACCCGTTGTATAAATAAATATATATATTTTTTTGTTAAAATGACACATGTTTTTTTTTAAAATGCAAACTCTAAGAAAAGATGGCACGATTTATATTGAACAATTGCCACTCGTGATGCAAAACAGTGCATTTTACATAAAAAAAAGTTATGTGATTTTTCTCAAATTATTATTATTATTTGTTTTTGATCTGCATGGGTTGGCCAAGGTTGCCTGAGTGCATTGGCCTGGCGAATGCAAACCCTACTCAGTTATTCGTATTTTAATAATAAATTTCACCTATAATTTTTTTTGGTAAAGGGTTTTGTATTTCCTTTTTCTATTTTAATTCAATTTAATATGTTGTTCTCAAATTTATTAGGAATCTTAAATTTTTATTTTTATCAATTTTCTTTCCTTAATGTTTTCATAATTTTAGAGCATAAAATCATATTTTTTTTGAAACATGTCCATATTTAATAATAATAATAAAAACTGATGGAATCATGATGGAGGGGCATATTAAAAGATGTCAAGAATAAAGTAACGAAACATGCTCTCAATTCATTAAATAATATCATCACTGCCCTCGATATTGATCTCGAATTACTTTGTCGTTTTTTCTCTCATTCGTATCATTCCTAATATAGATTAATGGGATTGGCCTCAGGTTTTTTCATGGATTTCCATATCGTATATATAGCTAGCTTTATTTCGGTGAATATATAGAAAGACACAGAATGCGAGTGTAATTAACTACTGCATGTAAACTCAATTTCATCCCAAACATGATTGATTAAATAGAAGTAACAGGAGTGGGCAAAGAAGCAGAGACGTGCACGCACATGCACGTGCAAGCACACGGAAGCACAAAGCAAAATCTGTGCCGAAGAACACCTGCATTCCTGTTTTTGGAGTCTATTGTGTAAGACAAACAAATGCACATGGCTTTGCATAATGGAGAGAGAAAAATTCAAGTGCAAATCCTTTCTAGCTAGTTATAGTGCTTTGCGCATATTCCCCTGGCAACCAGGCTGCAGTAACAAAATGGTACATATCCTTTTAGTCATATTTATTATGGCAGGGTTTGTGATTTGAAATTAATGCCAAAAAGCTAGTCCTGGTGGTGCTATATCCCTAGACAAATTAACGCCGGATATCTCGTTTAATTTTATCTTCTCCGTGTGTACTGCTAATGAATCAAGCAACGTATATAGATGGCAATTCAAGGGTCTTTATATATATGACAGGACATTATATATTAAGGTGAGAACTAACAATCTCCGATTACCATTATCAATGGAAAACATGGATTGGTAATATATAATATATAATGCCTGGTGATGGAGAAAAAAGTTATCGATAGCTGTAATTCATGTAGTAGTTCTCATTGCGTATATAATAGCGTCATGAAGCGATCGAAGAACAAAGAGAAAAGAATTTATTTAAAGAAATATATCAAGAAGAAAAGTAGTGGACAGAAACTAACCAATATTGCAAATATATATATGTCACAAAAAGCTAACACGCAAGGCCTTTCATGGTGATAGCAAATGAAAATCAAAAGAGAAGACCACTTTCCTCATTTTCTAGGCTTTAAATATTGTTTCCACTCCAAAATCCAGGCTCAAGTTAAGTATTCGCTCCTTTCGTCTGGCCATTTCTTTCTCTCTAGCTCTAATTAGTACCCATTATCAAAATGGAGCCATTAAAGTTGAGGAAGTTTATGAAGATCAATCGTTATTCCCTTCTATAAATATTTGAAAGACGAGCATTGTAGTTCCTCCTTTTGCTTATGAACCAGTTCTAATGCCATGCTCCTTATCCATACGAAAATTGGTTAAATCTCACGCGGAGAGAGAGAGAGAGAGAGAGGCTCCCAATACTGTCCAATAAGAAAATAAAGCCTAAACCAAACTTGTCCAACAACCCTACATTAGCAACCTTGAGCCAAACTCTTCCTGGTCCAGCCCTCAATATAATAATTGCCCACAAACTTAGTGGGAGAAACTCAGGTTGCATATTTTATTGTCTCCTCTATAATTGATGCATATAACCTATAAACGTACGTACGTCACCACCAATGGAGATGTGATTTATCCTCCTTAAATTCACACCTCCACCAACAGAAAGAAGAAAAGGAGGATTCCAACATAACATTTTTGCTACTTTAGAGATTAATATGGCCGAAGAATGCACTGATGACTCTGTGGCAATCTCTTCCTCCACTCCACCAAATTGGTGGGATCTTCACCATGCAGCATCACTCTCTTCATGGACTAATACCATTCCATGGCAACAGTCAAACCCTAGTTCTAACTCCACTTGCGAAGAGGATCTTTCCATGTCTACATCCTTTACTAATGCTTCTAATCACTCTGGACTGACCGTTGAGTCCGCTCGCCAACTCGTTGAGCCTTCTTCATCAAGCGAAATGATGGAAGAACACGCTTCAGATCACAGCCAACTTTGGAACCATATTCTATTGTAAGTTAATTTCATAGCAACGTAAATAAAATGCTACATAGTTTTTTCTAGGATCGATGAAAAGGCACATAAAGATAACATATACAAATATCATACTGTTATTTTGTCATCTTGATTTATATTTGTGTTCAAATATATTTGAATAAGATTATGTGTGGAGAGAAGAATCTTTTAGCACAAGAAAAGGGAGAAACTGGTGCTATATTAATGGATATATGGGTAGATGCAGTACTTAGAGAGAGGTTCATGGATCAATAGTTATTCTTTTATTTTTATATATATTTTCAAATTATTTTTTTGTCTGTTTTTCATTTGATCTACTTGAAATAAAAATTTAACTTCATATTGAAAGAATTTGCATTCGACATCTTTCATTTCTTTTTTGTCAAAAAGAAAGGTAAAGTTTATCTGTTCTCCGTGTGGAATACCTCTATTAATTTAATGCTTTAATTTGTTTTAAACCCTACCAGAGGAGTCGGAAGCAATGAAGAGTTGGAAAACAGTCAAGACGTTGGAGAAAACTTACTTGACGCTTTGTCATCCAAGACTACTAGTACTATGGCATCTGGGATATTTGGACCAGCCTGTGACTACTTCAAGAAAATGGACAACAATTGGGAATTAACGAATCCTACGTCCTTTAACAACTTCGAAAAGCAATTAAACGGTTTCAGTGAGAGCTTGATTGGAAGTGGAAGGTTGAACAAGTTGGTCAGCCACTTGTGTATTGCTCCACCAAACCCAGAAGTAAAACGGCAATTATTCGATCCACTGACAGGCAACACATCCCTGAACCCTTCTGTAAATAATCACTACTCAAGCCAGCATCAAACTTACAGCAACTCCACACCATGTTTAGTGGGAGAAAGCAGAAACTCAGGTTTTCAATCATGTTATAGCCGTGATCCCAAAGTAGATAACGAACACCGTGGAAGACCTACGGCCCCTTTTAGACGGCCATTTAATAGCAATGGTGTTGGATACCATATTGGCCTTAACAACTCAGTACTGGTAGGAGATAACAGCAAATACTACTATGGCATGCCTGATGCTACAAGCAGAAGTGCGAGAAACTTTGCAGATGTTTTAACGTTTACTAATCGATTAAGCAAGCCACTGGTTGATTTTCAAGTGCCTAAACCTTGCTTTAAATCGATCGATTTATCTGATAGTAGAAAGCAAGGAATCCAAACTTCTTCTCCGGTGAGAATCTTTTATTAATCAGCTATTGATATATAGTTTTTGCTTGCCTTTCTCCGTATGTTAATTACGTGACCTCTAGTCCGTGCAACTGCTGCTTCTAATATCAATTATTCGATCCACTCATGATCAATAATTTGCTGAGAGCAGAATTAATCGTGGGAAATTTTTATTTGCCGAAAATTAACACTCAGCAAAGTATTTGAGTATTTATATTGCATGCAGATTGGAAAAGGGCATGGAACAACGAATGAAGGAAAGAAAAGACGTGAAGAAACTTCAGAGACGGCTGTAAAGAAAGCTAAGCATGAGAGCTCTACAGTTTCAACCGTAAAGGTACATATAAAGGACGGACGATCATAATAGCACTCCTTTTTCCCTCTTCATTTCTTCAATTTTATCTCTCCTTTTTAATTAAAGATTGAGAGCTATTATATAAAGAGATGGAGCGCTAATATATATCATCCCTTAGGACTACCCAATTAGAAAAGTACCGACGCACTAATTAAAGCTAATGATAATGGCTAGTGGAAATTTCTTCTTTTCTTTGTTTTTTGTTTTAATAGATGCAAGCATCAAAAGTCAAGCTTTCGGAAAGAGTCACGGCCCTTCAGCAAATTGTCTCGCCGTTTGGGAGGGTAAGCACGATGATCATTATGAACAACTTATTTTCAACAAAACATATACTTCTATTCTTCTTTATCTCTCTCATTAATTAATTATTATACCCTTTTTGTTGTAATCAATATCCTTTCCTTTTCGTTTAAATTTCAGACTGATACAGCCTCGGTGCTATACGAAGCAATTCAATACATTAAATTCTTGCAAGGGCAGGTGCAGGTGATCATCTTATCTTGACATATCCCTTGTCTAATCACTCACTAGAACGTAAGTATGGTGTCCAGGGTTAACAATAGATATCAAGGGAAATATTAATGATCACCTTTTATTGTAAGAATTGTGACCAGTTCCACCGTTTTTTATGAGAGATTATGGAAGAAAAGGTTGTGTGACTGGCAGTAGTAAAAACATAAGGATATATTGTCGGTCATGTTAGCTTAATCCACACCTTTAATTTACTTGATTAAGTAAGAAAAAAATCATTTCTTGATAGCTAGCACTCTGCCTTATGTTTGCAGCTATTGAGCAATCCTTACACGAAGACTACGAATTCACAAAATGTAAGCAATTAAGGCCATGCGCGATATAATATAGTGTGTTTTCTTAGGGTCAAGTAGCACCTTCGAGCAATAATTAACACGCTCAGCTTTTATTTCAGGATCCTTGGGTAGGCTTGGATAGAAAAGACAAGGGAGATGCGAAACTTGATCTCAAAAGCAGAGGTCTTTGTTTAGTTCCTGTTTCTTCCACCCCTCAAATTTATCACGACAACGCAGGATCTGATTACTGGACACCAACTTATAGAGGGTGTCTATATAGATGAAGTATGTTCATGCGGCGCTGTTTTGTGTCTCTCATAAAATAAATTCTAGTATAAGATCAAGAGACCGAATATATATATATGCCACTCATGGGAACACACACATATATATATAGCTTCAGATGCCATATTGGTAAATACATAACTAATTTGTGTTTAATTTCATGTTTCCCTTCAATTTTATATGGCCTCTCAAGCTCTTTGAATGCTAGGTCTAGTTACGTATCCTGTTTTTAGTCCAACTTTTAAAAATACAAGTGTTAGATCATCAATGACGATGTCACTTTGGGTTGAGAGGTGTCTACTAACATGGATATATTTGACAACTTACTTTAAAATGGAACACGGTGATTCATCTTTAAGAAAGCCAGGTTTGTTAGCGATTGATGGAGTTCTAAGTTTTTTTTTTTTTTTATAAAAAATTATTTTTCTGAAATTTCTTTTTCATTTTTTAAGGTAATTAAAACAAACATTAGAAAATAAATTTATGAGAAATATTTTTCAATTATTTATTAATAATACAAATTCATAAAAAAAATACATCAACTTTATAAAAACAAATAGAGATTCACATAAACTATCACTTCATCTCTTGAACTATCATCTTTATCACCCCCCACCATTAATATAATCCCACTATTGCTATCCACCACCATAACCACTATTTTATTATTAATACAATCACCATTTCATATTCTTACCATGACTTTTCACATCTATCACCCTCCATCACAGTTACAGCAACTATATTATTAATAACATACATGATTTGTGCTTGAGGTCGTGGCCTAGTAGGGGAAGAGACTTGTTTCCTTTCTCTACATCTGGGTTCGATCTTCTCCATGCATGATTGTCATCCCCATGGTGTCTTGCATGTTCATTAGGCTTGCAAGATATTCAGTGAACCTAGAGATTAATTGTGGTGCGCATAAACTAACCCGAATACCTCAAGTTATATATATAAAAATAACATACACAATTTTATCATCATCTCAGCATGACTCTTCAACATTACTACCATTACAACAACATCCATCACCATATTATTATTAAAGTAATTACTACTATATCATTATTAATATATTATTATTCTCACCATCACAATAACAACAGCTACCATCCTTTAATTATTATTGCCGTCATAACTATAACATTATATATATTTTTTTTGGAGATCTCGTGAGCTTCAAGGTGTTAATTATCAACAGCATCATTATACTATGAGATCCAAGATGAATCCATTATCTATAAGCATGTCAATAGTGATGATAACAGTGTAGCAGATATATATTCTTGTAAAGAATGGTGGGTATAGGCCTTGCAACCCCTTCGAAATCACTTCTTTTATCATTTTTCTGGGAAAAAAATAATCAAATTTCATAAAAAAAAACACTTTCTCAACCTTTTTTTTATTCAAATTGTTTTCCATTATCGATCTATTACGATTGCTTGGGAAAGGCCGGATAGACGATGACTAACTTTCGCATGAAACTGGTGTTTTTTGTTCAGAAAAACGACCGAAAAGCCTTGGCTTCCATCCGTTTCATCTCATTGTAGTTTGCTTCAACGAGGACGAGGTATCACAACGGCTCAAATAAGAGCTTATTGATAAATTTTATATTACTTTAAAAATAACTGTAAATAATTACCTTATAAGCTCACTCCAAAGAGAAAGAAAGAGATATAAAAATTAAAAAAAAAATACTATAAGGTTTAAAAAAAGTCTAGATATTTCTAAATAACCTCAAAAATATTTTTTTTTACCTCTATAACTGTTCACTAATAAAATAAAGTTAAAAATTGTAGGAACAATTTTTAATTAATAAATTGGAAATAGGTGGATGCCGCGCACTTACCATATTCAAAGCAATTTACGGTTAAGTGTGTGGGACAAATGCCCGTTTGTTAATTTTTTTTGCACACGTGTAAATTCTTGATTTTTTTTTAATAATCTCCGGCGAGGCGGAGGATGCAAATAATTTTCTTAAATGTTTGAATATAAGGAAAAACAAAATGAATTTATTTCTCAAGTCCGCTCTCGTCACTTTCATAACCGCCTTTTTATTTATGTATTTATTCATTTATTTTCTTCCTTTGACCGCTCGCTCTGACTTTGCTAACTACAAATGGCGCCTCTCCTTCACTTCCTACAAAGCTGAAGCACCCAGCTACTCAAATTAGTGTTGAAAAAACTACAACAATCTAGGGTTTATTTCCCCCTCTCACCACAATGAAGCGCTGTTTCAACGAAATCTCAGACGACGAGTGGGCTAACCACTCCTTCAAGCCCTCTCTTCTTTTCCAATCTACGCTAAATGGCAAACACATATCGATTCTTCTCCTTCTTCTTTAGAATCCTTTGCTTTCACAAAACCACGTCAAAATTCCTTTAGCAGTATCAGCAACGACGACGACTGCGTCGAAGTCACCGAGCATTTCAGCTTGGAGGATGAGGAAGAGGAGACAACGAGGCATCAGTGGGGAATTGTGGCCTTCGATTCGTGGTTGATGAGATGAGGAGGTGATGGTGGAAGAGTGAGAGAGCGGTGGGGATTTGGCGGAGGTTTATGATGTAAAATCGAGCGAGGAGGAGTTGGAGGAGGAGGAATCGGCGGTGGAAGATGATGATTTGGTGGGTAAAGCATTGCAGAAATGCGCTAAAATATCGGCGGAGTTGAAGAGGGATCTGTATGGCTCTGGATTGACCTCGTGCGACCGGTATGCCGAGGTGGAAACTTCTTCAGTCAGGATTGTTAGTCAGGTACTCTTTTCTTTTCATTTTTTTGAAGCTGAAATTTTGTTTCTTTCAGGTATATCATGGTTTTATGTAGTTTTCTTTTTTTGCAAGAATCATCTCCTAGGTCATTTATGATATTGAATTCAATACAGAGGGTCCAAATATCATGAGAAATTTGAAATGAAAAAGAGTGGCAACATGTTCTTTTATGCTCCCTTTCCAATGAAACCACTACTGATTTTCCTTAATCATCTTTTTTGTTGTCTCAAAATTGGTTTGTTTAGCTTTACTAAGCTTGATAACATTAGTATTGTGAGCATTCATGCGACGGAATGGTGATCTCTCTCTATGTATTTTGTTGATTGTAAAAGAAATTTCACTTAAAAACTAGCCAATTACCCAAATTAGATGAGTCTGTCCGTGTGGGCGTAGACATCTGCATCTATGGGTGCGTGGTATGCATGTATGTGCACATGCATGTGCATTCTGCAATCCCTAAAGAAAATGATCCGTAATTCTGATTCATCTGTCTTTGCTACATGTAGAGTTATCCCTTAGACGGGTCTGGTCTTTAATGGGGGAAACTCTGTTTTATTATCGCAGGACGATATTGATGCAGCCTGTGCACTGCAGTCGCAGATTCAGATTTCCAGCCTGTCCTTAAGCCATACCAGCTGGGTGGTGTCAACTTTCTTCTTCTGCTATACAGGAAGGGCATAGAAGGAGGTATTCTACTATTCCTTTTTCTATTGTCATTGTGTTGTTACATATCTACTTTCAGGAGCCCTACATTCTATTATAATAGTTGTGTTGAGACATTGTAGTTTATGATCCAAGATTACAAACTGTGGTAATTAATTGGGAAACTATGTACATATAGTTTGAAGTATTTTCATATTACTTTGTTTACCTTGAGATATATTGAATCCCTTTTACTTTTGAAATTACATTGCACCTTTGGCTGTATATTTTAAGAAGATAAAATATACCAACCAGGACCCTGAAATTTTAACATGAATGGATTGGTCATGGACTCATTATTAGCAATGAAACCAGTGTGGTCCAAGTATATCGAAAGAAGAAATGTATGCTGGAATATTGCTGATGTATTTCTATTCCATCAAATGCATATTCTGAGGCTGCACTTTAGGGTGTGTAGTCATTTTTGGATATGGATATCAGATTATGTGTTTTGGAAAGACCCTGATCAATAATCACTCACATTTGTATCCATGCAGCCGTATTAGCAGAAGAGATGGGTCTCAGGAAGACCATTCAGGTACTTGTAATGTTTTTTTTTTTTTTTTACTTTTCAGTGACAATAGGGTTACCTTTTGTTGTTGCAATATAAATTTGATCTTGTGCTACAGGCTATTACATATTTGACACTGTTGAAATGCTTGCACAATGACCCTGGTCCACATTTAATTGTGTCCTGCCTCTGTTTGAGAACTGGGAAAGAGAACTGAAAAAGTGGTGTCCATCATTTTCTGTACTCCAGTATCATGGGGCTACACGATCTGCCTATTCAAAAGAATTGGGCTCATTAGCCAAAGCTGGGTTGCCTCCATTTAATGCGCTTCTTGTCTGTTACTCACTTTTTGAGCGACATAGGTGTGTCTTATGATGCCCGACTGTACTCTTATTGCTATGACAATGGCATGAAATTGATGTTCTCTGGTGAGATTCTTGTGAATCTTTTGCTCGTGCATAGCTATGCATCCTGATTTCAAATTGTAATATTGTTCCAACTTCTTGCAGCTTTTACTTTATCATGATATAAATGAGAAAAAAGGAATCCTTTTGGACAAGTATGTTATACTTTCAGCTAAATCTCGGGTATGAATCAAGTAATTTCACTGGATTTCATGACCTGAGTTTTTGTGAGCTAAAATTTGCAAGTTCATATATCATGCAGGCATTAGCTGAACTTCTTCCTGGCCTGAGGAAGTGCGGGCGTCGAGTTCTGATTTTTAACCAGTGGACTTCGATGCTAGACATCCTAGAGTAGACTTTGGATGTAATCGGGGTTACATATAGAAAGTATTGATGGAAGGTTCTCCCCTGTGCTTATCTACATTCATCATCATTATTATTAGAACTAGTTGTTGTCTGCGCCTGGTGTGCTAATATTGTTTTCAGTGCATGCGGTGGAGGTTTCATGTTTTCTCTAATGCGGTAAGGCTGTGATTGTTTTTGAGGTGGTATTGTGCTTTCGGGAAAAAAAAAAGATTTTTTTTTGTTTTAAATTAATTTTTTTTGGTGATTTTGGATTGTTTTGGTGTGTTGATGTCAAAAATAAATTTTAAAAAATAAAAAATAAATTATTTTGATACATTTTCATGTGAAAAACACTTTAAAAAACAAACGTTATCATAATGCCAAACACTTGTTTCCTAAATCCATTGTACAAACTGGTGTGGAAAATTCATCTGGGAAAGTTTTTAATATTATAGTGCGATGGATCTGAGCAATCAATTTGATATTTACCATCATTGAACTATGTCCATCACAGATTGCTACATCACTTGGTAAAATAGTTTAGGCACTTTTGTATTGTCCTAGAACAACAATGATCGTCCTTTTGAACAACCTGGACTTTTGAGCATTTTCTTTTTGAATTGCGCATCATAATGGTGGTCATTTGTTTCCTAATTTTCTCTTTATATGGCCACTAGAAATTCCTTTTAGCCTAATCAGTTCCATCCATTGACAGTACTCAGGTGATGGATAAACAGAACATGGTTGACGCTTTCAACAATGACACTTCGAAAGCATGCCTGCTGTCCACTAGAGCTGGAGGTCAGGGTTTGAACTTGACGGGAGCTGATACTGTAATTTTCCCCGATTTGGATTTCAACCCACAAATTGATCGACAGGTAGAAGATCATTGTCATCGCATTGGCCATACTAAACCTATCACCATATACAGGTACTTCATAACCCATCCGAGACTTTGAAGGAAATAATCACAGACAAACCCCTTCTATCATTTTTCCCTCTTACCATTCTACATGTTTTAATTTTTTTCAAGTCCAAAAAAATTGTGTCATTTGACTCCGCTCCATCCTTTGCAGAATGGTGACCAGGGGCACGGTTGATGAGACTGTTGATGAGATGGCAAAATGGAAGGTAGTTTTGGACGCAGCAGTGCTCGACTCTGGTGTGGCGGTAGATAACGAGGGAGATGCATCTTCGTGAACAACGGGGGAGATCTTATCATCACTTATGATGGTATAGAAATTCTAAGCAAACCCTCAGAGACTTGCGCCAGAACATTTTCCAGCGTGCTCCCTGTTCTGGCGATGTATTCAATCAGTAATAAAAGGCTCTTCAGTCCTCAGTCTCCAGCGACCAGGAATTTTTTGCCCTTTAATTTTTTATTTCTCCATATTTCTATGATATCCGTTGTTGTATTAGTTATGCTCGACCTGGGGGGAGATTAGTTTATAATTTATTTTTTTAATGGGTGTAAATAGGCCTTTAATTCGTACATCCAATCAGGTATCAGCAAGACATGATTTGATCCAAGTTGCTTATGACTCGCCACGAACGTCAGTGCCATACTGAATTGCTGATTGCTGTGAAGCGAGTTGCCGTTGTTGCTTATGTGCCACAGACCTCCTGGAAAACTAAACTTTTAGATATTTTTCGTTTACTTTCCACCAGGCTGCTTTCTGCTCTTACCCGCCAGCCTTGAACCCTGACCCCATGGATCGTGTATTAATCTCAGACCAGCAGGCTACGTTGAAGGCTGGTCTTGGTTTCACCAGCTTTTCCTCACCGTTGGAGATCACATAGAATAATTAAATATGATTTGATGGGCAAAGAGATTATGCTCCGGGGACAAGATGTAACCTATGCTGCATTGCCGTTTTGGGCATGATAACAAAAGAATCTCTGGTTAGGAGGAAATTAGGTACTATCTTCTCCAGTTCTCCCTCCTGCGATGACAATTGATGGAGCCTCTGCCTTCCCGTGATTGTTGTATATAATAGAGGTAACAGCCAAGCCAGTGGGGCTGGCACTGGTGTCAAAGGGCACGAGGGTAAGATATATGTGGTGCGGGCTTCCGGGAATCCATGACCCAACTACGCACACAATCTCAGGTTTCGGTCCCCCAGACTGGGCTTTGGCCTGCGAGAGGCCAATCTATTGGTCGGCAGTTTCCTAGGGATCTGGAGCTTATCCATTTGGAATGGAGTTCTGGCGTTATAGTAGAGGTTGAGTTCTGAAAATGGCGGGTGACAAATTACTGGATAAAGATGTTATAATACAGCTCTCTTTAAGGTTTGGACGGTTTCTGAAGCCCTGAACTTAAATAATTTCATTAACCCTTTAAACTTTGCCTCCTCCAATGAAATTCAATTAGCAGTCATACATGAAATAATAGGATTCTCCTGAAGCTTTTAGAGAGGTCTTCTTAACTTAACAAACTCCCTGGAATTTTAAGAATTCTCTTAACAAACCCTGCCTCCATGAATTTCATAACTTGCACACATAAGATTTCAGGTCTTACTAAATTCCTAGAGAGTATTTGGTTATAAGGAATACCTTTTCAAAAATCGAAGAATGTGTTTGGAATAATAACTCAAAATCAAAATGTATTTTATAATTTTTAATAATTACTTTTTTTTTTCAATGAAAGAATAAGAATGACTCACGAGAAGGTGGTGATAATAGTTTAAAATGATAGAGACAATGACCGTAATAGTATTGTTGTGATTGGCAACAAGTGGTGGAAATGATAGTAATAAACTAGTAATATAATGTTTGTGATGATAATATTAAGAGGATTGTTACAATGCTTATATGAGTAATAAATTGTATCATTGGATGAGAATAAGTATATCATTTTATTGAAAATTTTTATTCAAATCCAATGATTTAAATATTTTATCAATGTTAGGGTATCTCCAATGAAAAAGATATATGAAGAGCAAAAAAA
>Ga0325401_1002467_pt1 | contig 16480 bp, 9 predicted proteins | sample PopdelMetagenome_FD_205666 | JGI IMG/M metagenome (GOLD analysis project Ga0325401, IMG submission 205666) | Populus deltoides microbial communities from Bellville, Georgia, United States - Xylem-PdKOR-R2 | ecosystem: Host-associated > Plants > Phyllosphere > Stem > Wood/Secondary xylem | place...
CACCAACTCGAGTGGCATTCCGATTTATTTTGAGTAGCAGATGTCTTTTTCTTTGCCCAGTCTTGATGAAGGTATTGGTGGTTGTTTTCTTCAGGGTCAAATCTGTCACATCCCCCCCTCCCCACCCTTCTTGTGGCCTGCTGGTCAGTCGCTCATTCTTCGTTAACTTTGGTTTCGGATAATCCGTTGAACGATTATTGGTTGAACAGTCATGTAATATAAACAGCAATTATTATTAACCAATGATGGACCTTCGATAGGAACCCTCCACCACATGTATCATTTTTTTCGTCAAAGAAATGGGTTGCTTACAGTATTGGTGTCCGAGATTCAATTTTTTTTTGTCAGTGCACAGTGTTAACAATTTCCGTTAAGTAGTCTTGGTTTATGTTGGATAACGATTCTTTCTACGCCCATTAAAATAGAATTTCTCGAAAACTATTCAAAATTGGGGTTCTTGAAAGTTAAAAAAAAAGTGTTTTGTATATAATATCCTCCGAGGAAAATTCAGACGAGAAATAAAACCTCACACCCTGTTGGCATTATATATATATGCAACTGGAATCATATTTCGTCACCCTGGTCGTCACCTATGACAGAAAACTATCCACCTTCGTCGAGAGGAATTTCCGTTTTCAAAGTATAATTAGGTTGGATGCAACTCAGTCAATTAATCTGGGTTTTGGTTTGTATTCAAAAGCATGGAGAATATGTATAGAAACAGAGAGATTCTATATTGCTGTGTAAAAACTGATCTTTATATGTTTTTTCTCATGAACACTTGGAATCCAAATAACCTGTTATTCATATTGAGACTGGAAGGTTTATAAAATAATAATAATAATAATAAATTGTCTTTCACAACCTTGAATGGCCAAGATTAGAACATATAATCTTAACCGTGCAAGCTTGACCTTTAATCCTATGTATTTCGGTGTCAATCTTTTTAATATCCATCATTTAACATGCCTTGTGAGGATCTTGGTGTTGTCAATTATATGGTCTGACAGTCACGGTTATCTGAAAGAATTAATTTGTGACTGAAATTCTCCTCGACTAGGTGGAAGAGAGCTCCTTAATCTTGAGGTCTGGGAGCTAGTTCCGAAATTTCACTACATGCCAATATCGTTCTATATCAACACTTTTGTGAAACTTCTAGGGAACGGGGGTCAGATTGAGGGCTAGCAAGTTCCTTTCCACTACATTTATTTACTACAATTATTTTTCCGTGGCTATGCGTACCTGAAGGGGTAATTCGGTGACTTCGGCCATCCAACTTGGGGCTTTATATAATTCCATACCAAACTTTAATCATCTCTCTGCTCAAGTAGCTTAGCTAGTTGGGGTAGTACCGTTTAGTTTACTCTTTCGACATCTTTTTAACTCACTTTTTTGTCCTTTCCTCCATATTTTTCTATGTTCGTATCAACTTCCATTAATCAACTTGATTGTTTTTAAGTTGAGACCGCTCTTCGGTTTATGGAAGACAGGAAAAAGAAAGGGAACACCCACTTTGTGCTCTTACAGGAAGACCCTCTAAGTTTAAAGTTTCCTTATAATCAAACCTTAATTAAAGTTAAGATTCCTTCCAATTTTAACCGCCCTTTCCAGCAATTTGGCCATACCTTTACAACTCTCACTCTTGAGTCAGGTACAATATTGAACCTTTAATAGTGTTTGGTACGCTCAATGATGATGAACAGGATAAGATTTTTTTTTAAGGTGTTCGGTGCATCCATCCATGTAGATTATTTTTTATCTTGATCATGGTTGTTTTAGTAGAGATTTTCATTTTACTAAAAACAAAATAGGATAAGCTTGTACAGTTCTATATACAAGGGTTAACCGGGTTAATTTAAGTTAATATAAAAATAAAAATAGTTATTATTATAGTTTTAAAATCTGACAAGAAGATCGATTCAAGACAAGGCTCCTGTCACGGGTCGGGTTGACCATTGACCCGGGTCAACGTAAAGATAAAAATAATAATTATTATAATTTTAAAACCCGACTTAAAGCTCTACCCAGGGAAAGGTCTGAGTAACAGGTTGAGTTAACTATTGACCTGAACCAACGTAAAAATAAAAGTGATTATTATCATAGTTTTTAAACTCGACTTGATGGTCGACTTGGGATAAAACTTAAGTCACGGTTCGAGTTAAAAATTGACTCGAGTGTATATAAGAATAAAGATAGTTATTATCATAGTTTTAAAACCTGACTAAGAGGTCAACCCGGAGCAAGGCTTTGATCACGGGTCAAGTTGACCATTGACCTGGGTTAATTTAAAGATAAAAAGTGGTTATTATTATAATTTTAAAACTCAACTTGAGGGAAGGCTCGGGTCATGGGGTCGGGTTTAACATTGATTCAAGTCAATTTAAGGATAAAAGTGGTTATTGTCATAGGTTATAAACTCGACTTGGGGCAAGACCCGGATCATGAGTTGGTTGACCATTGGCCCTGGTCAGCACAAGGATATAAATTACTATTATCTTAGTTTTAAAATCAAGCTTGGGGTCAACCCAAGACAAGAATCAAGTCATGAGTCATGTTGACCATTGACCCGAGTCAACATTAGAATAAACATGATTATTATCATAGTTTTAACATCCGACTCGAGAGTCGACATGGGGCTAGACCTGGTTTTCTGGCCGAGAGGGTTAACTCGGGTTGATCCAAAACAACGTATGAATAAAAGTTATTATCATTATAGTTTTAAAATCTGATTCGAGAGTTGATTCGGGATATGACTTGAGTTACAGGCATGCAGGGTCAACACGAGTTGACTGAAATTAAAATAAAAATCAAAGTAGCCTCGTTTAAAAAAAAACTTTGGAAAAAATCAAAGGTTTTTTACCTGTGTTTTATCTCGGGTGAACTTGGGTTTTTAACCTGGTTAAATCAGATTAATTATTTTTTTATTTTTTAAACCTGGACCAATTCAAATCTCGGGTCAGCTGTTTGCCGTCTAGTGTTTATCAAACCCAAAATAAAATAAATTGTTAAATTCAGTCCAATACACACTACAACTACATACAAGACAAGATATATGTTCCATTCATTCCTGTTTAATCCAATAACAGTGTCCAACGTATCAAACACTATCTAAAGAACGGGTGGCAATAATTAGTTATTAATCTGCTCCATTTTATGAAGGGGTTCGAGGATGACTTACTTTTACTTCTTCTCGATCTCTCCCTTGGCTTTAAGTATTTTCAAATGGAAGAAAACCACCATTTGTGTAGATTAATTAAGGGGCCACATCAATCTTAACCCGATAATGGCCAGTCCAATTTTTTGCAGTGTTTAGCGTGTGTGTGTGTGTGTATTAACCTCAGCTAGAGAGGTTAGAATATTTATTTTCGCAGGGATTCAAAATCCTAAACATCCACCTAAATCAGAGCTTGTATTAAGTGCTAACGAGAAATCTCAACCCAAAAATAAATAAATAAATAAAAAAACCCACCCACCACTCTTCAAATACTATTGCCAATTGAAAGCCGTGCAGTGCATGCAGTGGCAAGAACATTCACCCAATCTCCTCGAACAGACCAGAAAAAAACAATCAAGCAATACGAGAGATAGAGATTACAATCTGAATAGTAGCCACGTCGACTCATTGGCCCAATATACTAAATACCGATCCATGGAATTCCTTGTCGAGGACATGAATTTGGTGTGGATTATAAGTGAGAGAGCCGAGTTGAAGTTTTAAATCTGAATCAAGTTGCAATTTGTGTTTATTTTAGGTTCACCGACTTGGATTATACCCTTACCGGTGTGTGTTTGGCTTGAAGAAGCTTCTAAGAGCTGCTGGTCGAGGTCGTCTTTGAAGGGGCCAGAAATCTTGGCACTTGACACTATTTTAAAATCTGTTGAACGCAACCCAACCCAGCCCATGGTTTTGGTACTTGATACAGCTTTAAGAATCTGTATTTTTTACTTTAAAAAAAGTGAACAAAATTAAGCCTGGTAAAGGCCTTCTGAAGACTTCAGAGTCAAAAGTGTACTGTGGTGCCTGCCCGATGCCAACTCGGTTTCTAGAATTAATTATTGTTTTTAAAATGTTTTTTATTTAAAAATATATTAAAATAATATTTTTATTATTTTTAACATTAACTCATCAAAATAATCTGAAAATAGTAAAAAATTATAATCTAAAATAGAAAAAAATAAAAAAATTACAAGCTTTTTCAAAAATATATTTGAAAGACAAAAATAAACAAAATCTTTATCAGTGTCTTGTGTGTGTGTGTGGGGCCTTGTTTTTATACCTAATATACATCATATTCAATCTATTGAGTTGGATAATTTCAACAACTCGCGTGCATATATATATATATATATATATATATAAACATTGTCAACCAATTACAATTCAACTAGTTTTAACATTTAACTCCCTTAAAAAGTCTCGAGTTGCAATTTGTTAAGACAAAAAAAGAGAACAAACAATACCTCCACATCTTTTCGGCCCGATAGTAGATAACTGAATAATTAAAAGTAGTGTTTGGGATTATATTAAGATTAAATTTTTAAAGTGTTTTTTATTTAAAAAATTATTAAAATAATATTTTTATTTTTTATTTTTTAAAATTTATTTTTAACAACAGCACAACATATCAAACAATAAAAAATAAATAAAAAATTTAAAACTTTTTTAAAAAATTGAATTTTAAAAAAAAGGCATGGCAACAATACTAAACGAGACCAAAGTATCCACCCGAGTCTTTGTTCAGTGCCTTTGGATAAAGAAGGTCCCGTTCAAGCGATACGCTCATATCTCACAAATTAAAAGAGGTTTGATCCAGTGATGTTCCAGCATACGTGTGTTGGCCGCTTTTACACCAAATATGACGGCTGGCCTGATGCCCATTAATTTTAATCTCGAAAACAAAGAAAGCCCATTAATTTTAATGCCCAGTAAAGGAAGTCGGAAAGCTTTATGGGTAATCATTGATTACTGATGCAAAGCAAAATCATAAATATAATTAATGACTACAAGAAGCATTCCCCAATTATTAGAAGAAATCATGTCCCATGTAAAATGTGATCCCAGAAAGCATCAAAACAGAGAACCTTAATTCCTAGCAATTTATGAGATGATTCAGATCATTGTATTTCAAGCTAAAATGTAATTACCATAATGCGGTCAATGCAGGCAGGTTTCAAGGCACCACCAGATTGGCAGATTCTTCAACCTAACAGCACTTGGAAATGAAATGACACAAAAATAAACAGATCATTAAACTAAACAGCATTTGGACGGCATTTATCTTGCCGGGAAAGAAACTGCTAGAACTTCCTGGACATGGATGGAGCTTTTTCTGATTTCTGAATAGCTAAGACATGGCTCAGCAAGTTACTATATTTGCTGTTAGCTTCATTGCGGAAAATATTAGAACCTCCAAATCCCCAGAGAAGCATAAGCGATATCAAAATCCCTGAATAACGTAAAATGAAAAACAGATAAAATGATTAAGCTAGAGAAAAACAAGGAAATTGTAACAAAACCAGGCAGTTTCTTACACTATATTATAATGAAGGTAGTCTCTAATCAACTTGTTGAAGCCTTCTCATTCTTCATTATCATATGGAATGACTTCACCCGGTTCTCCTCCACTATCTCCCTTAATACACCATCCTCAATCTTTTCTGCCAGCCAACGAGAAGGGTCCTCCACAGATTCTTCACTAAATATCATGCGTGAGACCCACTCCTTCCATGCCGTCCTATGGTACTTGTCTTCTTCAACTGTGCCTGTTGCCAGAAGCTGATACACATAAACCATCTTCTGTTGACCTGGCCGAAAGGCTCTTGCAATAGCCTGCTTTGTCTTGGAAGGATTCCACTCCGAGTCCAATAGAATTACCCGTGATGCTGCTGTCAAACTTATGCCCTTGGCACAAGCCGTAATTGATGCAAGCAAAACCCTCGAAGGCCCTCCCAATTCCTCAAACTTACCCATCACTCTTCCTCATTCAAACAGCTCTAGGTCCCCTGTAAGAACAAGAACTTCTTTACCCAGCTGCCATCTAAAGACATTCTCAAACAGTTCAAGGAATAATTTTATGGGTGCTATATTGTGGCAAAAGATCAGAACCTTGTCCTTCTTGACTACACGATATACAAGATTCAAAACAAACATCACTTTGGACCCCTTTTTACAATCAAACCTTAACTTCTCAAGTTCCATCAGCTCCTCCTGTTCATAAAACTTTTTTACACAGAAAGAAGAATTGATAATGGAAGGATGTATCGAAGCAAGGGTTATCAAAAGCTCTACTTCGAGGGGGTATCCAGGGCATTTTTCCATAATTTTGTGGAGTTTCACCAAAATCTCATGTTGTGTATCTGTTGGATTAATCGATATGGTGTAAATCTGTAAACCTGGAAGGGTGTCAGAAGCTGTGCCTTCATATACATCAATGAATCCTTTAGTCATGTTTCTCAGCATATTCAAACCCTGCATTTTCTCTTCAGCCTCGTCCAAATTGATTTTGCTTGCAATGTTATCTATGAAGAATTTTCTGGCCCGAGATTCTAGGAAATGGCGTGCTTTTTGTGCCCCTTTCTTTTTCCTCTTAAACTTTGGGTCTAATGCCTTCAGAACTTCTCTGATAAACAATGGTCTTGCCAGCCAAAGGGTATTGAAATATTCACAGAAATTATTCTGAAATAAAGTACCTGAAAGCAGTATTCTTAGATCAGTTTCCACTTTCATCAAAACCTTTCTCAACCTTGATTTAGTACTCCTGGGGTTATGGCCTTCATCTAGTACCAACATTCCAGGACTCTCACGCAGCACTTTAGCCATATATTTTCTGTGGTTGTACTTTGAATCTGCTCTCATTAATGTCAGAAATGAGGTATAGCCCATGACAAGCACACTTGGTTGTGCATGCCACTTTTGCATTTTCTCCAGGCAATCCAAAATATGCACAACATCCTGGCTGGGCCTTGGACATGATCCTCGAAGTGCCACTGGAGTCTGCCTGAAGACTCTAGAAGATCTAGTACCATGGATAAGATGAACTGGAACAGGAATTTCCCACTTGATAAATTCCTTGTACCAGGTGTAGAGAGTTGTCTTTGGAGCGAGGACCAGAGGCTGTTTTCCTGGAAACAACTTCAGGTAGCTGACAAGGAATGCAATCTTAAGAAAAGTTTTCCAGCTCCAGGAGTATGATAGATAACACAACCACCTATCTTCTTAGATGCTTTTTCCGTAAGTGCTGGCACCAAGGATCCAGCAATGTTCCGCCATAGAAACTCAAATGCCTTTTTCTGATGCATGTGTAATTTTGCTCTGAGCTCAGGGATTAAGTCCCACACATTGTCATTCACTTCAAAAGGCACGTCTTCACCTGAAGTATGATTGCTAAAAAGATTCAAGCCCTCATCTTCATCAGGCTTGAGCTCCGAATCTTCTTCATCCCGTGGCTTGCTTTCTGCAGTCTGGCTTGTGCAATCCATCTACAGAAACGAAAACATACATAGAATAATTAGAATTCTGTTTGAATCACCTAGGAAACTGTGGCAAGGACCAACCAAAATCTACAGAGGTGAAGTTTTGTATACATTAAAAAGTGTGCAATAGGATTCCTTGCAGAGTATCCCCTTGTCTAAATAAAAAGTGCCTCCCCTGCATACTCACTTGTCTATCCAGAGGGGACATAAAAGAGAGCAGAAAAACTGAAAATATCTGCATTATGGGTTTCAAAAATTTGACTTACAAATGGTGCTGAAACATATTTTATTTCAGTTTTCACGAAGCCGCATATATGGCATAATATCCCAATTTCTTCATCCAGTTTGAATTAATGCTGGCAATATTTACTCAAGTTCTGTGTAGTCTGAGTGGAAACTCAAGACTGAAAATCATTGAACCAATCAGAAAAGGTGATAAAAAAAATGTGGTACAAGAATATGAATATATGAAAATAAGGCACCTATCAAATCAAATTAACAGTTATACTTCATTATCTTCAAAAATATATGCTGATGTCAGGCATAGTTCCATTTCTCTCCACAACATTTCAGTTTCTGAGCCTTCTCCATCATCCTCAACCAAAGAAGGTTCCATTGTCTCCTTCTGATCTGAGCTGTGTTTGGCTTTAAACTCCTCCCACTGGTCAATAATGCGCGGTACCTCCTTTGACTTGATTGTGGATCAAAGTTCGTCATATAAGAACTTATGAGTTTATCGTATGCACCTGCGCTTAAGGCTGTCTGCTTGTAAGTCTTTGGCTTACAGGAATCATCCCTCTTTAAATGGGTGGATTGGTATCTTGCTCTTTGAACTTTCTTCCTAGAAGATTTTCCACCCCATCCACTTCCAAACATCATATCTTCATCGAAATCATTCTTCCTTTGTACAGAATAACCCTTTATGCTATAAGAACGGATTGGAAATTCAACACACTCTTGTGGAAAATTATCAGGAGTCTTCAAAGGGGAATCATATTGTTCAAAGGTAACCGGATCATCTTCAGTTGGCACAGGAACAATAGCAAGTTGATCTTGGTGTTCTATTCTGTTAGCCACACCCAATTTAACCTCCCTAATTTGGGTTCCGTGCTTTTTTCTGTTAGCCATGCCTGATTTAGCTTCCCCAAGTCGAGTTTGGTGTTCTATTCTGTTAGCCACAGCGGATTTTTGGTGCTCCCTTCTGTTATCTATACCTGATTCAACCTCTCCAAGCTCACCTTGGTGTTCTCTTCGGTTAAACACATTTGATTTAATCTTCCTTGAGTTGGTCTTGGTTCTGGAAACAGGGGGGCCTTCCAAGAATTCTAGTTTAGGAGAATTAACTCCCACTTCATTGCCAGGTTTCTCTCCTGCACAACTTGCATCTGCATGTGTACCAAACAGGTATGCTAATGGTAAGTGCAATTCTTCTTCTTCCTTCCACTTCAGTGGTGTGTATGGCAGGGATCTAACCCAGCCAATTTCTGTCTCTGCAGGAGTATCTCAGGCAAGAAAATGATCGAGTTGTACGTTTCAACGCTTTGACCGCCGCAAGTTCATAACATCATAGCATGGTGGTTTTTCAGTCCCATTTGTGTCACTGATAGGGCCTTGCTCACTACAAGTATCAATGCAATCCAACTGGACCGCAAAAAGGGTTGAAATACCATCTTCTACTTTGAAAGTTACACAGTTTATGTGATTATTAGATTTTAGTGAACAGTGATCATCATCACCACCAAAAATTTGGTAGACAATTTTATTTTGTACTGATCTTACATCAAATGCAACTTGCTTCGGAATGGAGGCTGCAAGCAGCCATGTAAGATCAGCTGAAAAATTTCCCAAAAAGAGTTTACTTCTTTGCACTAAAGAACAGTCCTCACAGAATTCCCAACGGTAGAACTGAGTTTCATGTCTGTTGTTGTCTGCTTCACATGGATCATTGTCAAGCTTCTAAAGGATGGAAATTTGGTCGATTCCTACTGCTTCAGTTTCTTTACTGAGTGTTGCTCTCTCCGAACCAAGAGGACCTTGGTTGACATAGAGGTTAACAAAAAATTGGCATGAGCACTGAGATTCATGAGGTTTCCGCTTGATGGAATTTATCCTAGCATGAACCCACACCTGCATGAGAAAGAGAATTGAAATCAACTTCAAATACGAGTACCATAACTTTTGAAATTTAACTATGCTGCAAAGTTTAATGACAGCTCTTTCAAGCAGCAAAATTGATTATGTGTTGCGTTGCTAATAGTGGTATATATTATAGGAAGCAACTCAATGTTTTTTTGTGCATTACAATGTGTATTTATTAGGCCATAAGAATTTTTTTAAGCATGTTAAAGTCTTGTGATGTTTTAAGAAAGAAAATAGTTTGAAAAATTCAATAAGCGAGATTGTAATAAGTGTCCACCATCCACAATCCTTTCAAAGTTACAGAGCTTTCCGTAATGCAGTGACATGACGAGGTCACTCACAGGTTCTGAATTTTCTTCCTCTGAACTCTTTGCACGTTCAGAGAATGAAAGCACACAAACATCAATACCAGGCCTCAGAAAACAGGTGCAATCAGATAAAGTTGACTTCCTCGACTTCACTCGAATGTTTGAGAAAGGACCCTTCTCCTCAATTCTATGATGACTATTGGCAAAATGCAGAGTCATAGCCCCATCCCTGATTTCTATGAGCTCCACGCTTTGCCAAGAGCCGCTGTATAAGGCCCCAAAAGCTATCAAATGGAACATCAATAAAACAATATTAAAAGGATATTTATCACAATGTCTGGTGCATATACAATTCTATAAAATATTTCAGGAATCCATAGCCATTTGAAAAATGAAATTATTCATGCTTTCAACAACTTAAATTAGGATGTTCTTTACAATCGAATGCACAGATAGTGGCTTCAGTTGAATTCCGTACTGCATAAATGGCAACAACAATTGATTTTGAAGATTAAAAAAATATCAGGATTTAACGGTTTCACCATCAATTTGTCTTTTTGACAATCCCATCTTTGCTTGAACATTCAGGGGCTCGGACAATTTAGCTGTGAAAAATATACATAAATGCTTATATAACTTCCACATGCCAACAACTCATGACAAGTAATATGTGAACCTATATTAGCACAGACTATTGCTCAGAAACAACAAAGGCTTATACCTAGTTGTTGGGGCTCACTCCAGAATAAACATAAGAAAAACATCAGGAATAAACAAGCAAGAGAAGAGGAGGGAATTAAGGAGGTAATGCTTACGGTGTGCATTATATGGGTGCTTGGACTGATGTAAAGGCTTTCTCTTCATTGTTAATCAGTGGAGAAGCCAATTTTCTTCAATAAACCCTGAAAGCTGAAATAATAGATAAAAAAAAAAAAAAATGACTGCTGCAACATATACTCAAGGAGATGCATTCAACTTTGAACGCGTGAACTACATGAAATTCCATCAAAGTAGCTTTTATTTATTTCCTAATTTTGATTTCATGCAAGAGGCGTTTACCGTTAAATTCCAAGTGAGTGAACAGGCCTCTTAGCCGCACAGCAATAATCCAGGCTGCATAAATGAGATTCAGACTATAGATTTGAGCCTCAACAGCTCATCACGGGCTTGCCCTTTTCCACTAGGCTAAACAGGTGGGCACTGACAAGTCCCATGGAAATCATACCATCAATATGGTCATAAATAGAATTCAGTCTGGTGCTATCATTTCCAGGTGAACCAAAACAATGCCTACTTGGTTGATGCAATAAACCCCGCGGTTTATAACGGTTTGGCGTGGTAAAACAAGATAGTGTGATTGGTTTGGTGGAATGAACCAAATAATGCATGCCTCGAGCGGACCCATCAAAAAATGCAAAAATTGATCAACCAAAAAAATAAATTCTTAGAAAAACTCAAGCTTGAACCAGTCAAACCCCTAGTCAGCATCAGTTCTACATCGGAGAGGAAAACAGAGCAGCCGGTTGTCTCTAGAACCCGGTGAACATGCCACAACAAACAAGAAAGAAAAAAAAAACGGGGGGGAAGAGGGGCAAAAAGAAACATAAGTTATTATATTGAAAACAAATATACCTGAAAAGAACTTCTGGGTATCTGATAAAAAGCAAATTCAGGTGAGTTGTGGTGGAGAAGAGTAGATTCCGGATAGGTCTCCATCGAGAAAGAGACTGGGCCATTAAAATAGAGTTCACCAATAGAGTAGTTATTGAAAGATAGACATGCGCGCAAGCCGGCTTGAAAATCCATCTTAATAAAAAAAAAATAGAGAGAGAGAGAGAGAGAGAGGCGAGGAATTCTACAAGTGATCTGAGTCACTGGGTAAAATCATAGGTGTCTGTTCGTGGCGGAGCTGTTGCCCTGTTTGGTAGTAAATTCATAGGTTTAGTCTGTTTCGGGTTTAATGACCACGCTATAGTTATAGTTACGGTTTGGATTAAAAAAAAAATTGATCTAAAAAACTAATATTTGTATCTTTAATTTTTTTTTAATATTATAATTAAATTTAATATAATAATTTAAATTAATTTTTTTATTTGATACTTAAATTAACCTGAAATTTAAATTAAAGTAGTTTGAAATTCTTCTACGTTGTTAATTAGATAAATTCAAATAAAAAAAAATTAAGTTCATCCTAATTAATCTATAAAATCTTAATAGATTGCACTAAATTGAGTTAATTTCTTTTTTTATACGAAATGAAATTTTTAAAATTTTTAATGCACCGCTATAGGTTTAAACATCTAAAACAAAATCAAATAATTCAAAATTAAACAGTAAAGTTTAGACAAAATAGTTGCAGAAAATAACAAGTTTTAACAAAAAAAAATATATATGATTTGTTATTTTTTCCTATATGAGATGAAGTGGATGGTGAGTTGTTATTCAATTGAAATAAGGCCATTACCTAGAGAATCTTCGATGGCAAAAGTTATTTAGAAAAAACTAAGTTGTTGATATAATTCTTTGATTAATGTAAATTTAATTATTTTATCATGTTTATTTAAGTGGAAAAAAAACATTTTAACAAACTATTTGTATTTTAATATTAATACTTTCAGTTTTTTTTTTTTTTGAAAAGCAAGGAAAGATGAAAAAATAATTTTTTTTTACTATGTTATTTTATCCATTTTTATTTTAGCGTGCTAGAGTAAAAATACTCTAGCCACAGGCCATGGTGAAAAACTAAAAATCACAGGATTGTGTCCAATAACGAAACCTAAACAAGGAGAGGACAGAGGAGGTGTGCTGTGCTGCCAGTAGAGAAGCCAAGTTTTCGAGACCAGAGCAAAGAACGTGTAACAGTACCACTTGCTTTTCAAAACAATCTAAAAAAAATAAAAAAATAAATTTATTAAAAATAATAATAAAAAACACTCGGTTGAAATAAAATCAACATGTTTTTTCAAGGTTTGTCGCCCTCCTCTTGACTTCTGGCGCTTTGAGCCAATAAAACGCTCACTTTGGGCACTGACAAGGTAGATAAGATCAACAAACACTGCAAATTGCAATTTGCAAATTTTAATTAGCCCTACACAAATTAATCCCTTCTAAACCATGCGAAAACTTCGCAATGCCCACCAAGTAAATAGTAAAAGATCAATAACTCTAGTTTGTTTCCTAACATCAGTTAATAATTGACAATTTCTTTTCAAATTGGACTTCTAGTTTGCAAAATGCAAAGCAACTGACTAAGAAACCAGTTTTACATTAAAATTTATAAACCCTTCAGCCAGCACAAAGCACAAGCAATAGCTTCCTCGAGAAAGCGCTACAGAGCTATCAAAATCCCAAGTTGAAGTACCCTTCTGCCCCCGTCATCCCCGCATCAATACCCCCTAGCAACTCATCAAAGCTAAATATTTCATCCATCGAGTAGCTGTGCCAGTCATTGGTCCACAAGGAATTTTCTGATGGAGTCCACAGAGGATTTTCTGATTGACTCTTCTGCTCGTCCCTCAGCGTGCTATTTTCAACTCCCTGCGAACCATCCTCAATATGTTGTTGGCTTGATATATGATGCGCAAGAACCTCAGCTTGGCTAGATACATCCTTCCCACAAACCTCAGCTTGGCTGGATACATTCTGCTTAGGATCCTCATACACGCAGACCTCAGAGTGGGTTGATGTAGTAGCAGAGTCCGCAGAACTCGCTGCTGGAGAATAGCAAGATGGTGTCGCTGAGGAGAAGTTGTCCTTCGATGAGCTTGTTGAATTCAGCACGTCAGGAACATTTAAACGAGCATACGGGCCATACATAGCTCGTGCAGCTTCATCATAGGCAAGAGCAGCTTCGTAGGCAGTAGGAAAAGTACCAAGCCATAGCCTAGGGCCTCTGTTTGGTTCCCGAATCTCAGCAACCCACTTCCCCCATGTCCTCTGTCTCACTCCTCTGTAATTGCAGACTGAATTCTCTGGTCCTCCTTTACCTTTCATACACCCCTTCTTTGAGCCCTTGGCAGGAACTTTACGAACTGGTTTATTACCTCCATCACCTTGAGAATCAAGATACTCATTATACTCCTTCCACTTTTTAAGGGTCTCGGCTACAGATTTATTGATTGCCCTTTTCCTCTTCTTAGTAGGATCCGTAGGCATGGAAGTAGCTTTAGAATCTTGATCAAGAGTACCCATTTTCTCAATCTCAGAACCCAACAATTTTGATCCCAGTACAGCCAAACTACAAGAGTTTCAGAATCTGCAGCAGATAGACAAGTAAAATTAAGGACCACTACTCAAAAACTTGAGCAGGAGAGACACAAGAAAAATAACAAATCTCAAACTCTCCAAACAGTGACAGCTAATGTTTGATATATATATTTATAGACAGAACCAACTAATCCTTATCCTGTCAGGACAGCAAAATTACTTGCTCCCCAAGTTTGCTCTATTTTGTCCTATTTACTTTCCAGTTCTGGACAGGAGGTTTTTCCTTAACTAACAAGTAATAAACCTCTTATCAGTTAAACCCCTTAAAAGAGTCACCATTATTGCTCACCACGGAAATATTTATCTTGGCCATTAAGAAATTAATAAATTCCAAAGGTACGAAAATTTAACGGACCCAAAAAAAATTAACAAAGAAAATCTAATTTCTAGCGGAAGAATTTACCACTCCACTAACAGAAAACTACTTCTGTAACACCTCAATTTGCCAATTGGGTTTTTAGTCACAAAATTTACTCCAATTATAATAACCCCCAATTTGAAACCCTAACCCGGAAAGAGAAATTTCACCAGTAAAACAATACCTAGTTACCCAATTTGATCGATCAGACCCTAGAAACAAAAAATGAGCTAGAAACAAAAATTTCAAAAACTCTAAGCTGAGATTAACTAACTAACCTGCAAAGAAATTCGCTTCAAGAAATCAAAATCTTACACGAATCACTTAAATTTCTGTCTTCGACTTTGCTGTCCCGCGTTGGTTTTTTGTTTGTATTTGTTCTTTTTTAAGAGAGAGGAGAGTTTCTAAAGTGACAAAGAGGTCACGCACAGCTTCTAACAATCGAGAAATCTTTAGAAAAACGAGGGTACCGGGATAATTATAGCCTTTCCCTGGATATTTCTGGAATTCAATTGTTTTATGACGTGTCGGTTTGGATTTCACTAGTGGCGCTTCGTTCCGAATCTAATGACACCTGGAAACCCGACCGTCCCGAACCTAGGCTGGCTGTCGTCTTTACTTGGCACCGAAGGAATTCCCCTCTCCTGGCCTCTTTCTATTTACTTTCCCCCTTTGTTTCTTTGAAATTTCATTTTTGTCATTTCTAACTAATTTACTCCATCTCTCTTTATTGAAGGGTTTCAATTTGTTATTAATTGACCCAAAATCTAAACGTATAGGATTTAAGAATTATGCAAATATCATTCTAGCGAAATAAAACAAACAGATTGTTACATATTGACAAACAAGATTAATTCCCACCAGTCAAAAAATATATCCTGATGTTTTTTATTTTATATTTAATTGTGCTATTTAATATATTTTTTATTTTATTTTTTACATCAAAAAATATAAAACTAATATTTTTAAAATTTTTTTTATGATCTTACTAATATTAAAAATAAATAAATTTTAAAAAATATTTTTTTAATATATATATATATATTTTTTAAAGAGTACTAAAATTGATGGCTAATGGAAAATCAAAACGTGTACATCTGCAGTGGAACCCAGGTAAAAGTATTCCGGTGTTGCCTTTATATTGCATGTTTACCACGTGTCAAAATACCACGGAGCCAATCATGTCCCGTGGGTATATGACATGTTGCCTTGGATGTCATCCCCAATGACCTCGGCAAGGGAGGAACCTTTAAAAAGTGGAGTAATTATTTTTGATTTGATTTAGTTTTTATTAAAAAATAATTTAATTAAATTGTTTTTTAAAAAAATTAAAATCGAACCGAAACTACATCAAACTAACGGGTTTTGGTTTGATTCAATTTTTTTAAAGAAAAAACCGATTCCAACTGGTTTTGGCTTGGTTTTTTCCAGTTTTGATTCGGTCTAGTTAAGTTTTTTGGTTTTTTACTTATAAATCTGAAACCGAACCGAACCGGTTGGTTGTTTAAAATTTTATTCAGTTTTTTTTACAATTTAGTCTTTTCAGTTATTTATTTTTAATTTTCTTGATTTAATTAATTTTTTAATTTTTTTATTCACCCCTGCTCTACTCGGAGTCACTTGAAACGGCCAAGGATCACGCGTTTCTCTACAAAAAGAAAATTGCTATTTATAACACGGGAGGGTGCTTACGCACATTGTTTCCTATTTCCAGTTTCCAGTACTGCCGCCCTCATGGTTATTTTACCTGTTCCGGAAATTAATCCAATAAGAGTTTCCATTACTAAATTATCCTTATCATGTGAATTATTTTTATTATATTCAGCAAGTTTCAAGTGGATGAGATTAAAGTTGGTGGGTATCTCAAGTTTTAATTATTGATGAGTCTTATAATTCAATATAATTAGAAATAAGGTTAAAATATTAGTTAATTGAC
>Ga0325401_1002468_pt1 | contig 16477 bp, 10 predicted proteins | sample PopdelMetagenome_FD_205666 | JGI IMG/M metagenome (GOLD analysis project Ga0325401, IMG submission 205666) | Populus deltoides microbial communities from Bellville, Georgia, United States - Xylem-PdKOR-R2 | ecosystem: Host-associated > Plants > Phyllosphere > Stem > Wood/Secondary xylem | place...
TTTATTTGAATATTTTTGTAAATAAATAATTAAAAATTTATAGTACAAAAAATCGATTATCCTCCTACATAATAAGAAAAAAAAAGAGGGAAGAAACAACAGAAAATCAAAATATAGAAACAAATAAAGGAAGAGAATGCGGGCTAGTCTGGGCTGGGCTTGAGAAAACCCATCAAACAATTTCAAACCGGACCAGCCGATAGGGCTTGAGAAAAACCTATTTGTTAACGTTAACATATTTTAGGGTTTGGGGGCTTCTTTTAACGCTCTATTCTACTGAAAGCTGCCGCTGTTATATAAACAAAAAATTTATTTTCTTAGGGTTTGTGGCCTTGGAGAGAAACTAGAGTTGAACACAGCTGCTACTGCTCAGGAACCATGAAGACCATCCTCTCTTCTGAAACGATGGATATCCCAGATGGGGTTAAGATCAAGATCAATGCCAGAATCATCGAAGTCGAAGGCCCAAGAGGGAAGCTTACAAGGAACTTCAAGCACTTGAATCTTGATTTTCAGTTGATCAAAGACGAGGAAGGGAAGAGAAAGCTCAAGATCGATGCCTGGTTTGCGTCAAGAAAGACCAGTGCTGCTATCAGGACAGCCCTTAGCCATGTTGAGAACTTGATAACTGGGGTTACTAAGGGCTACAGATACAAGATGAGGTTTGTGTATGCTCACTTTCCCATCAATGCCTCCATCACCAACAGCAATGCTGCCATCGAGATCAGGAACTTTCTTGGCGAGAAGAAGGTAAGATTCTTTTACTACTTTCGAGAAACCCATTTGGTCTTTAAGGCTAGTGTTACTGTTTGATGCGTTTTACTTAGAGAATCTCATAATTTTCTTGATGTTGGGTTTAGAAACTGAAAAAAGTGAGTATTTTTTATTTTATTTTATTTTTTAATTTTAGTGTTCAACTATTGACAATTTAGCTGGTAAGTGATGCTGGTAATTGATGGTTTATGAGATTATTCTATTAGGTTTGGTTATTGTTAGCTGATTTTGGTGTTGTATGATAAATATACAGAGAATGCAATTTTATTGGATTATCAATTTTGATTTTGAGACAAGTAAAGGTAGTGAAATAATGTTGTGAGAGTAATCTAAAGGAAGAATATTCATTTGGTTTTGCTGTAGTTCTGTGTTGAATTTTTGTCAATGGATATGGATATGATATGACCTGTTGCCAGTCAGCAGTGTTGTGAATTTTGTTCATGTAAAAAAAGAACTGGTTTTACTTTTTGTGGATGATTTTTTTACTGATGGTTCAATTTGGTAATGCTGTTTGTGTTTGGTTACTGAAGGTGAGGAAGGTTGACATGTTGGAAGGCGTGTCTATTGTTCGGTCTGAAAAGGTCAAGGATGAACTTGTCCTAGATGGCAACGACATTGAACTTGTCTCCCGGTCTGCTGCTTTGATTAATCAGGTTCGTGTGTGTGGTGTGCTCGCATTTGTAGCAATACATACCTGAATGTGCACTTTTGTATCTGAATTTGCAATGTTGTTTGAAAAACTTAGGAGTACCTTATTTTGTAAATGAATCATGCATGCCCAGCAACTTCCATTCTTCTTTATTTGCTAACCAGGATTTTTCATTCAACAGAAATGTCATGTGAAGAACAAGGATATCCGCAAATTTCTTGATGGGATCTATGTGAGTGAGAAGGGAACTGTAGTTGAGGAAGAGTGAGTCAAGGAGAGGAGCAGTTTTAGTTCTGTTCATCAAGTAGTTCTCTTCATGTTCAATTAATACCCTGGATGCTAAGATGTTTTATCGATGTTTTGTGGAGTTATCATTTTATAAAATTTTGATTGTTCTGCCTATGTTTTCAATATTTATTGTGCCATGGGATTGCTCTTTTATTCTTTTTTTGGCAACTAGCACTGATGCTACTATTCCCAGAGCTTGAACATTGCTGGATATTTTGGAATGATAACACCAAACTAGACGACCAAGTCACCAATATTTTGATTGTTCTGCCTATGTTTTCAATATTTAGTATTTAGTTTGCCATCTCTCTCTTTTTTTGGCTACCAGCACTGATGCTACTTTTTCCAGAGCTTGAATATTGCTGGATATTTTGGAATGATAACACCTTAACTAGATGACCAAGTCACCAAAATTTTGATTGTTCTGCCTATGTTTTCAGTATTTAGTGTGCCATGGGATTGCTCTTTTATTCTCTTTTTGGCTACCAACACTGATGCTACTATTCCCAGAGCTTGAACATTGCTGGATATTTTGGAACGATAACACCAAACTAGACGACGAAGTCACCAAGTAGCTTTGGTTTTCTTGCTGTAGACTTGAAATGTGAAGAAAGTAGATTTGTATATGTTTACTTGTGGTGTGTTTCCTTCAAGATTCACTGTCAATGATTTATCATTGTGCCTCATGTTGGCATGAGAGGATGTTTTAGATTACTATTGGTGGATCAGAATAATAAGAAATTCTTACGATTCCTGCACCAAATATCCGGATCTAGAGGGTAACAGCACGCTTTATGCTAGAAAGTGTTCCATTACCAAAAGAAACACTAAACAGAAATGAGAAAGTGATCAGACCTAAATCAAAAGAAAGGTAAACGTCTAACAATTATCAAGAAACATCAACCCAGCAAAAGAAAACATCTTTTAAATTACTACTACAGTTTCTCTATACTGCACTTTGTGTCAAATTTTGCAAAATCTTTATAGGGTGAGATGGAAGCTTTTTCTGGCTGCTGAAATCATTTTTCTTTAGAAGTAAAGAGAGAGATCTGGACAATCCAGTCCTATAAAAGATATGAAAAATCTAAATGGTATGATGGATGCTGTAGTTTGGAGATCATTCTATGGTGGACTAAAGATCCTTGGAATAGTCATAACTGCTGGAGGATCCATGCTGCTTAGCTTCTACCGAAGACCTCCAATGAGACACCCTCACCCGCCAAGTCCTTCTGGCAGCAGTGAAGGAACATTCTTTATAAATGAATTGGAGGATAGAACGAGATTGATATTAGGACCTGTTCTAATGTTCCTTTCTGCCATGGCTTGGTCAACATGGCTTGCGTTCAATCAAAATTTCTGGAGCTTTATCCAGCCAGGTCACACCTCTCCGCTCTAAAGTGTCTCATCGGTTCTGTGCAATCCACTATTATAGCAGCGGCCTTGGAGCGAGAACGTAACTCATGGAAGATAAGATGGGATACTCATCTTGCTTCCCTTGCATATTGTATAAGCTTCAGCTTTCCACATACTAATTACTGCCATTACCATCTCACCATCATTCATATTTATATCCTCCTTTTGTAGTTCGTATTCAATATTTAACTTGCTTGAACGAAATGTAGGGTGTATTTGTATCTGGGACTGCATATAGACTCCAAATTTGGTGTATAGAGAAGGAATGGCCTTTTTACGTTTCCATGTTTTCTCCACTTGCATTGCTTTTAACTGCCATCTTCTCGGCATTTGTCTGGGCTGAACGATTGAACTGAGGAAGGTTTGTTGCTTTCAAGTGAAAGAGACAAATAGCAATTATAACCACAGCTAGGTTACTTTGTTTCTTATGTTTATTGTGTTCTTCCACAGTAAATTGGGAGGTATTCTGATTGTTGGTCTTTATGGTTTCCTGTGGGGAAGAAGCAAGGCTTAGAAACAAGAAATACATAATGGTGAATCTCCAGCCGAGAAATCTCCAGATATTGAAAAAAACTGACTGTTTTCTGTGCTTGCGTGTTTGTCTCATATATGAAGTAGTGTGGCCAGTTATATCTAGTAAATTGCTACTCAGACTGACAATTAATTTCCTTTTCTTTTCCTTTGCTGTCAAATTCTCTCCTAACCTCTAATGTCCAATTTTTCCCTTTATTCTTTTTTTCCTGATAAAAATATTCTGCAGCATGACACTGACCAGTCCATTGCAAAGATGGAAAGGAATTGGATGCGCTAAACTCAAGTATTTATTAACCAACATTTTGTTCCCACAAACGAATCATCATCGTTCACGAATTTTGTTTCCTAATAGGAATTGTTGTTATGTTGTCGCCATTCATGTGAAATGACAGCTCCCCCATTCCAAGGAGGCTGGGGAGAGTAAAAAAGAAGCTGCACCGAAATTGAGCTGGAAGAAGCTTGAATGGCGGCACTTTTTTTTTTAAAATGGAAATACAGGGTATCTTAGATTAGCCTTCACGCACCAGACTAATAAGTCCTTGCGGTTCAAAAACAGTTTTTACATGGTGCTTTGCACCCTGCGGCTCGTGGCTTAGAGTTTTTTGTTGGCAGGAGGAGTCGAACTTGAGACCTGGAGGGAGCAAACCCCCAAGCCCCATCTAATATCCACTAGCTAGACCAACACCTTGAGGTTCTTAAATGGCGGCAACATCTCTGGTAAAAAATGATTGGCATGTTTGGCAACCACCAATATTGAAGAATGAGCTAGAATGGTTATCCATTGAAGCCTATAAATAGAACCAAGCAAAGAGAGCAATTTAGAAGAGCCAAGAGCTAAATTGTGTGGAGAAAAGAGAGGTAAGGAGAGCTTCCAGAGGGTAAGAGCAGCGGCTGAAACTATAGCATTAAAAATTGACCAACACACTATCAACCCATACTTTCTAGAAGTGTGTGTCTGCCATTGTTAAAGAAGAAGGCAACCATGAATATTGAAAAATGCAGTAGCCATTAATGAAAGAGGTGCATTAATAGTTGAAATTAAAGAAGAATTTAGTAGAAGGGTAATATAATCAATGATGTTTTTTAGTGTTATGTTTTTCTATATATAAATAGGCATGTAGTTTGAGTGTTTAGATGTGTGGAGTGATCAGGAGAATAAAGAGAGTAAAAGAGAGAAAGAGAGTTGTAATCTTGTGTATTGTTTGAAAGAACTCTGAGCTTAGTGTTTGTTTATGGACATTTATCTCTTGGGATATTATTTTTTTGTGTACTAATGTTTTTTCACGATGTCCCTCTGAAAACATTAAAGAGATCAGATCAGTTTTTGTTTTTTCTTTGTTAGACTTTGTGGCAAAAACTATTAGAGTTGTAAGAAAGTTAATATGTGAATAATATATAGCTGTTAAAGTTATAGATTTGGGACCTGCAGAATAAATAGGCTAAGCAAAATCCTGGGAATTGTACAAAACTATCATTTTTGCACAGTTTAGTGTTCTTGTTTGCTCAATATAGAGTTCTGTGCAAGTGAATGATGCATATATACTAAAAGTCACTAAATTATATGCTTTCACTCTCTGATTTTGTCTCTTTCTCGTAGAGAAATGTCATGTCAAGAACAAGGATATCCAAAATTTCTAGATGAAGGGCACCGTTGTTGAGGAAGGATGATGCGACCTAAACTATTTAAACTAGGAATGAAATGAAACAAGAATACAGAAATCATGAAAAGGGATCAAGGAACCTTAAAATTATTTTATATATATATATATATATATATTTTTTTTTTTTTGAAGAAACAGAACCTTTCGGGCTTCTCGCGCGCGTAGAAATTTCTGGAAAAATTTAAATAAAAAATTAAACAAGGTCATTTGACATGTCTATATTTCTTCTTAAATTTTAACCTGTCGTTCTTGTTCGTAAACGAGGCATTTAACATTATCTAAGTGCAATGAATCCACCTTCGACTATTTACATCCTTCAGAACCTCCTGCATTAAATCAATTATCAAGGAGCCATTCCAGTTGCATCAACATTTTGCTGTGATGATGAGGGTTAGAGGTTAGACATGAGTGAATGCTTTTTTTTTTAAAAATTTTTGAAGAACCCTATTTGACAACATATTATAGACTGTTTTCGATGAAAGCTCAGGCAGTTGGGTTGTAATTGTTGAGAAAATAGGCAATACTCTACTTAGCAGTGTCTTTGGCGTTGGCAGCTTGAGATTCTCTGTTGTACTCTAGTTTTCTTTTGAAATGACAGGTGTAAGTACTCTCATGATTCTTGTTATTCCATTTCCCAAATTTTCATACACGATAGCTGGTTAAGAGGATCATATAGTTTTTGAGCCACTGGTTTGCTTTAGACTCGGTGCCATCATCTTGATAGAGTTGGCAAAAGTTATCTTGGGAGCTAAAAAGTTAGATATTGGTGTCGAAAATCAGTCAAGAACCCTCAAAACTATAGTTGTCAAAAATCACTCTAGGTTTTCTGGTGTTCTGATGATTATGGGGCTGATCTTAGATTCTCAGTGCATGCCTAGTGCAATCGCCACTTTCGAGTTTACACCTGATTGGAGTTAATGCACTGTTTTGAGGCTGATTTCTCTGCTATATCCGATCCTCCGTTCAACCTTCTCCTTTTCCAGGCTTGTTATAGGAAGGTAGTGGTGCTGGTGATTGGCTAGGAACCCTTGTGGGAACACGATGTTTGTAAAGCCAGTCGAGTTATGCAAGGATTGACCTCGATGCCTCCAAGTCTTTGCTCTTTTAAAGATTGGTGGGCAAAGGGTTGGCTTGGTGTCCTCTAATGTTCTTTGCCTGTTTTTGCCTTCATGTTGACTATCTATAATCCAATGAAATCTGCCCTACGAATGCATCTTGCTTCACCAGGCAGCAAAATTGATGGATAGTGGTGATATAAACATTCAACTGAAGGTGTTTCAACAAAAACGACAATTGTAGGATCTTCAGTCGACGGCAAAATGATCTCAATTTTGCAGTCTCTCTTTCCTAAATCTTGCAATCCCTGTCAGACTCGTCAGCACAGATCCTTGACCACTTCCAATGCCAATCAAACAATAGGAGGTGGTACATGGACCCAGAAGCCTTCATGGCTGGGTCTATTCTAATAATAGGAAGAGGAGCCCGTTCCTGTCAGCCATTAATGGCAAAATCCTACGGGCTCTGCCGGATTTCCTTGCCGCTGAGGTTCTTGTTCTCAATGTATTTAAGCATGTGGTGGTTAGCCGGTAGCCATCACAGCCCATTAATTCTTCTTGCCGTAAATCAGAAGGCAAACATAATTAACATTGGCCGTGTTCCATCTGTCACGAAAAAGACCCCATTGGCTAAAACATTTACGGGGCAGACCAGAAAGCTCTTCAAAGTTCAATCATTAACAACATCTGTTTTCAGAAAATGAAAGAAAAGGGATCCTCGAGGCTGAGCCACGCTAAAACCAGGAGCTCATGCGATCAATCATGGGGTAATATACAGAACTTCGAACTCCTGACGACTTGTTCTTGAAACTTGCTCTTAGATTTGAATCTAATAGAGAGAAAATCTAATTACTACGTACTCAAACGTCCGACTTTCAAAGAATTAATTGAACCACCAAACTCGTCATGGATTAGTAGCATAAGAGATGACACGCTAAATTATTGTACTTTCTATGGCTGCCAACAAACAGATGACTTGCCAACATGGGCATGGCATGGTTCTTCAATTCGAAAGGCTCAAGGCCATACCCTTCTGAAAATTTGTCTTCAGTACACAATTGAGTTGAATAATAATTAGATGAACTCCATTCCACCTGGTACTGTGCAGTTGCCCTTGGAGCAAGGCAATTCCATTGTTATTTCCTTTCCCTGATAAATTCCTTGATGGGTATACAACAGTACAATTGTACATGTATTTGTGTCGCACCACCTTCATGCCTTGAATTGACTTGTAGTACTGGTAGGCTAATTTAAACTCTCGTCAATTTCAGTGCCTCCATACCACAGAATCTGAAGACTGCTCCGAATTAAATTCTTGGAACACCTAGCAAATTAAGATTGATGTATATAGGGCCTAAATAATTGTTATAATATTGTTGGGGTTGGTTTGCTTTCTGCAGGGAAAGGTCATCTGCAGCTATAACCTAGCTGCGAGACTTGGTTCAACTCGGTAAATCAACTCAATAACCAGCTTATCTAAAGCTCGACCAAGATCGAGTGAGTGAGAAAACTGAGTTTTTATTTATAAATGATATATTGTTTAAAGTATTTTTTTTAAAAAAATACATGAATTAACCTAGCTTAATTTACTGACTCGATTTTCTAACTATGATATATAACCTGATATATCGTATTATTAGTGCCATATATTAATTATTAATGCCATAAATTACCCTGATTAGTTCAACTACCCCAGCCATCTGTTGTTTTCTTTGGTTGTTACATCGTTAACCTCATCAGGATTCATTTAAGAGGTGACCATGTGGAGCTTACATCAACCCTAGTAAATGTTATTTGTTCGGACATGTTTATGATCGAACCCTATATATGTTGTGAGATCATAGTTAGGCTCGATCCTAGTAGCTTTCACATTTGTAAATTGCCTACGGGAGCTTGTAGAGTTTGACATCACCATTAATTAAGCAACAACATTTTTTGCTTCACTACTATTCACCTTTCTTTATCGGGTAAAATATTATTGATGATCATGGATAGATAACACTAGATTGGTGTTCATATTTTTTTTTAATGTAAAAAAAGTTGTTCAAACGTTGTTATTGTATTTTGAAGAAGTAAAAAAAATTTATAACTTAAGTTATAGATTTGTTGGGTCTAATAAGTTGATTTTATTTACTAATAAAAAAAAGGACATTAAATGAACCAAATTAAAAAAAAATGATTATGATGACATGCACTTGTTAAAAGGAAAAAAAATAAGCATGAAATTTAATTTTTAGACAACCAATACTAAATGATGATTTTTTTTAAAGTAAAGAAAATAACAAAAAAAAAAATGGGTCAACCAAAATTAGCATGCTAAACTTGTCCAAATCGTGAGGCTGAAATAACCTCTTAGAAAATAAATAAATTTCTTTTATGAAGTCGAGTTCCAAACAAACCCAATATAAAAGGATGGAATTGAAGAAAAAGATCAATCAACAAAAAAAAAAAAACAACACTAGTAAACCTAGGTATACCCTCCAAACCTGCGACCCATACTATTCGAACATGATAGCCTAATTAAAGGTGATATGAGAAAATTATAAAGTTCAATTCTAAAATAACCTTATGTTGAAGGGCGAAACCGAAAAAAATTATTTTTTTTTAAAAAACCACCTCTAAAAAAAAAAACGTAATTCAACTCGAGCTAACCCTTCAAACTCGTGATCCAGGTCATGAGATCAGGATAGTCTTATAAAAAAAACCCGAAGAAAATGATAAAGCCAAATCTCTAACAAACTCAATGTTAATGGATTAAGTTGAAAAATAAAATCAGCACATAAAAAAAAGATGTTAGCCCGGGTTAATTTTTCAAACTCATGACCCGTGTCATGAGAACAAAATTACCATATTGAATAAAATCATGAAACTTAATTCCTAATGTTAAAGGATTAACTTGAAAAAAATATTCAATTAAAAAAAAACTATAAAAAAAAATCAAAAGAAGAAGGACCCAATCTAAAATAAAAACAAAATGAAAGGATAACTTTGAATTTTTGATAGAACTACACGAAGTTTGAGGAGAGGAGAGGAGAGGAGAGGAAAGAGAAAATAGGAAGGAGAAGAAAAAAGAAAATGAAAAATGACCCTTCATGCAAAACCAACCGCCACACGCACCGCTGGAAAGTTCTCTCCGAGGCACATTGAACGCCACTAAAGATGGCGATATTTTGACACTGGAGGAAGCCACATGTGCGTCCAGAGTGAGCATCTTCTTTACATGCTGATACGTGCAATGCCCACGCTAGCCCATTTTCCGCTGCCCATCAATTGCAGTCCCTCTAGCTTTTTTCAGTTTCAAATTTGATTCCTCAAACCTTAATTATTTTAGATAAATAAATTTTTTTTTTGAAAAACCAAGTATCAACCAAGCGTCAAAAGTTTTCCTTGACATTATGGAATTCTCATATCTAGGTAACCAAAAAACATTGTTAAGTCCAATCCCCAAACAATTACATTTTAAAAGGATCAAATTGAAAAAAATAAAAATTGAGTGACAAAAAAAATCTAAGGCTGATTCTTTCCTTGCCCGTGCACTTCAGTTCCTGATTCTTTCAAGAAAAAGGGTTGAATATTTGTTCATTGTTCAAATTCATTTATCATAGTTTCAATTGTTTTAAATCAATATAATTTCATTTAATTTTTTCAAATTGAGCATCATTTTTTTCCTGATATCTTGAGAATCCTACCCGAAGCTAACCAAAATAAAATATCAAGTCCAATTTCAATCCAACTCAATTTAAAAAAATAAAATTGAAGAGCAAAAACACTTGGACGAACGAAAAAAGAAACATACATTATTATAATCCACAGTATTTTTGTTCCAACAATATTTTCCTTTAGAGTTTTGATTTTTTTTAACTTGTAATTGTGATTATAATAGTAATAGTATAGAACATAAATTTGAGTAGTTTTTTTTTTTTTTTTTTGAGGAAGAGATCATTAATGATAAAGGGTATGCTTTAAATGTGTAAAAAATTAGGTGAGATGTAAAAGCTTCGAAGAAAAAAGCAAATCACAAGGACCCCTCGTTGAACCATTTTGACAAGGCAGAACAACAATTTTCACATGGTAGAGAACTGTAAAAACCAAAACTTTGGGGAGAGCTTATGAATTATTTTCTACCACAAACATTTCGGATTTGAATATATATATATATATATGAAAAATAAATAAATTATATTATAAATGCATTACTTTGACTATAAATAATTTATTTGGTTATGTTTGATTAATGTAGGCAGAAGAGGCAAATATAATTAAAAGTTACCAAATACTTAATTAAATAAAGATTAATTGTTTCATTATTTTAATATATGAAAACTGGCTGGGGAATATCCGATCGTCAGAGAAAGTTGTGGAATCCCTTGATGCCTATAAATTCACTTCAGTCTGAACTTCCACGCAATCTTTCTCTTTCTCACTCTGTGGAGCTGATAAACCTATCTCAGGACACGAGCATAACCAGCAAGAACCAAGAATTGCACATTACAAAAAACACAAGAAAGTTTTCAAGTCCCAAAATGAGACCAGCACCATTAGAAACAGCAGAAGCAGCAGATATCAGCCATCTATCCCCACCACCACCACTCCCTTCTAGACCTCCATCATGTGACCCTCAAGTTCACAGCTGCAAATGGTGGCCTTACTCAAACTCAAATGATGCTGGAGCCAACACAGCTACGATCCTCATGATTCTCCTCTGTGCACTCATTTGTGCACTGGCTTTTAATACAGCCATTCGTTGGTTCTTGCGAAGCGACAATGATAGCTCATCGGACCACCTTCGCGAACTCGAGGAGCAGAGGAAACCCAACAAGGAGTCAGACATGGCATCACTAGTACTGGCTACAACACAGGTGTATTATGCTGGAATGAAGCTTGCTGGGGCGGAGGCTGATTGCGCAATTTGCTTGTCAGAATTCGTGGAAGGCGAGGGGATTCGGGTGTTAGGGAGATGTAACCATGGATTCCATGTCCACTGTGTAGAAAAGTGGTTGGCTAGTCATTCTTCCTGTCCTACTTGCCGCTGTAGTTGTCTTGCTTCCTCCCTTTCCTCACCAGAACCTGCCACTTGCTGCGCAAGGAATGGCCTCGACAACAACTCTTCTCAATCAGCAGAACCTGAAAGAGCTCCAGCCAATCTCAGTGCTAATGAAAACATACCCGTGTAGCTAGTTTTTGCAAGTTTTTTGTTTTAATAAAACTTTCATATTTTTAAGCCCTTCAACCACATGGACCTCTCCTCCTGAGAGGTCTTGGCTTCAAGCCTCTCTGCGAATACAGAAACGTTGAGATACTTATATTTAATAAAACTCGTATATTTTTAAATCCTTCAACGACGCTGTCCCTTTTGGTTTCAAGCAAGCAACGCCAGTTGTGCTCCTAGGTATTGAATGTGTTTTGGCTAATGATAAAACTCTCTCCTTTTTGTTCTCTGTTGCTGAACCGATCGAAGAGAAGCTTGCGTTCAACTCACTACAAACAAAGAATTATCCTTTTATTGCAAATGGGCATCGAATATGTGCCACTTCTTTCCTTGATCATGATTTGTTTCAAAGGCATCAATGCAAATGTGTAGTTCTTTCCTCAGGCATCGCTTGGCCGCAAAACTGATGGCAACTCCTCGCCCTACTTCAGCTGCATTTCTCTGGGAATTCTAGAATCCACCGAGGAGAATGTGCCGGACGTATCTCAACAAGTTCACTGTCTGCACAAAAATCGTGGGTCATTTACCAGCACCGGAAAGGGCTTCCGTATCAACGCAGCACAGAGTCAACACAAACTATTAAAAGAATCAGGCTCCTCACCTCAATCATTCCACTGCTATTATCACAAACAGTAGGCAGAATTTCCTCAGAGCTGCCATGGTTGATATTATCCTCCAATTTAAACAATATCATTTATTCTACTATCTTTTCTACTCTTGAATAAAGGTTTTTTCTTTGTTTACCGTGATCATTTTACTTTTTAAAATATTTATGTTCAATTTGCTATCGTTCCCTCTTGTTTTTTCATTTGATTCAAATAAAATCAATTTATCTAATTGGTAGGCACTATAACTTGAGTTATTGGATTTTTCTTCTGTTTTTTTAAACGCGATGTGACACTTAAATATTTTACAAGAAAAATAAGGCGGGGTAGTGGAGAACTATAATCCAACTAACAACAGAAAAAGAAGCAGAATATATCAAAAGTAAAGCATCTGATCAGTTCTTGAATATAGCTAAGAAGCATGATAGCTAGACAACTCAAGAACAAACCTTTTTTTAAAAAAAAGAAAAAGAAAAAGAAAAAACATACCTTAAGAGAATGTGCTCGTTTTTGTTTAAGAAGTAAAAAGAGCACTAGCTAGGTAAGGAGAGGAGAGAGTGGAAGCTGAAGAGGGCTCACTCTTGTTTCTTTATGTCTTCAATCCCATCGGTAAAACGTGAAGCTCATACATTTAATGGCGGGAAAGGAAAGAGAGAAGGGGATAGGGAACGGTTGGGTGTTGATTTTTTACTTTAAAGCGTGGTGCTGGCTCGTTACCTGGGTGGTCAGGCAGCCCACCTTACCTGCCTGGTCTGGTTAACGAGCAAGAAAATATACAGGCCTTGCCGTATTCACACAAACCGCCATCTTCTCCATTTTCCCCTCTTCCTTTGTGGACACATAGATATACCACCTCACCTCTCTGGTCGAAAACCAACCTGAGGGCCTGATTTTTGTGTGTTTGTTTAAATACTACAAATCGTTATAAGTTGTAATTAAGAATCAAAGATTCTCACCTTGGATAATCTGAAAAAAGGAGATGCTATTTTTAACAAAGTTCTCTACACCGATGATGACTTGCATTTGATTTCTTTCCCATTTCCGCAATCTTCAAAGAAGGTGCATGCAAGCTATCTGAGGGTGGAAGGCTTCTGGGATTTCATTATTCATTAAATGAAAATTTTATTCTGTAATAAAAGAGAGCTTATTTACTCAAATCAGGTCAGCTAATCACTGATTCACAGTGCATGAGCCATGACCATGCTAATAAAAAATCTCAGGAACGAGGGAACATCCGTGCATTTCATTTCATTTCGTCTAGTCTAGTATACATAGAGCAGGAAAAGAAAGAGAAAACAAAGGAAGAGATCGACTGAATGATTGTAGTGATCAAACACATTAATGCTATTTATGGGGCGATGACTTGGCGAAGATAAAAGGCAATCTACACATGATTACATATACCAACAAGTACATGTTTCATATTGTGACCATGAAGGTGAGAAAGAGAACAAAACCAAGGAGGAGCAGAACCAAACCAAACAAACCGATAATACTACACGGTCTCACAATCCAAAACCATAATGATAAATAAGGAATGGGAAAAGGGGGGGCAAAATGGCAATTGCATATCTAGAAGCACTTCCTATGAACAATGGAGGGTCCTCATTCATCATACTCTCCCTTTGATATCCACATCTGCATCTGACAGAACCGAAACAAATAAAAAATTAAATTCTAAAATCCATTGCCTGAATTAAAATGCTGAATGCCAAATAAATATAGACAGAAAGTATGTGGAAACTCCAGAACAGCGTAAAATAATTAATCCAGTAAATGTTATGACTTGGATTTCTAATTTTTCTGTTTTGCCAATCCATAATCTTTCTTTTCCTTTTCAAATACAGAAGAAGGGTAGCTGCATTGATTGCTTACATGCATGTCGCATTGCACTTTACCTGAAGAACCACGAACTGAACAATCAGACAGTGCACCAGAACTGAATCTGCAGACTAGGAAGCCTTCAACAAAGAGGAAAAAGCAACGCAAATAATACCTGGCAGGGAACATTGCTAAATTGAGGAGTGCTCATTGGAACTCACAACGCACCATCTCTTTCTGTGATTTTATGCTCCATCAGGATGGATGCTTCTTATACTCTGCATCTCTTGTGTTTGTTCAATGTATTAGACCTTTTCTCATATACTGCACCCTGATCCTCCCCCCCTTGTTGGAAGATTTTTGACATCACCTTGTTTCTTGATTTTCTTGAATATGTCTAATAAAGTTGGAAGTTTTAGAAACATACTTCTAGTTGTGCCTTTATGTGCGGTATGTGTAAGTTTTGAAAGCTTGTTTGCTTGAGGACAGACTGATCTTTCAATATTACCACCTGTGATGGCATAGCATGCTTGTCTCACGCTATAAGATAATGCTTTATGCCTGATTGTTCTGCTACTATAAAGTCGGGATGAAGACATCAGTTCATTCTTTCGTATTGCTCCGCCGCAGGTTAGATATTTTTTTATCAAACTTGAAAAAATGTTAAGAGCGTATTGGCAGATATATCTATAGGATCTGATATGATCCTTCCTTTTCTGTCATGATTGATATGATCCTTCTTCCGTTTCTGTCATGATTCTTCTTCCATTTATAAGTTGATTCCAGCATTATTCTTAGGAGAAATATTAGGGATGTAGCTATAATCATTCTTGTAATCAATGCACTTTGTGTATATATATGTGATGGAATGTAATCCAGAAAACATGAAATATTATACCATCTTTCTCTGTTATTCTTTCTAAGTCTTCTTTTCTTCATGGTATTAGAGCCTTGATGACCAAGTGGTCTCGAGTTCGAATCTCACTATCCCTATTTATTTGATAAAAATTAAGTATAAGGTAATGTGGGCCTGTGCATACCCAAGAGTTTTCAAGTCACTGGTTGTTTAGCTTCAGAGCCACAGTTATGGCATCAGTGTTTGACACATCCTTCAGAGCCTATTTTGGCAAAACTGTTTACAAATTTGAACAGCAAATCAATAAACAGTGATGTTTGCCCTTTGTCAAAATCTACTCGTTTACCATTTTCTTCTTCCACATCTTATTCAGTTAAACCGTTTGATTTAGTTCATTACGATGTTTGGGGACCTGTCATTGAGTCTTTTGATGGTTATAAATACTTCGTTACATTTGTTGATGATTTCTCTCGTTTTACTTAGCTATATTTGTTAAAAGCAAAAAGTGAAGTTGCCACTGTATTTCAAGATTTCCATCATTTGGTTCATACTCAATTCTCATCCAAGATCAAAATTCTACGATCAGATAATAGCTCTGAATATATGTCTAATATCATGATACAATACTTGAGCATGCATGACATTATTCACCAAACTAGTTGTGTCCATACTCCACAACAAAACGGGATAGCAGAGCGAAAAAACCGAGACTTACTAGAGAAAACGAGATCACTGATGTTTCAAATGCATGTTCCAAAAATATTTTGATCTCAAGGGGTACTCACAGCTGCCTACCTTGTAAACAGATTGCCCAGTAAAAATCTAACATTTAATTCTCCAGCTGAGTTATTTACAGGGAAGAAACCATCTCTATCGCATCTTAAAGTCTTTGGTTGTTCTTGTTATGTGCATATTCCATCCTCTCAGCGTGACAAATTGGATCACAGAGCAGTCAAATGTATGTTCTTGGGCTATTCTCCAACACAGAGGGGATATAAGTGTTACACTCACACCACTCATAAGCTTGTTGTTACCAGGGATGTTCGGTTTGATGAGCACACATCTTATTATTCCTCTTCCAATGAGATCATCAATCAGGGGGAGTCTTCATCATCTTTATTTCCATTGCCAACTCCAGTAGTCGAGGCATATTGCCCAGAACAATCTTACTGTAATGTAGGAATGGACATCCATACTGATCCTATTCCAGCCACAACAGAGGGGGCTGATCTGTAGATTGTACATAAGGAGCACCTTCGTTCCTCCTCCAGGCGTAATCCTATTCGTAACTGTAGACCATCATCCAGGCTTCATGATTATGTGACGTATACAGTGAAGCATCCTGTAACTAATGCTCTAGCATATCATAGATTGTCTTCATCTTATGGAGCTTATCTCAGCACTATCGCCAAAGCAGCAGAACCATGCAGTTTTCAAGAAGCGTGCCATCAAACAGTTTGGCAGAAGGCTATGCACGAGGAGCTCCAAGCTTTGGATGCCAATCACACTTGGAGTATTGTATCACTTCCAAAGAATAAAAAGGCTGTTGGAAGTCGTTGGGTATACAAGATCAAATTCAAGACAGATGGTTCCATTGAAAGACATAAAGCAA
>Ga0325401_1002470_pt1 | contig 16476 bp, 6 predicted proteins | sample PopdelMetagenome_FD_205666 | JGI IMG/M metagenome (GOLD analysis project Ga0325401, IMG submission 205666) | Populus deltoides microbial communities from Bellville, Georgia, United States - Xylem-PdKOR-R2 | ecosystem: Host-associated > Plants > Phyllosphere > Stem > Wood/Secondary xylem | place...
AGCTTGGCATGCCCCCGCAGACCGGCGCTCTCGTTCGTGTCGGGCGCCTCGGTGTAGGTGAGGAGTTCGGTGTAGATGTCCTGGTAGAAGATGCGCCCGGTCACCGCCTTTTCAATCGCGACGATGGGAGCCGATCGGCCCTCACGTCCGGTGGCGTCCGCCGAGACGGCGTCGTCAGCCACGTTCGGGATCGGTCGCGCGATTCGGGTCATGCGCCCATCGCCGACGGGCACGGTGACCAGTCCGTTCGAGAAGTCGGTCACGATGAGGGGGCGCACGTGCGACACGACCTGGACGCTGCCCCGGAGGTCCGGCGCGTCCAGGATAAACTGCGAGTTCGGCACCACGTCGATAAAGCCCGGGTAGTGCTGATGCACGATGCTCACGCCGGCCGGCTGGTCGATCCAACCTAGGCCGGGTCCATCCGCGCGGATCTTCACGACCTAGTGCTGTCGGCAACGCCACGAGATCCGCCGGCACCGCGACCCGCCAAAACGTCCTCGAGCCTGTGCGCCTCCGCGACCCCGATCTGCACGAGCCGGGCCAGCACGTCGTCGAGACTTCGACGGATCGCGGATCCGGTATCGGGGAGCCAATCCGCGACGACCATCTCGATCCAGCGCACGATGCGCGATCCGAGGCCGGAGTCGATCCATACGACGGTGTTGGACGGCTGGCACGCCAGCCAGTGCATGGAGCTGCCGAGGACGAAGTCGAGCAGCGACGGTCTTGGCGAAACCTCGACCAGATTCATTACGAGCTGCGACGTGAACGGGACGGGACCGTCCTTGATCAGGCGGCAGACAAGCGGCAGGAGGGGGCCCACCCGATCTATGCCAGCGGGCAGCAGGTAGCAGCTCGACTTGGTCAGCGCGTTGTATTGGCAGAAGAAGAACGGCGCGATCGCCGGCCCGATCCTCATCTCAACCGCGAGCGTGTTGCGGGTCCGCTCCCCTTGCCAGCCGCGGCTCTGTTGCAGGCGCGCGGCGAGCGCCTCACGGAGCCCGGAATGGGCACCGACGGCGAGTCCCCCGTCCCTGAAGAACTGGAGGTCCAGTGCCGGGACCAGGTGCTCCACCACGTCGAAGAACGTCTCGTCGGGAATGTCCGCCAGGGCCGCAACCCAACGTTCCGCCCGCGCGGCGGACACCAGCGGGATGGCTCTGGCCATGAGTGGCAGGAACGCCGCGTTCCACTCGTCGCACCTGCTGCCGATCTCCGCATCGCGGTCCTGCCCGGCACCGTTCGCCCGGGCGGTCCAGTGACGGAGGGTCTCGACCAGTCCGACCAGCCACTTGTCGTCACCCGTGCCAGCTGGGCCGGCCGCCGCGCGCAGCCACACGGCGGACGTTTGGGTCCTGAAGTGCTCGGTCGGACGCGCTACGCTCCGTCTGGCCCGCGCCGTGCGTTGCGAACCGACCGATCTCCTGGCGCGCAGATGGATGGCGCGGTCGGGGAGCCTGGGCCATTTGGGCTTGGGCGCGCCCTTGAGAAGCCAGGCGCGTTCCGCGGATACCGCCCGGCCGACCGCGTCCGAGCGCCGCGCCTCTCCGGCTGTCTTTACCTCTTCGGGCGTGTCCCAGCGCACTTCCGGGTGGATCTGCGCGACGAGCGCGCAGCGGAGCAGCGCCTGGGGCATCCTCGGGTCGAGCCGGAGGATCATGTCGATGCCGGCCTGCACTCCGCGCGCGGCGGCCGGGTCCGATCGACCGGCCAGCGAGAGCAATGCCGGCCGTTCGTCGCCGCGACCGCGGTTCCACAGGTGGATCAGCCCTAGCGTGGCGATGGCAGGGGGATTGAATTTGATGCCGCCCCTGAACGTCGATCCGGCTATGTCATCTTCGCCCGCGAGCGCGTCGGCGAAGACCGACCTGACCCAGCCCTCGACCTCTCCCAGCAGATCCTCCGTCGAGTCTCGCGCGACGATGAGCGCGGCCGCGATCAGGGTGTGGGCGCGGTTACTGGTGGTGTCCTCCTCGTCTTCGGAGGCGTCCTGCAGCCGCTGCGCGTAGCTGAGCGCCCGGGTGGCGAGATCGGGTCCCGAACGTTCGGGGTGCTCGAGCGCGGCGTGGATCGCCGCGTCGACGCCCCAGTCGCGGGCCTTTGCTTCCCGGCGGGACTGCAGCGCCTGCACGTGCTCGGCCTCTTCGGCCGGCTGGACATAGGCGCGGTTCGCGCCCGAGCCGCGCCAGTTGGACGGTTCGATGAGGTTCAGCGCGTGCCGGGCCATGAAGCGCGGCACCGCGAAGGTGTCTTCCGGTTCGGGCGGACCCAGCCGTGCGGAGGCTTGCGCGAGCAGGTGGCGGAGCCGGTCGCGTCCAGGCTCCTCCGCCGCGAACCAGCTCAGCAGGCCCTCGAGCGCGAAGCGGCGGGACCGACGGGCCTTCAAGTCGCTGGTCGACACCTGCCCTCCGGGCTCCTTCGGACCGATGTCGCCGAAGCCGAATAGGTCGATCTTGGGCATGGCGTCGTGCGTGTGCCGCTCGCGGTCGACGCACAGCAGCTCCGGGCAGCCGAGGAGGGGGATCGCCGCTTCCGCGGTGGCGGGCCAGTGGGAGATCAGTACGTCCACCGCCACCAGGAGCTGGCAGGCGGGCGAGCCGTCTGGCCCGAGTATGTCCCCGATTACGTCGTCGACCGGGTCGCCGCACTCGATCCGGTGGTGGGACCAGGCCTCGAGCGCCATCAGTCCGGACTCTACGGCGTAGCCGCCGTCCATCTGGCGCGACCAGGCGTATGACCGGATCCAGGGGAAGAAGCGCGGCCCCTCCCTGAGGTTTAGTTCGAAGCCGTCGTCGGCCGGCTCCCGTCCGCCCGAGCGCCATGCGGTCGCGCGGCCCACGAGGCTGCGGATGAGCCGCAGACCGTCCGTGGGGGCCGCGTGCAGCAGGTCGAGGAACGGTCCCTGCGCCGGCGAGGCGGGAAGGAAGCTCTTGTCGAGGAACTCGAAGGGCTCGTCCCGGCGCGAGCCGCCGCGGCCCTCATCGCGCGAGGCCTTCGGGATCAGCCGGTCGACGGTCAGATCGACGAGCTCGGTCGGCGCGGCGCGGGGCAGCGTGCCCCGGAACCGCATGATCTCGCGCACGGCGTCGTCCGGGTTGCGCCGGGAGCGCAGGCGCGAAAGATAAGCCTTGGCTCGATCGGGAACGCGCATCGCCATCAGGAGGAATGCCGTGCGCACGTCCGTCGCGAGTTCCCCCAGGGCGTGGAACCGGAGCCGCGAGAAGCGCAGCGCGGCGGGCTCGAAGGGGCTGTGGTCCTGCGCGGCCTCGATCTCCTCGAGCCAGTCGGCCAGCGCCTCGGCCATCAGCGGCGTGAGTGGATCGCTGAAGAACATCGATCCCGACAGGCTCTGGAATAGCTGCGTGACGTCGGCGAGGGCCTCGATCGGCAGGTCCGCCCGACGCAGCAGCAGCCAGCGCGCGAGCCGCGCCCACGATCCGTTGCTCGGGCCGTTCAGGCCGCGCGGGATCGGGCCGGGATCGCCCCCGAGTCGGGCGACGAGGTCCGCGACCGGTTCGGACTCGACGGCCAGGGCGGTGCGGATCAGTTCCCGCAGCAGCGCTCCCTGTCCTGAGAGGAGGACCCGCGCCGCGCGGTCGAGGAGGTCTTCGGCTCGCTCGGATCGCAGGATCGCCAGCAGTGCCCACCGCCGCCACGAGGCGTGAGCCGTCGCGTCGCTCAGGCTGTCGACAAGCGTGGTCCACGCGTCGCCGTCATTCGACCGCTCAAGCGCCAGCCGCGCCGCGAGCTCGACGCCGCGCGCGATCGTGGCCGGCACCGGTCGCGTCCGGTCCACCGCCGTCAGCCTCGCCGGGTCGTCGTGCACCCTCGCGGCGACCGCCCACTCGCGAAGCACGTCGTGCTCAAAGGCGATACGATCCAGCGCCAGCTCGCGCAGCGTGGCGCTGGCGACGAGTTCGTCCACGATCGCGGCGTCCGCGTCGGTCTCAAGTTCGCCGACGCCGGCCAGCGCTGCGTCCGCCAGGTCCGCTATCAGCCGCTTGCGCTCGCGCCGCCGCGCCGTCGGGCCGTCCGCGGTCGTCCACCAGCGGTGCAGCAGGTCCGCCTCGGAATGGATCTCGCCGTCGTCGTCCCGCAGTTCGACTAGCCGCGAGAGACGGAACAGGTTGCGGGCGACGTCCCGCGCGGGGTGCGCGTCGGACAGCAGTCCGCTGAGCGCGGGTGCGCTCGCGGTCAGCTCGTCGATCTCCCCGGCGCTCAGCTCCTCGATCATCACCGGTGATGCGGCGCCCAACGCCGAGCGGGCCTCGCTCGGCAGCCAGTTCGGCTCCTCCATGTCGAAGCGCGTGCGCGCGGTCACCACGACGCGGACCCCGGGCACGCCAGCCGCGGACCGGACGATGTCGCTGACGGTCACCCGCTTGGCGGGGTCGTCGAAGAAGTCGGCGCTGTCGATGAAGATTGTCGCGCCGCCGTCGCTGGCGAGATCCGCGAGGAAGGCCTCAGAACCGGCCGAGATGCCCAGGCGGGCCTTGAAGGCTGCCCATCCTCCGGCCACCGTTCGCTGCGGCGTAAGTATCAGGGCCTCGCCGGACGCCAGCGTCTCGTCAATCAGCATCCCGAGCAGGCCGGACTTGCCGACGCCCGGGCCGCCCCTGATCTCGACGTAGCGGCCGGCGTCCATGGCGGACCGCACCGCCTGAAGCCGTTCCGACCGCGCCAGCCGGACGCCGGCGACCCGTCCCCTCAGGTCGGCCGCCGCCAGCCGGGCCTCCTCCGCCAGGGTCGACCGAGCCCGCCGGCCCGGACGACTGCCGCGGAGGCGAAAGCCGTCGGGACCGGTCAGTTCCGACACGAGGCCGGCCCGGTCGACCGAACCGGCCGACGCGGCGTGGCGGATCGCCGTCTCGGTCAGGACCTTCCAGAGCGCGCTCGCCCGCCCGGCGTCGGCATCGGCGAGCACGCCGGCTGCCCGCTCGAGCGCGAGCTCCTCCGACTGCGAGCCAGGCGCGTCGAAGTCGAACGCCAGGATCTGGAAGCGGCGCAGCGCCTCCCAGACCGTCACGTCGTCGTCGTCGCAGCCGCCGGTCGCGAGGTGGGTCCGGACCGTCCGGACGAAGGTCCGCATGTCGTCGCTGCCGACCCCCTCCCGGTTGACCCGGCCCATGAAGACCTGCGCTGATTCCAGTTCGCGCGCCCAGCGCAGGACGTCCTGGTATGGCCCGCTCGCCTTGAATGAGGTGCGTTCGGTTGCGACGGCGAACTGGAGTCGCGAGCCGCTCCTGTCGAGGCCCTGCACGGCGCGGGCGAGCTGGTGGACCACGTCCCGGAACACGGGATCGGCCGGCGCGAACCTGACGGTGCGCTTGGCCTGCACCTCGAGCACATGCTCCCTCCCGTCGTCGTCCGACGCGTGGACGATGACGTCATCGAGCGGATGGCCCTCGACGGAGCGCTGCAGCTTCACAGAACGGATCGCGCACCCTGGCAGCCCGCGCGGGGCGGCCTCCGCCAGCAGCGTCAGGAGGTAGTGCGCGCCGACCTGACCCTCGAACAGGGAGCCGGCCGGCCCGCTGGCCGCCGGGCTCGCGACCGGCCTGGGGTCAGGCAAGAGAGCTTCCGCCGGACAGCGCTCGCGTGGCGATCCCGCCCGGGGCGGCGTGGACTCGGGATCGTTCATGTCTTCTGTTGGGAATCGACCTTGATGCGCGAGGGCGTCTTTGACGAACGATACGACATGCGCGGCACCCGCGGAAGCGGGTGTTCACGGTTTGGCTCCGCGGCTCGAGGCTGCCGGCCCTGCTCTTCCGGTCTCAGCGGATAGGGTGTCAGCAGGCGTCGGCTTCCTGAGCTAAGACAGCGCGCAACAAGGGTGACAGGCTCAACCGCAACTTGGGGTCACGCCGCAGTTTGGCGGTGTAGGCAACGACGGGTGCCGCTTCCGCCTCGAGACAGACGCCCATCCCGCGAGCGGAGGCGAGCAGAGCGGCGTCCTCGCCGCGCGGTCCGAGCTCCATAGACCTGTTGAGCAGCACCCGGAGGTTGGCGGCGGCCTCAGGATCCTGACGATCTCCCATGGAGGCCAGCCGCTCGCCGAGCGCTGCGTAAAAAGCGTCCGCACGCTCCGCTGCCACCTTGCCGGCATCGAGCACCGGCGCAGCCACGCCCTGCACGGCACGGGCGACAGAGACTCCCTCTAGCAACGGGCCGTCGGCGGAGGCGACGTCGATCGCTCGCTCCACGTCGCCAGTGGCGTCGAGCCACCGCGCAAACTCCAGCGAGGCGAACGCCCAGTTGTGCACGATGACTCGGTCCGGCGAGCTCCGCGGCGGTAGCGAGAACGCCGCGAAGATGAGGGGCCGCTTTGCAGCGACGCGCCAGACCCCCACTAACGGCGCGAGCAACTCGCGCGCGCGCTGCTGAAATTCGTCCGGCCGCCCAGACTCCTCGCCGATCCGGTCGCCGGTGCGCGCCAGCAGCAGCAGCACCTCGTAGGCGTTCTGCAGCGACGGAGACGGACGTTCTTTCCCGGCCGAGCGTAGAATGCTCTCAAGTCCTTCCATAGCGTCGTCCACTCCAGCCATGCCGGCGACCTTCGGCGCGATCAGCAACGCGTGGATATTGGCGGTCGCTGCGCTTGACGTGGTGTTGCGGGCGCGTTCGCGGATCCCCCCGACAATCGCGTCCAACCCGTCCGCATCGAGCTGCGAATGCACGACCGTGGGATCAACGTCGCGCAGGAGGTAGAGCAGCGAGACATGCTCGGACGTCGAGTTGAGCGCGAGCTTGACCAGTGCGATCGACCGGTCACGCTGGAAAGTCTCGTTGGCCCGGCCGAGCCTCGACGCCGCGTCCGATCCGAGGATGCGGGAGGCGGCCTGCGTGACCGGCCAGAAGGCGTTCGGTGGTAGTTCGCCCACCAGACCGATCGTGCGGACGCACAGCTCCCGGGCTGTTATCTCGTCGACGCCGTCGATGAACTGCGCCAACGTCTCCATGGTTTCGGATACGGGGACCGGCCCTCGGCCCCGTACCATCACATCGAAGAGTGTCACGAGGTTCTCCCCGGCGAGCCCCCTGAACTCGGGCCGCTCGAGCCCGATATCCTTCAGCGCCTTGAGCGCCAGTCCGCCGGTGTTCGTGCTGGACATCCCAGTGTGCGCACCGTTCCGAGCCCTAGCGACGAGGTCCGAGAGCATGTCCCGCGCGACCCCCTCGCTCTCCCGGGGCAGTATCAGGAGCCATTCGCGCTGGAGCGCCGTGGCTACTAGCGAACGCTCGAGCTCCATGCCTGGACTGCGCACCGCGATGGCGCGCATCCGGTCGAGAGCGGCCGCGTCGACGTAGGCCTCGACCAGCCGGTCGCTCCAATCGGTGGCCTCGGCCAGTTCGATCCGTCCGCTCTCGACGATCAGCCGGACCCCCATGGCAAACCCCTCGGGGCGCCGGTCGCGCCCGAGGACCGCCTCGACCTCGTCGATGATCGAACGACCGTAGTGCCCCTTGGTGACCCACGACTGCACCGTCCCGCCAAGAGCAATCTGCCGCCGAAGCGTCGCCCAGAACCAGCGGTGGGCATCCCGGAACCGGCCCGCGGAGGCATAGGTGAGCGCGTTGTCGAGGTGATGCGAGTTCAGCAGCAACGGCGCCTGGAGCGTCGCCGCGCGCCGATCGTTCCACGCGGTGGAGAACGACCCCCGCGCCATCTTCGCGTTCATCAGGTCGAAGGTCGCGTTCAAGACAGGAAGCGGCGACGTGGCGAGATCGGCGGTGCTGACGAGCGTCTCGAGCATGCCCGCGGCGGCCTCGGGACCCTCCCGATGCCACGTCGCCATGGCGATCGACTGGACGACGATTTGGCGGGCGGCGTCGGTGGCCGAGGTCCATCCCTGCTCGTCGGCGAGACGATCCTCGGCCCGGCGGTAGCAGGCAAGGGAGAGATCCCAGCGGTCCACGTCCGCGAAGAGATCCCCTACATGCTTGGTCAGAAGGGCGGGCAGGAGCGACGGGGCGCCAACGCTCGCGTCCTCCACCAGCCCGAAGAACGCCGTCGAACCGCTCTCGAGCGCATCGCGCGCCGCCGCGAGGGCGGCCACCAATAAACCGTTCTCGGCATCGGGGCTGGCGCCGACCTCCTCGGGCGACATCGTGTCAAGGTCGCTCCAGGAAAGCTCGAACGCGGCGTTGAGCGCGTGGACCCATCCCGCCTCATCATCCGGGAGACCTTGGGGTGGATGGGGGGCGTCGTCGCCGCGCCAGATGACGGTGGTGATGAAGCGGGCGAGGAAGTGGGCGAACTCACCCTCGACACCGCGGGCGGCGACGGACCAGTCCGCCGTATCCGGGCGACCTGTGGGCAGCCCCTCCTCGAACAAGTCTGAGAGGCTCAGCGCGCCCCCGCTGCCGCGCTCGACGATCGCGGCAGCCAGCTCGCGCAACAGTCCGGCGTCTAGAAGGTGGTGGATGACCATCCACTGCAGCGGCCGCTCCCGGAACTCTCGCATCCGGATTTCGGAGGGATCGTCAGCCATGCGAAGCTCCGCGTCGGCTGATGTACCCGCCACCGTCCTGCTCTTCCCACACGCTCACGTCGAGCGCCACGAGGCTCTCCCCGGGGCGCCAGCGGGACGTCTCCCGGGGGAGGCGGTGCACGTCGAAGGAGAGGACGCGGGCCGAAGATGCGGCGTCGGACGAGTACGGGTCGAGCCCCACCACGTAACCCCGGCTGTCCCAGTTCTTCAGGGGATCCACGTCGGGATCGGACCAGCGGTTGTTCGGGGGGGAGCCGCTCTTGGGACGGCCCCAGCACGTTACGGAAACGGCGGGGTCGCCGGCGGCGGCGCCGGGCGGCACGGGCAGGAACGCGCCGCTCAGCCCACCCGCGAGCCTGTCGGAGATCTCCATGTAGTTCGCGAGCACGATGGTGGCGAAGTGGTGGCGCGCGCAGTCGGGGTCCTCCGCCGCTGCGCGGAACGTCTCGAGGAACTGCGAATGCCACACCCGGTACCTTGCACCACCGGCGTGCCGACCCGCAGGCTGGGGGGTGCACGTCGCCACCGAGACCACGTCGACATGGTTGGGCGGATCGACAAGGCACCCCGCGTGAAGCGTCACCGCCGGGATCGGCGGCGGGGTCCGCCGATCGGTCTCGAGCTTCAACGCGTCGGAGCAGATGATCGGCTGCAGCGTGACCGTGCCGAACCTCGATTGGGTCGGCACGAGCGTCACGAGCGTCAGCAGGTTCGCCTCGCGCATGTGCCGCTCGGGAAGCCTGTCGACCTCGAACTTTGATCGCACCAGCTTCGGGTGCAGGCAGACCCGCAGGTGCGAACGCGCGTCGACGGCCAGCACGCACCCCACGTTGAACATGTGGTTCGGAGATTGCTCACCGAGCCAGGCGGTAAAGCCGTCCAGGTCGCCGAGAGCGGCATCGACGGAGGCGCCGAGGTCCGCCACGAGGGAGAGCAGCGCCGGGACGGTAAAAAGGTGGCTTGCTGGATCGTCGTCCGCCCTGAGCCCGATGTGGAGGCATCCCGTTGGTCCCACGCCGCGCAACGCCTCCGCAAGGGCGACCACACAGGAGGCCGGCGCGAAGGCCTCAGGGAAGGTCACCAGGTCATAGCGGCGGGACGCCGGTCGGGATGTTGGCTCGTCGAACCTGTCCCTAGGGACGGTGGGCGGACTGACGAGCTCTTGGACAATCGCATTGAAAAGGTCCGCGTGCCCCGACGGGTCCAGACGGCGCGGCTCGACCACCCGAACCGCGAAGGGCAAGGCGTCCCTCTCGATCGGCCATCGGAGATGTACGCCTTCGAAAGGGGAGGTCGGCAAGGTCATCCGGCCCGATGGTTGAGGTCCGGCGACCGGTGCTGTCAACCGCGGGCTGCTTGACGCAGATCGCTACTCGGCGCTTCCGGCGACGAGCGCTCGCTGGCGTTTGGGCGACGAGGGCAAAGTTCGTCGAGGAGACAGATGTCAGGGGTCCGCAGAGTGTCACAGCCATACTTGCGGCCGGCAAGAACGAACGTCCGCTTTCGGCGAACGGTTATGGCGCGCTCAACGTCCATAGTTGGGTCGCATCGCGGCAGCTCCCGACCAACCCCATTCTTTCTGATCAGCCGCCTCGAAAGTCTGGCCCTGACAAAAGCTGCCGATGATAAGCCTCGAAGCGACGCGGCAGAATGCGGACGCGCCTGACCGTACTGCGGCTTCAGAAACGAGCTTGGGTGAGAAGCGGACATGGGCTTGGAGACCTCCGTGACGGACCCCGGACACAAGCACCGGGTCGTCAGGCCGCAGACCACCTCTCCTCCGAGATTATTTGTTTAGACAGGTTGATCGGAGGAAGCGCAGGCGATCTCGCGTGCAGCCGATCATCGTGATAACGTGCGGAAATGCCAAAGTTCACGGAAGCCGAGCTCGCCGACCTCGTCGATCAGGAACAAATTGTGGGACTGACGCTCGACACGACGGAGTTCTTTCATGTCGGCTACGACTACGAGAAGCCGAGCTTCAAGGCACTCGGCCAATTCGCCGGTAGCAACACCGCCGTAGTCTTCTCCGAAGTCGTGCTCCGGGAGGTCCAGGCCGATGTCGGCGATGATATTGAGGCGAAAACCGAGCTGATCCGATCCGGGCTCAAGCAGGTCAACAAGGCGGCTCGGCTCAGGCTCGATGCCAAGGCGCTTATGGACGGTCTCGGCCTGCCAAAGCCGTTCGAGCGGGCCAAAAATTTGCTCGACGCGTTCGTCGCCGGGATCGGCGCAGCCACGATCGGCGCCGATGCCGGCCCTTCAGTGCGCGCGTTGACCGACCTCTATTTTACGTTCGAACCGCCTTTTTCAAAGAAGGCGGAGAAGAAGAACGAGTTCCCGGACGCGATCGCGCTGCTATCCCTGGAGTACTGGGCGAAGCAAAAGGGTGGTTTCGTGCTCGCGGTCAGCGGCGACAGCGACTGGAAGCGCTTCGCCGACCAATCAGAGCATGTCGTCCACATACCGCGGCTGGCGGCAGCACTGAACCTGTTCAACGGCGACAATGCCGTCGTCGCGAACCGTCTCGCCGCCAATCTCGCTGCCAAGACCGCGAAGCGGCTGGCAGACCGGATCAACGAGACGCTCGCGGGCGTGGTCGAAACGTTCGATGTCGATGCCAACGCCCCCTATTTCTACGAGGTCGACGACGAGCACGCGGTGATCACCGGGTGGACCCTCGCCAATGACCAGTTCGACGTTCTCGCGGCGGACGACGACAGCGTGACCGTCGCGATCACCCTGGCGGTCGAGGCCACCTTCTATGCGGCCTTCACATTCGAGGTTCGCGACAGCATCGACCGAGATTATGTAAGTATCGGCGGCACCAGGGCTGCGACTGAGGAAACCTTCGAGTCGGTCGTCGTCGTGACGGTGGGACGGGACGACGACAGTCCGGATCCTAACATCCTGGAAATCGAGGTAGAGGGACCGTCGATCTCGGCCGACTTCGGTTATGTTGAGGTCGACTATGGTGACGATCGGGAGATGTAACTCGATGTCGTAAGATAGACTGTTCGGCAGCGATTAGTGGTGAGTGCCGGTTTATGGAGGCGCCTACACCGACCAATGCCGTAAACTGCGCGTAGGCTATGCCCGACTATAAATTGACTGGATCAAAAGCTTACTGGCAGGAAAGTCCCCCATCCAAGGCGTATGGAGCGGTGGGCCGAGAGCTTCGAGCGAGCGGCAACCCGCATGAATGGATGACCATCTTGGGGAGTGGAACGGTCGGCATGAACGACCGGGTTTGGGTCCAAACACTACAGCGCTTACCCATCAATGACGGCGTGGCTCTGATTTGACCGAGCCGTTGCCGAAGCGAGAAGGTTCGCCGATCGACGCGCCATCTCCTCAGCTTGAGGGACCGATGCATAGTACCGCCAAAACCCGCGTCTGTCCCCGATGTCGTTTGCCAGCATCAAGGAGAGCGCGCCCTCGTCGAGACCGTAGCCGGCGGCGATCGTTGCTTCGACGGACGCCCGCAGCTGCATCAGAGAAGATGCTCCCCCGCCGTTCAGGCCCGATGGGCGCCGAGGCGCGCGGGCCGCCAGCGTCTGCCCCGCTACGGACAGGAAGTCGACCTCGCGCGAGCCCACGGACGGCCATGCCATGCACGACAGATAGAACTTGTTCAGGTGGAGCCCCGACACCATGCGGCGCGCCAGCCAGTCGAAGGTGAGCGAGTTCAGGATAGCAAGGCCGGCATACATGGCCCTCGCAGAGCCGAAGCGGAGCACCGGAGCGGTATTCCCGCACACCCAGCCGTCCGGAACGAGCGTCGCATGCACCGTCCGCGTGTTCGTCGCAGAGGTGACATCGCAGATCGCGACACGATGATGCAGGCTCTCCGTGGGCCGCGTTACATACTGCGGCCGACAGAGATCGAGCGGCGCGTCGCCATTGTCCCGCCAGATGGCGGTGCGCCCCTGTCCCTCGACCCAGCTCTTCTGGAAAAAGTCGTACTGACCGACCATCCGACCTTCGAGGACCGGGACGAAGGTGCCATCCGTGCCGAAGGTCATGGTGCCGTCGTCGTTCCATACGTGCTCACGTCGCTCGATGCGGCTGAACGCTCCCTTCTGCTTCCCGAGAGTAAGGTCGACTTCGCGCCTGTAGCGCACGTCCCCGAGCTCACCGTCGGCGAAGAAGGCGCTGCCTTGGGTGAGCATGGCCGCAAGTATGTCCAGCTCGGTCTGCGACGTGATGTCGGGTATGATGCCGACGTGCCCACCGATCGCGGCGAGGCGCTTGCGATCCACGACGACGTGCGGCGCCGAGACCTCCTTTGGATCGACCGCGAACGCCCGCAGGCGCAGAGCCTTGGTGCCGCGTTCCGACCTAGTTCCGACGACGATGCCGAACTTGTATCGGGAGTCGATGTCGAACGCCTTGCGCCGGTTCTCGAAGCCGGTCCAGGACTCGAGCGCGAAGTAGTCGAGATACAGCCGGCGCAGCTCGGCCATGCCTTCGTCCGACGAGAAGGCGGCGGGTATGAGCGCGGCGATGCGTCCACCTGGTGCAAGCAGGTGCGGCGCCAACTCGATGAACGCCTTACAGAGGTTGCGGTCGCCCGTTCCCTGCGCCGAGAACAGATCGGGCAGTTCGGCGGCACCGGGCGATCGGCCGTCGATGCGCGCGATCGTCGCTTCGCGCTCGATGCTGCGGACCGCGTCCGAAGTCCTGTGTCGCAGTGACTCCCAGGGCGGGTTCATCACCACGACGTCGAAGGCCTCCTCTGCCCACCATCCGTGCAGGAGGGCGTTTCCGCATCGGATGTTGCGGGCAATGTGCTCTAGGTCGCCGTCTTCGGCGCCGGCCGCCATCCAGATGTGGAGGCAGGCGAGCTCGCGTGCTGACGGATCGAGCTCCATCCCGTGCAGGCACAGCGCGGCGTCTCTACGGACTCGACCCTGATCGGGGTGGAGCCGGTCCAGACAGGCCACTAAGAGCGCGCCGGCGCCACAGGCCGGATCGACGACGCGCAGGCTAGGTGCGGCCGTTCCGCTCGGGATCGCGGCGGCCGCGAGCGCGTCGGCGAAGGACGCGGGCGTCGCGTAGGCGCCGAGATGCTTCCTACTCGGGTCGGCGCGCTGGAACTCGAGGACCCAGGCGTCGTAGTCGATCCCTTCCGCCGTGTCGGCCATGACGGCGTCGGTCGCGATCTCGACGAGCGACCACCATTCCAGCGGACCGAACGGGATGGCGAACGTCGGCGCCATCATCAGCTCGCGGACGCGTCGTCCGATGGCGTCTTCCTCGTCGTCCGGCTCCGTGGTCAGCGTCGCGGCGATCAGCAGGTTGGTCAGACGCCGTGCCTCGTCCGAGGACATCCCATGCCTACGAACAGCCTTGAACACCTCGATCCAGGCTGACCTCACGCCACTTCTCCTTGCACCTGAAGGATACACGTTCCTGATGCGTTCTCAAGCAGCGACATTATTCCGTTCGCCCGCTCCTTCTCTCCCACGCCTCTCCGGTAGCCGAACATGTCCAGCCCAACCACGGCGAGCTGTTCCGGCGGGTGACCGGATTTGCGGACGTCGAAGAGCCTTCCGGGCATGGCGTTCGGATAGACGAGCACCGCGAGCGAGGTGCCCAGCGCTCGCCCGGCGGTGATCGCCTGATAGCTCTCGCCTCGGTGAGGGGCACCGGTTCGGGCGTAGTCGCGATACTTCGCCTCGAAGTTGATGACCGGCAAGCCGTGCCGCAGGAGCACGCTGTCAGGGACGAGCTGTCTGTTGCCATCCTTGGGCGCCGATCCGACCAGGAAGGTGAGACCGCGCTGCGGTCGCGATCTGAAGACCGTTCCCTTCGTGTTCAGCTGCGTCGCCAATCTTGCGAGGGTGCGGTCGAGCAGCCGCTCCAGCAGGGTCCAGGGCTCGATCACGAGAGACATGCCGTATGGTCGCATCGACTGCCTGAAGCGGGTTCGCTGCTTCAGGATCATCTGCGCCAAGGTCCAGGCGGGGTCATAGGCTCCCCACTGCACCGGCAGCTCCAGACCGACGGCGTTCGCGGGCGGCTCGTTTACCTGGCGACCTGCGGCCAGCGTGTCCACGCATTCGAGCAGCTGACGACGCAGGCGCGCCTCGCGCACGTGCGGCGCCAGGGTCTGGCCGACGTAGGCGAGCGTCCGCGCATATGCGTTCTCGAGGGAAAGGACCTGGTGATCGACCGGGAAGCGGTGACCGTCGTAGGCCGCGCGAACCGCCCAATCTCCGACGCGTAGCCGGCCGCTAAGCATCGGCGAGCGGCTGAACTCCGGTTCGATCGTCACGATCGCTCCTTCGGCCGCGAGCGCCGCGCTCAGGCGGTTGCAGTAGGCGCGGGCGATCAGGTCCAGGAAACGGATGTCCGGGTGGCTATCGGATGCGGGGACGTCGTCCGAGACGAAGACGGGCCGATCGTCCATCAGGTCGAGCACGCTCTGCAACCAGTTCTGCCCGGGACTGGTCTTCGGCTTGATCTCGATGGCGGCGCGGCTCGTCGCTATCGTGCCGATCATGTTCTCGAACTTAAGCGCGCCTGCGAGACGCGTCACGCCGCCGAAGCCGAGGCCGAGGTCCAGGGCCGCGCGCTCCCCCTCGCGCGCGAGCTCCTCGTAGAGGTCGGATGGGACTCGTGCGGGCTCGCCTTCCAAGGCCGTGAGCGTGGAACGGCTCACGCCCGGTTCTGGACGACGGCGAGCAATCGGCGGATCTGCTCCGCGGCGTCGAAGCTCTTGAGGTTGCGGATGCGCAGCTTCGCGCCGACGAGACGACCGACGCGGCTGTCGTCGTCGATCCATTCGGCTACGCCGTCGTCCCCGGTGTCGCCGAGATTCGGCGCGTTCAGGATGACGGCAAGCTGCTCATCCTTGTCGCGCAAGGTCACGCGGAGCCGACCGATGACCTTCTCCTCGAACTCGGCCGCGAGCGCCGCCGCGGTTCGCTCACGGTCGGCGTCGGCCGGAACCTCCCAGAACAGCGCATGCCCGAGTTCGTGATCCTCCCCGAGGATCGCGCGTAAGCGGTGGTTGAGGACGACGAGGAGGTGGACGGCGAGCCGCCTCACGTCCGCCGCGCTCCACGAGCTGGCCGGGTTGGCCATGTAGGCGATATCGTCGCCATCGAAATCATCTAGTCCCAGATGCGCCGCGAGCACCCCGGCATCGGGCCCCACTCGGACCAGCGAGAAGCGCCTGAGCAGCGCCGCGTCCAGAGGAGCCACCGAGCGGTCCGAGCTGTTGAAGGCACCAATCAGCTTCAGCTCCATCGGAAGCGAGAAGCGTTTCGGGACGGTCGTTCCGCCCGCCGGTCCAGCCGAGTATTCATCGGGCACGGTGATGTCCCGATCGGGATGCGGCTGCGAGATCGTGGAGCCGGAGCGGCCTTCGACGGCCCGCTTGCCCTTGTCCAGCAGGACGAGCGTGTCGCCGAAGATCGCCGCGGCGGGCCCGCGATTGAACTCATCAATAACCAGCAGGCCCTCGCGACCGTCGGCTCGCGCCCACTGCGCCATGTTGACGAGCGGCCCGCTCCTGACCTCCAGGGCTATGCCCACGCCCGGCTTGGGTGCCAGCCCGGCGACAAAGTTTTCATAGGAAAGGCCGGGATGAAACGCCGTCTCGAAGACCTTGCGGGCGTCGGAAATCCACGGGTCGACCCGGTCGGCATCGAACCAAGAGGTCTCCGTGTAGAGCGCCTTGATATCCTCGAGCGCGATGGTCTTACCGCATCCCGGTGGTCCGACGAGCAGCACGTTGGGGCTGCGGGCGAAGGCGTCCTGGATTTCTCGCACGACCCGCTCGGCGCGCATATGCACCGTGAGGTCGACGACGATGCTCGAGGCGTCTGGAGCCGCCGTCCTTATGGCGTTCTGGATCGCGATCGGCTGCCGGTCGATGCCGAACTGCTCCTTGCCCGGCGGCGGGTTCTCCAGGACCATGCGCGCGTGCAGCGCGCCCTCGTCGCCGGCGACCCCGACGAGCATGAACCAG
>Ga0325401_1002483_pt1 | contig 16442 bp, 8 predicted proteins | sample PopdelMetagenome_FD_205666 | JGI IMG/M metagenome (GOLD analysis project Ga0325401, IMG submission 205666) | Populus deltoides microbial communities from Bellville, Georgia, United States - Xylem-PdKOR-R2 | ecosystem: Host-associated > Plants > Phyllosphere > Stem > Wood/Secondary xylem | place...
AGTGACTAATCATAGTTTTGAAGCTTTGTAGTAAAGTAAACTCATTCCCCATTGATATGCTTCTATAAGTATGACAAAACGGAAAATTGAAACATGTCTAATGGTATACTAGTTTTATGTGCTGCAGGTTATCGTTCATTCCATATAAACTGTGGTGGACAAGATGTAAAGAATGGGAAAATCTTGTATGAAGGTGATCAAGATAGTGAAAGTAATGCTGCTGCAAGGAGTTATTATAGATTAGGATCAAACTGGGGATTCAGCAGCACAGGAGATTTCATGGATGATAACAACTTCAATGATAACAAATATACGCTTCAATCAAATTCTAATATTTCTCTGGTTGACTTTGGATTGTATGCAACAGCTCGTAAAACTCCCCTGTCTATCACTTATTATGGATATTGTCTAGAAAATGGGAATTACACTGTCAGACTCCACTTTGCTGAGATACAATTCACAGATGAAAAACTGTACAACAAAGTTGCAAGGCGCGTTTTTGATATTTACATTCAGGTAATTAATTATCTTTTCCTTCCGAAGAGATTGTGGATGTCTTTTTTTTTTTTTTCAAAGAAACCCTTTTGAGTAGGAAACTTTGTTCCAGGGAATACAAGTGCAAAAGGATTTTAACTTTACAGAGGAAGCCAAAGGATCTAACAGAAATTTCACAATAGCATTCAACACCACTGTGACAGACCGTACCCTGGAGATCCGATTATACTGGGCTGGAAAAGGCACTACTAGCATTCCAAGAAGAGGAAATTATGGTCCTATAATTTCTGCTATATCCGTATGTTCAGGTATGTTACATGTTCTTTTTCTGCCTCTCATTTGAAACTTGCAGACTTCAAGGAGTTTAATTTATACAGTAGAAGGACCCTAACTGATGAGATTAAACACATTTAATGTGTCTCATAAACCAATCTGCATAAATGATTAGCCTGATTTTTGTTGTCACTGTAACTGTAAGCTTCTTCCCACTCACTTCATTATCCCATCTAAGAATCTTTCCGTGATCTGTGGTTTTTCAGGTTACAGAACTTATTGTGAAGGTGAGAATTGAACTGTGCTATAGTGGTCGTGTGTCTTTACAGCGTTAATGTTTATTATCCATTTGATGGGATGTTTAGCCTTCTTTGCGTTTGCAATTTTATTTAATATCAGAACCTGAGGAAGCAAGTAAGAAACCTATTGTGATCGGAGTTGTCACTTCAGCAGCGTTCCTTATTCTCTTGGTAATGGGTGTCATTTATTGGAAGCTCTGCTATGGAGACAAATACACAAGAGAACGAGGTACTGTAAAATCAGTCATTTCCGCAAACTGAGTCTTCTCTTAATTTTCTAAATAATGGCGAATCACACTAAAGAATGCGCGTAGTGCATGGATGTATGATGTTCAAGCATTTCTATTATTTCACGATATGTCTCCTGACTGTCATCCTCCCATACCAACTGCTACGTGCAGAGCTTAAAGGGCTAGATTTGAAAACTGGTTCCTTCACCTTGAGGCAGCTAAAAGCGACCCCTGACAATTTCAATTCAGAAAACAAGATTGGAGAGGGTGGTTTGGGATCCGTATACAAGGTTTGTCATCTAATGAATTTTTCGTATTATCACAATTTTATTATGCTATAGCTTTTAGATGCGTGATTGACTTCCTATGCAGGGTGAAACCTCGTCTTTAATTTGAATAAAGCCAAAGACGTGCTTGGAGCTTCGTTTGTAATCATATAATTTATGATGATACTGTTAATGATCAAGATTTAGACAACGTTTTGTTGCTTACCATCCATGTTGCTATGGTTATGGATTTATAATTCTATACATGTAAACGGTCTATGAAAGCTATCTCCATGGTTGTGAGAATTCAGAGCCCCAGGCACTCTTCCTGGCCAGTGATTATTACTTCCGATTTATGGGGATTGATATTATGAATATTTTTTTGTTGTTACCCATTTTTGCATTCCCACACAAAAAATGAAAAAAATACAAAAAAATACATATTCGGGAGGAACCCAAAAAAATAATAGGAGTGAGAAAAAGATGCTAGAACGCCCATAAAATGACTAGGAATTGGTTGAGGAGGTTCAAAAATATAAGAATTGAAATTTGACAGTATATTTTTAACTGGTGAAAACCCTGTTGACAAGAAAAATTCAATTTGAGAAAGAAAAGTCCAAAATCAGATGTTTATGGACTCAATTAAATTTTATCTAAGGTTTAATTGAATTTATAGAGAGTTTGATTGCAAGAAAAATTGATTTTTAAGTCAATTTAGGCTTTTATTGGAAGAAATTAAAGTTCAAGGGTCCAATTATAATTTTAAAGAGTTGATTTGGTCAAATCAGGGGCTTAATTGCATAATTATTGAAGTTTGATGACTAATTAGGGTCTTGATTGAAACAATCCAAAACCAAGGACCAAACCGGAAAAGGTGTTAAAATCAAGGGATCCAATTACAATTTATCCAAGAACTTGATTACAAAATTGCAGAACTTAAGTGACCAAACTGAAAATGGTCATTTCACATCTCAAAATAGCCATTTGAAACAGAGCCGTTTCATGGACAACTGTTCATTACCTTCTTCCTCATCAACCGTTTCAAGCAATAGTGTGAAACCCTAGAAAATTTATAATTTAAATATGCGGATGTATAACCTGCCATGTAAACGTAAGACTAAAAGTGATATATAATGGAGGGGATAACCTCCTTAAAATGAATTTTGTTTTAGAATCCATAAAAACAGAGAAACTGGTAATGTGTTTTGATGGATAAAATAATGAGAGAAATAAAAAAATGTTTCTAAGAAATAAGTGAGGTAATAAAGAATACATTATAATAAAGGATAATTCAATGAAAATGGCAGGACTGAAGGTGCAAGCATCAATTAAAAATCAGTGACATTACTTTGAAACGATAATAATACCCGATAAATAAATAAAGGCAAAAAATTTAAAATGAATATATTCCAAAATAATAAAATGACCTTAAAGGTTTAGAAGGATAATTAATATTATTTTATGTCAAGATTGAACAAGAAAATTTGGATCGTTGACGATAAGTCATGAACTGACCAATTTTACATTAGAAAGGAGAGCACTCAATCCAATTGTCGGATCTGGATGAAATTTTGCATGAAGTCTATTAATATGTTTTCCTATCTTGGTAAAAGATCTCATCCCAATGGGAGTTTTGTAAAGACTAACGATTTAAGCAGAAACAAACCGGATAGTTTACATGAAAAATAAAATAATATATATATATATATATGAGGGACATAAATGTAATTAGGGGAAAGTGTGCCTTTAAAACAGCAAAAAACCACCAGTTCAAAAAATAAAAAAAAGGGTGTGAGAGACAATAGAGAATTCGGCTAGAGAGAGGTGCAGAATTGGGAGGAACCAATAATGCTCCGGTAGCCATATCTCTGGAACCCACCGTTGGATCATGTTTATTTTGGATATGTTGTTCTTCTCACACTCCTCTACTAACTGACCAGAGGGATTTGAAATCACATAATCCGTTTGACAGAAATCATCATCGGAAGTTTTCTGGAAAACAAAAAGAAATACACCTGCAGGGCAGTTTTGTTCGCCGGTCGATTTCTCTCTCTTCCACCGTTGGATCATGCCTATTTTTGAATATGTGGTGCGCCTAGATGTTGTCTTAATTCTGGATGGTGGAGATCGGAATCGCACACTCCGGCAAGGTGTCGTTCATGTTGAACAATAGCTCGTCCATTTTTAGGTGAGTTCCGTTTTATTCAGATCTATGGATATCAAACTGTTGGATCATTCTGATTTTTATATATATTGTATACACCTCGTTTATCTACATTCTGACCGTTGGGTTCAAGCAAAAAATTATAGGTTGATGACTTATTGTTTTTTGAATCTATTGCTAGTCTTAGTAAAAATTTAGGAAGCTTGATTTAATTACATGTTTTGATGAAATTAGAATTGTGTGGGTGTAGGGTTTATGTAAGGTGTAATGGTAAAATATGTTCTTGTTATTAGTGTTGTTATAGATTAATTGTGTTGTAAAATGTGTTAGAGAAGTTTTGAAATTGGATGAAGGGATATTAAGTTTGTTGATTTAATGGATATATGTTTTTAGGCATTAAAAAGGATTGGGTCTAGTGATAATTGAAAGAAAACTTGAAGAAAATTGTATCCTCCATTTGATGCAAAGATTCGGCCTAGACATATAAATGAGAGGATGATCTTAATTGTTTTAATTGCTATGGAATTTGAGTTGAATGAGGTTATAATATATATGAAATGAATGGGTAAAGGTTTATCTGGAATAATTAAAAAGGGAATCATCCCTTACCATGAATGAAGGCATTCGGCCAAATGAAGAAGAAATAAGGAGATAAGAGTTTGATTTATTTTCTATGTAAATTAGGTATGGATGTATTTATGTGTACAAAAAAAAATTAGGTAGAGTGTCAATTGGAAGAATTTTAAAAGGATCCAAATTCTCATCATAATATGGAATTCAACCAAAAATGGAAATCTTGAACTTGAGTTTATTCGACCTAATGTTATGGGGATTTTTATGGGATTGTGGTTTGTTGAATGCCAAACGAATTGTGTTATGTTTGAAATAATAGCTTAATGTGAGGAAAATTTCATTTTTTGATGGAATTTTAAGGTTGTCCAAATGGATAATAAAAGGGGAGAAAAAGGTTAAATTAAGGCGTGCATGAAATTATGATGAAAAATATGTTGTTAAATTTACTTAAGATGAAGTAAAGGGGACTTATGAAAAAGAATTGAAAACTCATCATGAAAAAAAAAAAAGGTCATTCGACCAAGAATTGGTTTGATAAGGAAAATGAATTAGTTTCAATGGTATGAATAAATGTAAGGATGTGAAGTTACTAAGTCTGTACATGATGGGTTGAGTAGACAAAAATAAAATAAAATAAAATTGTTAGGTCATGTTTAAAGATATTCAGCCTGGAAAGACAAGTCATGAAAGGAAAGAAAATAAATAAATAAATATGTGAATGCATGTGTCATGCGATTTTAAATTTAAATGAATTTTAGAATGGAATTTTCAATTATGGTGGAGCCACATTTGATATGTATCTTTAATGATACAGGAGAGATTGCAGAATCTGTTCAGTAGCATGGGACTTTTGCGCGAGTTCAAGCATTAGGTAGGTGTCTTACACCTCAAACTTTTGTTTTTACAATACTTGTTAGAGTTAAATAAATGGTATTTTCTATAAATGTACTTGTGCTTGTGTAATTATGAATGTTTATGTCGAGAAAAATATAGTGGACTAGCTGGCTTGAATAGAGTTAGTGGCGCTACTGTACTGACTGTCGAGTTAGATGTGTAATAACAAAAATGAAGTGTACCGACTTTAGGGTGATAAATTAATGGTATATTATGATTAAATTATTGATGCTCGATTTATATATGTTTATTGATGATGTGTATGTGTTTAAATAATTTATGTGAAGGAAGCAGGTGTATCGCACCTTGTCTTTTTAAGTTGTGTAAACTTATTGATAAATTTTAGAATTTATTGTTTTATTGCTTCGATGATATTGAAATGAGTAAGAATACCTTATGTGCAACGGTATACCTCTATTAGTTAGGATAATGTTTGAACGAATAGGGGTGACTTGCGTGCATTGTTATGTATCGAATTAATTATGTTATTATGGTCGTAGTGTCGATAACTAAGTTTGTGTGTGAATGATACTTAGCAACAGTTGTTATAATGCATATGATGTAAAAAAAAAATGGGGGGGAAGAAAGAAAAAAAAAAGGAAGAAGAAGAAGAAGAAAAGAAAGAAGGGGATCGATACGAATGGAAATTTCAAGTGACATATCGGCATTTCAGACGACATTGATTAGCAATTCAGGTTTGGATTGCTAATGGTAACAATGAGGTTTCATTGGTGCCAACATTTCTTAAATTGATTAGTTGATCCCGAGCAATTGGGTGACTAATGATGTTAGTAAAGATTACTAACATCGGCACGGTTCCTCCTGGTTCAGTGAAAAAGATAAGTTTATTAACTATTCTCGGTCAAGAATAGTTAATGATATCAATGGGTCATATTGGTATCGACAACCATTTCTGGTGTCGTTAGCTACTCCAGGTAAGGAGGCTAATAATATCAAGGGTTCTTGACATCAGCAATTTTGATGGTAAATCAGATATGAATAAGATTTGATACTCCAGATAAGAATAGTTAATGATACTAATCGGTTGTGTTAATATCGGTACGTGAATGTACGTGATTAGTCTAGCTCAATATTAAAAGACTCATGATACTAGTGAGATTTATTAGTGTCGGCGATTACTTTCTAAAAAATAAAAGGGAAAATATTGATTAGTTATTCCAAAGAAATGAGATAAGCTAATAATACCAAGAGAGAAATGTCTGGGTATAAGTGAGAATTGATTTATAAGGAGATGGTGTTCGAAAATCGTTGAATTATGTTGAGATTTCCAAGATGAAATTATTCTCAACAAATGGGAAAGGATATTAGATGGATATTGGTAATAGATTGAAAATGCTTGTAAAAGAGGTTTATACCTAATTTTATGTCTCAAAAGAAATTCTATGAAGGTTATTACCTATCATTGTTATTGTTTGTTACTACCTTTTTATATTTATGTGTACACGTTAATTTCTATTTTCAGGTCCATCAGAGTCGCGTCCGGAATGATATTGGTTTAGTTACCTTTTGCTTTTGACCACGTAATTATTTGTAAATTAAGAGTCTTATCTCCTAAAACTTGAAATGTTATATTAATTCTTAAATTTGAATGTATGACTTTAATCTAATGTTTGTAACTTTAAGTACCTATTTAACCATGCATGTTTAGGGTTGGAAATCGAATCTTTCACTTAAATTACATTATATGATGTTATTGAATAACATATGTTGTGTTGATGATGCTGAGTTGGGTTGAGATCCAGGATGATTGGATCAGGATGTGAATTAAAATTGGAAGTGTAATATGGTTTTGTCGATAACTTGAGACTTCCTAGAATATGAGAGACTCTGTCGAAATTTTAGTAGAAATTTGGTGGAACCGGTATATTAAAAAAAAGAAATTACCTGAAAATTTTCAATGTATCGCGAAAAAGAATATGGGAAATCAGGGTTGTTACAAATAGAAATATTGGAGACGTTTTATCATTAAAGGCATTGAAATCAAGCTGGCCGTTACCAGCACAAGGTCGTCTCTGGCCTATAAAAGCAGGAGAAAAAGACGAATGAAGGGGGGGAAACACGGGAAGAAAGACGAGACAGAGGGGGGAAGAGGATAAGGAGGAGAAACAGAGAGGCAGAAAGAAAAACGGGGAGGCAGAGTGAAGAAAGGAAGGAGAGAGTAAAAAAAAACCGAGAGGAAGCAGTGTTGGAACAGCCCTTCCACACTGTCATCTTCGTCTGCTACTGCAAGCAGCAGGTTCCAGCGCCAAGGAGAAAGACGAGACAGAGAGGGAGAAAAAGAGAACAGGGAGAATAAAAAGAAACAAAGGGAGACATGAAGGAGAACTAGGCAGCATAGGGAGACGGTAACAGAGGAACAAACGAACAGAAGCAAGAAAAACCCAACAGCAACCAGCCTCCATCGTTGTTGTCCCTTGACCTTCGGAACCAGAGGCAAGGGAATAAAAGAAAAGAAACAGAAGCAAAGGAAGAAACCCAGAGAGAAAGTCCAGAATAATAAAAAGAACGCAAGATCAGAATTGTCATCATCTTCAGTTTTTCTAGAAACCAGGTGCGTTCGTCTTCATATTCTCTTAAATCTACAAATGAGCATATACACTGCGTGAAGGTAATTTAATCACCTTTGCACTGTTCATGCACGCGTGAAACAAATTCACGCGTGCATAGTCTCTCAGCCAACCGGGTCACTGGCTTGGGCCAGTGACTGGGTTTGAGTTGCTGGGTGCAGCCCAGCCACATGGTTCGAACTGGGCCCAACCAACAAAAAAATTTAAAAATAATTTTACAAAATTTGTGATTTTCCCGTGTATTTTTCTACTGAATTTTGCTTAGTATTGGTTTGTATTTTTATACCTTAAAGATACAAATCCGGTATTAAGATACCTAGTTTTCGTCAAAACATTGAAAAATAAAATATATATATTTAGTTTTCAATGTTTTGACGAATATATATTTTTTTGTTTTCATGCATACGGCCAAGTCTCTCAAAAATAAAATAAAAATCATATTGTATTTTCATACAACAAAGAAAAATTCAAAAATATGTATTAGCATACATGTTGGCTTTAATAACTAGTTTATTAAAGTCACAAGAACTAGGCCAATATTTCAAAAATTTCAAAAAAAAAATTTTTTTTTTTTTAGTATATGGGGTTACAACCTTATACGTAAAACGTATTCCGGATATTAAATTATTTTGTTGACGTTAGAATGGTTAGGTTTTACCCGATAAGATAATGATCTCTTTATCGAGGAAAACTTTTCTTAAACCATAGACGAACCAACAACTAAAAAACACGATAAGATCTTAGATTTTATTAGACAATAAAACAATACAATTTACCTTAGGTAGGGCGTATTGGGGTGCTAATACCTTTTCTTTACGCAACCAGTCCCCGTACCCGATCTCTAAGACCAGTTAGGGATTCTAGTGACCAAAATACTAGGTGGCGACTCTCATTCCTGCTTTCCACATATAAGAGACAAGAATTTTTTGTCTCCCAATATTTGCCAGATAGATAGATAATAAAATATATGAAAGTGGATTTCTGGTCGCTACGCCGCACACGTGAGATATTTTTAATAAAATTTAAATTTAAAGAAGGAATCAGCTTGTTTTTGTATGAGATTTTTTAAAAATGGTGTACTAAAATGAAAAACAAAATAATGATTTTTGAAAAATGATGTACTAAAATGAAAAATGGTGTACTAAAGAATCTATCTCCGTGGTTGTGAGAATTCAGAGCCCAAGGCACTCTTCCATATCGTATATCATTACGTGCCCATAGTATCGGACAATTTTGTGTAATTTAATTTCTAATCATTAGTATCAAAATTGGCATTGATAAAAATCATTGAGTGCATGAATACTCATTATAACATTATGTTGACTGTATGTCAAGAAATTTTAGAAATTTAAAGGTGGTTATGGAAATCGAAGTGGTTAGTTGTGATATTTGAAAAGTTGTATATGCAATGTGAAAAATATTAGCATATTAAATAAAATTAATGATTTTACTAAGTTATAAGGTTGGGAATGGGTCAAGTAAAATAAATAATACTTTAACTAAAAGAGAAATGATGCTAGTAAATATTGTTGTTGTGTAATAATGTCAATGTAAGGGTTACGAGTCAAGTTTACGGTAAACTTTGATGTAAAGAAATCTAACATCAGTATTGTGTATTATTGTAAAACAAGGAAATTAATATATAAGATAATGGAAATAAGAAATGGACTAATTGAAAGGCGTAGAAATTAAGGTGTAATGAAATGTCTTGATATGAAGTGAACAATGATGCTTGCATCTCCCTTTTTAAATTTGGGATACTCCTGGTTGCTGCGAAACTTAATGATTTGAATCTATAAACCAGGGGTACAAACACGTACAAGAGTTCATTCATCAAGAATAACTTGTAAGGCTCCTCTTATACACTCTGGAGAGCGATATTTTTGGTATTTCATGTTGTTGGAGATCCAATCTGGTGGTTGTCAACGTAAAAGAGGTGTCTATATGTTTGTACATATAAAACTCATATAATGCTGATTCTTGAGGCATGGTTTTCTGACGCTGGATTGGCCAACAAGATATAAGAAATGTGTTGGAATAGCCAGAGGTTTAGCATTTCTCCATGAAGAATCTGCAATCAGGATTGTTCACAGAGACATCAAAGGTACAAATGTATTACTGGACAAAGATCTAAGTGCCAAGATATCAGACTTTGGACTAGCTAAGCTCAATGAAGAGGAGAACACTCACATTAGCACTCGTGTTGCTGGAACCATGTAAGTTTTAATCAGACTTAATTTGCAGCTTCCTTTATTCAGTGATCGCAATATTCTCCGGTAGAGTCACTAATCTGGCATGGTTCTGATTTCAGAGGATATATGGCTCCAGAATATGCGCTGTGGGGTTATTTAACAGACAAAGCAGATGTTTATAGTTTTGGAGTTGCTTTAGAAATTGTCAGTGGAAGAAGCAATTCGAGTTACAGGACAACAAATGAATTCGCATGTCTTCTTGACTGGGTAAGTTACGAGTCTGTTCTTGTTGCTCTTGAATCCATGATGCATTAGGCACTACTCCTCTCTGCAAATACTTTACTTTTTGCTTTCACAGGCCCATGTACTGCAAAAAAAGGGAAATTTAATGGAGATAGTGGACCCAAAGCTGCAGTCTGAATTCAACAAGGAAGAGGCTAGCTCAGAGGATGATCAAATTGGCTCTCTTATGCACCAATGCATCTCCATCTCTAAGGCCTGCAATGTCAGAAGTGGCGAGAATGCTTGAAGGACAGACCAGCATCCAGGAGATGATCTCAGATCCTAGCATTTATGGTGATGATTTACACTCCAAACTTCTCAAAGGCCACTATCAGCAGGTCATGGACCAGAGTTTAAACAGCACACAAGACCTCTTTCCTCCATCTGATAAATCATGGATTGGAAATTCTTCTACATCTGCCCATGATCTTTTTACCCCATCAATCCCGAGTCCATAAATTTAAACATCAGTGAAACCTCGTCTTTAATTGAATAAAGCCAAAGACATGCTTGGAGCTTCGTTTGTAATCATACAAGGAATCAGCTTGTTTTTGTATGAGATTTTTGAATTTAATATGACTACGGACTCTTGAATTATAAATATAGACCTGTGTATAAAGCTTGTGGGGCAGAAAGAAATACACAAGACACAAGGCATAAATTATGCCCAGCATTTAACCAGAATCATACCCAAAAATTCTAGCCCCTTTCTTGCCGAATCAGCCCTTTCTCACGAACACAGCCCTCTCCACAACCTCCCGTAGCCAGCCATTAACCCACACTGTAAACTCATCTTCTCCACAAATGGTGATTTCTTATCCATTTTTACATTCTAAACTTCATTCGTAATATCGGGTGCGAAATCGACATTGAAATTGAAAAAATTACATTTTATTAAAAAATTTGGAAAAATAAATAGAAGAGACTTTATTGAGAGAGTGTTCATCTGATAAAAAACTTACATTCACAAAGTATTCTCTGAAGAATAACGAGACTATTTTTTATAATACATGCACAACCCACAGGTAGGTACGTAGACAATTATAATTATTAATTATTATTTTTTATAATAAATGCACAATCCACGTGTCACGAGACTATTTTTCTGATAAAACGAGAGTGTTTGTTTGGGAAATAAATTTGCTCACGGTGATAGTGTAGAAAAAAAACTTAATATTCAAAGCAAATGATGGCTAACAGAAGCATTAAAATCGAGGGCGGCTTTATAAGATATACTAATAGGTATTTTTTAAATTTTTTTTATTTTGTTAAAAATAAATTAAAATAATATTTTTTTATTTTTTAAAAAATATTTTTTATATAAATATATTAAAATAATATAAAAACATTAAAAAAATATTAATTTAAAATAAAAAATAAATAAAATTTTAATTTTTTTCTAAAACCATTCTTCAAACATAAAAATAAACCTGCTGCAAGTGTTAAACTGTCAATTATGCACCAACTAGCTATATAATTGAGTCTATCATAAACTTCAAATATCTTGTCGTTCTTTAGGACCAGCTGGAAAAGAGATTGGTCTAAGTCTTCATCAATCATTCACAATATAGCACCATGAGAAGTTCTCAGTGCACAGAACTAGATATATCCTGTGTAGATTCATCGAGAAAGTGATGACGTGTTTTCTATTATGTGTAGATTTCATAAATAAATATAATGTTTTTGTCAAAACATTAATATGTTCAATTATTAAGTATAAAAATAAACAAAATTAGAAGAGAATAAAAATAAAATCAGAATAAAATAACTAAGAAAGGTTTAGTGAGAGAGAGATAGAGAGAGTGAACGAAATTAGTTGCTTACTGGGACTCAATTGATTGTGATTTTAAATTTGAATCTGGGTAATTGCGTGATATTATTATTTTTATTTTATTTATTTATTATCATTTTTTTTGAAAAAAAAATTATGTTTTTTATTTGTCTTTTAATGTAATTGTTTATTTGTAAGCGTCTTTTAAACTTTTTAATAGGTAAGAACAATAATTTCGCTACTATCCAGCTGTAATTGTCAAGCTAAAAAAATTCAAAACTATATTTTTTAAAAACAAATATTAAAAATATATATATATATATTAGATTGACTCAGATTAACTCGGATTTACTTATTAAATTCTCGTTCTGGATCATGAGATCGTTATAACCTCATAAAAAATAAATAAGAAAAAAATAAAGTTCAATTCTTAATCAACTCAATATTGAATGATGAAATTGAAAACAAAAATCAATAAAAAAAATATTTGAATCAACCTGGGTTAACCTGTCGAACTTGGATCACGAGACCGAGATATTCTTATAAAAAGAAAATCGAGAAATATTATAAAGATCAATTCCCAATAGAGAATTTAATTATGAAATTTAACCTTCCAAACTTGTGTCACAAGTTTAGGATAACTCCATACAAATTATGAAATTTAATTACAATTAACCTAATGTTGAAAGAGAAACTAAAAAAAAAATATTCAATTAAAAAAAAGACAAAAAAATTAAGTTAATTAAATTAATCTGCAGAACTCATGACTTAAATTATGAGAATAGAATAACTCTATAGAAAAAAATTAAAAAAATTTAATTTCTAATAAATCTAATATTGAAAGATAAAAATAAAATTATATATATAAAAAATCATTATCCGATTAGCAATGATTTGTGAAGAGGTGTTATTAAAATACCTCGTTTATTTTTAGCTCTTGTTAATTATTATTATAAAATAATATGGAAGACTACCACACAATCCCCTATAAAAAGCTAACTAAGCAATCAGTATTTGCAAAAAGAAAAAGAAAAAGAAGAGCAGAAAATTCTACTTTGAATTAGTGAACAATTGATAAATCATTTTTCCTTCTTTCTTTTCTGATTGGTCTAAGTCAATAAATTGACATGTCGGGTTTAAATATCTGAGAGTTTTCCCTTGAAAATGCTTTTTAGCAGCCGACGCTATAGTGATGTGAATCATTCAACATAATAGCTTGTAGTCATTAAATTTGTGGCTCAAATACCTCTTGCAACCTGCAACTAGGAGAGCCAAAGAAGATACGAGGTGAAGATTCATACCACTGTTATTATCATAATTTACATAAAAAATTAAATATATTAAGATATTATATTTATTAGCTAAATAAATCTAATAGTATTTCACTTAAAAAAGTTTAAAACAAAAAACTATCCATCTAAAATAATGATCCATGAAATCAATATCACTCTATAAATTTTAGAGTTGTTTTTAAATTTATCAGATAATTTATATTCATGCAGAGAATTGTTGAAATTTTATTTATAATATAGGTATATTTTACATCAGATTAAAAGTGGAGTATAATTATTTTTGGAATAAAAAATTTATTAAAATTTAATTTTTAATATAAATTTTTTAACATAGAATATCGATATAATTTTAAATAAATTATGTGAAATTAAAAAAATAAAAAAAATATTGACATGGAAAAACCAACAACTCTTAAAAAGAAATAAATCTTTTATAATGATCGCAAGTTAAAATTGAATTCAAATATCACCGAAGAGAAATGACATTGGATACAAGTACGCAGGCACATGGATGTGACGTTTTAAGATTTAGTAAGTATAAATCAAATCAGCCTCTCCTTCCCTGCCTGTCTCGTGTCGACAAATACAAAAACTTATTCCAGCTTTTGCAGCCAATTTTGCAGCACAAAATTATGATATCGAAAGATGTTAATGATGTTTCGGCTTTGCCAGGTTATGGTGATGATCAGTTTCTCGAGCTCTATTACTTTGCTTGCTTCTGATCAGCTACATCCAGCAGAAGGTAAGAACAACCTAGCAACCTCCTTAATTAATTAATTAATCGATCAAAACATCAACAGATTTGCTTCTCACTTGTAACCTTTAATCGGAAATTAGGAACGAAAGGATTCAATTAGAAATATCGAAAGATTTTTTTTCAGAGTCAAGAGAAATATAAAAATAAAAAAGCGGATCAATTATTCCAATTTCATCCATATTGAATTTAAATGTTATAAAAGAATTAAAACAAAAACAACAAAAATAGGGTGGAAATGTTTTAAAAGAATTTAAATGTTTTATATAATTAGGTTCATTTATAGGCATCTTTATCCTATGATATAGATCATGAGAATAGAATTACCTCATAAAATTTTATTTTTTTTTATAAACTCAATATCTAATAAATCTAATATTAAAAGATAAAATTAAAATTATATATAAAAAACAAATTATTATTTCAATTAAAATTGATTCGTGAGGAGGGGTTAGTGAAGCACCTTTGTTTTTTTTAGTTCTTGTTAATTAAAAAAAAAAAGTAAAATCCAAGATATATGTCATAAGACCATGATAATCCTATAGAAAGCAAATAGAAAAAATAATTATGAATTTCAATTTCTAATAAATTCAATATTAAAGAATAAAATTAAAAAAAAATAACTTGAGTCAATTCAAGTTAACCTTCTAAACTTAGAAAAATTTTATTAAAAAATATCATCATTCACTTTAATAATCCACCTAACCCACAATATAGTTTTTGAACATATTATTTAGAGATAACCTCGTAAGTAATCTAGAGTTTAATTTATAATGTGTTTTATTTCCTAATAGTTAACAAATAATATTTTATTTTTAATTTTTATTTAAAATAATATTATTTTAGTTTTTTTTTTAATTGCAAACAATTTCCATTAAAAAAACTGAAAGGAATATAATCTTAAAGTTGACCTCCAAACATACAATACAAATTTTAAACCAAATTAAATCCTGCGCTGAGTGATAACTATGACGATAAATTGATATATGATTGCGTTATAACTTTATCCAAATGGTCGATAGAGTGTATGGCCTTTACCTATATGAAAAACCCATAATCTATTTACTATTACTATTAATAATCTAACAACTATTTGAGAATGTTTTGAATAGTGCACATTCCTCACCAGTTGAATTAATCTTTTTTGAAAAAAAAACCCCACCAGTTGAAGCGTTAACACAAATCTGGAAGACAGTAAACGAGGATGGCCAACTATCCTTGAAGTTCGACGGTCGTTGTCAACCGAATGGCACAATTTCAACAGAACTGACTTCTGCTCCACCAAACTCAAAAGTGAACGGCACCATCGGATGTGACTGCAGCATCACTGATGATAATTACTGTCACATTACTTCATCGTAAGCCTCTTAATTACTTTACATTTTTATGTTTTTCTTTGTTATATATATATATATATATATCTTAGCTTTCCTAAACTGTGACCAATGATGTCTCTCTCTCCTGCTTGCAATAAAGCCTGCTCAAAGATTACAGTCTTCCAGGCAGGCTTCCTCCGGAATTGGCCAACCTTACTTACGTCGAAAAAATGTAAGAACCCTTAATTAAGGACATATATATTTGGCTCATGTTTCTGCTTCGAGGCCTCAATACTGAATCCATTAAATGATTATGAATCTTGAGATGCCTCGATGATAATTAATACTCATCAGATGTTATGTGATTATGAGTTTGCCATTGTCTGTCACAGTTTATATTAAAATTTCAAGCGTTTATATTAATTTTTTGAGTAATTTTTAAGATGGAAAATAATTTTTATACAACAACATTGTCTATGACAGAGATTTTGCTCGCAACTATCTATACGGCACAATTCCGGTGGAATGGGCTTCGATGAAAAATCTGTCTTCCATGTAAGCTCATTAATAAATTGTATTTCTCTTTGGCTATTGGTTTTATAGCCTTTTCAATATACTCTCCATGATTATCCAAAAAAAAAAGCTCATTAATAAATCCACCCCTCATCTTGGTTTATCTTATTTTCTATGTAAGAGTGAGCTTAACACAACTAACTAACCTCTTATGCAGCTCGCTTACTGCAAATCGCTTGTCAGGAAATATTCCTGGACATTTGGGAAATTTTACTGCCCTCACCTACTTGTATGGCTTGAATCTGTTATAGTGCTCTACCTCTCGTTTGAGTTATTCGAATATTGCAAGCAATGCTAGTTTACTTTGTTCTCTAATGGTTATTTCACTTTATCAAATGCAATTATAAAATATATATAGGAGCCTTGAATCAAATCAGTTTTCTGGTGTTGTCCCACCTGAGCTTGGCAAGCTTGTCAACTTAAAAACTCTGTAAGAAATTTTAACTAAATTCTTCATTGTAAAGACTTGCTAGAGATTTC
>Ga0325401_1002485_pt1 | contig 16441 bp, 5 predicted proteins | sample PopdelMetagenome_FD_205666 | JGI IMG/M metagenome (GOLD analysis project Ga0325401, IMG submission 205666) | Populus deltoides microbial communities from Bellville, Georgia, United States - Xylem-PdKOR-R2 | ecosystem: Host-associated > Plants > Phyllosphere > Stem > Wood/Secondary xylem | place...
AGTTGGGGGTTTATTGTATTGGAAAAGGCAATAGAGACACATTAAGCAATATGTAAGAGAGTATAGTGTGTGCTAGAGGAACAAAACAAAAATTGTCCTTAGTCTAGGTTTGCTACAACCCTTTCCTATTCCACAGGCCGTTTCGAAGATATAAGCATGGATTTTAGTGAGGGCCTCCCTAAGTCTAATGGTAAAAGTGTCATCTATGTAGTGGTGGATAGATTCAACAAGTATGCTCATTTCATAGCCCTATCACATCCCATGCTCTGTTATGACTGTAGCCACTGATTTCATGGATAATGTGGATAAGTTGTCAATGACAGGGACCTGTGTTTCTAAGTCAATTCTAGAAGCATTTATTTGGCCAACAAAGAGTTGAATTGCATTTCTCTACGACCTATCATCTCCAGATTGACGGCCAAACAGAAGTAGTCTACAAATGTCTAGAGACTTATCTGAGGTGCATGTCAAGGGCTAATCCTAGTCAATGGTCCAAATGACTATCCCTAGCTAAATGGTGGTACAATACCCATTACTATGCTTCTACCAAGTTCACTCCATACAAAATACTCTATGGTTATGAGCCTCCTATCCATATCCCTTGCCAAATGATTCTAATATTGAAGCTGTGGATGCATTTCTTATACAAAGGGAAAACATGTTGAATTCTATAAAACCTAATCTCAACATGGCACAATAAAGGATGATTCAACAAGCCAATAAAAAAAGAAGCGAAAGGGCATTCGCTATAGGTGATTGAGTCTACCTTAAATTGCAGCCATACAAGCAGAAGTCAGTAGCCACAAGAAAATCACATAAGCTTTCACCTAAATTTTATGGTCCCTATCAGGTAATTGATCGTATTGGGACAGTGACTTATAAGTTATTCCCGCCTCCTACAGCCACAATCCACCTAGTATTCCATATCTCACTATTAAAGAAGCATGTGGGTTGTAAGAAAGTGTACGAAGATTTAACTGAGCTGCATGATGAACCAGCACCACAACCTCAAGCAATGCTGGATAGACGAATGGTGAAGCATCAAAATCATGCGGCCAGTTAAATCCTGATCTTTTGGAAGAATTCGCATCCAGCCGACACCACTTAAAAGTTTCTTGATGAGTTCTCTCTGAGGTTTCCCTTATTTTTCCTTGAGGACAAGGGTGATTTCATGGGAGGAGAATTGTTATGCACCCTGTTGAAGAAAGAAGATGATCAGGAAGAAGAGTGGGTTAATTAATCAAAAAGTAGCCGTTACAGCTTATAAGCCATAAGAAATGCAACGTTTGGCTTACCTTTGGAATGCAGTGTTTTGTGTATGTTTTAATTTCCCTTATACGCATCGTTTTAATAGTAGACAATTATAACTGCTGCCACGTGTTGGCCTAATTAGCAGGAGTGGTAGATACCACTACCAAATTTATGTAACAAGAATTCTGTTGGGGATAACAACAAGAGAACTATGATGAATTAAGTTTCTTCTGTCCCTTTCTTCTCGTTCCTTCTTCTCTTCTCTTCTTTTTGCTCTTGTCATTGCTACCATTGATTAGCAGGACTTTCCTTGCTGATCTCTGCACTAACAATCCCTGGATACTATCCAAGTAGGAGCTGTGCAAATCCAGCTCAGTGCAATGCCAAATGATGATGTGTTTCTAGTTTACTCTTTCTGCTGTTTTTGCTAATTAGAGTTTTGCTGCGCATTTTCACGTAATATTTAAGAGGTGCTGCATATGCATTTGCTGTAGTTGATAATTGTTGTACATGTTTAATTGGCAGGACCCTGATCTAGTGGTGGAGGTGATGTCTACAAATGGTTCGTCTCAGTCAACAAACCCATCTGCATCATCCTCTTCATCATCACCCCCTTCATATGGCCAACCTCAAACACACAATATAGGTTGGAAAATCTGTTCTACTTTTTAATTTGATTGAAATAAAGAGAATCACATGAATATTTTTTTCTACATATATACAAAAGTCAAGTTCACTAACTTGTTATTGGTCTGTCATTTTGCTTCTTTTATAAGATTGAGTCATTGGACCAAAATTGTTATGCTGTAGGGTCAACTGCTAGAGCCTCTGGACCATCAGCAACTGCAGGTCAAAATCCAACCTCTGTCCACTGGTATCGACAAACCATACAGTTTTCTGTCAATGCTTGGGTAGGGTATTCTTTTCCCTCATATGCTTGCATGTGTAATACTTGAAGGATAGATTTTGTCAAATGTGCTACACATTTCTATTTGTTTATGGACTATAATTTTCTTTCTTTTCATTTTTATTGCTTGCTGTCTTCATTCGCAAGGAATGGAAAAGAAATTACAAAACTTCATATGCACTCTATGCCTTTTGTTTTGGGTGTTATATTGTATACTTTGTTCGCTACATATAAGATAGAGGATCAGCAATTGACCAGAGATTATCTAGCATATCAATTATATAGAAATCCTTAGAGGTGAGAGGGGATTATTCTCCCTGAAATGCGATCTATTTTTTACTCCTTCAGCAAGTTCAAAAAAACTTACTTGAGAAACAGCCCATAATGAGTTTTCCTGTATTGATTATACACCAATTCAAGGTAATCAGCTTGACTACCCAAGTAAAGCTCACAGCTCCATTCACAACCTTCTGAAATTCTCTAGCCTGTTAGGTATGTAAAACTAGATGATTAACAGATTCAGCTGAATGTTTGTGCATAAGTCATTCTTCTTTTACTTGATTAAACTTTACAAATATCCAAATCCATCTTTTGAATTCATAAGAACTGCGTGTTTTGTTCTTGTTTAGGTAGTTACTTGAACTCCTTGAATTACTAGTAAAGTTTTGATCAGACAGGACCTCAATTTGGTTAGACACATTTTTATGGAGCAGCTTTCATCTGATGGAATTATTTCACTTATTTCAGATTCGCCAAAAGCTGGTTCTGACTGTAAGAGCTCTTCATTGTAAATGATTAGCTACTTCCTTCTCCACCCACCCTCCTTTTGCCTCTTCCCGCCTCCTAGGTGACATTTCAGGGTTGATGGAATAAAAAATTAGATTGAGTTGGTTTCCTTAGAGAATTAAGAAAAGAACAGAAACTTCTGAGTTTTCCATCTGCAAGCCTCAGGCATTGCGGCCATGGTCCTGTCAGCTTTGCTCATAGGTTAGAGCCACTAATTTTCTAAAACTGCATAACTATTCCTGATTTTTAATTGAAGCGTTACTGGGATGCATTTTATAATTATTGATTAATCTTAACTCTTCAGCCTGTATGAATTATGGTCAAAACCCCAAAAAATATGAATACATTCAATTTATAAGCCTCTGATAAACTTTCATCCCATACCTACAAACCTGGAAACTAAACAGTTCCCTTGGCTTGTAAAATTAATTAAACCCAATTTATGTGAATCAAGTCTTCTGTAGTCTTATTGGAAATAATCAGAAAGTCTTGACTTCTGAAGGGCTCCATGTGGCTGTCCTGAATAAATTTCTAGCAAAAATTTGGGATGTCTTGATTTTAATTTTGGCTTATTTCTGAGCCTTGTTTCCCTTGAAGCTCTGGGAATAATATTTTAGTCATTTTTTTTAGTCTATATACTGTCATAGAAAACACTGAAATCCTGAATCAAGTGTGGTAAGAATGTTAGGTTCTTCCAGAAAATAAGAATGAGATAAGAGGACATAGGGGAGGGTTCTGGTTCTTGTATTCCATCCAAAGAAGGGTTGGGAGTAACATGTTATTCTTCTTTTTATTATTTTTTTCTTGAGGATAGGTTTTAAGTTTCTGGTATAAACTACCTGTTAATTGGTGGTAGAGAACTAAAGATTTTTACCCACAGGTTTTGATGTACCTCCTTGTAATCTGGGCTATCTTCTACCCTTATTGTACATTCATTTCAGTATATATTTCTCATAATATGCTTATGTCCTTGCCTGCAGGTTTTTGTTGTGGCTGTGCTTGCAATCATTCCCCTCGCACCTAAAAATCTTTCAAGTAGGGCATATCGACTGTCGCTTATGGGCACTGCATGCTCGTCTCTGTATTCCTTGTACACATTATATGGGGTAACCTGAAATACATTTGCTTTTCAGTTTCTTTTTCTATCCTATAATTCATATTTTTCAGTCTCGTCTTCATTTTATTACAGTTATTCTTCACTAACCAGGTTTGCGTCTTTTGTAGAGACCTAGAGCATGGAACTTGCAGGGTATTCAAGTTTACGTGCAGTCAATAATTGCAACCAAAGATTTTATCTACTTCATCTACTGCCTTACATTTGTCACTTCACATCTTTGCCTCAAAGGTGAGCATTAATTGGCTTCTAATTTCTTATTCTGACTTTATGTTTTTTCAGTCAATAATTTTCTGATTCCAATTTTCCATTAATTGGGCCATTTCTGTAGCTCAGTGTTTATGTTGAGTATTGATGTTGACCATTTTTGCAGTTGCTTTAATTCCCGTTTTGTGCCGATCGCTGGAGCATGTTGCCAAATTCTTGAGGCGTAATTTCAGCCGTTCCACCTTGTACAGGTAGAAGAGATTTGTGTTTTCACATCAATGAATGCACGGATATTTAGTTTCAGTAGTTTGACTGGCACAAGTTTCTATGGTTATTCCTTATACTGGTCAAGTGGTCATGGACCTTCAAATGATTATCATTTGACTGGAGTTGATTTGTTGTTACTGTTGTTTCATTTTTATATTAGTTTCTTAACTTATGAAGTTGTGGCATCTATCTTGTAATTCATCGTTTTTCTTTTCTTCTTGAAAAGTTTGTGTTTGGTTCCACAGGAAGTACCTTGAAGACCCTTGTGTATGGGTGGAGTCCAACACAACTACCCTCAGCATTCTCTCCTCTCATACTGAAATTGGGCTTGGCTTCCTGTTAATCGTCTCCTTGTTCTCGTAAGTTGTTAAACCTATTCCCTTCCTTTGATCTGACCTTTTTTTCTTTTTGGAATAATAATCATGGTTTGATGAATGCAGGTGGCAACGCAACATAATACAAACATTCATGTACTGGCAGGTAAATTACTTTCTGATCATGCAATATTGTGATGAATGAATTTCATTGTTGAAAATGGACACAAATTCCCCCTTTCCTCTTTTTTTTGGGTGGGTTGGATCCAAATAGATATTTGTTTGATCAATACAGACACGCATGTTGACCCATTCCTGTTGGGGAAGCAGGGAAACAATCACTAATGCATTTGAACTGAATCAAAGTTTTGATGAAAATTGATCTTTTCAAAAGTGGAGTGCTAATATAAGCTCCTTATTATAGTGGTGCAATATAAGAAATGAAGGCAAGAAGTAGATTAGAGAATATCTGTGCATACACTTAGGCAAATGTGTTCCTCCTATTTAATTCATGGAAATTTCCTGGGATTGTGAAGGTGTAAACTTATGAAATTGAACAAGTCCACCAAAGAATTTGGAGCCAGCTTGAAAAGCGTTGGTACTGCAAAAATCAAAATGCTTGAAGCAAACTATGAGAATTTGATGTTATGAATCTGTCGTCTTGAGCTGATCAAACGAAGAACGTGCATTAAGATGTTCTTTGATTTTCACGGGACACTAAAATTTGCTCTGTTGTGTTTGGTGGATGAGATACTCGTACTTGCAGCTAAGAAAATAGAATGAGTTTTCCCTTTCGGTACAATATTTCACTATAGATTTTTAGGAACATTTTCAGCTAAGAAATGGTGGCATTCCAGTGATATCAGTATATTTTGGGTGCATGACCTAACTAAGCCTTTCTTGTTTTTCAAAATCCTTCTTTACAGCTATTGAAGCTCATGTATCATGCCCCTGTGACTGCTGGTTACCATCAGAGCGTGTGGGCTAAGATCGGAAGGACCATCAATCCTCTTGTCCACCGTTACTGCCCATTCTTGAACACTCCACTTTCTGCTGTTCAAAGATGGTGGCTTAGGTAAATGTGTGGCCAACGAGAAAGGAAGAAAGAATCTTCTGAGATGGTAGTTTCATTCTTCGGAAGAAAAAACCAAAGCTAGATGTATGGCCAACGAGCCAGCTTGGTCCTGGATGGATAAATCTTTACTGTTAATCTCAAATTGCACTTTTCCATTCCCTCTCCTGTCCGAGTAGACGATCAGAAAGTTTCATTTTAGTACATCAGATATTGCTCTATTTTACAGATTATATAGATAGAAAGGAGAATGTATTAGAATTTTACTTGGCCTTCTTAAATTATTATTACTTGCATCCACACTCTTGGTAGCCAAACTCATCTGTAATAGCTAGTGTGTGTGAAAAAATAGCAGAGCATTGTTGCTCCTACTTGGCTAGCTATTCTAGCTAAATGAACAGTACTCAAGAAAAAAATAAAAAAACCAGAAAAACTAATTAAAAAGTCTAAGAAAATATTTTTTTTGAAATTACAAGCTGAATTGAACTGGTTCAACTAGTATCTAAACCTATTATAAAAGGAAATCCTAAACCTAAACTTCACAATCCCTCCCTCTTAAATGTCTTTCATGTTGCCCCTCTTTCTCTCACCACTCTCCTTCTCTAATTCTTTCATTGTTCTAGGTCAAAACTCAAGCCTTAAAACAATTATCACCAAAACTTCCAACACCAGCATCACCCTAAATTTTCAATCCTTTTCTTTTTCATACTATATTTGTCTTGACCCGTGAATACTCATAATGATTATTTTTAAACAACAGATGAAGATATAGAAAACTTTCTTTCGCATAAAAGGGATGTGTGTTTTTTCCACATGTTTTTGCATAAAAAGGATCTGCATTTCTTTTATCTATCTTGGTTTCATGGATTTTTTAGGCTGTTTTGATTTTTCTATGAGTTGGTGGAAATCTTATTGGCTAGGATTATTATTTTACATTTGTACATGAATGAAATTCTTGTCATTTAGACTAATTAATTTATTATTCATCTTTTTCATTTTGTTGGCATCAGCTTACTCTTCACATGAAATAAAACTAGATTATATCGATTTTTTTAATTTTTTTAATTAATCGAATGAAATCGAAAATGATCAATTTGAATCAAATTTAACTTGATTTTGGTTTTAAATTAAAAAAAATTAAAAATCAGTTTGATTGATTTTTTAAATAAACATCAAACCGAACTGAAAATAATTACTCAATTACTGTAGTACTCCTCGATTAGCTACTGGGCTGGTGGCGCGAGAGAAGGCTGACAGGGTTGTTGTTGGCGGGAAGAAGAAAAGAACTGTTGGCTGTTAAAAAGCTCATTAATGCCTTAATATAATAATGATGATTTCGAGCCTTGGGTTGTGCCATGAATTCTAGTTGGTATTTGGTCAATTATAGAAGCAGGTTGTTTGAACTTTTTTTTTTTAAGATTATTGTTGGTTTTTGGGTCTGCTTGCGTGTACCTGAACTAATTTTACGGATCCTAAAGTCAATGATCATATAAGTTTCCAGTGGCTATGAGGTTTGTGATACTCGAATTGATGACTTTTACATAGCAAACACAAAACCTGACCAGTTAAGCTATACCCTTCAGAATTAGACAGTTTTAACTTTGAAATTCTATAAGGTTGTCACTGAATATACCTCATTCTTGGGTTTTTTTTTTTTTGTTAAACTATACCCTTCAGAGTTAGACAGTTTTAACTTTGAAACTCTATAGAGTTGTCACTAATATTATTATATTTTATATATATTTGATAGGAATTTAAATAATTTTCATTTTATACTTGGAGGTTTTTTTTGTGAAGTGAAAACAATTTTTATTCTATAAAGTATAATTAATAAATATACCTCATTCCTGGGTTTTTTTTTTTTTTTGTTAAAGTGGAGATTTTAGGCTATTGTTCAAATTACCCATATGTTCTTGTGGCTGTGTAGATGGTTTTATGCATAGTAAAGCTCCTGTACACTTTCAGTTCTAAAGTAATTCTATGTCAGCTTGCCAAGAGCATGTGGGATAACTGGACAAGATTCTTGTGATGCTTTCTGCATTAGCTTAGGAATATAATATTAGAATCTGATTCTAAGATGATCATGGACAATATTCTTGGACAAAACTCTCATGGTAAGAACCCTAACGAAGAATGCAAGGCTTTGAAACCTTATTGGAATTTAACAGGCTTAAATACTTCCGGAAAGAGATTCAAACTTAAATTACCACTAAGTTTTCTAACTTAAAAACCTTCTATAATAATAATAATTATTGTGATAATATAAATATCTTTAATTTATATTAAATGCTAGTTTTAAATACAGATTTATAAAATAGACATACTTCATAATTCAAAGAATTGATTGATGTGTTTAATTATTGAAATTAAGGTTTATGTGAAGAGACACAGAAAGGGCTAGGTTTAGAGAAAAAATCCTAGTTGGGCCGGTTCTATTCAAACTAGAACACTATTTGGTTTTTAGGTTATAACTGAAGTTATCGACCTCGGATTCAGGTGTGACTTAGCTTAATGGAGAGCTAATTCGTGGAAATAAAACATTAATGAAGATCCCAAGACTAAATATTGTTGTTTTAAAGTTCAAAACTTAGCAACATAATAAAAATTTGAATCTATCTCATAGCCCATACACTGTTTGGTGTTTAGATTATATATGGAGTTTTAGATACCTAAATAAGCCTGTTACTTTTGGGTTGGAAAGATGAAACAATGATCTACAACTTTTATGAAGATCATCTGTTCATAGTATAATGTTATAAATGATATTTTGTCCAACTACCAAATTAATAGTTAGCCACAATATAAATAGTTCTAAATTTTAATATATAAAAGGAGATATTTATCATACATTAAGACATCTTGATTTTCATATCAAGATTCATGCTCTAGCTTTCTTTATTTGATTTTTTATAACATTCAAGTTTTATTTCATGTTATATTCTCATTAATCTCTTGTTTATGCTTATCATTTTCTTTATTATACTAAGTTAATTTATATCATAGCTATATTCTTTTCTTGTTTAGTTATGTTTTTCTTCTTAATTATGTTTAGTTAAGTTTATTTTTGTCAAGGTGAAAAGGTTACATTAATGGTGTAAATAGTACAAACTTAACATGAACTTTGATGTTTAAATTCAAGAAAGTTTGCTATTAATATGTGTTATAATTATAATCTTAATCAATCTTAATACCCTTCATATTAAGTGACGAGTCTTGATTTGTGAAGTACATTCATTGATACAAAAAATACTTAATTCTTTCACAGCCTATCGCAAGGAGAACCGACACTATCTTATGACAAGATTTTGATTTGTTGTTGATATAAGTTAGCACCATGAATTATTGACAACATTTACAAGTGTTGACTTTACTCAAATAAGGTAGTTAAAGATAATTAATATGATCATGTTAATAACTTAAAATGAGCCATTAATGATAAATCACTTGATTGAAACCTTTTTTTGTGTGTGGTTTCTAGTTGAACAATAAAAAGAGTTTAATTATATTTATTTGAAGTAATATTAGTGGATTCTTTATCCTTGACAATTGTTTTATCTTTGTTAAATCTTTACATTAATATTGTTGACCTTTGAGTAGCATATTAATGTTTATATATTTTGATGATAACAATTAAATAAAAATATACTAATGATATGCTTGCTTGAGATTAAGTTTAAACAAATATCATCAACAAGCATGAAAAATTAAATGAATAAATAAATCAACAAGTCTAAAATTCCAAGCAAGTGAAGACTTAGTTCTTAAGGATTCATTTTAGTGCTTATTATGTAAATTTCTATATATTACTTAATAGCACAAATTAAAATGAATTCACACACTTTACATTGCATACATTATAGGATTGATATGCATTTAGTTAGTTCAAGATTCACTAGGCTTAAAATTGTTAAAACTAGATTTTAAGTTGAACTGGTTAACCTTTTGACCATATGAAGTGAATAGATCAATCGCTTGTTTATCAAAAATAAACGCACCTAGAAATTTGAAGGAATCGGTCGACTGATTGACTTGACCAATCTGAACCGGTCGATCGTTTTAGCTGTCAGAGAAACAATAACGACTATAAAATAACTAGTTTTTACTAGAAACACACACATAAAAGTTATTTTAAGATTAAAAACAACTTCAAATCATCAATTCTAAATCATACTCATATTTGTGTATTAAAACATTCATATTTTTGCACAAGAGTATAAATTCTCACACTCACTACACTTAAACATCTTCGTACATTCTAAGTGCTATTGAGTGAACAAAAGAGATATAAGCTTTAATTGTATTATCTACACTTTGAGAGAGTGTTGCTACATTTCAAACAATTATAATCCTTTAGTAATTTAAGTGAAAAACTCTTAGTCATTTGTGAGGTACATCACCAAGATGAAAAATCTTAAAGAGAGTATTTTTTCAAGTGGTTAAAAAGGGTTTGGCGAGGATTCATCAAGGACATTATAATCCTTGGCTTGGATTAGTAAATAATACAATACGTAAGACCGGTTTTGTGCTTAAGGTGTGGATATAGGTTTGTTGAACCATGTTAAAAACCAAGTTTGCAATTTCTATCCCTATATTCTTTACTTTAAGAACTTTAATTTTATTGTTGGTTAATTGTGTTTAAAAAAGTTAATTGTAATATTTGTTATTATTAATGAAACACCTAATTCACCCTCTGTAGATGTTATTATTGCGATAATTCTAAAACAACAAATATCATATCTTAAAGATCTATCTAATGCTTTTTATTTCATTATTTGTGGCACTGTATACTTAACATTTTTATGAATCGACTTAGTTTTTCTGAGTTCTTCCTGCATTGCATTTGGAAAGAAAACATCAATTATGTAAAGCTTTTCTAGGACAGCCCAGAAATGGGGAGATCCTATCGCTTGCGTAGATGCGTGATCAATTTTCCTCACCACACGTACGATTTGATCCAAAAAGAAGAAGAAGCAGAGTGTCCTATGCATGAGTCACCAGTCATGCTCAGTAGTGGCAGAACAACACTTCGGTGCAAGATTTCTTTCTATCTCTGCGGGCAGTAACATGCTCCACATGCATCCATTCATGTCGTGTTCCTTCATCATTCTCACAGGGACCAAATACATTGCATGCCGATTTGGCGTGGATTTATTCTTTTACAGGTAAAAAAAACAACCAACTTTATTAGTTAATTCGCCATTCAGAAAGGAATAAAACATACATCACCGACATAGAAGATTTATTGATGTGAAAAAAAAAATTGTTATATAAAAACAATTTAAATTCATGATCTATAAAAAGTAATGAAAATATCTTGATATAAAATTTTAACGGCTTCGAACTCAACCGTTATTACTCCACCATCAATAACAAGAACACACTCTCTTTAATAAATCATTCTCGAATCCGAATCCAAATCTAGCGGCCACGACGACCTCATCACCGCCGGCTACCCTTTCTTCAAATCGCAACCGTTCATTTGGAACTGAAACTACAATAATGAGTTGTGACAACGATCAAACGGACGCCAAACCGCTGCTTTCTCGGGGTTCTAGTGTTAGGAGCGGTAGCTTTAATCAAATGCAGCGGCGACGAGTTTCCGGTAAGCTGGGTAAGCCGGAGAGGCAACAGTCGTTTAGTCGAGATATCGGTCGCGCCGCCGCCGAGACCTACTTGCTCACTCGGCTTACCATCACTCTGCTCCGATATCTAGGGTAAAATATCTTCTCTGATTATCATGGTATAGTAATCGTAACTGTGTAGAAATACCTGTGTAAGTATTTGTAGATACGTAAACAGTTTTTCCCCGACGTTCCTTTAAACAGAAATGCCTGTAAATTTTATTATTATTTTTCCGACGTTCCTTTAGACAGTTTTTTTTTTTTTAAATTATATTCCCTTAACTGTTTAGCTTTGATAATTAAATTTTGTTTATATATATATATACATATATATATTAAGCATTTATGTTATGAATTTTGAGAGCTGTAATTACTGATTTTATACATGTTAGAGCAATAACGGCCTGGTGATCCAGGCTTGTTGTTATTTAGCAGCTGCAATGATTGCTTTGGTTAAAATTGTTAGTATTTCAAGGAGCAGATGGTGGAGAAAGAAGATTTATTTATTAATGTTATTTCTTTTCATTTGCATTATGTCATTTTTAATCATATATTTTCATTCAGGGTAGGCTACCGGTGGATCACAAGATTAGCTGCTCTTGGCATTTATGCTGCTCTACTTATGCCGGGTTTTCTTCAAGGTGTGTATTTTTGTTGCATGAGTATTAGTTAATGGTTATGAGCTTGTGGTTATGAAATGTAAGTAAATTGTTTTCTGTTGTTTTAATTCCAAATGTAATGCAAGTAAATTTAGAGAACTGAGAATTCTGTATGGAAGAAGAAATTGTTTTCTGTTGTTTTAATATAAATGAGTTAAACCAGTTCAGTTCATGCACTGTAAATGGCAACTGCCCAGCTTTTCATATCTAGCTCTATTTTCGATCTTTTTCACTTGGAAACCCTATTATTTAACTACCAATTGTATTTATATTGATCTTCAGATTTCTTTCAATAATATGTCCAACATGTATCTGACCATAAGTTGGAGATCATGCATTCAATGGGCGGGGAAATCTTAAATATTGTGTTTTTCAAGAAATTGCAGGAAAAGTTGACTTTCAGATTCAGTGAAATCATTAGATTGATGGAAAATAACTTGCCTTTTGATCTCTGCAGTTGCATATTATTATTTCTTCTCAAGTCAGGTTCGACGAAGTATTGTTTATGGTGATCAACCCAGAAACAGGTACTCGACCCTGTGATTTATCATTTTTTGCATATCTGTGAACTTGAGCTTGTCACATATCACAGACTCAAAGCTATATTTTTCCTAATGCAATGGTGATTTTTCAGGTTGGATCTGTATTTTCCAAAAAATTTAGATGGACCAAAGCCAGTCGTGGCATTTGTCACAGGAGGTGCCTGGATTATTGGGTGAGCCATTTAAAGTTGCTGGTAGACTTTCCTTTAGAGTTCATGGTGAATTTGCATATTTTGAATTCCTCATTGTTTGTTGTGGATTTTGTGATGATTTCAGTTTATTCATTTGTAAGTTGCCAAGTCACAGTTTGTAAATACCATATATGAATCATTTTACTATGAGTATAGCTACCTGGTACAAAACAGCCTCAAGCAAGCAGGATTTGAGCCAGAGAATATGATACGGCCATGTATTTTCTTGCATTTCATCTCACATTACATTGCTGTGCGTTAATGCTGATGTAGGTATAAAGCATGGGGAAGTCTTCTAGGACAACAGTTGGCAGAAAGAGACATCATAGTGGCATGTATTGATTACAGGTATGTGGTTTCAATTTAAGCAGAACATATTTTAGTTAATGGTTTTTGTTCTCATAAACCCATTATCGTGGGATGGAAAACACATTTCAACTTTCAAGTGACGTATTTATCTATGACAGCTTGAAGAACGCGAGTCTTTTATATTTTTGAAATATTACTTATCCTGAACTTACAGTTACTTGCTTACATATTTCTCACTTGTCGTCTACCTCCATCAACAATACTTGTTCGGCATGCTTATGCAGAAATTTTCCCCAGGGAACCATTGGTGATATGGTAACAGATGCTTCTGAGGGGATCTCATTTATTTGCAACAACATTGCTGAATATGGAGGTGACCCTAACAGGTGATATAATAGTTTCTTTTGTTCTTCCATATTCCTTCTTATCTTAAAACTATTTCCTTGATTTCTTCTTGCTTATTATTGAGTAGGATCTATCTAATGGGACAATCAGCTGGTGCACACATTTCTGCTTGTGCCCTCTTGGACCAAGCGATCAGAGAAGCTAAGGGAGAGGAGAGCATCTCCTGGAGTGTCTCCCAGATAAAAGCATATTTTGGTTTATCTGGAGGGTAAGCTTTCATCTCTATCTATTTCATGAATCTCGTGGAAGTTTACTAAAATTGAGGAAAGCATTATTTACCATTTACAAGTAGAATGTTTTATTGAGAATGAGTAAAGAGTCAATGATCTAATCTCTGTTTCTTTCAACCAAATTTACTATCTACTGGTTGGTTTTCTTATAATGAGAAAAAAATATTTGTTTATGATATTACCAGATTGTGGGAATCAGTGATAGTGTTTAAACACCTTCTCAGCTCTATCAGCTATTGTTGGAACTTCTTTGGCTCTGTAGATATTTCAACATTCTCATGATGATGAGCGTAGTTATTAGCTCGGCCAGTTCCAATAGTTATTAAGAATCTGTGCGCTGCTCTGGACAATAATGGTACATAAACCAGCATGAGGATATCAATCTACCAAATTTCCTTTGCAGACTTTGTTCTCTGCTGTGTTATCATCTTGTTTTCTTCATCTTTTTGAACTTTGGTGATCTTATTTTATATACTATTAGTCAAAATAAGATGGAAAATAAAGTGGAATGTCTTAGAGAAAACATCATCTAGTTTTGTACAAATTACTCACGGATAGTTTGCAGTTTCGATGATTGAAGAGGATTTTATGATTTGACAGTTATAACTTGTTTTTTTCAGCACCCTTTTTTTTTATCAGCTTGTAATGGGCATTATGGTGTATAATCCACACATAGATCAATTGGAAACACTGAACAGGTACAATTTATGCAAATTAGTCGATCATTTCAACAACCGAGGCCTGTACCGTTCTCTTTTTCTAAGGTACCCTCAGAATATTAGCTCACTGGATGCTGATCACTATTTACTCATGAATTATACTAGTATGCATTTATTGCCTAAAGTTCATTATCCAGAATAAGTTTTTTCTGACTAGTGGTTACAGCATAATGGAAGGTGAAGAATCCCTTAAATGTTTTTCTCCTGGAGTTAGAATAGAGGACCCAAGCATTAGAAATGCTGTTTCTCTTCTGCCTCCTGTTATTCTCTTTCACGGAACAGCAGATTATTCAATACCATCGTTTGCCAGGTTAGAATATCCTGTTTTTGACATCAATGATGTGCTTCAAATTAAAAAGATACATAAATGGTTTAGTCTAGTGCTCTGGAATCTCAGTACATAACGTATATCAAGTTCGATACAATTCATCCCAATCAAAGTTCCTTGATGTGTCAGATATTCATACAATTTCAATTTTGAAAATTATGAAGAAATGAAATTAGAGTTGAAATGAGCTCATAGTCCGTTTGGATTTAAATAATCTAGTGAGAAACTTTGCGTTAATCTCAAGTTCCTGGACAATTCACTGCATTGTATTTACATATAAGCTTCTTTTTTTTCCAGTAAAGATTTTGCAGTTGCTCTTCAAAGGTTAGGAGCACAAACTGAGCTGATTCTGTTTGATGGGAAAACCCATTCAGACTTGTTTCTTCAAGTAAGTGCTGAGTTGGATGTCTTGTTTTATAGTTGTTATGATTGGTTTTACTTATTCTCAGCCGAATTGTGAATTTTTTTTAGTCAATCAAAATCCCACTACCACATCAGTAGATGAACAGATACTCTGTTTTTTTGTTTTTTAATCACCCTCAATAAGAAGCTGGCCAGTCAGGGTAAGGATAAAACTGAATTTCATGCAAACTGGCTTAGCATCATGATGCTCGGGCATGTAACAAGTAGTTTATTTAGAACTGGCCGTCAGAACTCATTTTTAGACACCCAGAATGCTACACACCCTAATGATCGGGTCGTCACCTTATTCAGGATCCTCTAAGAGGTGGTAAAGATGCCATGTTTGACCATCTGGTCGCTGTGGTACATGCTGGTGATGAGGAAGCTCTTGCCAAGGATGCTATGGCACCTCCAAGAAGGCGCCTGGTTCCTGAGGTTTTGTTAAGAATGGCCAGTTATATCAGCCCATTCTAAGCCTGGACTTCTATGCTTTGAACACCAATAGTTCTTTTTTTCCTCTTATATCAGAAACGGCCATTTCTGTTGTTGCACATCCTCTTATTTATCGTCATTGGGGGTGTATATATATGCATTCTCCGCAGGGCCTCTCACTATATTTATTTCTGGGGTGCTCGTATGCTCCCTTCGACTGCCTGTAATTTATTATTTTTAATTAGAACACTTGAATATTTTTAATTATATGTTTGAGAGGAATCATGGACGAACTATGGCATCCAGAGACTTTCTTATAACAGTTATTTCACCGTATTGCATGCATACGGTGTAGCAGCAGGGAATCACATCAACTTAGGATATGATTACACGAAGATTCAATGTCGATACCATTCTTTTATTTACCAGGAGTCAACAAGCATAGACAAGCCAGTTGAGGAAGGATCCAACAACAGGTGCAAAAGAAAATAGAAAAGGAAAAAAACTTGGAATTACAAGGTCTACTACGTGTCTAGAACAGGAAACGCAAGCCTTTAATGTTGCTGGTAATTCCTATTTATTTTATTTTTTATGATTGAATAGTTGTTTAAACCTATTTAATAAAAAAATAAAATCACCCGTATCCTATCCAAAAAATAATGTTATTTTTACTATATGTTTTTTT
>Ga0325401_1002486_pt1 | contig 16441 bp, 12 predicted proteins | sample PopdelMetagenome_FD_205666 | JGI IMG/M metagenome (GOLD analysis project Ga0325401, IMG submission 205666) | Populus deltoides microbial communities from Bellville, Georgia, United States - Xylem-PdKOR-R2 | ecosystem: Host-associated > Plants > Phyllosphere > Stem > Wood/Secondary xylem | place...
AGGAGGTGCATATCCATGAGAATTTTGGAAATTATGGTGTGCTTGAAACGGTAGCTATGAAGTTTGTGCATTATTGTTATCACTCTTCCAATTGAAATTTGGGTGATTTCTCCAACCAGGGTTGTATGTTTGCGAGTATGGGTTATGATTGGGCATTTGGAAACTGTTTAAAGCGTGAGCTTGTTCATAGAGACATTCCTTAAAAGAAGGCAAAGTTGGGCAGTCATTGGTTAAATGTTCATTGGTTTCACAGATTTGACACACAATGTCTTGAACAGATTTTAGTTGACCACTCTTTTTTAATTCTAGTGCCTCGAATTTTTTAGCTAAAGATGTAAACTTGGCTTGGAGGTCATGATCTTCTCTAAGGTTGTACATACCTCCATTAGATGTATGAGGTTGGGTTTTATTTGATACCTCATAAGTTCCTGTAGTGTCCCAATTTTGCGCATTTTCAGCTAGCAAGTCTAGGTACTTCATTGCTTCATTAAGGTTTTTATCCTCAAAAGTTCAATTGCACATCAATTCAACCATTTGTCTATCTCTAGGAATTAACCCTTCATAAAAATATGAAACCAATCTCCATGTTTCAAAACCATGATGAGGGCGAGTATTAAGTAAGTCTCGATATCTATCCCAACATTGGTAAAATGTTTCTCTTGAATTTTGAGTGAAAGTGATGATTTGTCTTTTGAAAGAGTTTGTTCTGTGAGATGGAAAAAACTTCTTTAAAAATTTTGATCTGAAAATATATTGATTGTAAGGATAATATTACCTTTCTAGGAAAATATTTTTATTTTCCATGAGGTCAATTCAAGGAGTGGGCGTCTTTATACACCCAGTCACCAGCTAAGAAGTTCTAGGTTGGAGACTTGGACTATGCACACTTAACTCCTTGAATTTATAAAAGCATTAGAGAGCCCCCTACACCAACAGGGGATTTACTTTACAGGTCAATTATTACCCAGGACATACTCACGACTTCATCAAAATGCATCTTCAAAGGTCTTCAATTTGGATCTAGGATCTACACATATTATCCTTGGAATGGGACTTATGACCTCCTCCCTCCTGGATATTACTCTTTCCTCCAGAATTCAGAGCAAGCTTTCCAATCTTTAACAACTTTCACTGGCATATACACGGAACATTTGATATATTTCTATGGAAAATGCCATTTATATTGTGCATAAGTTGTGCCCGGTTGGAAAAAGAACTAGAATGCACCCTGCCAAAATGGAATCAAATATCAATCGCCTGGTGTATAAATCACCCGTGGGCTGTAAGCAATAGACTGAATTTTGAAACAATCTCATCACCTTATCTGGATTATCACAAGTAATAGCTCTATTAACACTTGCACAAATTCTTTGAAGCTTGGCATTCCTCAATGATCTTGCCTTAGATAAAATCTTGAAGATTGGGCCTTGGTACACTAGCAAATGAGAACAAATATGGCCTTTTTTGCCTTCTGATTTTGTCTTGCCATAGAAGTACCTATAATATTTTGATGGATGGACACAAGTTGGATATGTGTAGTATAATCATTGTTCCAAGAACTAGACTCAATTGACAATTGTGACATGTTGTTAGGTTATGACAAAAACCTAAGCTTGCTGCCCTAGTTAGATTCATTATCAGTTTGTCTCCTAATATGCTATGAAATCATCCTGGTTATAACTCAATTGTTACCTCTAATTTGTTTTTAAAAAATATCAAAATTCTTCCAAAAAACATCATATAACAAGAAAATCCAAGAATATATTTTAGAAGTTGATTGGATGAAACTTTTTCATGTTTTAATTAGACAAAATGAATTTTTCAAGGGTTTATTTGAATTAAAATCTATTGTAATTGAAGGAAACAAAAGACTAAGGACCAAAAGTGGTTCATACCTCATGAATTTAACAAGTTCAATGCAGGTTACGGTGGCCTGCTCTCCCTCTCCTTTTTGGTCTTCTTCCTTCCCTCTCTTATTGTCTAGCCGGCCTCTAGGCTCCTCTTTCTCCTAGGTTTTTTGTTTTGTCTACTTCTTCTTACTCACTTCTCACTCCACACTCAGGGAAAGTAGCATGCAGGCTGGTTGGGTTTGGTTTTCTGCTTGAAGGAGGGATGTGTGTGTTGTAGCCATAGCTGCTGCCGGTTTTGGAGGAAGGTCTAGGCTTCAACTTCCACCATGTTTTCAGTCACTTCTCTTTTCATCTAGCTCTCTTCTTACGTAGCACCCTAGGAGATCTGCATGTAGCTGGTTAGTTTCAGTCTTCTCTTTGGGAAAAGGGAGAGGGTCTATTGCATGCAGCTGGCCGGTTTTGCCTTGGGAAAGAGGTAGAGGACCTACTGCATGCAGATGGCCACTCATTTGGGGAAGAGGAAAGGTCACCTTCCTTCTCTCCTTACATTTATACCCCCTCTTAAATGAGAGGGGTGTGTTTGGGTGCTGGATATCTCTGGTTCCTATCCCTTTTTTGAGTTATCCTAGACTGGTTCCTATTCCAATTCTCCCCTAAGATAGGCCAATCTAACACTAAGTTTTTGCTGGGTTTTACAGTGCTGCTACGGATTCAGAAATCGGCAGCCAACACTGTGTCGCTATCGATTCAGAAATCGACAACGATGGTGAAGTCATTTTGCTTTTTTTTGTGTTTACAAGGCACCTACATAAATTCTTCCTATAAAGATTTATCTAGGCATACAAGCCCATAACAAATTTGAAATGCCAATTTTGTTCATGAACGTAAATCTTTGTTTTTAACTATAGACAAACCACTGGCTAGAAACTCATCAACACTTTTAAACCACATCAAGACCACACAATGAAGTTTACCTTAGGTAAAGTGCGCTAGGTAAAATGCGCTAAGGGTGGAAATACCTTCTCTAACCACAATCAGTCATTTATCTTAAAATTTATGATAAGAACTGTCCATTTAAGTCTTCTAGTGACCCTAAACCAAACAACTAGGTGGCGACTCCTTGACCCCAACATCCTGCCATGCCGCATGTAAAAGAATGGCGACTCTACTAGAGAGTTCTATTTTTTACAGTATTGGACTAGGCTTTGTATTTTATGTAATGTGATGTGTTTAATTTTTTTTTTATTTGGCTTCCTTTTTTTTTACTTATTTACATTTTAGCATGTTTCATTCTACTCGTACATGTAAGTTGGATATGGATGAATGTCATCATGCATCACTAGTCTATTTATTATATATCACTTTGGAATGCATATACATGGAAACTTAGGTTAGGTAGGGGAGTAACGGTTTACCCTATGACTTTTAATTAGGGTTTAAGTTCATGAAACCATTTAACTCTTTGTCGAGTGCTTGGACTAGTAGTGATTGGTATATGTATCATCTCACTACCTACTGAGCCCCCATATTACTTTCACGGGAGTAATCACTATGACAGCAAGAGACTCTTTTGAGACTAGATAGTGCTTATCTTAATGTCTCACGTAAAAAAACATAGAACTTACATGTAGAATGTATGTTCCACAATTAAACATTGTTGCATTAAGACATGCTAACCCTAAAAAGCATCTTGTATTACAGGACTTAAAGCTGATAAAATGGCCACCATTAAAGAGATGAACTCTATTAAATATGGGTTAGATTCTAAATCTTTACAACTGTTAGAAGAGGATTGTCTGAGACTAAATGATAGTAAATTGCTACCCATCAGAAATGTGAGTTGCATTGAAAATGACTTGAAGAAGCTCATCTCACATATGAAAAGCATTCGTAAGGATAAGTTTTTGAAGAAATATGGAAAATTAATGGAAATCACAAAGGTGTCCATGCAGAATTCACCAATTACATCCTTAATGTATTTTTGGGAGCCCAAGTACCAGTGCTTCACTTTTGGGAATGTAAACATGACATCAAGACTACTGAAATGAGTCGATAAACATGGTTGATGTATAACATGGACTATAAACAAAACAAAATTATAAATAAGTGTAGGGTTGATGCAAGCACTAACCACAAACATCATATTATATCAAAAAAATACATAGTTGACATAAAGTAAGATTACGAGTACCGAAAAGCAACAACAAATATGATTAAAAGGAAACATGGGCCAAGAAATAGCTCTTAGTCGGAGAGAGAATCTAGAGAGAGATGCTCTCCTCCCCCATAGAGATGATTCCCTTGTGTTTGTTAGCGGATTCTTGAGTTTGATCATCTCTTGGCTTCTTTTTTCTTCCCAATTTTGTTTTAATCTCTTCTCTATTCCCTCCCCTCCTCTACTGATTTCCATCTTTTCCCCGCTTCCCCTTTGTTTCTCCTTTCCCACCCATTCTTCATTTCAAATGGCCAGAAATAAGAGAAAAGTTATTGCTACAGTAGCATGTGGAAAAGACATCTTACATGATCTTTATTAGTTTCTGATGGTCGTGGCCATAATGGATTTGTTGTTTTAGCTCTCAAGTTGCTCCTGCTGCCCAAACTAGTGTTGTTCTTCATGAATCCCCTTCTAATCTTCCCCATATGCCTTCATCAAAAGCCAGTGAAGAGCGCCCCTTGTGCTCTCTCACCTGTTCCTGAGTTTGCTTCCAGCTCTAAGCCTTTGGATAAGGTCCTAGTTGAAGACTGCTCAGATGATGAGGAGCTCCTAGAAGAGGAACAGCTAAATTTTAATTTCTCGGATGAAGATTGTGATGGCTCCCCCAAATCTCCCACCTTGATTCCTCCTTATGCTGATATAGTGTCTCCTCTTTCTCCTTCTGATGGTCGAGCACCCATCACATCCGTTGTAGCAGGTAACCTTATTTTTTCTACTCTGAGTAGTAGTAAATGGCGGGACCTCTTCTCTTCTAATAGATCAATTGTCTCTTGTACAAAGCTTTAAAATTTCTCACTTAACCACCTCACTAAAACTTGTGCCATCTCGCCTGAGGACTTTCAACCTAAGTTTGATGTCTGGAACTTCTGTGTTATGGGGTATGTCTCTGGCAAAATCCCCGGCTATAGGGCTCTGAACAGTATTATTTCTAATGTCTAGAAGTGTGAGGCCCCCCTTACTACTCATGACTCTAGGTGCCTGGTCTACAGATTTAAATCTAAGGAGGACAAGCTTGTTATTCTCTAGGGAGGCCCTTACCTTGTATATGGAAGACCTCTCATTCTGCGGCCAATGACAAAAAATTTTGATTTCTCATGTGAGGAGATGTCATGTAAGACCCAAACTTTTGGCCCAAACCTAAACCCAAGTCAGCTCAAACCCAACCTAAGTTAACCTAGGTATATAAGGAAAAGTTGTAAGAGAGTTACTTTTCTCTGTTCTAATTCTTGTGGCCACCGTGACCCTTCCCTCCTCAAACCAAATATTTTAGTTTTTGATCTTGAGTTTTTGGTTCAAGAAAAGTGGAAGTAGCAAGTAAGTGGTTCTCTTTCATATTACTTTCGATTATAGTTTGTTTATGAAATGATTAAAGAAGAGATTGGGGTTTATAAGGATTAGAAGTTTATGTTGTTAAGATTGATTTATGATTATTAAAGGTTTAATATTAGGTGATTAATTAGTATGTTGTTAGAAATAAGAATTTGTGAGTTGATTTGTTTAAATTAATTCTTATGGGGTTAAGAAATTCATTTTTACCTTGCTGGAAAATCTGGACAGAATGGTCTTGAGGTTGAAGATGACCAAATTTTATTTTGGTCCTTGATTTATGAAAATTTCAGTTTAGTCCCTAAACTTTGGAAAAATTACAATTTGACCGCTAAATGAATTTTGAGATTCTGGACAGTGTTATTATGAGGTTAAGGATGATGAATCTCATTTTGATAATTGATTTGAATATTTTCAGTTTGGTCCCTCAATTTTAGGAATTTACATTTTAGTCCCTAAACTTTATAAAAATTACAGTTCGGTCCCTGGTTTGTTCTATACAGAATTGAGGATGGTTTATAGGTGGAATTTCAGTATGGTTATGTATTTACAGTTTGGTCCTCCAATTTTGGTGAAATTATGTTTTGGTCCCTGTTTTGGAAAATTATCGTTTTAGTCCCTAAACCTAGGAGACTAAACCTGGTTTTTTTTATGCATTGGAATCTATTATTTGTGTTGTTTTGAGTTTTTTTTAGTATATTTTATATATTTGTTGTAGGTTCTCCTAACGATCCTCAATAGGATTTTCAGGTCTTTCAATGACATTCTTCTTAGTTCTATATTTTTTCGGGTGAGTGGGATAATATTTAATATGTATATAATATAAATAAATATGTATGTTGATTATACGATGAGTACGGGTAGTTAATTTCTTGAATATTTATATATGTTACTTTATTTTCGAGTACTCATTTATTCTTAAATTGCACTCGCATTCTGTCGAGCTAAATTCTATTCAATATGATATATATTTCTTTGAGGATTATGTGAACACCTATTATGCCTTGATATAGGACTTGTCAGTAACTTCATGCTAACGGAGAGTAGTTAGCCTATATGCACATAGTATTATGTATACCTAGCTGGTGAGAGAGGCATCAGCCTATGGCGACCGATCATCCCACAGTGGTCATCTTCAGGTGTCATCTGGTCACCTTCGGGTGTCATCTGATCTCTGACATGTATTCCACTACTTTATGATAATATGTTTAGTATGTATATGTATATGTATATGTATATGTATATCAAGATAAATCGTCTTGCAAACTATTAATATCTAAAATGTATATTAAATGTTATTCCCTCACTGAGTTGGTTGAACTCGCCCCTCATTCTTAATATTATTTCAGGTTCTTAGTTTCTGTTAGCATGTGGACTTGTTGAGTGTTCCTGCTTCTTCAATTTTGGTCAGTATGTCTTGCTTGTTTTGCGAGGTTTTCTTTTTAGTTCTGATTCGATGTCTTAGACGCTCCACTATTACTATGCTTTAATTATGTTTGGATTTTGACAATATAATGAGTATTATAAAATATTGTCTTTGTTTTAATTACTGATGAGAAGTTTTGAACTATCATTTGGTTTCATTAGTTTTGAATAATATAGTATTTTTGAAAATTTTGAAATGCTGCATATTTTTGAATAAATTGTTCTTTTGATATGTTTGTTCTGAGGCTTAGCATAGGTAGGGTGTCATTCTGACACCGCTCATGTGTTGCCGGTAATGGACCCAGGATTCGGGTCATGACATGTCAAGAGTCCTAGTTTGTGTGAAATTTTCCAACCTTCCCCTGTGTTGTTGGTCACCCCCCCTGTTTATCAAAGATTGCTAGTGTTCTGGGAAAACCCATTCAGTATGATCAACTTACTTCGAATCTTTCATGTTTGTCCTATACAAGGGTGTTGATCAAAATCGATCTTCGTAAGGAGCTTAGACACTCAATTGAGGTGTCTCTTCCTTCTGGTCCTACTCTTTATCAAAAGGTTGTTTATGAAACTCTGTCGAAGTTCTGTAACTTTTGTCATGTCCTTGGCTAGTCTCGTCTCCTCTGCCCTAAAGCTGCAGCTGGTACCCAAAAAGAGAGTGGCAACCATCCTCAGACTCAGGTTGTGTTAGCAGATAAAGGTAGTATTTTCAGCAGATTGGGACCACTACTTAAACCACAGGGGTTTACTCCTTCTACACTATCAAAGGAGCAGGGTCAGGCCTCACAAGATAAGGTTCCCTTAATAGCTCCTGTTGTGGATCCAATACGTGAAGCTCCTAGTGCTGTTCCTGATGGTTGGATTACGGTAGAGTCTAAAAAAAAGGCAAGTAAGCAACCTTATTGTAATACCAAGGGGAAGGAGGTGGTTATAGTTGAGGATGTGTCAGATGTGAATCCCTTATAAAACTCTTTCTCCCCCAGTATGTGCAAGAGAGATTCAGGACATCTCCCCTGCTGGCACTGTAGCAACTAGTCCGCGAGAAAAGTTCTTACTGGAAACCCTTCAGAAGTTCCTCTTTTGGGAGATATTGCCAAAAGTAGAGCAAGAAGTAATCCCCAGAGAAACCGTGATGGTAGTGGAAGGGCTTCCCCTTTTCCTTTAACCCCATAATCATCTACAGTTGGAATATCAGGAGTTTAAATAATCCCCTAAAACAACATGAGGTTGTTGGCCTCATGAAGAAATACAGGATCGATGTTTGTGGTTTACTTGAAACCAAATTGATTTCCTCTAGAGTTGCCAGTATGCACAGATTTCGATTCAGGCAATAGAAGTATTTTACAAATGTTAATGCGGTAAATAATGCTAGAATTGTAGTTTTTTAGAATCCACTACAATCAATGTGGATCTGATTGCTTCCTCTGTGCAAACTCTCCACCTTTTTGTTCATAGTTTGATCTCCCAGTATAGTTTCATATTCACTTTTGTATATGGTTTCAATACTATCTTTGTAAGAAGGTCTCTGTGGAGGGACTTGAGGTGATGGAATCCCAACTGCCCCTAGATGGTTCTTGGTGATTTTAATTTTATGCTTTCCTCAACAGACAAGCATAATGGTGAAGATGTTTCCTCTTATCAAATCTCAGACTTTTAAGAATGTTGTTTCGATCTTGGCCTCCATGGTGTCAACTATATTGGCTGTCATTTTAGCTGGAGTAATGGTACTATTTGGAGCAAGCTTGATAGGGTTTTAATCAATCCTTCATGTTCTTTGCAGCACCTGACCTATGTTCACTTTGGTACTCCTGGTGCTTTTACAGACCACTCTCCTGCAGAAGTTCGTCTGGACCAGTTTGTGCAGGGCAAGCGCAACTTTAAATTCTTTAACATATGGGCTCTAAATGATCAGTTTTTGGAGGTTATCTCTAATAATTGGTCTCCTGCTGTGTATGGCACTCCTATATACATCCTCTGTCGGCGGCTTAAACTCTTAAAAGGGCATCTAAATGAGTTAAATTGTCTTCACTTCAGCCATATCTTAGAGCGGGTGTTGCGGCTTGAACCTGAGTTTGAGTTTTATCAATCTATTCTGCAACAAGACATGGATAATCAGCTCATAGTTGAGCGGGACAGGCTTCATCGTTCCAAATTATCCAACCTGAAATTTGCAGAAAAATAGTTATTTAGTCAAAAAATTAAATGCAAAGCTCTTAAAGATAGTGACAAAGGCTCCAGGTTTTTTCATGCTCTCAGGGGTCAGAATCATAGGAGAAATTTTATTCCTGTCATTATGTGTCGTCATGGTCGTCTTAGCAACTCCTTAAGGAAGTGGGAGCTGAATTTGTGCATTATTATCAACAGCTACTTGGCACTTCCAAGGCCACCATTCCTCTTGACAGTGCAGTTATTCGTTATGGTCCCTACCTTTCTTCCAATTCTCATGGCCTCCTTCTTTCTCCAGTTTCATATGAGGACATTCGGAAGGCGGTCTTCGGTATTGGGAATGACAAAGCTCCTGGGCCTGATGGTTACTCTTCCTTCTTCTTCAAGCAAGCTTGGAATGTTGTGGGGGAGGATTTATGCACAGCTATTCAGGATTTCTTCCATTCTGGCAGGCTGCTAAAGCAAGTTAACCATTCCATTATTTCTTTGGTCCTCAAATCAGCTAATGTTTCTTCTACATCTAATTTCAGGCCAATCTCGTGTTGCAATCTGATTTATAAGGTGATTGCAAATATCTTAACTGGTCGTCTAGCTCAGGTTTTATCGGACATTGTTAGTCCCATTCAGAATGCTTTTTGGGGTGGCAGGCTTATGAGTGACAACATTAACCTTGTCTAGGAGCTCCTCAGACAATATGGCAGGAAGCGTTTGTCTCCCCAAAGTTTGCTAAAAGTCAATTTTAGAAAGGCTTTTAACTCTGTCCAATGGGAATTCTTGGAAAACCTTCTTCGGCATCGTAGCTTTCCTGATAACTTTGTTCTCCTTGTTATGTAGTGTGTCTCCACAGCTTCTTTCTCTGTTGCAGTGAATGGCGACATCCATGGGTTCTTCCAAGGGAAAAGTGGAGTTAGGCAAGGAGACCCCTTGTCTCCTTATCTTTTTATTTATTGTATGGAATATTTCTCCAGGATGCTCAAGTTGGCCTCCCAGCAAGTGGGGTTTCATTTTCATCCAAAGTGCGGTATTCAGGGCATTACTCACCTTGCTTTTGCAGATGATATCTTACTCCTTTCTCGTGGTGACTTCTCTTCAGTTCATTGCATCTTTCAACAGCTCACATTATTTGGCCAGACATCAGGTTTGGACATCAATCCACAAAAGTCATCCATCTTCTTTAGGGGAGTTAGTAAAGCTCTTAAGCAATCCATTCTTTTTGCATCTGGCTTCTAAGAGGGCAGTTTTCCTTTCACCTACCTTGGAGTTCCTTTGAGTCCTCATAGGTTGCTAGTCAACCAATTCTCACTGCTTCTACAAGATTTGGAACTGTCAGTCCAAGGTTGGATTGGCAAACATCTCACATATGCTGGGCGTTTGGAGCTTCTTTGGTCTGTTCTTTTTTGGAAGGTTCACTTCTGGTTAAATATTTTTCTCATGCCAGATATTGTGGTCAGGAAAATAATTAGTGTTTGCAGGAATTTTCTATGGACTAGTGATGTCAGGAAGAGTAACTCTGTTCTAGTTGCTTGGAAGTCTATATGCATGCCTAAGGCAGAAGGAGGCCTTGGCCTTTTTTATCTCAAAGCTCGTAACATAAGTTTCTTTACCAAGCAGTTTTGGAATATTCATCTCAAAACAGATTCTGTTTGGATTCGTTGGGTGCACCATTTCTACTTGAGCAGTGGCACCATCTAGACTGTTACTGCTCACCATTCTTCCTCCCTACTATGGAAGTCTATCATTTATGTCAGGGACCTTATCCTTTCAGCACTATAGAAACCCAAAAGAGAGCTTAACCTTAATGAGCAACTGGTCTACTAGTGAAGGTCCCTTGCTAGCCCATGCATATAATTTCTTTAGGCCGGTAGGTTACCCTATTTCATGGGATAGAGTGGTTTGGGAATAGTGGTCTCTACCTAAATACAGCTTCATCCTATGGTTGGCTGTCTTAGGAAAGCTTCGAAGTCGCGACAAATTAAGGTTCCTCCCCATTGATCCCTCTTGTGTTTTTTGTAGACACGAGGAGGAGTCCCATAGCCATTTATTCTTTATATGTGACTAGTTGTGTCATCTGTGGGTTAAGATAAAATCCTAGTTGTGGATAGGCAGGAGAATGATGTCTTTGAACAGTGCTCTTCATGGGTTGCATCCTAAGAAGAAAGGTATGGAGGCTCGTATGAGAAGAGTTTCCTTAGGCATCACGGTGTATCTCTTATGAGAGGAAAGAAACAGGTGGATCTTTGAAGGGAAAACCAGAGGTGTTGATGTAGTTTTCAGGAGATTCCAAATCTTGTTTTATATAATTTTCCATTTCCATGAAAAGGATCACTTCCTCTTGCGTGAAGGTTAATGGATGTTGCACTGGGTTTGGTTGCTTGTGCTGGTGGATACCAGATTTTAGCCTGCATTGATGCTAGTCTTATTTGTTTTGCCTTTTGCTTTGTTATCCTTAGCACCTGTAGTCTTTGGGTTCCCAGGATAACCGATGTATTGCTTTCTGGTTTCTTTTATCTTATGGTTTATAGGAGCCTGTTCCTGTTAGCTCTGCATGGTAAATGTGTATGTTTGGCTTGCTGGTTTTCAAGTTAGTCTAACTTTTTATCTATAAAATTTCTTACATTTAATCCAAAAAAAAAGAAACAAAGGCTCTAATGATTGTTGAAATGGATTGATGAATTTAGAAATTCTTAAAGCATGGGTCATGATTAAGAGATTGGTCAAATAACTCCATAATTAAGAGTATTAAATTGATTAAATGAATAAGGTTGCCTTTAAATATGCCACGATTATTGAAAGATGTAATGAAACCATAATCAAAATAAGGTATGAGTTAAATATATTAAATGGGAATAATAAACCCACAACTTAAGTTAAATATTATTCAAGTGTGTTGAACAAGGTTGATAAACCGATAACCGCAGTTAAATATAAGTTACGTGTATTAAAAAGGGTTAACGAACCCTTAACAAAAATTAAGAGTTAAATGTATTGAATGAGATTAATAAATTCATATTCGAGTCAAAGCATGAACTATAAGTAATTTATAGGGTTGATATAAAACATATATTGAAGATAATGAAATGACTCAACAAATGTGGTTAATGTAAAGCATGAGCTATAATTATCAGAATAAATAAATGAAGGCATAATTGATGTAAACCATGAGTTAGGGGTATTGATGCAATTTGATGAAAATAGTTAAGTTAAAGTATAAACTTTGATTAATTAAAATGGATTAAGGAACATATAGAAAATGATACCTTGAAGTATTCATGAGAATCATAGTCTAATATGTATAATGTAGGAATTGGTGGTTACCGCTTAATGATGAGGATGAAATGAATTGGAAACCAGACAGGGTTTAAATATGCATATAAAAGGTCTAATGATGTTGTGCTTACTTCTATTGTCTAGTGAATATTGATCTTATATTATGCTAATATTTATCTCAAATAATTTATACGTTTTATAAGTATCTTTCCGTCTAGAATCTCAACCTTATTACAATGCCCTCGTTTTACTTAATCCTTTTATATTAGGAGGAATTTTGTAATTACCATTTTATGGCATGTAATTAACTTAATGTTTATGTTAAGTTTTGATATTATAAAGTTGTAAGAAATTAAAAGAATGGTGTGTGTGTGTGTGATGTAAATAATATAACCTCTATATGTGTATAAATGTCATGAACAATTGTAGTTGATGAAATTGATTGGGTGGTATGCCTAAGGCTACCTGATTATTGCTGATGTGAGTCGAAAGTGATTTGAGTTGTTGTTGTTGTGTTCTACATGTATTAATATGGATAAAGTTTTGGGTAGGGCTCCTGTGAAGGGGAGACTTTACCGAAATTTTGTTAAATTGGATAAATCCCTTATTTTAAATGGAAAACCCCTTGCATTGTTAATGAGCATGCACAATGTATATTTTATGTGTTGGCAATGATAGTAGTGTTTTTATTGGTATGTTAATGTTTTGACTTTGCTGTAAATTTTGTTAAATTGGATAAATCCCTTATTTTAAATGGAAAAATCCCTTGCATTGTTAATGTGCATGCATAATGTATTGTTAAATTGGATAAATCCCTTATTTTAAATAGAAGACCACTTGCATTGTTAATGTGCATGCATAATGTATATTTTGTGTGTTGGCAATGATAGTAGTGTTTTTATTGGTATGTTAATATTTTGACTTTGCTGGAAATTTTCTGGAATTTCTAGAAAATGCACTGACTGTTTGTTAAAACGAGCAGATATGTTCCTAGATATGATTAGATCGTTTTTCCAAAATGGACTAGCCGATTTAACCATCGGAGACTTTTGGTCATTTAGCCATTGGATACTTTCATTTAATGCATTTTTGTTTACACTTTTTCTCCAAATATAACATGTTATACCGTAATGTATGAGCTAAGGTAAGGGAAGGTTATCGTAAAACAAAAATGGCTTGATTTACATAAATATAATCATTTGAAGTATTTAAATTGATATAAAATTTGAGGTTGTTGCATATATTATCAAATATGGATCACATTTTGAATTTATAATTATTATATTTTACTAAAAAACACGTTAGCAACACCAAATATTTTTTTTGCATTAAAAGTGATATGATCCGCTTAGCATAGGTCAATAATATGGTTCTTTCTATTCTTTAGAAAGATGATTTGTTCTCTGAATCTTTTTGTTTAGTTTCAAACAATAAAGCCTTCATGCAAAGGCTTGTCCTTCCACCTCGATGGTGGCCTCCCTTTTACCACCCAAACTTCCAGATCTACAATTAAAATAATTATTTTGATATATGGAACATAATCAGACCATATTAGCTATATGACTCGCACTTCGTCATGAGTTGAATATATTTTCTTTTCAGTAAATAAAAGAATATACAGGCTTTTTCAACACGTTTTTAGATTTAAAAAATTCTAAATTATAAATTGAAATGCTTTTACATGCATCTAATTAATAAACTAATATTTGATCAACAAATAACTTAGATTAAGATATTTGATCTCATAAAATAGGTCATACACTCAGTTGTGTGTAATAACTTTATTTCTTAGAATAAATGTTTTACTTAATCAAACGATTATTTGTGTCAATAAAAGGTAAAAACAAAGTTGTAATGAAGGTGAGTTGAATAAAACTATGAAGTCCAACTATTAATCAACTCAATGATGCATAGCAAAACTAAAAACAAATTAAACTAACCCCGCGACCATGAGCACATGATTGGAATAACCCCATAGAAAGGAAAGGAAAAAAAAGCATGAAAATCAATTCGTAAAAAATTAAATGTTAAAGGATGAAATATAAAAAAAAATCAATTTTCAAAAAAGACCTCAAAAAAACCGAAATTAACATATTTTAACCTTCAAAACTCATAATTGTGGTCATAAGGCTTGGATTGACCACATGGAAAGCACATCCAAAAAAACAAAATGAAGCAAAATTCTCAATAAAAAAATATAGAGTGGTGAAAATAATTTTTTGTTCTTATAGATGATTTGACTTCAATTAAAAGGATTTTGAAATTCATGGACCGTTTTAAGAAAAGTTAAGATATTGAAAGCTTGTCTTTAGTCTGGCAAATGACTCAATTGGAATGTTTTAATTGTTTGGTCCAATTAAGGGCTCATTCAAAAAATTAAAAATTCAAGGAGTAATAACATTGAAAAGGCATTAATTTTCAAGGACCATTTTAAAATTCAACAGTGTCAAGCGACATTGTTTTATGTCAGGTATATAACCATCATTCCATCTTTCTTTGTCTTATTATTCAAAGCTAGAAACTAGAGAGATTAAAAAAAAAACCTATCGTTTTCGAAAGAGAAACCCTAATCTTGATGCGGTTGTTAGGTTCAATAGATTTTATTTTTTTTTAAAATATAATGGTGTTATTTGATTCTTATTTTTTTATTGTTATTTGTTTATTTTAAATTTTTTTCTAATTAAATTTTTTTTAAAATTTCATCTTTCAACATTTGATTTCAAATTATTTTTATATCAAATTTAATCCATATTCTTTTAATTGTTATTTCTTTTGTTTTTGATCTTTTTTATTGTATTTTTTCAATTTCATCCCTTATTATTTTGATGATTTAAAATTTTACTTTACTATTTTTAAAGTTTGCTTTATGTGGGTTAGTATTGGACTTATGACCAAGTCACAAGTTTTAAAGTCTAACATGAGATGACTTTGATCTTTTTTAGGTCTCCAATTAAGGATATGTGACCAATCTCAAAGAAACTTGCATTTTATCTCCGATTGATCCAGGAGCCTACTATCCTTGCTTTTGTTTATATGTTTTCCATATCAAGCCAACGTTATTCTCTCATTGGAAACTCATCTTTGCAATGAAATTGCACACGTGTTACCTTTTCCTTCAAATAAAATTGTCTTTTATATTCAAATGAATTAAATGAACCTTTAATTTCGCAGCTTTTTTTTATTTGATTCTTAGTTTCTAAAATTGTTCCTTTTAGATTTGTCCTAAATCCCATTTTTCTTCTTTAATTTCGTCTCTATAGTTAAATTAATTAAATCCTCTAATTTGATTTTTTTCAATTTAATCCTGGTTTTTATAATTTTACAATTTTAACCAATTTTACCCTAATTCCCGCTTTTTCTCTTCAATTTCACCCCTAATAAAATTTTAACCAATTACTTAAAGTCAAATTAAATCTTTTATGCTTAATTACTTTTCAATTGAGTTCCAAATTATACCCAAAATTATTCATGATTTGTTTTCTTACACTCACTCCTACACTTGTCAAATTCAATTATTTGTCTGATTTTATCCCTAACTCTGTGTTTTTTCTTTTGTTTAATTTATATCTTTTATATTTATTTATTTATAATTATTCCTAACTTAATTTGAAACACAAAAATGTATAAAAAAATTGATTAAAAAATAATGAAATGATTAAAATTCAGTAAATTTATTGAAAAGAGAATATTTTGAAATTTTTCTACTTTTTGAAAAAAAAAATAGGATTTAAGAATTGGGTTATGAAAGTTTCTAAATCTTTCTTTTTTTCATGTTAATTGCACAAGAAAATCAATATGCACCTTTAAACTTTGATACCACTCTATTGCAAAGGCATCAATATAATAAAATTCACAATAACAACAAATCAACACCAATATTTTTATGTGAAAAATCTTGATATGGGAAAAAACTACGAGACCGTAGTAGTCGATCTAAGAATTTTCATTGTCAATAATAATAATAATGGGTACATAAGTGTTTTTTCATCGTTAAAACAAAGATCTACAATATAAATCATCAATAAAAACATATTCTTACAATACATCAACATTAAAGAGAAAACGTTCTGAAGGATCACACAAAACTAACAATCATAATTTTGTGAAGAACAAATCAACTTAGACATCTCTAATATTCAACTCAACAATATATAATAAGGAGCTATGTGTTTGGAATCTGTTGTTAAAAATTCAG
>Ga0325401_1002490_pt1 | contig 16433 bp, 10 predicted proteins | sample PopdelMetagenome_FD_205666 | JGI IMG/M metagenome (GOLD analysis project Ga0325401, IMG submission 205666) | Populus deltoides microbial communities from Bellville, Georgia, United States - Xylem-PdKOR-R2 | ecosystem: Host-associated > Plants > Phyllosphere > Stem > Wood/Secondary xylem | place...
TTTTTTCCAATGGCCATGATGTTTTTCTAGGAGGGGAGAGAGGGAAGGGGGAGGGAAGAAATACACTTTCCAAAAAAAACAAGTAAATCTAGTGTTATTATAGACTATTTAGTAAAATGATTTTTTCTTGTAAAAACTTTGAAATAATATTTTTTTTTAAAATCTATTTTTAATATCAGCATATCAAAATGATTTAAAAATATAAAATAAAACTAAAAAAAATATTTTTTAAAACTAGCTTAATCAAATATTGATTAAAAAAACCAGTCAAATCCAATTTCTAAAATATTTTGCTCAAAATAAAAACTCCCTCATGGTCTTGAATTGTGTATGATGGGCCAAGTCTGTTGGTCATGGCTGGGCTAGTTTTGTCAAAAGTCGAACTCAAATTCAAGGATTGTTGGATTTAAGTACTTCTTCCATGATGGCTCCTCAATTTTACAACTCAGAATTGGGCTCGCCATTTTTAGAACACGAAGAAATTATACAGTATTTCAAGTTATACTTTCTCGTTAACATCAAGATGGGATATTCTATTTAATAATTTCATTTATGATTTCCCCTAGAATAGGTATTTCAGTTGTTCTCATTATTTAATGCTCAAATTGCACTAAAAAAATCATGTTTTATTATTTAATGGCTTGGGGTTCATATTGGTGCCACGGAAATGTTAGTCATGCTATGCTACCCGAGCCCTCACCTGGAGGTGCTGATGATATCATTATCTTGTATTAGTTAGAAGCCTTGGTTGCTTATATAGCACAATTGTATATTCTTTTTTTAAAAGATATTTTTTTAATAACAAAATTCATTATTAGCTAAAATCACATCACGATTCATCATTGATGTTATCTGTGTTGGATATTAATCATTTTGTGCTTTTTAAACCCCTCACCTAAAGAGTTATGATGATATCACTATCCCACAATATAGTGGATTTTGTTCTTGAAAAAGGGAGGTAAAAAACCCAAAGAACTATCACAAAAGGACCTAGATGCGCGAGCTTGAGTGGCCCAGCACAACTGGGCTTGTTTCAAATTTTGATCAATTATTTTTTTAAAAAAATAATAACATGAAATAAATTTTGATCAATTATTTTTTTAAAAAAATAATAACATGAAATTAAAGTTAATGTTTCTTCCATCGCTATTAGTTTGACACCGCGAACTTAGATCGAGACACACATTCCAATCAACTAAGCTATAACATGAAATTTATATCAAAATAATTAAAAATATATATATTAACCTGGTTTACTATTCATATATATAATTACACAGACCTAGATTTTTTTAACCATGTTAATAAATTATAAAAACCAAAACTAAGATACCACCTAATAAGAAAATTAATAAATAAACAAAAACAAAACAACTGTTTTATGAAGACTTGTAACCATAATTATTGAATATCAACTAGATTTTAATATTATATTAAGATCATCTTATAACAATAATTTTCAATAATATTGGTCCATCTACTCATATCAACTTATATTTTAATATATGTTTTTATACATTAATTATATATGTTGTCTATATTGCTGATATGAGTTGTTGTTTATATTGCTGATCTAAGTTTATAAATCAAGTGATATTTTTATTAAGTTTTAAATTAGAAATTTTTATTTCTATTAAAAAAAAGTCCAAGCATACATATAAATATGATAACGCATTAAAAAATTAAAAGTTAAATTAGATATTTATTGAGTTTGATTTTATTCATCTGGGATAGATTACTCTGATTAACTTAGATTATATCAAATTAATTTTTATTTAAATTAATTTAAGACTCAGCTGAAATTAAAGATTTGGTCAACAAACTACTTAGATCACCGACCGACCTCCCGACCTCATAACACTGGCGCAATGTGCTAATCCCTACTGAAGAAAGAAAGAAAAACAGGTGGCGGACTTCGTCGGTTTTGGCATGAATTTCGTTAAAACTGCGTGCATTTTAGCGGGTAACATAACTTCCTTTTCTTGAGGACGTGACCTTCTCTTCCCCTCTCTCTCTCTCTAAGACTTAACGGCTTTCTCTCTCTACACGACAATATCCTACCAATTGCGTGCCAATAGAGTCTCTCTCTGACCCCACCTTTTTTATTTTATTATTATTTTATTACTTAATTACATAAAATAAAACGCATAATCTGAATTAATTGGATTACCAAATTAGAGTAGGAGACTGATTCCGTATTTCCTCATCACATTCAAACCTCTTCCAATCCTTTTCAACCTTAACCGTTCGTAAATAAAATTATTATTTTATTCTATTTTTAATAAAGAAATAAAAATTCTGTTTTGATTTCGCCTGCTTTGTCATTCTTTTAATTATTATTATTCTCTTTCTGCCAATCAAATCAAATCACATAAAAGAAAACCCAAGTCATTCCTTTTGCTTCTTTCAATAAAATCCTAGTATTGGATTTTATGAGAGAAAGAAACCGTTTCTTACTTGCACAATTGGGTTGGAAGGAAATTAAGGGTTAGGTTTCTTCTTGTTGGAGAAGAAGAGAAGGGCATAGTTTTTCTTTCTGGGTTTTGATTTTTGGTTAGGTTAGTTCTTTCATTTTTTAATAGTCAATGGAACAGTTCAAATCTCCTGCATGTTCTCATGTCAAAGAGGTTCGTTTGATTCTGTCCCATGATTTTATTTGCTCTAAAGTTGTGATCTTTATGTGTTTTGTTTCTCATTGATTGAATTGTTTTAGTGTTAGATTGGCGTTATTGGTTTTGAATATAGTTATTATCTGCTTTGTACCAATCTGGGTTGTTGAAAAGACTGGATCTTTGATCATATGCCTGTCATTTAATCAGAATATTAGTCATAAAGTTTTGATCTTTTGATGATCATTCATGTTTTTTTTACCTGAAACAAATCATTGAGAATACAATGTGTATTGATTATTTGCTGTTAATGAATCGAGGAATTCAATTGTAGAAGGATTATGGAATTTGTTTTATGATCTTATAATTGATTCTTGCAAATTCTTTGGTTTCTTGCTCAATCGGATTGTGATAGCCAATTATGATGTTCTATGTTCTTTTGTATTCCGTTGATTGTTGTTTTAGATTGTTTTATCGATATCAAGTGGGTGTGCCCAGCTATTCCTGATTAGTGCTCTGACCATGTGGCTAAGACTATGTTTAGGGTTTGCATACAAAACAATAACTTGGTTGTATAATAGGATCTGGTGTTGTATAACAGCTTGAGTGCCTGGATGAGGCATATGAATTTGAGTTTTAATAAGATAAGTAATTGAATAAATAATGTTTTGCAGGATCATTCTATGAAGCAATCTTGGAGAAGTGACAATACCCCTAAGGGCCCAAGAAGTCCCCAAAATCAAAAGGTATAGACAGTTGAATTGGTTTTCAATTGTGGCAGTTGTGTGTGTACTCTTTTCAAATTCAAATTATTAAACATTTGTCTTCAATGGCTTTCGGAGTATCTAATGTAATAGTGTTTGTTCTTGAAGTTTGATTTTTGTAGTGTGAACAACTGAAATATATTTTTACAATACCATACATTGCTGGTATTTTATTTTATTATTTAGATTGACAAATATATCGTCTGATTTTTCTTTTTCATGGAGCAAAATCCAATCCTTGAAACAGACTGAACTAGATTAGTTGTTGTGGGATATCCAAATATCGTCATGTCATTCCCCATTTAATTCCTGATGGTTATTTTAGTAAGATATTATTATTCATGTGGTACAGGTAACAGCCAGATGGGATCCAGTCGAAGCTTGTAGGCCTCTCATTGATGATGCTCCAGTGTTTTATCCAACTGTTGAGGTATTCCTTTGGTGCATTTGATGATAGTGTTATCTTATATTTCATTTATAACATGTAGCATACCTCTTTATTTAGGAATTTGAAGATACACTTGGTTATATATCAAAGATTCGTGCGAAAGCAGAGTTGTATGGTATATGCCGGATTGTCCCTCCACCTTCTTGGAGTCCACCTTGCCGCCTCAAAGAGAAAGATATATGGGAACATGCTAAATTTTCTACAAGAATTCAGTATGTTGAGTTGCTTCAAAATAGGGAGCCAATGAGAAAAAAATCTAAAAGTCGGAAACGGAAAAGGAGATATTCGAGGATGGGAACAACGAGGAGACGCAAGAGGAGACTTACCAATTCTAGTTCAGAAGGAAATGTTGCCTCTGAGACTGATGAGACATTTGGATTCCACTCTGGTTCTGATTTCACACTTGAAGAGTTTGAGAAAGAAGCTGCTTATTTCAAAGAGTGCTACTTTGGAACGAAGGATCTAATGGATGATGGGAATGAAACCCAAAAATGGGAGCCTTCTGTCGAGAATATTGAAGGTGAATACTGGCGGATTGTTGAAAAACCAACTGACGAGGTTAAGGTATGAAAATATGGCTCTCTATATGACTGGTTCTCCTGTATCTTGATTTATATTTATGTTTAACTTCAACAATATTCCTCTCTTATCATATTGCAGGTACTCTATGGAGCTGATTTGGAAACAGCAACATTTGGAAGTGGGTTCCCTAAGGCTTCAGCCTTGATGACTGAATGTGATTCAGATCAGTATGTGGTATCTGGCTGGAATCTAAACAACTTACCACGCCTGCCAGGTTCTGTGCTGTGTTTTGAAGGATGTGATATCTCAGGAGTTTTAGTTCCATGGCTGTATGTTGGAATGTGTTTCTCTTCATTTTGTTGGGTAAGTAACTAGAACTACTATTTTCAAAGATCTAGAGGAATAAAGTGATAAATACAAGTGGGCTCCGCTAGGTCTAGTTTAATTAACTTCAACATTAGAGAGGCATACATCAAGTTTTCTCAGCCTATTGCACTAGTTATTGATGCTTTTAGGCTCATTGTCTATCTAGCATTATCAGCTTAGTACTATAAATCGATCAATATTATTCTTTACATTCAAGCTAATATCAATTGTTTGTACTGCATCTATGCCTGTGTAGTTGGATTTACCTTTTTCCCATTTTTTTACTGATTTGTTCTTCCCCTTTTCACCATTTCAACTGGTGTTCGAACAGCATGTTGAGGACCACCACTTATATTCGCTAAACTATTTACACTGGGGTGATCCAAAGATATGGTACGGAGTACCTGAAAGCCATGCTTCCAATTTGGAGGATGCAATGAGAAAACATTTACCTGATTTGTTCGAAGAACAGCCTGATCTACTTCATGGACTGGTAAGAAGATGACTATTTTGTATTTTAATATTCGGATCTTAAATGAGTTGTTTAAGAGGTTATTTGTTGATAAAAGCTGCAAAAGTTCCGGAGATGTCTGAAGAATGAAGATGAAAGAGCACAAATCAAACAAGAAGGAAATGGCATTAAATAGCTGTCCAATGTATGAACCTTGAAAATGATTTGTTCTGCCGATGCTTCCAGCCTGATTGCCATACTACTAAATCATTTAACTGGAGTCTTTACAAATTTTGAGCTAATAATGGCCCCTGTAATCAATGCATCAGTGGTTAGCTTTCTGTAAATTTCTTAGCTCAATGATTAAGTTGATCCATTGTGATGGCTCTATCATATTATGTAAAGAATCCATAAGGATTAAAGGCTTTTGACCTTTTGTTTTGACCTTGCTTCGCTACCAATTTTTGTAAGAAGTTATCTAACATGGTAATTCCTTTTTTGGGTACAGGTAACTCAACTATCTCCTTCAGTTTTAAAAGCTGAGGGTGTACCAGTTTATCGGGTGGTCCAACACTCTGGGGAGTTTGTTCTAACCTTTCCTAGAGCATACCACTCTGGCTTTAATTGTGGCTTCAACTGTGCAGAGGCAGTGAATGTAGCCCCTGTTGATTGGTTGGCACATGGACAGCATGCAGTTGAACTTTACAGTGAGCAACGGCGCAAAACATCTATATCCCATGACAAGCTGCTGATGGGAGCAGCTCAGGAAGCAAACCGTGCCCTTAGGGAGCTATTACTTCTTGGAAAGGAAACTCCTGAAAATTTAAGGTGGATGAGTGTCTGTGGGAAGGATGGAGTGCTTACTGCAGCAGTTAAGGTACTCTCTCTCTCTCTCTCTCTCTCTCTCTCTCTCTCTCTCTCTCTTGTGTTGAGATGCATACATGATAAATGCTTGTATATTCAGATACTTACATTATTGAAAGTCTACTCGAGTACCATCTAGAGTACTGATTCTTTCAAGATGATACTATTGACAGACAAGGGTAAAGATGGAGGAGGAAAGAATAAAGTGCCTTCCGACTAATTTAAAACTGCAAAAGATGGAAAAGGACTTTGATTTGCAAAACGAGAGAGAATGTTTCTCATGCTTCTATGACTTGCATTTATCCTCTGCCAGCTGTAAGTGCTCCCCTGAACGATTTGCGTGCCTTCAACATGCAAGCCATTTTTGTTCATGTGAAATAGACCACAGATATGTCCTTCTCCGCTACACTATGGATGAATTGAACACTCTGGTTGATGGGCTGGAGGGAGAATCGTATGGTCTGAAAGACTGCCCTGATGAACAGGGATTAGTTTCTCTTGGTGACAATGGCACTCGTGTTCCTGAGCTGGAACTTAAGGGTGAGGAATTCCAAACCAACTATTCTAAGAGGAAGGAAAGTCCACGTTGTTCTAAAAAAACAGAAGAAAAATTGAGCACCAAAGGCTCTTGCAGTTTTAATAGCAATACTTCTTCAGAAGTAATCCAGTCAGAGAGTTATCACAACAGCTTTCCAGTAATGAAAAACAAAGATAAGGTGAAGCAAGAGGGATGCATTGATTTGAATATTGATGTTATGTCTATTGATCAGGAAAGTAAGCATCTGCTTGAATCTGATGGCTGTGACAACAAAGCAATCTCATATGTGAAGGAGACACATGGTTCACCATGTATGCAAGAGACGCCTGGCAGTTCAGATGCAGCAAAAGAACAAGACAGGGAACAAGCTGTTGGAGATTGTGAAGCTAAGTTACAGGAATTGTCAAATAAAAATGACCCTTCTTATCCAATGTTTACTCAAGATACTTGTGCATCTCGTAATAAGTTGTTTGGGGTTGATCTTTCACGTTCACATTCAGTGAGGCCAGCAAAGAGCTTCAAAACTGAAATGAATAAGGGTGGCTTAGATGTAAGACCTGCAACTAATGGCAGTTCAGATGCGGCAAAAGAACAAGACAGGGAACAAGCTGTTGGAGATTGTGAAGCTAAGTTACAGGAATTGTCAAATAAAAATGGCCCTTCTTATCCAATGTTTACTGAGGATACTTGTGCATCTCGTAATAAGTTGTTTGGGGTTGATCTTTCACGTTCACATTCAGTGAGGCCAGCAAAGAGCTTCAAAACTGAAATGAATAAGGGTGGCTTAGATGTAAGACCTGCAACTAACCAAAGCATTCCAGTAAAGAAATTGAATCCTTGTGTAGAACCAATAAATGTAGGATCCGTCATGTTTGGAAAGCTTTGGTGCTGTAAGCAGGCCATTTTCCCTAAAGGTACACTGTTGTATGATGTTTGCGTGGATTTTCTTATTCATGTTTCTGTTTATGCTATTCATTTTATGTATTGATATATTCATTCAATTTTGGTTGATTTTTGCAGGATTTAAAAGCCGGGTTAAGTTCTTTAATGTGCATGATCCCATAAAAAAATGTCCTTATATTTCAGAAGTACGGGATGCGGGGCCTCTTGGCCCTCTTTTCAAGGTTGGTTTTTTTCTTTATATATCTTCTTGTGTTTAGGATAGATGAAAAATATCGATTTATAGTTTTAGAGTTGAACCTGTCTGACTTTCAAAATGACACTCTGAATTTCAGGTATCTTTAGAAAAATTCCCTGGTGAGACATTAGCAGCAGATGTTTCAATTCAGAAGTGCTGGGAGATGGTGGTGCAAAGACTAAATGATGAAATTGGAAGACGAAACAGCCTAGGAGAAAGAAACCTTCCCCCTTCGCAGAGTATTAATGGGATTGAAATGTTTGGATTCCTCTCCCCACCAATTGTTCAGGTATACTTCTACATGTCATTTAATCAGTGGCTTCTGTTACATAGAATTATTGAATCTAATAGCATTCGCTTGATAAGACTTTTGTAATATTTTCTTAATTGGAATTACATAATATATTTGAGATAATATATTTGAGTTTGCAGCACACATGCTGTAGAGGCACGTTGTGTTGCCCACATCTGATTGTAGTATCTGAATTCAAATGTTGACTCTGACAAAATTACTTCCAGGCTATCGAGGCTCTTGACCCTGATCATCGTTGCGTGGAATACTGGAATCACAGGCTTGTTAATTTGAGGAATACAAGGGAAGCCAAGCAGCCCCCGTTTGGATCAAGTTGCTGTCTCACAAAAATGAAGGAAAAAATTGACATTAACCTTTTGACACAGGAACCTGGTAGCTTATTCATAGGAGGTCATCGCTCAGTTGACGAAGATGTGCAGCACGTGCTGCGAGGCTTATTCGAGAAAGCTAGTCAGGAAGAGTTGAAAACGATGCACAGAATACTCCGCAGTGACGCACAAAGTGCTGAGCGAAGAGAAGCTTTCACAACACTGATGGAGGAGATTCAGAAAACAAGTAGATAAATAAAAAGAACATGTTTAGGTTCCATCATTCTTTCTCATTGAGAGTAGCTTACTTTCTCATAATTCAGGCCCATTTTTTTCAAAAGTTCATAAAAGGGAAAGAGTTCCCAGGCACGAGTCACGCTCAAATATTTTGCAGCGTGCCTGCTCGCAATGTAGATACAGTATATCTTGATTGCTGATGCCAACTGACCACAAGGGTGATTTTGTACATTAGGAACCCTTGTTCCCACCATGTTCCTTCCTATATTTCATTGAGTTCTAACTTGGTTTCCTTTCTGTACCGCCTTCGATTTATAGATGAATATGTCTATAACAATAAACTGAGTTCCAAATTTTGCAGTAGATGCAATTAGGACTGACACAGAGGGAACAGGTTTCTAAAGGCTATATTCCCAGGCATGGTTGGAGCTTTCTGCTCCAAGTATATGATCTTATGACATGTTTGGGATCCCAAGATAATAATGGAAACATTATTGTGAAAATACAAAAAACATTCTTGATTCCAATTTTTTTTTAATTTTTTAATGGTATTTTGTTTGTTTTACAATGTTTTAAAATAGAAAAAAAAATTATATATTTGATAATGATTAATAGGCTTCATGAATAAATCTCAACCGTAAAAACAATGTTTTTACACACAATCTAATCTATGGTTAATCTTGAATTTTTATTTTAAATTTTAGGATTAGAACAATAATTTAATTTTTTTTAATTAAAAAAACCAATTAAACCCACATGAGAAGAGATTCTGAAACGCTAAAAAAATCATGGTATTTTTAATAGTAATAGACGACACACTCGAATATTTAAAGATGCTACATTTCGGTAGAGGGAGAATTACATTCCAATTAGAGAATAATAAAAATATATTTTTTTTTTCAAATAAAATTAGAGATTTTTATAGCAACATTAACAATTACTTTATAAATAATTATGTATAAACCTCAAAAAATATACTTTAAAAAATATGTTCATATAATTCAATGAGAATAAAATAAATACTTTATTATTTTTTAACTATAAATTTCTATATAATTTTATCATATTAATTATTCATTTATTTTCACATATAAACACATAAAGATTATCAAGATATATATTTTTTAATTAAAATTTATTTTTCATATCATGATTAGATTTTATTAAAAAAAATTGTTTTTAATAAAAAAACATGTTTTTATTAAAAAAATACATAAACAAGGAAAGAGAATTTTAACTAAAGACATTTTTGGCAAGTTTTAACCAAATATTTTTTTTATAAAAATTCAAAAAACTCATAAATAAAAAACTAAATGCTCTATACTTGACAATTGCTTAAAAAAAAAGTCTTTAACATGTCAAAACTAAATTCTCTCTCTCTCTCTCTCTCTCTCTCTCTCTCTCTCTCTCTCTCTCTCTCTCTCTCTCTCTCTCTCTCTCTCTCTCTCTCTCTATAGAAATACAACTGAGGACCAATTTTTGTTACAAATGAAATTCGAGGACCAATGTATACAAACCTCAAACAACAATGATCAAAATGCTTATATATATATATATTTAAAATCATTACAGTTTTTTCAAGAAAAAGATGTTGTTTTATACCTTAAACATTCTAAACGACATAATTTTGATCTTGATGAATAATATATAATAGTGTCAAACCCACAATACATATTTGTCTAGAGCTACAATTTATTTATAATAAAATATATTTTTTTATTTTTTTAATTGTTAATATTTTTTTTTCTTCTGACATAAATAGATGTGAACGAAAAAAAACGATCTTACAACTATGATATGAGTTTAAGGGAAACCATATGAACTTATAGCAACTAAAAAGAAAAATGACACCCGAAATTAACAAGGAGTTTTCAGCCAATTAAAGCCATAGGTTCATGAATTCTGCATCAGATTTACATTTAAACGATCTTACAAATGCCATGAAAGATCATTGAACAGACCTCAAATCTCTGCCTCAAATCTCTGCCTCAAATCTGTTAACAATCCGGCCCTCCATTTGTCAACTCTGCTAAAGTCCATTTACAAGAACAAATCCTTCCCTGTCTAATGAATTACAACATTAACAAAGAAAGTGGAAGAAATCTCATCTTTGAAATTGGAAATGACCCAATTGATTGTTTTGATGCTGACTCTTAACAAGCACGAGCCTAAAGCTGCAAAAGATCCAACTAGCAATACAGTACTTCTTGATTGTCTTAGTTCTTTAGCAAGAACCCATCAATGGACAAGAATCATTCTTTGAAACTTGGATGCCAAAGCCACACAAAGAACCAAGAAAACAGTCCACACCTCAGTGCACAAGCAAGCCGCATCTGACTCTCCATGCTGATGAACAGTAAACTCTTCATCATCTGCAGTGCTTGGAACAAATGTTCTTGGAGTAGGACGAGGAGGAGAAGCAGGAGTTGGTGGCGGGCCAACCGCGTCTGGTTTTGAAGAGTTCTTCCCAGATTCAGTACCATAAACTGAGTGATCAAGAAGGTTATCTATGCCATGAACTGTAATGGCAGCATTGGTGTAGATATCAGGATGAGTCAGGCGAGAGCCATCAAGGGTGAAATGTGATGCAGAATTGTTGGTGATAAGTATGGACTTGTCAAAAAGGAGAGTTGGGAGGCGAGAGAAGGTCTTAAATTGCTGGAGATCAGCGAAAGAGAGGCGTTGAGGGACAATGTGGTAAGGGAAGATGTCAGGGTCAGCGGACGTGGTAATAGGAGAAAGAGAGTTGTCAGACGGGATAAAGAAAGTGGCGGAGATAGGGAAGGTGGTAGAGTCAGCCATGCTGAGGGCATTGGCCCAGTTCTTGAAATCTCCTGTACCAAGTATCGCATCAATGATGTTGTAGATTTGTTCTTGAAAGACGAATTTGAGGTCATCTTGTTGCGGTGTAAATGTTGATGGTGGTGTTGGTGGTAGTGATGAGAAGGTGGCGGTGAAGATGGAACTGTTGGTTGGAGTTGGGGCAGGACTGGGGTCAAATGTGGGTGTGGTGGTGAAGGTGGAACTGCTGATTGGAGTTGGGGCTGGACTGGGGCCCAATATGGGGGTGATGATGGTGGGAGTTGGGGCCGGGCTGGGGGCAAATGTGGGGGTGAGGGTGATTTTGTTAGTGGGAATTGGAGTAGGGGCAGTCGAGGGTGTGGTTGTGGGAGTGAGGGTGGTGGAGGTGGTGGTGGTATTATTGATGGGAGTTGGAGCAGAAGAGGGTGCAGGAGTGGGGATGGTGATGATGGGAGATGGTGCAAATGTGGGGGAGAGGGCGATGTTGGTGTTGGTATTGGTGATGGGAGTTGGAGCAGGAGTGGTGGCAGAGGTGGGTGAGGGTGTGGGGCTAAAGGTACAGATGGGATTGAAGGTGGAGGTGGCTGTGGTGGTGGTGAGGAGGAGGAGGAGGAAAGAGAAGAGGTATTTGGCCATTAAGAGAGAGGTTCTTGATTTTCTTGAATTTGGTTACCTTCAGTTGAGATCTTCGCGACTTCTTCTAGGTTTGTGTGTTAAAGAGGAGAAAATCTAATAGAGATGAGAGAGTCTTATTGGCTTCATGGTTCCTTTAGGTGGAGAGATTGTGTCCAACTTATAACTAACTCTTCCCGCCAAAAACTGTTGAAGAAAAGAGGGGGGGGGGGGGGGGGGTTACTGTAATTATGATAGATTGTTAGTGGCATTTGGAATTTCTCAAGGCAATTCTGTTAAAATCATAGTCCAGCATTCATAAGAAAAAAATATTGATGTCTAAGTACAGAAAAACACATTTATTGAAATATTTTCCATCTGATCTTTTAAATCTCTCCTATCACCAAGAAGATAGAGGAGGGATACTTTGTTCATTTCTGAAGAAATTAGCAGGATCAACAGCAGTCTTCACACGCACCAATCTGTCAAAATTATTCTTGAAATATTTGAGGCCCCAGATGCTTGCTTGTCTATAACTTGTGTTGCCTGCATGATTATTTATCCCTATATCAAGATCTCTGTAATTGACATAAGCAGCTCTAGGAGTTTTTGAAACATAAGGGGCCAAGTAACTGTAGAGTCTTCTGATCCAGCTTATATGCCTCTTAGCTGCCACAATCCCCTCTTCATCCCAATATATTAGGTGTTGAATCTTGTATATGTTCCCTGCTCTATGTGGAAAAGGGATGCTAGACTCTGAAATCTCACTCATTTTTCCTCCGTAAGGGCTAAAGATCAGTATAGGTGTGTTGATGTCTTCGTCGAAGAACCTTTCCCATATCCCCTCCAATCCAAGTTCGGGTATAGGTTCCTTGACATAGTCTGATTTCGCTTTGAAATTCCTTCTAGTTGAAGGAGTTCTATCAAGCAAAATATCCAAGGATGAGTTGCTTGGGAATCCGTCGAAGTAGAGGACAGACTGAATCCAACTCATTTCAATGCAATCTTCTTTTACCAAACCGAGCTCGGGAAAGCTGTCTTGTATCAATGGAAGAAGCCTATCAATCCCACCAAGAAACAATGAATTGAATGAGGCTTGTATTGTTGTGTTGGACTTTCCTTCTTCAGTGGAATTGACTCTATTCAGAATAATTCTGATGAAGAGATCTTCATGAAGCTTATCCGCTACGAACTGCCACCGATGGACAAGCTTGGAAGCATTTTGTTCCAGTGTTCTTTGAACATTGAAAACAGTCACAGTAGGTGGAGCTGAGACTAGACTTATTTTCCAAGCAATAACCACACCAAAAGTATTTCCTCCACCACCTCGGATGGCCCAAAATAGATCTTCTCCCATTGATTCTCTGTCGAGAATTCTACCTTTAACATCAACTAATTGTGCATCAATTATGTGATCTGCGGCAAGGCCATATTTACGCATCAACATGCCATACCCTCCTCCACTGAAGTGTCCACCAACACCTACAGTAGGGCAAACACTTGCTGGGAAAGCAAGAGTTCTGCTTTTCTCAGCAATTCTATAGTAAACCTCGCCTATTGTCGCCCCAGATTGAACCCATGCAGTTTTATTCTCCGCGTCAACGTTGATTGTTTGAAGATTGATTAGATCAATTACCACAAATGAGAACGTAGAAACATAAGAAAGACCTTCATAATCATGGCCACCACTTCGAATTCTTATTTGCATGCCATGCTTCTGGGAACAAATAATGGCAGCTTGAATGTGGGATATGTTGGTGGGAGTAACAATAACTAGAGGTTTTGGGGTGGAACTTGTGTTGAACCTGAGATTTTGAATAGAAAACTGCAAGATAGATGAATATGAGGAGTTGATTGGGGTGTAAATGAGCTTAGAAATGGAGTGGGAGTTTTGGGAATCAAGGCATTGAAGAAAACTCTCGTGAGTGTGAGCTGAAGTTACCCACGAGAATGAAAAAATAAGGAAAAACAGGAATGACAACATTGGAAAAAAGCTTAGAGAAGTCATGTCCAGTATTTTATTCTTTGTAGAAGCCTAGAAGGGACTCTATTTATAGCAATACAGGCTAGCTCTTGCTGCTCAAGAGAACAAGAAACTGAAAATAATTGAATGTGAATGTTGAAAAACACTGTTTCGCCATCTAGTATCCAGAGCAACATGGGAACAATTCAAGAAATGTCAATTTGCATGCAAGACTACATGAAGTTTGACCATTCAACATTTGTTCACAGGCAAACTCTACAACATATGCCTTTGACAAGTCACAAAGGTCACAAATTTCACTTTAGTTTTGCAAAATATTTAACTATTCTACAATTAGACGGGATCCATTCCCATATAGTTGGTGAAATTGATCTATCATTCCCTCTTCTTCCATTTTCCATCTAGGCAAATAGACTGTTCAATAGCATTATTTGTTGGCTTATTGCACAAAGTTCAAACGTTTTCTTTACCAGGATTAGACTTTTCTAATATTTGAACTAGCCGTTGTAGAAAAGTTCTGATTAATCCATTTCCAAACTCCTGACTTTTTTTCCCACGGTAATTAATGAAATGAAATAGCCTGCAAATCTCCAAGCATGATGGATACTCTTATCATTCTTACTCTGAAGGAAGTTCAAATGAATGAGCTTATTCATCCTTAACAAGCTAAGAAATTCTAGCAGCATTAACTTCTCATCTTCTTATGTTGACCATGTCAAAACTATATCCTCGTGTCTTCCTTATCTGTAGTTTATACTTTATGCATTGTTAGAATCATTCAGTGCTTGAACAATGTATTCAGCTCGGCTTAATTTAAGCCTTGGAACATGAATGAATAACAAATATTTTATGAGAAAAATTCAACACCGCAGCACAGATGTATCAACTAAGATTTTGAAAGTTATGAGAGCACTCTTTATTATCACATGAATGAGGTGAAAATGCACATCACAGATATGTGAAATCTACAAGCGTACATGTAAGACACGCAGTTAAGAGTTTCTGAATTTGTTTTGGAAGGCGTCAAAAACCACCTCACGGCATCTTGAGACTGCTGTGTCAATACTCACAACGACCGAAATTTAGTACCAGAAGATTTTACATATTAAACACGCTTTCAAGCACAAAAAGCAACAATTACAGAGTCCGAATATCATATTAGACTACTGTATGCTTTATACATGCTGTATATGACACCAAAAACCACCCATTTTGAAACAAATGTTACGTATAAATCATCTTTTAGACGAGAAATTATGTGAGGTCATTCTCATCCAATGGTTCTTCCTCCTCTTTGCCAACATCAGTCTTCAATGCACTAACATCACCAGTAGGTAGCTTTCTTGCTAGCTTGATTACCTGAAGCCATGTAATTCAATTTAATAAATGCAATCGGCTGAAGAAGTTATTAATTTAGTGGTAGAGGCCTGGGGTGATGGTACATTAAGTTCTCAATTCTCAAATGACTACCAAAGCCCTAAGGTGTTGATGACATCATATCAAATGAAATTTCATAGTCTATAATCTCTCCTGTAAGCATGTCGCATAATTATAGAATGAAAAGGTTGCCAATTAGCATGCATCCAAGAAGCCTGAATAAGTTTCTTGCAGATAAGTGAGTAAATCCAAGACCAACAATCAAAACGCAACAGAGTACTGTCAATGTGAGATGAGCAGATGCATTTTCAACTAGCAGAGTGAAAACAGATTAAAGATTTACCACATGGTCAAGATTTGAAACTGTGCTGGACTGAACCACACGTTTGATTTCTTCAATATCACCTTCTGTATAAGCCGAAAGCAGTTTACTAGCACAGCGGTTCTGGTCACTTCTCAGAAAAGCATCAACCCTGCAAAAACCCAAGCAGTAAATCTAAGTGTTATCAATTACTTCAAGCAAGGCAATGACAAAATGGGTAAAGGGTGAAAACACTAGTACCAGTCATATTAAGGGAAAAAAAAAAAGTTCTTTCAAGTATTAAACTGTGTTCTCTGAGTGTTATTGCACTTTAATCTGTGTCCCCAAAAAGAAAAGTGTACAAGCTGGTAGATACACAGTTCCACGAATAGTTCTTAAAAGGTACTGGACTTGTTATCAGCAAGAAAAAATCAAATCACTCAGGAGAAGTTCCTTGGAACTCCAATTCTATATCTTCATGTGACTACAAAACATTTTGCAGAAATGTCCACCAGAGATTGATGTTGTCGGGGAAAGAAGACTTCTCACTATTTTTTTGCAGCACCTCATGATGATTGCAATCAATAATGAAAACTACAAGGACTTACAATTTAGAGGTTTCATTGACTCTGAAAAAATATAGAGTACTGCTTTAATATTTTGTCATGTCAGATATTGAAGATGCAAGATGAAGGTGATTTCAGACAGCAACAACTTTAATTTTAATCTCATCATTCAACAATGCACTAACTAGTACCAATTATTATTGTTGTTGTTATTGTTTATTGTTGTTGTTGTT
>Ga0325401_1002491_pt1 | contig 16433 bp, 9 predicted proteins | sample PopdelMetagenome_FD_205666 | JGI IMG/M metagenome (GOLD analysis project Ga0325401, IMG submission 205666) | Populus deltoides microbial communities from Bellville, Georgia, United States - Xylem-PdKOR-R2 | ecosystem: Host-associated > Plants > Phyllosphere > Stem > Wood/Secondary xylem | place...
AGAAGGATATAATCTCAACCTGGATTATGACTTTCTTGTGTGAGCTTTTAAATGATAGGGGTTTATAGAAACCATGACCCATCAAAATCAATAACAAAAAAATAAACAAACACTGTAGATTGTAATCCTAATTGATGTGGGAAAACACGTGTTTTCCCACATACTTTTAGCTTTATACTTGATACTTAATTAATATAATATAATATTTATATATACTCGATGATATACAATGTATAGATACAGCTGCACATGACTAGAGACCAGTGATCTGCCATGCTGACAGCATAAATAACCCTAGACTAGAAGGAAAAAAACTTCCTAAGATTGAGATTATCTTATCATTCTAGGGTAAACTTCTAGCTTAAAAAGAACAATATTAATTATATGCTTAGGTTACAGACCTTTTCCTCTTCCACTAACAAAATTCCGTAACTTTCAAGCCTAGCTAACTGTACAATTCACTCTTTTCTGGCACGCAGTATTTGGTTAGGAATGTCGACAAGTCTGTTCATATATACAGTTGGGATAATCATTTGCCACTTGGTTTTCAGGTGCTTGCTGCCGACTAATCATCCTCCAGGTTCCAGCTCCATGTGGTTTTTTAGATCTCTACAAAGTTTAAAACAAACACTAAAAAACATGGATCTGGCAAATCAAGTATGGTTTAAACTCACGTGATTAGGAAGTGACACTGGAAATGGAAACTGTGAACTCACATGCAGCGTGGTACACGGCAATCTGTTTGTCTGCAAATTCCCGCATGTAGCTTCAACAAGTACCATACCTTCTGACAGTGTTGACAGCCCCCAAAGGACCGAATGCTGCACTTCCTTGCATGGCAGAACAACCTTTTAATTTGGAGGCATTTTGGGTAAGAGCAGGGGTCACTACTTGTTGCTCGACAATGAGTGGCATGCATTAAAAGAGTTAGCAGTTCCTTTTGTTGCTGTGCCACCAAATTAGAAAGATTTTGTTCCTTTAGCTGCGCCACCAAATTAGCAAAATGTCAAACAGAGCATTAATATTCTAAATCCATAACATGTCTAGCAATGCACGCACACACACGGTCCTACATCCCCTATGTATGCATGAGAAGAAAGAAAATCGAACACGAAGAACTTGAATCATTTGTATTAAAACAATGGCTTAAAGACCAGTAACATGTGAGGGAGATTCATCATGCCTGAAGTGCTTCTTGATGAGCATCTACATTCTCAGTTCCATAATTAGCTGCTGGAGAGCATTGATTCAACTTATAGACATGCAAAGAACTGTCTTTCTTGTGATAGCACGCAGCACAGACATCTCTATCCAGTGTATCAGTATCCTTATGACAAATTTTGCACATTGTCCCAGCTGCTGGCAATGTTGGATTATGAAGATTATGCAGGATCATCATTGATGAATGCTTGGCTCGGCGAAGCGTATCAAACTGATAATGATTCTTCTGACAAAGACCCAAGAAAGTATGTCTATTATCGAAATGCCAGTTTTCTAAAACAGCATCATTATCCTCAGTATCGGACGGTATCCCCTTCACCATAACCTGAAAAGAAAAGAAAGAAAGAGGTATCAATTGTGTCATCTTTGCAATTACAAATATCATCCTGTAATTTTAGCAGGGATTCTCACCTTAAAGAGTAAATGTTTTTCCTTGTTATTTAAGGAGTGCGAGTCCTCCCCATTGAGGTTTTTCTCTACAACATGGCATCTGCAAATGCGTATTGAACTACAATTAATTTCCAAGTAATAATTCCACCATTTGGTCAGACAATAGTGGGAAACAATGTTTCAAGTAAAATGACAAGCACCATCATGGTTTAAGGCGCCATTTACATTAATTACCTTTCACATAGCTGAAAATTTTTGCACTGTCGGCAAAACCATCGGCTTCCAGATAACATCACTTCATGACAATGAGTGCATACGTGTTGTAAATGAACAACCATGAAGTCCTCCTTGCGACCACACATGGGACCACCCCTCAGCTGATCAAGGGAGAGAGGAAATATAACAAAATTAAAGAATAGCATAGTTAAGTAACAAAAAAGCAATCACTCAATTAGCTTCGGAATTCATAAAAGAAACAAGTGTCAAAACAAGTAGTGACATGTAGGCCATGCATGTGCAAAATTATGCTGCTACACATTTTCCCTTCCTGTAATTCCAGTTGCTTTGGAAAATAATAGGTATAAAATCAAAAGCCAATAAAAATAGCTTAGATTTAGATGCTTGGGACGGTTGACAAACTCTAAGACGTGATCTGAAAAATTGAATTATTGCCCTAAGATACCATATCACTATAACTAATATCATGAACTGTTAGTTTTATTATTTCAGGAGTCTAAACTATGCTTTATGATGAAATGATTTACCTTGATAGATATAGTTTCTGCACTACAAAGTTTTCCATGTGTAAGAGATAATTGAAACAATTAAATAAGAGATGGTTCTGCTATTTTGCAATACACTTAGCAGCTACTTAGTTAGATATAAGAAACAAACAAGTTTAAGCTCTCAGTTTTGCCCCATCAACTCCTAAATTATTCACTGAAACTCTTAGTTGACTAGGAAGTCACAAAGATAATGATAAACTTCCGATGATTGCATGAACAGAAATATCTAACAAAACAAATAGAAACAAAAAAAAAGTATCAGTGGATTACATGATTTGTTACTAGAATAGCTTTGGTGTTTCCACCAGAGGACTCTGTGTGCCCCATGGCTTTTAGAGTTCTTTTTGTCATTACTTTCTTCACCTTCCTCTCTGCATATACTCCAGTTTTCTGTTCAATGTTCTTGAGGATATCCTCCGCAGCATCATACCAGTAGCAACCATCAAAGTAAGGCAAACGAGCTGCTGTTATCTTCGAGTAAAAATGTCCAGTAGGGACAAAGAAGTGGTCATATAAATTAGTACAATTGACCACAATATTTTCTTTGGCTGCTTTTCTTAACATCAAATGATACCTGCATATTTTAGCTTAGTTAGTTTGTCAAAACATTCACTTAGAAGGGAGAAGGGAAAAAAGTCAAACAAAGCAGTGGCCATGGGGATCTGAGCAAACAAAAATCAGTGGGCCCAAGTCAAGGATAGGGTTATGTTGCTATAAAATGGTGAAACCAAAATAAAACCAGTGTGCCCCTAAACAACACTGAGAGACACTTCAAACCATCACTACAAATGGAAATGCAAGTTAGTGACAGTGCAGGTCTATGTGGTTCAATGATTTTCATATTGAACCTTGTGGATAAAAAAAGAGCAATTTAATTCTTAGCCTTTAGATTTTTGCATCATATTCATTCTTCCATCAAAAGCAGACTAATATTTGAAACATTATGTAAACGTGTTGCACACCTAATGGATGACATCATTGCCATTTAGATCACATAAACTAGCTTAATGGCTAATTAGGATGTGAAAGGATAATAGGATTGAAACTTAACCTATGCTCAAATGTCAAGGGAATTGCACTGCCACTGAACCTGCAAATGTACACGCACACAGACAGACAAACAGACACCCACATACAGACGCGCGCGTGCGCGCACAGAGACAGAGACAGAGACAGAGAGAGAGAGAGAGAGAGAGAGAGAGAGAGAGAGACCATTGTCGCAGCTTATCAGACTTTGGAGTCTTCTGGTTCTCTGGATGGCAATATAAGATATAATCTTCTCCCTTTATAGGAGGACAGGCCCATAAATAGCAGGTTGCAAAACCCCGTTTCTTGCAGTATTCAAGGTACCCTATCTGAGGATGCAAAAATAAGTAAAAATAAAAATGAGCCATTCCAGTTACTAAATAACAAATACCAAATAAGTAGTAACTGATGTGAAGTACCATACCAATATTTCATGGTAAACAAATGTACGAAGAGCTTCTCCAGTTGAAGTTTCTGTCTCCGGCCTGAAGTACTTGATAGAATCAAGATACGAAATATAAACACTGCGTTGGTTTGGCTGACTGCATTCTGAGCCAAACTCCTGGACATAAAGGCCAAAAAGGCAAACATCCACTCCTTCAATCCTCTGGAACAAAAGAATCACCTAAAAGGGAACAGAACCAGCAGTGAGGTTGTATCATAAACCACATAAACAGCCACAATACTAAAAGATAGAGAATTTACAGAAACCAAAATAAAGGAACGCTTAACATCCTTGTGCCAATGGTTATCAATATTTGCGCTTCTATGAGTTTTGGCAAATTAAGACATGAGGCATAAATTGGTAAAGACCCCTATATTTTGGGAAAGATCAAGGAAGGTCCTTGCTGTATAGTACAATTTTGGGATGCCATTATTATTTTTTGAGAGTTTAAAGAAGTTCCCAAATTGTCCAGAAAGAATTATCATGAAGAAATATTAGGCATGTGGTTAACTGTTAACTGCAACCTCTTACCTTTGATCTGTAGGGAAATTCAGCAGGGTAGTTCTCACCATGGAAGATTTCCAGAAACTTCTCTTTCACTTTCAACTGTTTGTTAACAGATAGCACCACTCTTAGAACAAGATCTTCAGCTTCTGGAACCTGGAAACCAATAGAACATACATATTAAACTAGTTCCTAGGCTAAGCTTGTAGAGCATGTATAAAAGAAACCCCATCCATTGTAAACTAAACAATAACAAAAAAATGCAAAAGAGAAAAATCAGACCTAAGCATGAACTGTCCATTACCACATAATTCTAGCAAATGTTTATCTTTACATTCATTTTTATTTTCAAGAAAACAACACACTTAAAAGGTCCATAACATTGATCATAATAAATTAGATTTTGAAGACAGATTTGAGTGAAAAGATATAATCATAAATATCTAGTCCTTTAGAACTGTTATTTTTGCATCCATTTTCTTTCTTTAACAACAAATTCCCATTCAAACCCACAAATGCTTGCTCTTTTATAAGCTTATATGATATGAAGGAATCAAATTAAATATGGGTCAATTCATATTTAATTGCATTGCTTTCTATTCATATTCTGAGACCTACAATGGACAATCAGTTCACAATTTATCAACTATTTATGCACAACAAGGCACATAAAAACACAGTATCCTTGTAAAAATTTGCATCTGAGAACTAACCTCGTCAATGTTCATTCCCAAAAACTTTGCTCTTTCTTCTCTCTCTTGATTAAGACGCCTAAAAAGTCTTTCTTCTATGAAATCACTCAAGATGGTACGAGGCAGATCTTTTGCACCAAAAATAGCAGCCTTAGTAGATGGCATGTACTCCTCGCTTTTCATTTCTTTCAAGCAGCATTTGGGACAGATGTACTCAGTTTTTCCTTCCATATCTCTTTTATCGTTGAACAGAGCACATATCTGGTGTTGCCACCTTTTACATTTATCACACTCGACCCACTACAAGAGCACAGCAGACTTAAGAGCAGGTCCCTTGTAAATGAACAGATTTAACAAAATAAACTTATTATGCTTAGCTTACGGGTTCGTCAGTTGCCTCGTCATTCTTTCTTTTGTGAAGCTTTTCCTTGAGAATGGTAATTCCATAGAATGTGATCTTCTTAGGTGGAGAACTCTTAAAGCATAAGGAACAAAAGCAAGGCTGTGTGCCATTTTCATCTGATGAGGTGTAATAAATCACCCCCCGCTTGATACGAGCACCACAACACGAGCAATATATAGGCACTGGGGCAAACCAAAGCTTATCTTCTGCGCATAACTGGCATCGATTCTCGTTGACATGATTTATTATTTTGTCTTCTTCATTTGATTTTCTCTAAAAGAAGATGCACAAATGTGTTTAGTGTTCATCAAAAAGAGTATGAACACACAGCTACACACATTGGATATCCTCAAGTCAGCAGACAATATAAATAGATAATTGTAATAACAAAATGAGAAAAAGAAGAGCAAATGTTGAACTCCAGGTGAGAAGCCACATGTTTTCTAGGAAATAATATATGAACACACAACTTCACACATTGGATACAGACTCAAGCTTTTGCCCAAGTAGATCTGCAGCTACTTAGACTTCAGATCCAATCTACTTAACTTCCATGACATTTCTTTCCTGTTTGATTGATCAAATTTATAAAGGTTACACCAAAGCATATATATCACTGGACTCCCTAGTTTCCATTCATATCAAAAGGCTCATAGTAACGGTGATTGGCACATGGTCTGTTGTTTATTTACATAACTTCCCATTTTTAACACAACTATTTTCACTCTTAGAGGATTGACTTTAAGACACCAAGTAAAATCTCTACTCATTTGCAATAATGACCTAAGCTACAATGTAAAGGAAAAGAAACAACAAGAAAAACAAAGTGTGCAAAACAGTTGCGAGCACTCAGAAGCAATATGGTAACCTCTTATCATAATTCATGGCCCCGTCTAGAAAACATCAGAAAGAAGATTCTGTAGCTAGGCCCAGATAGCTGGGAAAGGTTCAATTAAAAGGATATGTTCATTTGTTTCGCTCTTTCTCTTCTGTGCATGTTTTTTGCATTCAAATAACTCACTCAGAGAGGTTAAGCAAGATTTCCGAATTAAGCCGATATGATATGTTAATCTTTCAATTTCAGCATCAAGATGCAACATCTACAGAAAAAATGTGCTTCTAGTCTCTAAAGATTAATATATATATATATATATATATATATAGTAATGCTGATGTATTCACCTGGCACATCGACTGCTCAAGACTGGACATGTGTCCTTCTATCTGTTCTGGTGTGAAAAAATCAATTAAGGAAGCACCTCTCATCTTTGGACTTTCTGATTTCATTCCATCTTCATGTTCAGCAACTGTTGCCTTTAGCTCATGCTCTATAGCTGGTTTGGCTAAATGAAATTTAGATATGACTTGGATCGCCTCCTTGTTAAAAGCAGCGCCAACCTCTTCAGAGACAATAGGCATACAATTATTCATCAATTGGTTGCAGTCACCTTTCATAACGTCTGCAACTCCACTAGAACTTCTGGAGTCCATCTCTCCTGAACTACAACCAACAATGTGCTCCTTAAAAGGAACAGAAAAACTCTCACAAATCAATCTGGGATAACTATCTGCAGCTTTGCTCCTGATCTGATCAGAGCTTGTAGGATTTTCCATGGAATTCATCAGTGATTCATTATTCACCCCAAGAAACTCAGAATTAATAGATACAGGAGATTCAGGCAATTGCTTCAATGGCAGGGGTCCTCCAAGACCATCAGATTGAACCAAGAATGGAGCAACCACAGATGCGATTCCATCTCCAGATGAAAAGTAATAAGAATATTTTTCCATCTTCTGACACTTTGATGGAGGCATTTTGTCTCCTGAACAGCAAGATCCATAACCACTAGAATCTGTATCAATGATCTCCCGTTTATGACCACTCTTCACCTCTTTAGAGTTCTGACCAAGTTTATCAGTTTTACACAGAATTCGGCTAGGAGCACATACAAGGCAATCAGTTTGGAGGCAGTTATCAAAATGCAATAACAGTGGGCGAAGACTTTCACAATAGCACTTGCTATTGTCACACACTGTTGAATGGAAATGCTTAAGGAAAGAATCTAGGCAGTCCACCATTGGGATCGTTGATCTCTTGGAATTGATATAAGCAGCTAAGACCTTTTCTCTTGAAGAAAAAAATGGCAGGTTATTTAAATTTGCCACTTTTTGAAGAGGTGCAGAACTTTTTGAAGGCACATGAACCCCGTGTGATTGTTCTGAAGGGAGCGGGAGCTGAGAATGCATAGATTTATGTCCAGATGTTGGCCTGCAAGACTTATTGTGATCCTTTAAGTGACTTGGTACTTTGACCTCCAATGCCTTATTAAACTGTCCATATAACTGACAAGACTGCTGCTGGGTCTGTTCTAATACTTGTGCTCTAGATTCCAGTAGCTTATCAGGAGTTGAATTTGTTATGCCAAACCTTGTGCTGGAACTTGGTAGAATGCTTGAGACTCCAGAGTAATCTGGGATCTGCAGAATTGAATTTGAATACTCCAAGCATTCACCTAAAGTGGACAAAGGCATACCATAATGGTTCTCATTTTTTGTCAAGCTTCCAAGTTTCACCAAATTCAAGTTGCCTGACATAAATGGTTGAACTCATGAGGACAAAGTGATGACCAAAACATACAAAAGAACGAGCAAAACAATAGCTAGAGATCTGATAGGAATGCCACATAAAAGATAAACACAAGCATGTTGATAAAAACAAAGAACGGGATGTATGCCAACATAGAAAAAAAATCTCAAGGTAACAGGATGACAGGAAAGAATCAAACACACCAGGACATCACCAAATCACAAAGTTGGAAGCCCTATTCATGAAATGCCAGATTATAGTGATAAAAGCTTGTACTTTATTGCAAATGTGATCATGTTGTATAATATGACATGGGCAATACAAGTCCATTTCTCCTTGATCCATTAAGAGAACCAATAACTAAAGGATATTTCACATTGGACTTGCCAAGAGCTAAACAAAAGTTTTGAAAAGCATCATCAGCCACAATCATACTTTAAGACCTTGAAGAAACAAGTAAAAAGAAAAGCAGAGCGACCAAGAATAACCACAGTTTAGAATAACCAAAGCAAGGAATAAAGAAAACATACTCAAAATTGCAAGTGTGATTTAGATTTTGCATAAACTGGTGTGCAAGCACAAGTTGTCTGTCATTCACCACTTACTCAATATTTATAAATTCCCATAAATGACTCGCTATTACAGAATTGCATAAAGTAATACCATGTGCAGCAATTACCTCAACTAAGGTATAAAATATTCTTTTAAAAAACTAAGACTTCTTAGTTGAAATGCAGATAAACATACTTTGATCAAAATGTTGCTGCTGAAAAATGTCTTTGAAGGCCTCAGGATGATATGGATGATCTCCTTGAGAAAAAACTGGTCCACTGTCAAAAGTTCCAGTTTCGGGAAACCCATCACCACTAGAGATAGTGGTGATGGACGAATTTATATCAGGAGAGGAATCCATCTCATTACCGATCTGCTTTGAGGCCACAGTGAAAGCATTGTACATACTTGTGGTTCCTAGATTAAACTCGTTGTTAAATAATCCTATGGAAAAGAAATTGCATTGTGAGACATAAAAGTAGAGTATCCATTTTCTCAGTAAGTCCTATAAAAATGGATGGATTGCTCACCTTTTTGGAAGCCAAAATGATCCTGTTCTTCAGCCCCCATCAGATTATAATTATTGTTGCCAATGATGGGGTAACTATTGAAAATAAGGTTTCCTTCATCTGAACTGCACCCCTGAGTCAAACCCAAAGCTTGCATTGCTGTCAATTTGGATCCTTGCTGACCACAATTTGCATCATTGTGTTGCTGTAGGATTAAACTTTGTAATCTATTTCTCAGAGTGTCCAGATTGATATATTCCTCCTACAAAGGCGCACAAATACAAATGATGTCACTTTAATGCTCTCGAAAAATAAGCAGAGCAAGCCTAACTGATTCTTCATTTTTTCAAGTACTACAAATCCCACATTCAGTTTTTCCCTTCATAAGATCATTTTAGTATTAACCATAGACAATTTCATATTCAAAGAGTAACTCAAAACAGCAAGAATTTTCAAAATAAGCTAAAATGCGGCACCGTTAACAACAACAACCCATCTTTAAACCTCAACAAAACCAAAACCAAAACCAAAAAGAAACAGACATATAAAACCATCTTAACATCACTTAATCATAGAAAAGATAACAAGAAATTACCTCAGAAACAGCCTTAAAAAACAACTGGTTCTCTAACACGTTAACATAATCCCATCCTTGTAATTGCAATTGATAATTCCTATCCTTTTCGAGAATCTCAACGCTAAAAAAAACAAATTCAGCATCTCACATACAATAAACAAACACAAAATTAAACGAAAAACAAAATTAAAAATAAATACGAAACTTACATGTTGTTTCTAACTAAACCCCGAAAAAAATCAATGTTAGGGTCTTTCCGCCAATCATCCAAAAGATTATTCAGTGAACTTGAATTGGAAAAGCAATGAGCTTTAAGGTTATTAAAATCACTGCCTTCCAAATTATATCTCCTTGTCAACATCTTTAATTAATTAGGGTTTCCTCTCCTGCTGCAAATTCAAAAGAAACACATTATCAATTACAAGCACCATCAATTCAGAAAAAAAAAAAAAAAAACAATAAAACCCTAATTTCGATAATGTCGGTCGGTGATTAAGAACCGGCTGTACAGCTCAGAAAAAGGTCAAATTAATTACCAGGAATCAGAGAAAAAATCAATCATGATCAATAAAAGAGAAAAACGATTGGAATTGAATAAGAGAGAAGAATCGGAGTAGAAAACCCTAGAAATTGAAAAGGCCGTGGTTGTCCCTACAGGGACACTTACCAGCGAGGGTTTTTGAAAAGGGGAAGCAGATGCATGTGCGGGTCGGTGTTAGGGTTGTTTTCGTCTTTTTAAAAGAAGCTGGTTTTTGTGTTAAAATAGATTAATAATGCCTCCTATCCCTCTTTATATTTAACGTCAGAAATAGAAAGAAAATCCGTTTTTTTTTCCAAGGTTTGGATTTTATTATTCGTGTCAGGTCCGGATTTTAAAATAATTTTTAATAATTATATATTTTTTCTCTCTTTTTTTTATTTTAGAGATGTCCAGGTAAAATATGATTATATCAAGAGCTAAATAATATGAAAAAATCACTATAAATCAAGAGATTTTTTATTATGAATTGTAATAGTAATTTTATTTAGAGGTGATTATTTTCGGTTCGGTTTGGTTTTTATAAAAAAAAAGCAACCAAATCAAAATTTAAAAAAAAACCAAAACCGGTTCAAACCGACTGGTTTCGGTTCGGTTTGGTTTTTTAGAACAAAAACCGGTTCAAATTAGTTTTTCCGATTTGGCTCACTTTTTTCAGGTTTTTTTCATTTGGGTTCAATTCAATTCGGTTTTTTTGGTTTCAAGCTTATAAAACCGAACCAAACCGATCGATTTTTTCAAAATTCTAATTGGTTTTTTTCGCGGTTCGATTTTTTCGGTTATTTTTTCTGGTTTTTTAGGTTTAATTGATTTTTCAGTTTTTTTGCTCACCCCTAGTTTCACTTTTAATTTCTCTTATTTTCACGACGTTTCTTTGGCTTTCGTTTTCTTCCACAGCGAATAGGTGGTACCCGGGCTATTAAAGAGGCGCGTACAACGCTTCTCGGTGGTTAAATATGGTCATTCACCATCTCACTTGATGCGCAATTATGTTCTCTTCCACATGGCGTGACGCATGTAGACATATAATGGTTAAATTACCGTTGGTGATCGATTATTTGTGTTTTTTTTCTTTTCTCTCTCCTAGTAACTAGAGTGCACAATTATTCTCTTCCTGACAACCATGCCAGACTAGCACGCCTGGGTTTGGCAACCCCCGCGCCTAGGTCTGCCAAACCCAAGCGCCTGGATCAAAAAATTTTAAAAATTTTAAAAGCATGATTGAACTGCAAAAACAAATATTGCCTCATTCAAACATGATTTTTCATTTATATACAATAGAACTTAGCTGCAAATTCTTTTTTGTTTGTGCATTTTATTTTATAAATTTTTTATATTCGAAGAGAAAATAATGGGAAAACAATATTGAGTTCTAAGTAATTTATTTCAAGTCTTAAAAAATAAACTTCTTTTTTGTAAACATTATGGATGAAAATATTAATTTTATATGTTCCATCCAAGTGTTAGATAGTTTTTTAAAAGGTTCAATACTTTTTAAAAAATTTGAGATGTTACATAATCTAATTGTCAAAGTTTGTTACAATGAGAGTTTATTCTACATTATAACTATTAGTATATACGAAAATTTAAAATATATGATCACAAGAGAAAACCTTTGAATTTTTGAATTGATACATTATGTTGTAGGAAAAGAAAATATTGTATATGTAAAAGACTTATTGTCCCTTTGACTATCTTAATTTGTGCAATTTTGTAGATGATTTCTTCATTAAAAAAATAAGTGATTTTTAGGGATGTGTGTGGTTAATGTTCCAAAATAGAAGAAATAAATATAGAAAAAGATAAAAATATATTTGGTTAAAAAGACAAAGTTGAAAACATAAAATAAATATGTTTTTAGAAAAATTATATATGAATTACTATATTTTAAAAAAAAACGCATAGGTTTGGCATGGTTGTTAAGCCGAGGTGCTTAAGTCATGCCACACCTAGGCGCTTAAGTCATGCCAAACAAAGGTACTTTGGTAGGGTCTGGCAACCATTCTACGCTCAAACGCCTTGGGCCAGGCAACTACGTTAAGGCCAAGCGTCTGGGTCAAGCAACTACCGAGGCCCAAGTGTTTTAGGTCTAACAACTATGCCAGGCCGACACGCCTTAGTTTCGACATCCATGCCAGCAAAAACGTCGTGGGTCTGGCAACTATATTGGGTTTGGTATTCAAAAATAAGCCCCGACACATAGGTCAAAAATAAAATTCAAAATATTAAAAAATAACTGTGTAAAAGCGAACCTAAATCTATATTTTGAAATTTTAAGGATCAATTAATTGGTTTTATTGAACAAGAGAAGAAGACAATAAGTTATAATTAATGCTCTAAAGTTCACTTTTGTTGTTTAAGCATAGCTATCAAACCCAAGACGTTTAAGTTTAACATAGTTGCTAGGTCCAAACACTTGGATCAAAAATAAAATTTAAAAATAACAATGCAAAAACAAACCAAAAACAAACCTAATCTATATTTTAAAATTTTAAAATCAATTAATTGGTTTTATTGAACAAGAGAAGAAGAGAATAAGTTATAATTAATGCTCTCAAGCTCACTTTTTGTTGTTTAAGCATAGTTATCAAACCCAAAGTACTTGGATTTGATATGGTTGGCAGACCCAGGAACTTGGGTCAATAAAAAAATTCAAAAATAACAGTGCAAAAGTATACCTAAAACTATATTTTAAAATTTTATGGATCAATTAACTGGTTTTATCGAACAAGAGAAGAAGGGAATAAGTTATAATTAATGCTTTTAAACTCACTTTTTGCTGTTTAAGCTTAATTATCAGACCCAAGACGCCCGAGTTTGACAAAAAACAGAGTGAAAGTTTAAAAATTAACTTACTTGATTAGGTTTAATAACTTTATTAAAATATTTTCTATATTTTTAATATTTTTTTATATTTTAAAAAATTGATATTAACCCGCTATGGATTGTGTGCCAATATACTAATTTGTATTGGTTATTTATTTTTTAGGGATTTTTTGATATTTATTTTAAATTAAGAAAATAAATATTAAAATAGTATTTGAGAGTGTGATAGTGATTATTTTTTATTTAAAAATATATAGAAATATTTTTTTTAAAAAAATTTAGTTTAGTGACATTAAAATAATTTAAAAATATTAATTTAAAATAAAAAATTTAAAAAATCATGGAAAGCAGCTGGAATTCCTAAAACAAACTGCCTACAAAAGTTTTTTTTTTATTATTATTTCAAATTTAGTGATAAAATTTTATGTTGCTAATTTTATCCGTTTTGGTAAGACAATTTATTTTTATTTTTTGGTTTTTTTTACTAAGAAAATATTATTATCATTAATCTACAAAAAGTTTTAAATTTGTCAATTTCCAATTTCACTACTTATTTCTTTTTGTATGAACCCAAAATTATATATATAAAAAAATCAGATAAATACTGTGTATTGTGAGGTATTTTATTGTGGATTTATGCAGTGTTTCTCGCCAGAAAATTTGTTGATCTCGCGATATTATGTTCAATTTCATCTCCTGCTTTCTGTGTCCCTTCCATTTATTGAGAGGCGTGGTTGTTTGGAGGCCATGGTTTTCCTTTGCTTTTTAACTTCTTGGCAGCTAATCTATTTCTTTACCTTCTTCTTTTTTGAAACCAAACAGATAGGGGAAAGACATACGAGAGAGGCTGTTATGGAGAAGAAAAGGATCCAGTGAGAGGGTCTTGCTCTTGCACCAACGATGATGAGGTCGGTGGTGCTACGATGGTGCTTTCAATGTAGATAGGAATCTGTGAAAAAAAACAAAGGAAGGTGTATCCTTTGAAATCCTAGTTTCTCATGATCTTTTTTGATTCCTGGTTGGGAAATTATGGATTCTTTTTTATTTGTTGTTTTTGGTTAATGGGTTTTTATTTCTAGGATATATCTGCACTTTTATTTCGTGCTGGGTTTTAGATTTTAATCTAATTTCTTCTTTTGTGGGATTGTAATCCTTCGGTTTGGGAGCTATTTCTGTGTTATTGCATTAAATTGTTATTGATGTTGCTGGATTTTTTTTTGATGAATTAGAATTGTACTAAAAACTCTCTCTATGCAGTTCGTGGGGACTTAGAGCAGAGTTGGAAGGTTACTGCCGTAGTGGCCTTCTCTTGCATCAAAGGCAACATGGCAAGGTTTCGACATGTGAGTTACGTTTTTTGTTGCTCAAGCATCAATTTTTTTTTTTCATTTTTTCAGATTTATCTTCTTCTATTTGGCTGCAAGCTACATGGTGCTGGGTTATTTGTGTGTTTCTTGGGGTTGGAATTTGAATTTAGTTTTTTTTCATCTTAAAAAGGTTTAAAATTTGGAGAAGGAATAGCTGTTGTAGCTTGCTGACTTAGGTATAAGTTGGTTAGGTTGGTTCTTTTGAAGACATTCCCAAGCTTCTCCATGCCCCTTTTATGTGCAGGTAAGGAATTATGTAGCGGTTCATCATGCAACTTATTCACCTCCATTTATGGATCAGACACAGACCATGTTTGCTTCTGGTTTAGGTCCCTGCTTTGAGTTTTTCCAGTTGTTTTGCATCCATGGGTTTAGTGTCAGGGAACTAACTGAATTAGACTTTAAGCCTTTTCCATCATCCATGGGGTAGTCCTTTACTGAGCCATCTATGTGTAATCGTGTTTTGAAAAATAAATTAGTGTTGTGCAGTAGCAGTGTGAATGATAGGAGGCAGATGATAGGGTTAGTTAAGTATTTTAATTAGTTTGGACTGTCTTCTTTACATGTTGCCCACAAAGTGATTGACGAGGATTCTGAGAGAGATGTGTTTTATTTTAAGTTGTTCCTTGGATTTTATTCTTGCTGTATGTTGAGCTTTTAAGTCCTTTTTTTTTGGGTTCTCGATGCTCACAGGGAAAGACATGCTAATTAAATGATGTTTGGGTCAGTGGTGGATGTATGTTGAGCTTTTAAAGTCCTTTTTTCGGGTTCTTGATGCTCTTAGGGAAAGACATGCTAATTAATGATGTTTGGGTCAGTGGTGGATGAAAGAGACTGTGATAAGAGGTCTTTGTGTTTGTGCATTTCATGTTTTTATGGATTTCATACTTGGCTTAAAGATGCTATTAATTTGGTCTTTGGTTATGTTGTTTCGTTGATAGAGATCTATATTGTTTCGGTTTTTGCATGTCATGTTCATGGTCCTTTTCTATGCAGTTGCTTTATAATGGAGCAGCTTCAGAAAAATTCAGTCCTTCACATGACATTAGACAAGGCGACCCTTTTTCTTGGTATATTTTATGTATCATGCATGGAAGAATTTACTCATTTAATTACATAACAAGTGCATATTAGAAAATGGAATCCTGTAGGGTTGGAAAAGATGGGTCTTGCATTTCACATTTGTTTTTCGTTGGTGATTAAATACACTGTGGAGTCTTCTGTAAAATCATATTGATGTTATTTTGGGATGCTTAAAGAAGTTGTGTGCCTCATTTGGTAAAAAAATTGGTGTTTTCAAAACCAATATTTTCTTCTCCAAAAACACTTGTAAACAGGTATCAAATGCAATCAGCAATGTAGATGGTTTTGTATTGATATCTGACCTCAAAGATATTGTTGAGAGAGTTTAGAGCAAATTGTCAGCTTTGAAAAATAATCAATTTTTCTGTAGCCGGAGGAGTCGCACTCTGCATTTTTGTAGTCCATACTATACTGGTGTATACAATGTAGACATCTCATCTCCCCTGGGCGCGCGAGGCTATTGACAAAGTGCATCAAAGTTTTGTTGGGGGGATACGATAGAGCACATAAGAGTGCACTTGATGAACTGAAGGACTTGTGTCATTAAAGATTATCTGGGGATTAATGACCCAAGCTGATTTCTTAAATTTTTTTTTAAAGATGATATAATGACTTTTAGTCAGTTGGGTTTGGTTCCAAAGAGAAAAGGGTCCATGTCCAATATTTGGCAGAAGGTTTTCTTATAAAGAGTGAGTTGTGGATGGCCGGGGAAGGATAGTTGATAAATTTTTGGAAGATTAATGAGTGAATAATGTAGGCATTTTGGTTGTTCATGTTCTACATGAAGGAGTTCCAAAGCTTAATAACGTGAAAGCTTAATTTTATGATGTAGAACCCATGAACCAGGTGGTGAATTCTCTGTTGTTACAGCCTACCATTGCATATCCTGTGATGATTGGAGCTTGCTTGATGATCTGTGTTAAAGTAT
>Ga0325401_1002492_pt1 | contig 16432 bp, 11 predicted proteins | sample PopdelMetagenome_FD_205666 | JGI IMG/M metagenome (GOLD analysis project Ga0325401, IMG submission 205666) | Populus deltoides microbial communities from Bellville, Georgia, United States - Xylem-PdKOR-R2 | ecosystem: Host-associated > Plants > Phyllosphere > Stem > Wood/Secondary xylem | place...
CGCTCAACCAGGCGGTGCGCTTCGGCGTGCTGTTCGGGGGGATGCTGGCGCTGTCGCTGGTGGGGCCCGGCACGTGGCGGGCGATCGCCTATCCCTTCTACGGCATCACGCTCATGCTGCTGATCGCCGTGGAGGCGATGGGGCATATCGGCATGGGAGCGCAGCGCTGGATCGACCTGGGGATCATCCGCCTGCAACCGTCCGAGTTCATGAAGCTGGCCGTCGTGCTCAGCCTGGCGCGCTATTTCTCGGGCGTGCCGCCGCGCTTCCTGCGCCAGCCGTCGGTGCTGGTGCCGCCCGTGCTGATGCTGGGGGTGCCGGCGGGGCTGGTGATGCTGCAACCGGATCTCGGCACCGCGATGATGCTGTTGTTCGCGGGCACCGCCGTGCTGTTCCTGGCGGGGATACAACTGCGCTGGTTCATCGGCGGCGCGCTGCTGGCGGCGGCGGCGATGCCCGTCGCCTGGGGGATGCTGCACGACTATCAGCGCAACCGGGTGCTGATCTTCATGGACCCCGAGAGCGACCCGCTGGGCACCGGATACCATCTGTCGCAATCCAAGATCGCGATCGGTTCCAGCGGATTGTCGGGCAAGGGTTTCCTGCGCGGCACGCAGAACCAGCTGGACTACCTGCCCGAGAAGCAGACCGACTTCATCTTCGCGACCATGATGGAGGAATGGGGGCTGATGGGCGGGCTGGCCGTGCTGGCGCTCTACGCGTACCTGGTCGGCTGGGGCCTGTCGGTGGCCGCGCGCGCGGGGCGCGTGTTTGAGCGGCTGGCGGCGGCCGGCTTGAGCTTCACGCTGTTCCTGTACGTGGGGATCAACGTGGGCATGGTGACGGGCATGGCGCCGGTGGTGGGCATTCCGCTGCCGCTGTTCTCGTACGGCGGGTCGGCGATGATGACCGTGCTGATCCTGCTCGGCATCCTGATGGGGATCGACCGCGACGTGCGTCGACGGCACTGACGCCGCACGCACCCGGCGGCATAACTTACCATGATGTATGGCTTTCCCGGCCGATCGACGGCCTGGAGAAAATGGTGCCCAGAAGAGGACTCGAACCTCCACGACCTTGCGATCGCCAGCACCTGAAGCTGGTGCGTCTACCAATTCCGCCATCTGGGCACGGGGTAGGGGCGCGCCTTTAGGGGGCGGGTGCGAGCCTTGTCAACACGTGTCTCGCCGGGCAATGGCGCGGCCGGCAGATACGGTCGCGAAGGGTGTGGGTACGGGCATGAGGGATCAACTGGTCACGCTGATCGGCGGCGGGGGCTTTCTGGGCCGCTACGTCGCCCAGGCCCTGATGCGCCGCGGCGCGCGCGTGCGCATCGCGCAGCGCGATCCTCGCCAGGCTTGGTTCATCAAACCGCTGGGCGGGCTGGGCCAGACGCAGTTCGTCGGCTGCGACGTCGCGCGGCCCGACACGGTGCGCCGCGCGGTCGAGGGCGCGGACGCGGTGGTGAACCTGGTGGGCCTGCTGGCGGGTGATTTTCAACGCGTCCACGTCGACGGCGCGCGCGCGGTGGCGGAGGCGGCCGCGGCCGCCGGAGCCTCCGCGATGGTGCAGGTGTCGGCGATCGGTGCCGACCCCGCCTCGCCGTCCGCCTATGGCCGGACCAAGGGCGAGGGCGAGGCGGCGGTGCGCGACGCTTTCGCCCGTGCTACGATCGTGCGCCCGTCGATCGTGTTCGGCCGCGAGGATGATTTCCTGAACCGGTTCGCCGGCATGATGGTGGCGCTGCCCGTGGTGCCGATCCTGAGCCCCGCCACGCGTTTCCAGCCGGTGTTCGTAGGCGACGTCGCCGATGCGATCGCGCAAGGCGTGGCCGAGCCCGCGCGCCACGCGGGGCGGACCTACGAACTCGGCGGACCGGAGATCCTGACCATGGCCGAGCTGAACCGCTGGATCGCGAGCGCGATCGGCCGCTCGCCCCGTTTCCTGGAGCTGCCCGACGCGGTGGGCGGGCTCATGGCCAAGCTGCCCGGCGTGCCGATCACCCGGGATCAATGGGCGATGCTGCGACGCGACAACGTCGTGTCGCCGGGGGCGGAGGGGCTGGCGGCGCTGGGCGTTTCCCCCACCACGCTCGCCAGCTCGGCGCCCGGCTGGCTGGTGCGGTTCCGGCGCGCGGGCCGCTTCGGCCGCCGCCTGGCCGAGACCGCCTGAGCCTATGGACCTGCTGACCGCGATCCTGCTCGGCATCGTCGAGGGGGTCACCGAGTTCCTACCCGTGTCGTCCACCGGCCACCTGATCCTGGCCGGCGCGATCCTGGGCTATCGTGACGAGACGTCGGCGACGTTCGACATCGTCATCCAGCTGGGCGCGATCCTGGCGGTGGTGGTATTGTACTGGCGGTCGTTCGCGGAAGTGGCTCGCGGGATGCTGGCGCGCGAGCCCCGCGCCTGGGCGTTCGTCCGCAACGTCGCCTTGGGCTTCGTGCCGTCGGCCGCGGTGGGGCTGGTGGCGTACAAGGCGGTCAAGCGGCTGCTGGAAAGCCCCACCGTGGTCGCGGTGGCGCTGATCGTCGGCGGCGTCGCAATCCTGGCGATCGAGCGGCTGGTGCGCGCGCCGCGCGTCGCCACCGTGGAGGGGATGCCCTGGACCACCGCGCTGGGCGTGGGCATCGCCCAATGCCTGTCGATGGTGCCGGGCGTCAGCCGGTCGGGCGCCACCATCATGGGCGCGTTGAGCCTGGGCGTAGAACGGCGTGCGGCGGCGGAATTTTCGTTCTTCCTCGCCATCCCCACCATGCTCGCGGCATCGGGCTACGACCTGTACAAGACGGGCGCGGCGCTGGAGCAGGGGGACTGGGCGCGGATCGGGGTAGGGTTCGTGACCTCGTTCCTGGTGGCTCTGCTGGTGATCCGCTGGTTCGTCGGGCTGGTCAGCCGCCGCGGCTTCGCGCCGTTCGCGTGGTATCGGATCGTGGCGGGTAGCGTGGCACTGATCGCGCTACATTCTGGCTAGGTCCGGAATGATACATTTTTTGCGTCGCCATGCAATTTCGACCGTAATAGATCGCGTAAGCACAGATAGAATGGTAACGGTCCGGTACTAAAACACGATTTGATCGTGACATGGCTGGAAAGTCGCAATAATCGGTCGTTCCGAAGGGAATGCGCCGTGGCAACCGATACCATGCTGAAGTTCGTCGGCCGTGATCAGGCCTATCCGGCCAAGCGGCCGGCGGACGATCGTGCCGACGATTTTCGCGAGATCGCCGATCGTTACGCGACCCAGGCGGCCGAGGATCAGGCGGGCCGCTGCTCGCAATGCGGCGTTCCCTATTGCTCGGTGCATTGCCCGCTGCACAACCACATCCCGGACTGGTTGCGCCTGACCGCGGAGGGGCGGCTGCGCGAGGCGTACGAGCTGTCGAACGCTACCTCTACCATGCCCGAGATCTGCGGGCGCATCTGCCCGCAGGATCGGTTGTGCGAGGGCAATTGCGTGATCGAGTTCACCGGCCACGGCGCGGTGACGATCGGGTCGGTGGAGAAGTACATCACCGATACTGCCTGGGAACAAGGGTGGGTGGAGCCGCTGGAGCCGGGTCCAGCGCGCGGCCAGTCGGTGGGGGTGATCGGTGCGGGCCCGGCCGGGCTGACCGCGGCCGAACTGCTGCGCGGGCGCGGCTACGACGTCCACGTCTACGACCGGCACGACCGCGCGGGTGGGCTGCTGACCTACGGCATCCCCGGCTTCAAGCTGGAGAAGCCCGTGGTCACGCGCCGCGTGGAGCGGCTGGCGGCGGGCGGCATCGTGTTCCATCTGGGGTTCGAGGTCGGGCGCGACGCGACGCTAGACGAATTGCGCGGGCGGCACGACGCGGTGCTGGTGGCGTGCGGCGTGTATCGCGCGCGCGCGCTGGACGTGGCCGGCGTCGACCTGCCCGGCGTGGTGCGCGCGCTGGACTATCTGACCGCCTCGAACCGCAAGGGTTTCGGCGACAGCGTGCCCGCGTTCGACGACGGCTCGTTGAACGCGCAGGGTAAGCGTGTGGTGGTGATCGGCGGCGGCGACACGGCGATGGACTGCGTGCGTACCGCGGTGCGCCAGGGCGCGGCGTCCGTCACCTGCCTGTACCGCCGCGACCGCGACAACATGCCCGGCTCGCGGCGCGAATTCCACAACGCGGAGGAGGAGGGCGTCCGCTTCGCCTGGCTGTCGGCGCCCGCCGGTTTCGAGGGCGGGGACCATGTCGCCCAGGTCCGCGTGCGCGGCCAGCGGCTGGGCGCCGCCGACGCCGGCGGTCGCCGCGCGCCCGAACACGACCCGAGCGCCGACCGCGTGCTGGACGCCGACCTGGTGGTGAACGCGCTGGGCTTCGACGCGGAGGAATTGCCCCGGTTGTGGGGTGCGGCCGAGCTTGGCGTGACGCGCTGGGGCACGGTGCTGGTCGACGGCCGCTCGCTGATGACCTCTCTCGACGGCGTGTTCGCCGCCGGCGATGCGGTGCGCGGGGCCAGCTTGGTGGTGTGGGCGATCCGCGACGGCCGCGACGCCGCGTCCGCCATGCATAAATGGCTGAAGGCCAAGGCGAGGGACGAAAGGCAGGCGGCGTGAGGGCGGCGGCCTTCGCAGCCGCGTTGCTGCCCCTGGCCGCGGTCCATGCCCAGCAGCCGGCCCGGCAACCTGCCCAGCAGCCTGGGGCGTCGGCCGACGCGCTGGAACTGGCGGAACTGGCGACGCCGAATGGCTTTTTCGAGGAACTGACCCTGGGCGACCGGATCAGGGCGGGGCTGGAAGAACAGCTCCGGCCCCAGCTGGCCGCCGACGAGGCGCGATATCCCGGCGTCACGCGCGCCGCCGCCATCGAGGTGGCGACGGCGACCCAGGCCATTCTGACGCGCGGGCTTCCCGGCTTGCGTCGCCGCTTCGCCGCCTTGTTCGCGGGGGGCATGACCCCCGGCGAGCTGCGTCAGGCCGTCGTCTTCGCACGGTCGCCGGCGGGGCGGGCCGTCTATGCTTCCGACCTCACCAATCCTGGCCGGGACGGCGACGACCCGGCGGATCGAGCGGCACTGGAAGCCGAACTGTCGCCGGCCGACCGCGCCGTCTGGGTGGCGTTCCGCGACGGCGAGGCCGGACGAAAGCTGCGTCGCGCGGGCGACAAGCGGGGCGAGGTGGCCGAGGCGTGGATGCTGGCGGTCATCACCGTGTCCGAGAAAGAACTGAACCGCGCAGCCGACGCCGTCGTCGCGCGCTATCGACAGGAGAAGCAGCCGTGACCGACGCCCGCGCCTATCTGGCCGAACACGGCATGTACCGGCCCGATTTCGAATCCGACGCGTGCGGCGTCGGGCTGGTGGCGGCCACCGACGGCCGGCCGTCGCGCCGCGTGGTCCAGTCGGCGATCGACGCGCTGAAGGCGGTGTGGCACCGCGGCGCGGTCGACGCGGACGGCAAGACCGGCGACGGGGCCGGGATCCATATCGACCTGCCGCACCGCTTCTTCGACGACGCCATCGCCGCGTCGGGTCACCGGGTGCGCCCCAACCGGCTGGCGGTGGGCCAGGTGTTCCTGCCGCGCACCGACCTGGGCGCGCAGGAAGCGTGCCGCACCATCGTCGAGAGCGCGGTGATCGAGGCGGGCTATACCATCTATGGCTGGCGCCAAGTGCCCGTCGACGTCGGCGTGATCGGCCTGAAGGCGCAGGCGACGCGGCCCGAGATCGAGCAGATCATGATCGCCGGCCCCCTGCCCGAAGAGGCGAGCGCGGCGGAGTTCGAGAAGAACCTGTACCTGATCCGCCGCCGGATCGAGAAGCGCGCGATCGCGGCGCAGGTACAGGGTTTCTACGTCTGTTCGCTGTCGTGCCGGTCGATCGTCTACAAGGGCCTGTTCCTGGCCGAGAGCCTGTCCGTCTTCTATCCCGACCTGCGCGACCAAAGGTTCGAGAGCCGGGTCGCGATCTTTCACCAGCGTTATTCCACCAACACCTTTCCGCAATGGTGGCTGGCCCAGCCGTTCCGCTGCCTGGCGCACAACGGCGAGGTGAATACGATCCGCGGCAACAAGAACTGGATGCTCAGCCACGAGATCCGGATGGCGTCGATCGCGTTCGGCGGCGATTCGGAGGACATCAAGCCCGTCATTCCGGCCGGCGCGTCCGACACCGCGGCGCTGGACGCGGTGTTCGAGGCGATCTGCCGCTCGGGCCGCGACGCGCCCACCGCCAAGCTGATGCTGGTGCCCGAGGCGACGATCGACGGCCAGACGCCCGAGAACCATTCCGCGCTCTACCGGTATCTCTCGTCGGTCATGGAGCCGTGGGACGGGCCGGCGGCACTCGCGATGACGGACGGCCGCTGGGCGGTGGCGGGCATGGACAGGAACGCGCTGCGCCCGCTGCGCTACACGCGCACCGCCGACGGTCTGCTGATCGTGGGCTCCGAGGCCGGCATGGTGCCCGTTCCGGAATCCACCGTGGTCGAGAAGGGGCGGCTGGGCCCCGGTCAGATGATCGCCGTCGACCTGGACGAGGGCCGAGTGCTGACCGACCGCGAGGTCAAGGACCGGATCGCGGGCGAGGCCGATTATTACGCGATGGTGGAGAATTTCCTGGCGGCCGACGACCTGCCGCCCCTGCCCGAGGGGACGGCCGCCACCGTCGCCTATCCCCGCGCCGAGCTGGCGCGCCGCCAAGTGGCCGCCGGCCAGACGCTGGAGGACATGGAGCTGATCCTGTCGCCGATGGTGACGGGCGCCAAGGAGGCGGTGGGCTCGATGGGCGACGACACGCCGCTGGCGGTCATCTCCGACAAGCCGCGCCTCATCAGCCAGTTCTTTCGCCAGAATTTCGCGCAGGTGACGAACCCGCCGATCGATTCTTTACGCGAACGCTACGTGATGTCGCTCAAGACGCGGTTCGGCAACCTCGCCAACATCCTCGACACCGAGGATCGGCGCGGTCGCGTGCTGGTGCTCGACAGCCCCGTGCTGACGGGCAGCGACTGGCAGCGGCTGAAGCTGCATTTCGGACCGAGCGCGGCCGAGATCGACTGCACCTTCGAGGCCGGGGGCGGCCCCGACCGCTTGCGCGCCGCGATCCAGCGCATCCGCAACCAGGCCGAACAGGCGGTGCGCGAGGGCCGGTCGGAGCTGTTCCTGACCGACGAGGCGGTGTCGGAGGACCGGGTCGCCATCGCCGGCGTGCTGGCGGCGGCCGCCGTCCACACGCACCTCGTCCGCCGGGGCCTGCGCTCCTACGCCAGCATCAACGTGCGCTCGTCCGAATGCCTGGACACGCATTACTACGCGGTGCTGATCGGTGTCGGCGCCACGACGGTGAACGCCTATCTGGCCGAGGCCGCGATCGCCGACCGCCACGCGCGCGGCCTGTTCGACGGCCTGTCGCTGGCCGAATGCCTGATCCGCCACCGCACCGCGGTGGAGGAGGGGCTGCTCAAGATCCTGTCGAAAATGGGCATCGCCGTCATCTCGTCGTATCGCGGCGGCTATAATTTCGAGGCGGTGGGCCTGTCGCGCTCGCTGGTGAACGACCTGTTCCCCGGCATGCCCGCCAAGATCAGCGGCGAGGGCTACGCCTCGCTCCACCTGTCCGCGACCATGCGGCACGAGGCGGCGTTCGACGAGGGCGTGGTGCGCCTGCCGATCGGCGGCTTCTATCGCCAGCGCGACGGGGGCGAGCCGCACGCCTATTCGGCGCAGCTGATGCACCTGCTGCAATCGGCGGTCGCCACCGACAGCTACGCGCAGTACCTGCAATTCAGCCGCGGCGTCGCCGACCTGCCGCCCGTCTATCTGCGCGACCTGTTCCAGTTCAACTTCCCGGCCGAGGGCGTCGCGCCGGACCAGGTCGAGGCGATCACCGAGATCAGGAAGCGCTTCGTGACGCCCGGCATGAGCCTGGGCGCGCTGTCGCCGGAAGCGCACGAGACGCTGGCCGTCGCCATGAACCGCATCGGCGCCAAGGCGGTGTCGGGCGAGGGCGGCGAGGACAAGCGCCGCTACACCCCCTATGAGAACGGCGACAACGCGAATTCGGTCATCAAGCAGGTGGCGTCCGGCCGCTTCGGCGTGACGGCCGAATACCTCAATTCCTGCGAGGAGATCGAGGTCAAGGTCGCGCAAGGGGCCAAGCCCGGCGAGGGCGGCCAGCTGCCCGGCTTCAAGGTGACCGAGATGATCGCGCGGCTGCGCCACGCGACGCCGGGCGTCACGCTCATCAGCCCGCCGCCGCACCACGACATCTACTCGATCGAGGATCTGGCCCAGCTCATCTACGACCTGAAGCAGATCAACCCGCGCGCGCGCGTCTGCGTCAAGCTGGTGTCGTCGGCGGGCATCGGCACCGTCGCGGCCGGCGTCGCCAAGGCGCACGCCGACGTCATCCTCGTCTCCGGCCACGTCGGCGGCACGGGCGCCAGTCCCCAGACCAGCATCAAATACGCCGGCACCCCCTGGGAAATGGGCCTGTCGGAAGTGAACCAGGTGCTGACGCTGAACGGCCTGCGCGGCCGCGTGCGGCTGCGCGCCGACGGGGGCCTCAAGACGGGGCGCGACGTGGTGATCGCCGCCATATTGGGCGCGGAGGAATACGGCATCGGCACGCTGTCGCTGGTGGCGATGGGGTGCATCATGGTGCGCCAATGCCATAGCAATACCTGCCCGGTCGGCGTCTGCACCCAGGACGACCGGCTGCGCGCCAAGTTCGACGGCAGCCCGGAGAAAGTCATCAACCTGATGACCTTTATCGCCGAAGAGGTGCGCGACATCCTGGCGCGCCTCGGCGTGCGCAGCCTGGACGAGGTGATCGGCCGCACCGAATTCCTGCGCCAGGTCAGCCGCGGCGCCGAGCACCTGGACGACCTAGACCTCAATCCCATCCTCGCCAAGGTCGACGCCACCGATGCCGAGCGGCGCTTCTCCTTGTCCACCTTCCGCAACGAGGTGCCCGACAGCCTGGACGCGCAGATTATCAAGGACGCCGGCCCCGTCTTCGCGCGCGGCGAGAAGATGCAACTGACCTACTCCGTCCGCAACGTCCACCGCGCGGTCGGCACGCGCCTGTCGTCGGAGATCGTCCGCCGCTTCGGCTCCGACCGCCTGCGCGACGGCCACGTCACGGTGCGGCTGCGCGGGTCGGCCGGCCAGTCGCTGGGCGCGTTCCTGGTCCAGGGCGTCCGACTGGAGGTGTTCGGCGACGCCAACGATTACGTCGGCAAGGGGCTGTCGGGGGGCACGATCATCGTGCGCCCCGCCGTGTCCAGCCCGCTCAGGAGCCAGGACAACACGGTGGTCGGCAACACCGTGCTCTACGGCGCGACCTCGGGCCGCCTGTTCGCCGCGGGCCAGGCGGGCGAGCGTTTCGCGGTCCGCAACTCGGGCGCCGAAGTGGTGGTCGAGGGATGCGGCGCCAACGGTTGTGAATACATGACCGGGGGCGTGGCGGTGGTGCTGGGGCCCGTGGGGGCGAACTTCGGCGCGGGCATGACGGGGGGCACGGCGTTCCTCTACGACGCCGACGACGGCTTCGCCGCGCGCGCCAACCCCGATAGCATCACCTGGGCCCGGCTGGCGTCGTCGCACTGGGAGGGGCTGCTCAAGCGGCTGATGCACGAGCATCTGGCCGCCACCGACAGCAAATGGACCCGGGCGCTGCTCGACGACTGGGAAACGACGCGCACCCGCTTCTGGCACGTCATCCCGCGCGAGATGCTGGACCGCCTGTCCCACCCCGCCAACGACGGCGCCACGCCGCCCGACGCGGAGTCCCGGGCGCAGGAGGTGGTGGCGGCAGAATAACGCCGCCGCCGCCGGTCGTCCGCCCGTCCGCCTCGCAGTCGTGCGGCGCGGCGGCGCCGTGCCTGTCTCATTCTTGGAAATATTCACCCGCTCGGGTAAGAATGACGCCTTACGTCCCGCCTCTCGAAGAAGTTATGCAGCCCGAACAATTGGGAGGCATAATATATGGTAAAGAAACTAGCGTTCGCAGCAATCATGTGTTTCGCGTATTCCGCGTCCGGGAACGCCGCGGAACTCGTAAGGAACGGTTCCTTCGAGGTGACGACCGCCACCAAAAAGGAAAGGTTTGAGAACAGGGTAACGGACTGGAGCGGTGGAAGCGCGCTGACATTTATCGCGACGCCCGGCAGCGCCGACAACGGCGAATATCTGTCGGTATATGGTCCGTTCCCGCGGACCAGCCCGGTGGGCGGTAACTTCGTGCTGGCCGACGGCGACCCGAACTATTCGAGTGCTATCTCTCAGACGATCGGCGGCCTGACCGTGGGCGAAACCTACGCTCTCAGTTTCTATCAGGCGGCCGGCCAGCAATTGGGTTTCACCGGCCCGACCACGGAACGGTGGCGCGTGACGTTCGGCGGGCAGACGCAGTTGTCCAGCCTTTTCACCTTGCCACAGGGCGGGGTCGGCGACTGGCAGAAGCAGACCATGACCTTTACGGCGTCCGCCACGTCGCAGGTCCTGTCGTTCCTGGCGCAAGGCACGCCGAACGGTGCGCCGCCTATCTCGATGCTGGACGGCGTTTCGTTGACGGCGGTGCCCGAAACGGCGACCTGGGCGATGATGCTGATGGGCTTCGGCTTGGTCGGAGCGGGCGCCCGCGCCCGCACGCGTTCGCGGGCGGCCGTCGCCTGAGCAACGGGGCATCGGCGGGCAGGCGCCCGCCGATGCCTTCTCCCGACAGGACGGGCCCCGCCCGCGCGGGCGGCCGCGCTACCGCAGCGCCAGCCACCCCAGCCCCGCGAACAGCATCAGCGCCCACCAGCCGCCGTCGGTGCGCAGCAGGTACGCTACGCCCACCACGCCCGCCGCCCCCAGCGCCGCGCGCGCGGTCCGCTGGTCGGCCACCTGGCCCAGCAGCCACGCGCCGCCGCCCAGGCACAGCGCGGCGTTGGCGCCGATCCACAGATAGGACAGGTCCCGCCCGATCGATCCCCACAGCGGCAGCTTGATCGTGGCATAGCCGCGCATTCCGTTGGGAAACAGGTCGGCGGCCAGGTGCAGCCCGATGCCCAGCCCCAGGCCCGCGGCGACCGGCCAGGTCCGCCGGTCCATCATCGCCACCGCCATCGGCAGCACCCCGTGCGTCAGCGCGCTGCGGTGCTTGAGGCCCAGCCCCAGGTCCAGGTCGGGGAGCGTGGTCCCCGCCACCGTCGCCGCCAGCACCGCGGCGATCGCGACCCACGGGCCCCCGCCCCCGGCGAATGCCAGCACCACGGCCAGCAACAGGAACAGCGACGCGCTCACGCGACCGGGCGCTAGAGTCTGCGTACCCCTTTTGTCCACTCTTTCCCACGGGGCCTGCGCGCCCTAACACGGCGGCCATGTGGCAGCTCTACCAGTTCCCCTTGTGCCCGTTCAGCCGCAAGGTCCGCCTGCTGATGGGCGAGAAGGGCGTGGGCTACGAACTGGTGCGCGAATCCCCCTGGGCCAAGCGCGACGACTTCCTGCACATGAACCCCGCCGGTCAGACCCCCGTGCTGGTGAACGAGGCCGGGGACGCGGTGCTGGTCGATAGCGCCGCCATCTGCGAGTATCTGGAGGAAACCGTGGAGCGCGCGCCCGCCATCACGGGCACCGCCGAGTACCGCGCCGAAATCCGCCGCCTGACGGCCTGGTTCGACCAGCAATTCTACGCGGAGGTGACGCGGCCGCTGCTGGTGGAGCGGCTGATAAAGCGGGTGGCCCAGCGCCAGTCGCCCGATGCCAAGGCGCTGCGCGAGGCGATGAAGGCGGCCGTGGAACAGCTCGATTATACCGACTGGCTGCTGGATCACCGCGCCTGGATGGCGGGGCCGACGTTCAGCCTGGCCGACCTGGCGGCCGCCGCGCAGATCTCGGTCGCCGACTATCTGGGCGGCATCGACTGGAAGGGGCACGAGCCGACGCGCAGCTGGTACATGGGCCTGAAAAGCCGCCCGTCCTTCCGCCCGCTGCTGGCCGAGCGCATGGAGATGGTCGGCCCCGCCCCCCATTACGCCGAGGTCGATTTCTAGGCCGGCGCCGGCCCCGTGCTGCCGCGCACCACCAGTTCGTGCGCCAGCGTGACCCGGCGCTCGGGCAGGGGCCGCCCGTCCAGCAGGCCTAGCAGCAATTCCACCGCGCGCCGGCCGATCAGCCCCTTGGGCTGGGCGATGGTGGTCAGCGCCGGCTGGAAATAGCGCGCCGGCGGCAGGTCGTCGAACCCCATCACCGACACGTCGCCGGGACAGGACAGCCCGGCGGCCGCCACCGCGCCGACCGCACCCATCGCCATCTCGTCGTTGAAGCAGAAGATGGCGGTGGCACCCTCCGCGATCAGCGCGCCGGCCTGTTCGAACCCGGACCGCGCCGAATAATCGCCTACGCGCACGCTTAACCCGTGCGCCACCGCGGCCGCGCCCGCCTGCCGGTCGCGGCTGATGGGGCTGATCGGCGGGCCGGTGACGATCCCGATCGCGCGGTGGCCCAGCGCCAGCAGATGCGCCACGCCGTCGCGGGCGGCCGCCGCATTGTCGATATGAACGCTGGGGACGGGCAGGTCGGAACTGTATTCGCACCCGTTGACGATCGGGGGTCCGGCCCCCTCGCCGCCGGCCGCCACCAGCGGCACCAGGCTCGCCGGCAGCCGATGGCCCAGGAACACAAGCCCGTCGACCTCGCGGCACGACAGCATCTGCGCGTACTGGTCTTCCACCTGCGCGTCGTGGCGCGTGTCGCCCAGCACCATCGAATAGCCCGCGTCGCGCGCCGCCTCCTCCGCGCCGCGGATCACGTGCGCGAAGAAGGGGTTGGAGATGTCGGGCACCGTCAGCAGGATCTTGGCCGCGCGCAGCGTGCGCAGCGAGCGGGCGGCGACGTTGGGCCGGTAGTTCAGCCGATCCACCGCCTCCATCACCCGTAGCCTGGTGTCGGGCGTCACCCGGTCGGGCCGGGTCAGCGCGCGCGACACGGTGGCGGTCGATACGCCGGCCACCGCCGCGACCTGGATGATGGTGGCCATGGCCCGGCGTCATGCCCCCACGCGGCGGGCGTGTCGATGTAATCCTTTACACGGGCAACGCGGCTGCTAGTCTGTGATCCGGTGACGGCGAAGCGCCGCGGGTTGAGGATGCGACGAATGGCCACGGCTCATACCGCCATGACGGACGCGCGCGCGGTGTCGGGCGCGCTGACCGCGCGGCTGGCGGCGCTGATGTTCATGCAGTTCTTCGTCTGGGGGGCGTGGAACGTCACGCTGGGGCTGGCGATGCAGACGGTGGGCGTCGGCAACCTGATCGCCAACGCCTTCTCCGTCGGGCCGATCGCGTCGATCGCCGGGTCGTTCCTGATCGGCATGGCGGCCGCCCGCTACGTGGCGCCGCGGATGCTGATGGTGGCGCTGCACCTGATCGGGGCTGCGATCCTGTTCGTGCTGCCGTCGCTGCTGACGCCCGCCGGCGGGGCGACCTTCGTGTGGGTGCTGCTGGGCTACATGATCCTTTACATGCCGACCGTGGGGCTGGCGAACACGATCGCGCTCAAGAGCTTCGGCGAGCGGGTGGACCGTTTCCCCTTCGTCCGCGCCTTCGGGACGCTGGGCTGGATCGCGGCGGGGCTGATCGTCGGCTGGGCCGGCCTGTCCGCCAGCCCGCAGATATTCCGGGTCGCCGCCGTCGTGTCGCTGGCGCTCGGCTTCTACAGCCTGACCTTGCCCGACGTGTCCGCCGACGTGGCCCGCGGGGGCAGCCCGATCGCGCAGGTGCTGTGCACCGAGGCATTCGGCCTGATGCGCGACCGGTCGTTCCTGGTGTTCATCCTGTGCGCGACCGCCATCTCGGTGCCGCTGGCGATGTATTACGCCTATGCCTCGCCCTATGTCGGCGCGGCGGGCATCGCCAACGTCGGCGGCACGCTGGCGATCGGGCAGATGTCCGAGCTGGCGTTCATGTTCTCGATGCCGTGGCTGTATCGGCGTTTCGGGGTGAAGCCGCTGCTGTTGGTCGGCATGGCCGCCTGGGCGCTGCGCTACGCGCTGTTCGCGATCGGCGACGGGGGTGCCGGCCTGTGGGCGATCTATCTGGGGGTGGCGCTGCACGGCGTGTGCTACGACTTCTTCTTCGTGGCGGGCGCGATCTACGTCGGCACCGTCGCCACGCCCCGCGGCGTCAACGCGCAGGCGCAGGGAATGCTGACGCTGTTCACCTACGGGGTGGGGATGCTGCTCGGGTCGCAGGTGGGCGGGCTGCTCTACGCGGCGCTGCCCGCCAACCCGACGGTCGCCGACTGGCAGGGATTGTGGTGGTATCCGGCCGGCGCGGCGCTGGTAGTGGCGGTCCTGTTCCAGCTGAGTTTCCGCGATGATACGCGCGTCCCGGCGGAAGTGCGCGCATGAAGGGCCCCGCCATCTTCCTGGCGCAGTTCCTGGGGAACGCCGCGCCGTTCGACACGCTGGACCATCTGGCCGAATGGGCGGGCGGCCTGGGCTACAAGGGCGTCCAGATCCCCTGCGATCCCCGGCTGATCGACCTGGAGACCGCGGCCGAGAGCCGTAGCTATTGCGACGACCTGCGCGCCCGCCTGGCCCGGTTCGGCGTCGAGCCGACCGAGCTGTCCACCCACACCCAAGGCCAGCTGGTCGCCGTCCACCCGGCCTATGACCCGCTGTTCGACGGCTTCGCCCCGTCCGAACTCCGCGGCCGTCCGCCCGAGCGGCAGCGCTGGGCCGTGGAACAGGTGACGCTCGCCGCGCGCGCCAGCGCCAATCTGGGGCTGAAGGCGCACGCCACCTTCTCCGGCGCGCTGGCCTGGCCTTACGTCTATCCCTGGCCCCAGCGGCCGGCGGGGCTGGTGGAGGAAGCGTTCGCCGAGCTGGCGCGCCGCTGGCGCCCGATCCTGGACGCGTTCGAGGACGCCGGCGTCGACTGCGCGTTCGAGATCCACCCGGGCGAGGACCTGCACGACGGCGCGACCTGGGAACGGTTTCTGGCCGCCGTCGACGGCCATCCGCGCGCGCGCATCCTGTTCGACCCGTCGCACTTCGTCCTGCAACAGCTCGATTATCTCGACTTCCTCGACCGCTATGGCGACCGGATATCGTGCTTCCACGTCAAGGACGCCGAGTTCAACCCGACCGGGCGCACCGGCGTCTATGGCGGCTACGAGAACTGGGTCGATCGCGCCGGCCGCTTCCGCTCGCCCGGCGACGGGCAGGTGGACTTCACGGCTGTGTTCAGCCGGCTGGCGCAGGCCGGCTATCCCGGCTGGGCGGTGGTCGAGTGGGAATGCGCGCTGAAGCACCCGGAGGACGGCGCGCGCGAGGGCGCGCCCTTCGTGGCGAGCCACATGATCCGCGTCACCGACCACGCCTTCGACGACTTCGCCGCCAGCGGCGCCGACCGCGCGGGGGTCCGCCGGCTGCTGGGCCTGGACCCGGCCGAATGAGCCGCCCGCTCAACCTGGCGATGGCCGGCGGGGGCGAGGGGGCGTTCATCGGCGCCGTCCACCGCATGGCCGCCGCGCTCGACGGCGACTGGCGGCTGGTGGCGGGCGCGTTCAGCAGCGACGCCGGCCGCAACGCCCGCACCGCCGACCGCCTGAACCTCGACCCCGCCCGCGCCTATCCGACGCTGGACGCGCTGCTGGCGGGCGAGCGCTGCCGGCCCGAGGGGGAGCGGGCGGACGCGGTGGCCATCGTCACCCCCAACCACCTTCACGCCCCCATGGCGATCGCCGCGCTTGAGGCGGGTTTCCACGTCCTGTGCGAGAAGCCGATGGCGCTCAGCGTCGTGGAGGCCCAGGCCATCGCCGACGCCGCGCGCGCCGGCGGCCGCCGCTTCGGCCTCGCCTTCACCTATACCGGCTATCCGCTGGTCGCGGAGGCGCGCGCCCGCGTCGCGCGCGGCGACCTGGGGACGATCCGGCTGGTGCAGGTCGAATATCTCCAGGGCTGGCTGTCCCGGGCGATCGACGCGGGCGGCAACCGTCAGGCGGAATGGCGCACCGATCCCGCGCGCGCGGGGCTGGGCGGTTGCCTGGGCGACATCGGCACCCACGCCTTCCACCTGGCCGAGCATGTGACCGGGCTGGAGGTGGACGCCGTCTCCGCCGACCTCGCCATCCACGTCCCCGGCCGGCGGCTGGACGACGACGTCGGCGCGCTGTTGCGTTTTCGCGGGGGGGTGCGTGGGCGCCTGTCGGTCAGCCAGGTCGCGGCGGGCGAGGAGAACGGCCTGCGCCTTCGCGTCTACGGGACACGCGGCGGGCTGGAATGGTCGCAGACGGAGCCCAACAGCCTGCACCTTCGCTGGCTCGACCGCCCGGCCGAGCTGGTCCGCGCCGCCGGCCCCGGCCTGACGCCTGACGCGCAAGGCTTGTGCCGTACACCCGCGGGTCATCCGGAGGGGTATATCGAGGCGTTCGCCAACCTGTACCGCGGCTTCGCCGCTGCGATCCGCGGGGAGGGGGGCGGCTGG
>Ga0325401_1002493_pt1 | contig 16431 bp, 5 predicted proteins | sample PopdelMetagenome_FD_205666 | JGI IMG/M metagenome (GOLD analysis project Ga0325401, IMG submission 205666) | Populus deltoides microbial communities from Bellville, Georgia, United States - Xylem-PdKOR-R2 | ecosystem: Host-associated > Plants > Phyllosphere > Stem > Wood/Secondary xylem | place...
ACCTAAGTGGTGTCTACCTCTGTTACACCACTTAATTTTTTCAGGGGAGCTCCTTGCCTGGCCATGGGCGCGCTGGCCCATGGTACTTGGTGGCTGGTGATAGTTGCCGTGTAATTTTATTTTTTTTTTGGTTTAGTTGTATTTTTAAAAAGTTTTAATTTTTTTTAATTTTGAACTAATTTTTTTATTCTTCAAATATGTATTGGGATCATTAAAAAAAAAACATATATAAGCATCATTGTATGTGTGGCTTGACTTTTATTTTATTTTATTTTATTTTATTTTATCATGATTTGGATGGTTGGATTAACTCTAAAGTGTTTTACATTTTGTTTCGCGGTACTTTTGAAAAAATTTGAAAATCTTTTACTTTTTTTAAATTAATATATTTTTGATATTTTTAAATTATTTTGATATGTTATGTCAAAAATAATTTTTTAAAAATAAAAAATATTATTTTAATATATTTTAAAATAAAAATTACCTTGAAAAACAATTGTAACCATACTTCCAAACACGGCAACGTTATAATGAATAATTTAAAAAAATACTAAAACTACGATGGTTGTTCTGAATGAAAAAATAAAAAATAAATCTTAAGAGTTACATTCAAGTCTCTCCGAGTTTAATAATTTCGTTGACTCAAATTCTAAACTAATTTAAAAGAGAAGTTTTGACAATTGCCATTATGTAACATAAAAATAATTTTATTGTTATTTTTAGAATTAATTAATTAAATTTTTAAAATTAATTAATCTAATAATTGTCCATGACATTTCCTATCAAGTTATTCAAATAATTCAAATAAAGAATTAATTTTTAAATTCTATAGACATATTAGTATATATTAGTCTGAAGAGATATATTATATGACTGACATTATAATAATAAATGCACAACACAACCTTGGGGCTGATAAGGTTCATAAACCTTCTTAATTTTACATTTGAAATTGTGTTTTGATGTATTTTAAAAGTGCATTTGTTTAAAAAAACATTAAATTAATACTTTTCTAGTGTTTTTTTTTCATGGTTTTAATGTATTAATATAAAAAATAAAAACAAATCTAAGAAAATATTTTAATATATCTTTAGATAAAAATAAAAATAAAACATTTTTAAAAATTACAATGTGCCTCGGTATTAAACAGCAGCTAGGGCCCCTGCTCCTCCTCCATTGGAGGTGACACTAATACCTTCCAAGCTGGGCAGCAACAAATTATAGTTCTAATGTACTATTAATATTACTACCTCTGTGCCTCAGCTGCCACCATGGCTTACTTAGCATTCTAAATTCAATTCCTTTCTTTACTTCAATAATAAATAATTAATACACTCAAAGAAGTAAATCACAACGCAGAACCAAATCGGAACAAAATAAATATATCAAAAGAAGTAATGGTAAAATGTTTTGGTTAACAAAACAAGAATTAGTAAATCAAAAACAAAGTCAAGAATCAAAAACAAAGTTAAAATGACTATTCCATTTTCTGAATTAGCCCGAAATAGATTTGTTAAAATATATTTGGTAAAATCTTTTACCGTTAAGAATTAACACTTATTACAGTATGGAATAAAATGACTATTCCACACTGTAATCTCTTCCATTTCCTACTTACCTCTTTTACGGGGGTATATATATCACAGCTGCATTTGATACAATAAATGGTAAGTAGGAAATACAATCCAAAGTCAACAATATATCAAACATACCTCTACCTGCCGGCCCTACAGACTTACTTGTCTTAAATATTATTTCATAGAAATGTTTGGGATGTGAGAAATCTTTTGCCAATCTTCACCCATCTCCTCCTTCCCGTAACGTTTCCTTAGATTGGGGCAAAAGCTTATGTTTAATTCCTGTAGAGGCGCTGCCAAAACATAGTCCGGTAGTTCTCTCAACAACGGGCAATTAACAATCATCAACCATTGAAGTTGAGGCATAATGGATATTATTGAAGTTGTGTTGGCATCTTCTTCTCCCACTCTCCTTTCAATTCCTTCCCACTCTTCTACTTCTTCCAGATTCCAAATCCAAAGTTTTTTTAATTTGGGGAAAGCAGTGACCCTTGCAATTTCTCCTTCATTAATACTGGCATTCTCATCTTTTTCTATACCTAAAAATCCAGCATCCAGCCTTCTCACCTTCAACGACGTCAATCCCAGGCCTTCAAGGTTGGGCAATCTTCCCAACGGAGGCAAGACCTCCATGTTTTCGCAATAATCAAGTCTAAGCACCTGTAATCTGGTTAATGTCATCATCCAATTTGGCAAATCTAACCCTCCGTAACTAGCTATGGTTAGATCTTCCAAGTCTGACGGAGGCTGTAAAGCTTCAATTAAAGAGTCTTCATTCGCTCGCAACTCTGTTTTCTCTTCGGCGAAATACAATACCAAACGAAGCAGGCGCTTCTTGTTCTTGAGTTGTGCTTCTGCAGCGTCACTCGCATCTTCTTTACCTCCTCCTAGATTCCGTATACTAAGACTCCCTCCGATGTGATTTAAGTTTTTTAATTCTCTTAGATTAGCTGCTTTACTTTCATTCTCACCACCACCACACACAGTAAACACATCTAATGTTCGAAGACATGTTATCCTCTCTATTCCCTTTGGTATGAAGGCCACTCCTGAACTATCAATCCGGAGATGCCTCAATTTGACAAGTTTTCCAATCGCCTTGGGCAATTCCTTGAGAGACCGACACCAAGTAACGTCTAGGGATTGCAGATTGCATAAATCACACGTGGTTTCTGGCAGGGACTCCAACTCTACACACCATGCCAAATTGAGGTGTCTCAAACGTATCAATTTCCCTACCTCGTTTGGTATTTCTTTGATTGAAGACCTAGACAAATTCAATGACCTGATGCATGTCAACTGCTTGAATAGATCAGGTAGTGCAGCTCCAAGCGAAGGGTCTCTAGTGTCGATCAAGAGGCTGCGAAGACCTTTTGCTTTGTGAATGGACACGGGAAAAGAGGTCTCCTCTGACAGCATCATGCTTAAATGACGAACCCTTTCAATTGAAGTCTCCACTGTTGCTTCTGCAAGTGTATTGACATCCACTGTTAGACATTCATTTTTTGTCATATATTGGGCAAAATCATGCACTATATCATGCATCTTGAATTCCATTCCTTCAAACGTATCCGTCTCAAAATCTTGGAAGAAAGAGCGCGCTGCTAAGACTTTAAAGTATTGCTCTCCAACAGCCTCCATATCTCCACCTGAAGCCTCCTTGAGGTAACCTTGAGCCATCCACATCTTCACCAATTCATCTTTGTTCATCTCGTAGTCTTTTGGAAACATGGCACAATACAAGAAACATCGTCTTACCACAGAAGGTAAATCGTAGTAACTCAAAAGCAAAGGTATAAATATTCGTCTTTCAACCTGATCTCTATCAACCTCATCTAGCCTCCACAGTTCGCTGGATAAAACACGTTCCCACTCTTCTCTTGTTATTTTAGACTGCATTAGACCTCCTAATACCTTGGCAGCTAGAGGCAAGCCCTTGCACTTGTTTGCAATTTTATCGCCGATATCTGTCAATCTTTCGCGCTCATCTTCGCTTCTTTTATGGAATGCCACGTTATTGAATATTGACCTGCATATCTCATCGGACAATTTCTCAATGTTGATCCGGTGGTCAGTTCCCATCATCGTTGCCACAGCGTCCTTACGAGTGGTCACTAGAATTCTGCTTCCTCGTGCACAGCCTGTGAGAGATGGTTTCAGTTGTTCCCATTGTCCATGATTTTCTGTCCAGACATCATCAAGGACAAGAAGGAGCCTCTTTCCAGTAATGGATTCAGAAACCCCTTGCAAAAGGGATTGCAATTCAACCAAATTCGTTGGTCTCCCTTCAAGCTCCTCAAGGATAGCTTTGGCTATTCTAACCTCATCAAATGGATCTGAAACACACACCCATATCTTTTTCTCAAAATGAGCCGTAACCTCAGAATCATTAAAAGCTAGTTGGGCGAGAGTTGTTTTTCCAATTCCGCCCAGCCCTACTAGAGAGATGACATCCACGTCCCGTGCTTCTTGACTACTTTCAGCCAGCAACTTGCTTACAACATTTCTCTTTTCACCATCTCGACCAATCACGCTTGATTCATCAACAAAGGAGGTAGTTGTTAGTCGCTGGAGTTCATCAGTGGCTTTGTACAGATCAAAGCCATACTTAGCTCTCTCTTTGGCAATGTCATCCACTTTTTCACAAACTTCTTTGATCTTCAGGGCAATGTCGCGATGTCGAACCACTTGATTGAGACAAAAGCAAGGAGATTTCAGGAAGGAACATCGCATCTTCTGTAGGCTGTGAGTATTTTCTTCAGCTTCCTCCATTTTCCATCTAAGAATTGCAGTGCTCCATTCATCTAGCACGTCATCCATATCATAACATACATCTTTGAGCTTGTCTACCCAATCCCTTACAGCCTTATCCTTCACTTGTTTTCTATCTGCATCTTCAAGGACAGATTGGATAGAAAGGAGATTGCTTTTCAGCTTGTCGACTTGTTTCTTCACATCCCCTACTAGGCTCACCTCTTCTCGTACCTATTAGTGTGGAAAAGATAAGGAAGTTCAAGCAGAGGAAACATTTCCATGATTTCACTACAAGTCTTTAATTTTAATTTTTGGTAATTAATAGATTAGATAATTTTTATTAATTTTTTTTCGCAGTAGTTGACACGTACTGTGAAATGGATTGGCTAGCTATATTAATAATTTATATATAAAATATTTATTAAAAACCAATATATTAAAAATAATAATATTTGTTGGTATTCGTAAAATCTATTTGGAAATAAATCCATTATAATAAGATTATGGAACTTATTATTTTAACATTTCATTGATTATTTTACCCTTAGTAGTTCAGTTTAATGAGAGAATCGACAACTCCTTTTTCTTTCTAAGAATATTTGTTTTAGATTATTTCCAGAAATATGAAAAATAATAAAACAATAAAAATAAATTTCTTTAATAAAATCCAAATCTAGATCTGAGGATTTGATGTTTTATTTTATTTTTCTTATAAAGGAAGAAAAAGAGATTTCATTTTTATATTTCTTATTCATGTAAGGGTTAATTAGATCATTGCAAATTGTATAAAGTAATTACCTGTTGAGCAACGACTGCGCTTAACTGCTCCAAAATTGGCGATAAAAGTGCCTCTGCCATTTGTCTGTTTAATTTAGTTTAATTTAATTATTTTTAAAAAAGAGAATGATGATAGGATGAACTGAGAAAGAGAGAGAAGAGAGTGTGAGTGGAAGGAGGCTGCTGGTTTAGTTAGTTTATGTACTTAGGGTTTGGTGATAAGGGTTGAGTTTTGTTTCAGTCCCTGTACTGTTTCTAACACTTCAATTCAGTCCCTATATTATTGTAGCTTTTCAGTCTAGTCCTGGTTGTATGTTTCTACTGAGAATGACATGCCATTTTGAGTTCCAAAGGTGAAACACTCGTGCTTTTCAATTCTACCGAGTTCTAGGCGAGGGATTATTATTTGTGGAAAGTAATTTCTTCTTCGATATATAGCAATTATTTTTTATTGAAACTGACCTTAGGTTAAGAATGCTGAAGTTTCTACTGAAATGTATCTGATAGGGACAACTGATTATAGCATTCTACTGAAATTCCTGCTTCTCCTCTGTTTCTCTATTTCTTCTCTTCATTTTATGTTATTCCACGAATCTTCCAAACTGGATCACGGTAATATATATCTGTCCATCCAAACTAATTTACACAAACCAAAAGTAGCAACCAATTCATAGAAGCAGAGTCCAACTTGATTAAAACGAAAGCTAGGTTATTAAATATAGTCAGAAAAAGTGTTAATTCGAATGATGATCTTTGGAATTTGTTCAATTGGAGATACACTTTGAAGCAGTAGTTTGCTGATTGCGGTGTAGTTAAAAGACCTGATCAAGTGGTTGCAACTTGCAAAGCTTTCTTGTACTGTAAATGCACTTAGGAAATGGATCCCATTTGGAAACTGTCATAATTGCACTAGGAGCTTCGTTTTATGTTTCTTCAGAACATCAGTTTCCTGTGAAGTTAGCACTAAGTGGAGACCATTGTGAGGATGGAGATATAAAGCTCTTAGATGGGCTTTGACAGCAGTTTTGATGATGAATTGCATTGCTAAAGAGACTCTAGAGTCGCAGAACTCTCCAGACAAGACAAAGTTTCCTGTCACATTTGATCCTGTTTGATCTGTATGGAGACGGACAGTTCTCCACCAATCAGCAACAGAGGGGTAGGGAGGTGAAGAAGAGAGGGAATAGATGAATGGCCAAACAGCCAAGATGTCTTATTTCAAACCCAAGTACAGAGGAATGCCGTATTTTTATTTTTCTAAGCAAGCAAGCAGGACAATATCATAGACTGTAGAAGATTCTATGGAGGAGTTCCATTGAAGTTCCGATTATGAGCAGGCATGCTTCTATCTCAATTTACCACTCTCGGTCAAATTTCACACTTATCAGAGCACTATGAGGACAACAGCAGAAACCATCTAATTTCCTACCAAACATAAAGAGAGCTTTGAATCTACACACCCGCCAGTTATAATCATTCAAGACAGGTATGTTAGCTATAGTTAAGGCCAGAGAGAAACACAAGCTAAAAAGAAATGCACCTTCCTCATTACTGAGAAGCACGCAGAAACAAACCCGTAAACTCCAAATTTGGGTGTCAGATTCTGTATTTTCTGAACCTGAAACAACAAGCAATTAAATTCCATCAACAACCATCTCAAGTTATATACCATCTTGCAAGTTATATACCATCAATGAAATAGTTTTTATTTAAAGGGATTAAAATGACATCGTTTTTACTGAAATTGTTTTTTCCAAAAAAAAATCAACAATATTTAACCAAGTTTTACCCGAGTTCATATAATTTGAAAGTAATAAATCATATCTAATTTCTTTAAATTATTAAATTGAATCTTTAATTTTCAATTCATCAAATTATTAAATTGGATCTTTTGGTGTCGCTGCATCAACTTAATTATGACACTATATATAGTGACCATTTGTGATAATTCTGTTGCGGGTTGAAAATATTTAGCGACATTAAAAAGTGTCCTTAAATATATTTTGAAGAGCCATTACATGTTGTTTTCTGTTTTTTTTTTTAGTGCAACGATAGTAAAATATGATGTTAATTTTAGCAATGCACACCATGACCAATGCAATGAAGAGAGTCGAAACTCACCGTGCACGGGTAGCTCTTGAGGTCTTGACCTAGTGGTGGTGGAGATTTATTCTCTTTTTCTGTACCTGGGTTCGAATCTCACTGTGCACGCCTGTCACCCCCACGGTGCTTTACATGCTCACTGGGTTTGCAGGATGTTCAGTTGGTCGTGGGATTATTCGTGGTGCGTGCAAGCTGGCCCGGACATCCACGTAAATAAAAAAAAAGTCGAAACCTAAACCTTCAGAGGTGTAGTTTAACTGGTCAGGTACTAGATCTGCTTCTTAAAGATCACCAGTTCAAGTCCCACAAACTTCAGGGCCACTGGAGGCTTACATGATCGTTAACTTCAAGGCTTATGGGATTAGTCGAGGTGTGCGCAAGCTAGCCTGGACACTCACGTTAATAAAAAAAAAGGAGAGAGAGAGAGAGAGAGAGAGAGTTGAAACCTAATAACTCTGAAGGGTGTAGCTTAACTGGTCAGATCCCAAGTTTGCTTTCTAGAGATCATCGGTTCGAGTCTCACAAACCTCAGGGTTACTAGAGGTTTATATGGTCTTTAACTTCATGGCACATGAAATTAGTCGAGGTGCGTGCAAGTTGGCTCGAACACCTACGTTAATCTAAAAAAAAAAGAGTCGAAACCTCATAATCAAATAAAATTAGAAATTCAAAAATTGGTATTGGTTTTTAAATATTAAGATATTAGGCTAACATCACCTTTACTGTAACCATTCAAATGAAAAATTATCACTGCTTATGTTTTTTTAAATTATTTTATGCTATTATATTTTGATTTTATTTATAATTTATTTAAGAATAGACACCGGTTTCTTAGAATAGAAAACTTGTAAAAAATAATGCTAAACCCTAAAAATCAAAGATTCCATAGCTTGTCATTTTATGGCCCTAGCCTTACTATATATATATATATATTTCACCGTTTTTGATGTTATCCCTAAAAAAAGGACATTTCACCGTTTTTTGAATTTTAACAAAAATTTTGAATGTTTTATTCTCGGTGATATTAATTTTCTAGATAATTTTTTCAATACTTAATCAGTCATGACAGTATATATATATGCTGTTAATTTTCTGTTGTACAGTAAAATCCAGTTCCCATCTCTTAGATCAATTGCTTTATGGTGGTGTACAACCTTTTCGGTCTTTAGTATGGTTAAAAGATGCCTCCCATAAAAAAATAAAATTCAATTGTTTCTTTGGCTGCTTATCCAAGATAAAGTCTTCTCCCGTGATTTCTTGTTTCAGCAAGATTTCTTTTCTCTTCAGCAAGCTAGATGTATGTTTTGTAAAAGAAGATTTGAAACTTCAAGCCATCTCTTCATTCATTGCGTTTTTGCCTCGAAGTTATGAATGAAATTCCTATTTTGGTGGGGTATTAGTAATTGTTTCCCAAATTCTATTGATGATATGTGCTCCAAATGATGCAAGGAAAATTTCAGAATTTTTCACGACAACTTCTCTTTTCTTGTATTGCTTGGAGTCTATGGCTACATCGAAATGATGTAATCTTCAATGATCCTCCACAGGTTCTCCTTATGGTTGAAGTTTGATAGCACAATTTTTGCTTGCACCGGTTTGGATTCAGGGATCAACTCTGAGGGGATTTTTTTCGGGAATAACAGAAGTTGACTTCTAGTTTTCTTCTTCCTGTTGTAGATACCGTGCTTTCATGTCTTCTTTATTTTATCTTCTCTGTTGTTGCTTTTTTTTTTTTTTTTGTTATTAGGCTATTCTCTTTTTAGCCAATTTTTTTAATAAAATCTATTAATTTTAAATCAATAGATTCTCAATGTTCATTTTAGAGTTTGACAAGAGAATCTTTCCGTCACTTTCACTTTGCACTATCTTTTTTTTGGGCAAATGCAGTGTGCAAGTACCCATTATTTGTTTGGTTTATGATGGCTTTTTTTAATACTTGATATCTTATATATTAGCCTTTTAAGAGCCAAAATCATCAATTTTTTTGCCTTAATTAATTTTAACTGCAAAACAGCTAGCTCAGTACCGCACCAGCAAACGAGAATGGAAAAGCTCACCAAGATGTTCTCAAATTAATGGAGGCAATGGAGAGAAAAACTGAGCTGCTGGAGGCCACGACGGCACATGGTGGAACAGTTCATGCCCCGGCATGCGTCATCACTGTTCCACCATGTGCCGCCGCAACCTCCATTGATGGTTTAATTTTCAAGCTCACAAAGCATGTCATTTTGAGTTTATTTTTCATGAATTATAATTGTATTTTGACAAATTCAATAATTATAATGTTGTTGTAAAACATATACGAATTTAGCTGTTGTGCATACTGGACCGAAAGCAAACACAAATAAAAACAAACAAGCAGATTTACATGGTTCCCCAAAACCGGATACGTCCACGGAGGCAGCAGATTGTATATTATTGAAGGAATGATACAAACACTCAACTCAACCTAGTACAATCCCACAAAACCCAGTGTTTCACTCTTATACTCGGTGTTTCTCTCAAATCTGCACTTGCACTCACTCTCACAGTTGCATTGTCTTCCTCTGCCTGCACACACTTGCACTGTCTCTGCACTACACTTTGCACTCTCTCGTCTCTGTCTCCATTTATACAAGAAAGAAGAGCCTTAGCAGCAACCCATGTGCAGCCTAATAAATGCCAACCAACTACTACAAGAAGAAAGTCATGGTGGTTGGAAAAAGGTTGATAAATTTGCTACAAATTTCCACCTTGGCAAGATTTTTCCGTCCAATCCTCGTGATCGATCAATGCTGACTCTAACGCGCCATATGGCGCTGCACCCTGAAGGTGCTCAACACCGAGAGATGTTGACCAAGTGCAAACAATGTTGGAACTTGATCCCTGAGACACATTTTGTGAGCATGTCAGCTGGATTATCCGCGGTATCAATCTTCTGTAGCAGAATATCCCCTTCATCCACAATTTCTCGAACAAAATGAAATCAAACATCGATGTGCTTGGTGCAGGAATGATGAACCTGATCAGTAGTGAAAAACTAAGCTGCTGGAGGCCACGACGGCTCATGGTGGAACAGTTCATGCCCCGGCATGCATCATCACTGTTCCACCATGTGCCGCCGCAACCTCCATTGAAGGTCTAATTTTCAAGCTCACAAAGCATGGCATCTTGAGTTTATTTTTCATGAATTATGATTGTATTTTGACAAATTCAATAATTATAATGTTCAATATACATATACAAGATAATACAACAATAAAAAACATATATGAATTTAGCTTCATGTCTTTATAGGAGAATTTTATAAACAAACTATAACAAGAAATATCATAAAGTAAATCTCGTCAGACAATCAAAATGCAATAAACATGTGGCTCTAGACTGTGGGATAAACAGTTCACATAGGTTGGTGAGACCCTCGACCAACTAAGGATCAAATATGATATGTACAAAGACTAACACTACCTTATTAGCATGAATATTCTAACTAGTATACTATAGGGTTATAATCAAACAAATAAAATCATTTCTTGAAGGTTCAACTCATACAATTAATTAAATAAAAAGTTATCAATTCAGAAGCACATAATAGCTTAAATCAAGAAATTAGTCTCAATAAATAATAATATTTTATCATAAATAAGAGATAATAAATATTATATAAATTACTAAGAAGTATGATCAATTTTATGTCAATAATTTAAATATTTATACTACTCTTCTAGCATATGAGATAGTAAGTGATAGAATGTTCCCCATGTTATGGTTTATATTTTGCTTTAAACAGAGTATAGTTGTACTAAAAATACACCCCTTTCCCCGAAAGGAAGGGGAAGAACACAATCAAGGGATTTCTTGTTGTTTAACTTCTCATGTTTCTCTCCCATGCACCACGGGCAACTGTTTATTTTCGCCAAGGTGAATTGAGGCTTCAAGTAGAAGAAATTATTTACTGGTTAGAAACTAGGTAGATTTCACTGTTGTCTTTGAGACAAATGAAACTGAGGTTTTTGGTTTGCAATTTGGGCAGATAAGGATAATCCTTATTGTTTGGTGTTTGAGAATTTGGTGCTAAATTTCTTGTTGTAAATTGCAGAAAATAGTCAGGGTAAAAATTTAAGATGAATCCTAGGGAACACATCTTCCCAAAATGCACTGGGTTCTGGATTCTCAATGTTCATCTTATAGTTTGACAAGAGAATCTTTCCTTCACTTGCACTATCTTTTTGTTTGTTTGGCCGATGCATGATTTTTTTACCTCATTTTTCCTTGATTAATTCTAACTACAAAACAGCTACTTCACCAACAAGATGGAAAAGGCTCACCAAGATGTTCTCTTTGAAAAGATTCTCAGTGAGTCGTTGCCCATTGTTGAGAGCACTCTAGAGCCAGAAAGTCTTGTTTCCTGGCTAATTGATCAACACTAGTATCATATTGTGAACAAACATGCCAATTACTCTGATTTATCAACACATATCAAATTCTTGCTGCTGCTGAGGAAGATATCTGCACTTAGCCATCATAGAGGGTTTGTGTAGATGAAATTACACTGACTCATTGTGTACCATCTAGAATTCAATTTTAAAAAATATTGCAACAAATGTTTTTTTGCCCTAAATACATCAATCGGGTGTGGATAGCTTGATTACAATGCGACTTACTAAAAAGTCTTGGCCTAAATATGCGAAGATGATCCAAGTATACCATAAATTTTTAAAAAATAAAACCCACAGATCTAGTCCATGCAAAGGTACTGGAATATGGATTGGTAAAAATAAAAATGAAAATTTGTATGAAATTGAATTACACTAATAAATTAGGGTAGCAAGAATTTGACCGTTAGCTTTCTTAACTATTCTTTAAATAAAATGTTTGGGATGTGAGAAATCCTGTGCCCATCTTCACCCATCTCCTCTCTATTGTAACGTTTCCTTAGATTGGGGCAATACTCTATGGAGAATTTCTGTAGAGGCGCTATCAAAACATAGTCCGGTAGTGCTCTCAACAATGGGCATTTGAGAATTCTAAACTCAACAAGTTGTGGCATGATGAATATTGAAGTCGTGGTGGAATCTTCTTCTCCCACTCTCCTTTCAATCCCATCCCACTCCTCTAGTTCTTTGAGATGCCATATGCTAAGTTTTTTCAATTTGGGGAAAGCAGCGACTCTTGCAATTTCTCCTTCATTAATATTGGTATTGCCAACATTTTCTATGCCTAAAAATCCACCATCCAACCTTCTCAGCTTCAACCCTGTTAAAGAAAGGCTTTCGAGGTTGGGCAATCTTCCCAGCGGTGGCAAAACATCGACGTTTCTACAATTTACGAGCACAAGGTTCTGTAATCTGGTTAATATCATCATCCAATTGGGTAAAAATATCCCTCCGTAATCAGATATGATTAAATTTTCCAAGTCTGACGGCGGCTGTAAAGCTTCAATTAAAGCATCCTCATTCGCTTGCAACTCTGTTTTCTCCCCATCGAATTGCAATTCCAAACGAAGCAAGCGCTTCTTATTCTTGAGTTGTGCTTCCACAGCTTCACTCACATCTTCTATATCTCTCAGATTACATATCGTGAGACTCCCTCCAATGTGATTTAAGTTTTTTAATTCTCCTAAATTAGCTGCTTTACTTCTAGTCTCACCACCACCACACACAGTAAAACGATCTAATGTTCGAAGACAAGTTATCCTCTCCATTCCCTTTGGTATGAATGCTACACTTGAATAAACAATCTTCAGATGCCTCAACTTGGTAAGCTTTCCAATCGCATGAGGTAATTCCTTGAGAGACCAACACCCAGACACGTTTAGGGATTGCAGATTGCATAAATTACACATGGTTTCTGGCAGGGACTGCAACTTTACACTACTTACCAAATTGAGGTGTCTTAAATGTATCAATTTCCCTACCTCGTTTGGCATTTCTTTGATCGAAGACTCTGCCAAATTCAATGACCTGATGCATGTCAACTGCTTGAATACGTCAGCTAGTGCAGCTCCTAGTGAGGGGTCTCTACTGTCAATCAAGAGGCTGCGAAGACCTTTTGCTTTGTGAATAGACATGGGAAAAGAGGTCTCCTCTGACAGCTTCATGCTTAAATGATGAACCCTTTCATATGTAGTCTCCGTTTTTTGTTCTCCAAGGTTATTGACATCTACTGTTAGACATTCATATTTTGTCAGAAATTGGGCAAAATCATGCACTATATCATGGATCTTGAATGTCATACCTTCATGCTCATCCATCTGAAAATCTTCGAAGAAAGAACGTGCTACTAAGACTTGAAAATACTCCTCTCCAACAAGCTCCATATCTCTACTTGGAGTCTCCTTAAGGTAACCTTGAGCCATCCACATCTTCACCAATTGGTCTTTTCCCATCTCGTAGTCTTTTGGAAACATGGCACAATACAAGAAACATCGTCTTGCCACATAAGGTAAATCGTAGTAACTCAAAAGCAAAGGTGGAAATAGTGCTCTTTCAACATGTTCTAGCTCCCACAGTTCGCTAGATAAAACATGTTCCCACTCTTCTCTTGTTCTTTTAGACTGCATTAGACCTCCTAATACCTTGGCAGCTAGAGGCAAGCCCTTGCACTTGCTTGCAATTTTGCCGCCTATTTCTGTCAATCTTTCGCGCTCATCTTTGCTTCTTTTATGGAATGCCACCTGATTGAATATTGACATGCATACCTCATCGGATAATCTCTCAAGGTTGATCCAGTGGTCCGTTCCCATCATTGTTGCGACAGCATGTTTACGAGTGGTCACTAGAATTCTGCTTCCTGGTGCACCGCCTTTGAAAGATAGTTTCAGTGGTTCCCATTGCCCATGACTTTCTGTCCATACATCATCAAGGACAAGAAGGAACTTCTTTCCCTTAATTGATTCAGAAACACTTTGCAAAAGGGATTCCAATTCAACTAAATTCGATGCACCCCTTTGAAGCGCCTCAAGGATAGCTTTTGCTATCCTAACCTCATCGAATGGATCTGAAACACACACCCATATCTTTTTATCAAAATGAGCCGTAACCTCGGCATTATTAAAAGCTAGTTGGGCGAGAGTTGTCTTTCCAATCCCGCCCAACCCTACTAGAGAGATGACATCCACGTCCCGCGCTTCCTGACTACTTTCGCCCAGCAACTTGCTTACTAAGGCTTCCCTTTCATCATCTCGACCACGCACGATTGATTCATCAACAAGGGAGGTACTTGTTATTCGTTGTAGTTCATCAGTGGCTCTGTACAACTCAAAGCCAAACATAGCTCTCTCTTTGGCAATCTCATCCACTTTTTCACATACTTCTTTGATCTTGAGGGCAATGTCGCGACGTCGAGCCACTTGATTGAAACAAAAGCAAGGAGATCCCAGGAAGGAACATCGCATCTTCTGTAGGCTGCGAGTATTTTCTTCAGCTTCCTCCATTTTCCATCTAAGAATTGCAGTGCTCCATTCATCTAGCACGTCATCCATATCATAGCATACATCTTTGAGCTTGTCTGCCCAATCCCTTACAGCCTTATCCTTCACTTGTTTTCTATCTGCATCTTCAAGGACAGATTGGATAGCAAGGAGATCGCTTTTCAGCTTGTCGACTTGTTTCTGCACACCCTCTACTAGGTTCACTTCTTCCTGTACCTATTGGTGTAGAAAAGATCAGAAAGTTCAAGCAGAGGAAACAGTTCTATGATTTCACTACAAGTTTTAATTTTAATTTTTGGTAATTAATAGATTAAATGATTTTTATTAATCTTTTTTCCGCATAGTTCACACGTACAGTGAATTGGATTGGCTATATTATAAATTTATATATAAAATATCTATGAAGAACCTATATATTAAAAATAATAATATTTCTTTTTATCATGATCATGATGATATCTCTGTCTGCACTCTGCTACTATACAAGAAGGAAAAAAATGAATCTTAAATTGTTCGACGTCAAACCTATATATAACATAAGCTTGGCGGATCAAAGAATATATAAAAGGAATAAAAGGAAAGTGAATAAAAGGATCTGTATTTGTTGGTATTTGTAAAGTCTATAATAAGATTATGGAAGAAAAAAAAGATTTCAATTTTTATATTTCTTATCATGTTACGGTTAATTAGATCATTGCAAATTGTATAAAAGTAATTACCTGTTGAGCAACGACCGTGCTTAACTGCTCCAAAATTGGCGATAAAAGTGCCTCTGCCATTTGTCTGTTTGGTTTAATTTTATTTTTAAAAAAGAGATAATGATGATAGGATGAACTGAGAGAGAGAGAGAGAGAGAGAGAGAGAGAGAGAGAGAGAGAGAGAGAGAGAGGAGAGAGTGAGAGGGGAAGGAGGCTGCTGGTTGTGAAATGAAGAGAGAGGGTTAGTTTATGTACTTGGGGTTTGGTGATGAGGGTTGAATTTTGTTACAGTCCCTGTACTGTTTCTAACATTTCAATTCAGTCCCTATCTTATTGAACTTTTCAGTCTAGTCTCGGTCAGGGGTTACTTACTGCGGATGGCTTTTCCTGGTTGCATGTTTGTACTGAGAATGACATGCCATTTTGAGTTCCAAAGGTGAAACACTCGTGGTTTTCATTTCTACCGAGTTCATAAGATAAGCCCTGAAAATTTATCAACTTTTTCACTTATCAGTGACATTAGAAGAAAAGCTGAAGAACAAACGTGAAGCAAAACAATAAAGAAAATCTTGAAGATGGGTACCTTGTTCTGCTTGCTTCCTACTTTTCTGAACCAACACTCGAAAGACAGGACCCATTCCACTGCAACAAAATAAGTTTGATTCAGCACTGTTAAGAAAAAAGTAGAGCAGAGCTACCCTTTTTGACACAGGCTAGCAAGTTGCAGAAGTTAGTAAGAACTGGCTCATTGAGCAACCAAAGAACCCAAGTACAGAGGAATGCCGTATTTTTATTTTTCCAAGGAACTGCATATTTGTCCCCCTCTTCTTCTTTTTTCCTGTTGAAACAGCAACAGGGTACTTCATGTCAAAGTCAAGTCCATAACCAGACCAGTAAAGAACATTGACCTACAAGGAGTTCCATTGAAGTTCCGATTATGAGCAGGCATGCTTCTATCTCAATTTACCACTCTGGGTCAGATTTCACACTTATCAGAGCACTATGATGACAACAGCAGAAACTATGAAGAGAGCTTTGAATCTACACACCCGCCAGTTATAATCATTCAAGACAGATATGTTAGCTATAGTTAAGGCCAGAGAGAAACACA
>Ga0325401_1002498_pt1 | contig 16411 bp, 11 predicted proteins | sample PopdelMetagenome_FD_205666 | JGI IMG/M metagenome (GOLD analysis project Ga0325401, IMG submission 205666) | Populus deltoides microbial communities from Bellville, Georgia, United States - Xylem-PdKOR-R2 | ecosystem: Host-associated > Plants > Phyllosphere > Stem > Wood/Secondary xylem | place...
ACGTAGCCCGCCAAGATTTTTAAATATAAATGGGTGGTGTTGCCGCTAATAGTAAAAACTGTTCAAGTAAATATTAATCATTTCGTGTATTCATGGTACGTGTAATTATGTTTGTGTGAACAATTCAGCAAATAAGATTTAAATTAATCAAATTGATTGATTATACTGTCGTTATTCGTTTTTATTTTTTACATGTAGTTGATAAATTATTGAATCATTCTTTATACTTAATTTTTTTTTGGTAGTGTCTGACAATGTAGTTTTTTAAAAGAAATTTATTTTTTAAAACTATTATATATATATATATATATATTCATACTATTTTGATGCACTGATATAAAAATAATTTTTAAAAATAAAATAATATTATTTTAATATATTTTTAAATAAAAAAAATATTTTAAATCATAATCTTAACTATACTCTTAAAAACCCTGATTATTTATCTATATTTTAAAAAATATTGTGTGAAATATTTTTTAACCTTTCAATTATTTTAAATTTAATAATATAAAAAATAAATTCATTATCTGTCAACTTCAAAATTTTATAAGTAAAGGTTAGATATTCATATTATTTATAAATATATAATTTTAATTGACTGAATGATGATCTGTGAAGAAGGAGTGGATACTCACCAATAACAGCAAAAACTAAAAAAAAAATGCAACCCAAAAATCCCAAACATAATCAAATCTTTATCCTTTTAACCAAACCAAGAAGGATGTGTATGCAATTGCCTAGGGTAAATTAAAAATAATATTTTTTAATTATAAAAAATATAATTTAATTAGTCAGACAATGAATTTGTTCTTCAAAAATTACCGGTTTAAGTACCATAAATCTCAGTGATACTAGAGTCTTACATGATTATTAATTTTAAGATCTCAGAGGATTAATCAAGGTGTGCGCAAGCTGACCCGAACACTCATGATTATATATATATATTAAAAAATATTTTTACAAATATATCTTGCATACGCTTAATTTCAATACCCCGCCAAGTTTTTCAAACGTGATTGCAAAACTGAGGATGTGCATGCAATTGCCGAGGGTTTATAGCAAAATCGAGGCCATTGTTGACATGATCCACCAAGAATCTTTGATCCGGAAGCATGGCATGGATAATTTTTGCATGGTAAAAACAACTCTCGATCCCAAAAAAGGCTTTGACACAATTGATTTTCGTGCTGTGTTTTTTATTGATCCAACTAACACAAGTTGAGGAAATGAAACATGAATTCATACCTCCAGCTCGACTAATCAATTAATTGATCATTTCTGTGTATTCAACGCGCGTTTTCAGTAATTTAATTTTTGTGATGGCAAGAGACTACACTCGTAACGTGGTAAGAGAAATCTGTAGCCCGCGAAACTTCATATTTTAGATATGTAGATCTACCATGTCTTGTATTTTAATTTTTTTAAAGGGTTAGAAAATGATGGTGGTGGCTAGTGCTGCAAAGAAGGGCCTCGACAAAACCACTCCGATGATCTAGGCTAACATACGCGTGTACCATGTACGTAAAACATATACAGACATGTCAACAACATGTGTGTCTGTAAAACAGAGTTTGAAGAGAGAAAACACGAAGTTTTATTCAAATAGTAAAAGATTTAATGCCTTGAAAGTCTAGACTATCTGTATAACTTTCTAACTCATCTAGGTGTTTTCGTGTAGTAACACGATAATAGATATGTTTCACTATAAGTTTTTTTTTTTTTGATTTACGTGGGGTGTCCGGGCCAGCTTACGCGCACCACGGCTATTCCCCACGGCCTACTGGATATCCTGCAAGCCCAGAGCAGGTAAGACATCGCGGGGGTGACAGGCGTGCACATAGAGGATCGAACCCAGAACGGAAGCAAAACAAGTCACATAATTGATCACAGCAGCTAGGCCCTCAAGTGCATAAGTTATTTTTTACTACTTGAAGATAAAGACTTGGAGTAGATCACTGCAAAGATTGTCATTGTTTTGAGTTCTACAGGTCATGTGCTGTTTAATTACGGCTACAACGTGATTAATCTCCAGGAACATTGCCTAATGGTCATGTTTTCATTCGATACTTGCATGTTTTATTCAAGTATAACAAGTGGATTTAAGTGCATCAACCCGTTCAAGATCCAGTTTCATGGACCAGGGGTGTCATCTTTGTTTAGAACTCAACTAGTTTTTTTTGGCTCGCGATATATCTATCACGGGGTTGAATTACATTTTTTAAAACATAAAAAAAACACCATAAGCCTGGAGGATTTTTTTGGTAGCACTATTAAATCTGTACAAGTAGGTAAATCTCTAAATCACTTGATCTCAATTATCGACAAAAAAATATGAATCAACCTGTAAAAAATCAAAAACAAATTTTTTAAAAAAAATATTAATACAATAACACATCGAATGACCCTTATCACATGCGACACCATATATGAACTTAGCCAAGTTTGCTATTTTCTTTTCAAAACAAATTTTACTTCATTGCATGATAAAAATTAAATACTTGTAATTTTAAATATTAATTATAAAATAAATATTTATTCGAGATCCTAATAATCCCGTCACATGTGACATGATCCATGGACAACACCATCGATTCAGTATTGCAATACACGGAAAAAAAACAGACGTAGACGGTGTTTTCCCCTAACTTTCTCTTCGGTGCTCGTAAAATACCATCGAGCTCCATATTCAAAAATATTATCTTGTCAATACTTTATAGATAGCTCACATCCAATACGATGGATTTTATAGGAAAATCCCTTACCATGAGTATTAAAGACGAGATTTCTGGAACCCAACAAGGCGTGCAATGGTGTTTGTGCGTGATTCTCTGCATCGAAGAATCATCATCATTTGAGACTAGTTGGAAGGACCGTTTAATCCATTTACTGAAAACCAGGATAAGTAAAAAAATTAAAAATCAAGAAAGTTAAAAAGAAAATTGAAAGATTAAATCGTGAAAAAAAATCAATTAAAATTTTAAAAAAACTGACTAGTTTGGTTTTATTTCGATTTTATAAATCTAAAATCAAAAAAATAAACCGAACCCAAACCGGAAAAAATCAAGCAAAATTAGTTTGAACTAGTTTTTATTCTAAAAAATCAAAATTGTTTAATTTGAACCGATTTTAATTTTTTTTTTTAAATATTTAATTTAATTTTTTTTTAATAAAAACCAAACAAAAAAATAATCTATCCTACACTACACTGAACCAGACACGTCCGGACTAGCCTCTAAGCGCCGGCTGACCCCTCGGTACCGTTGTTTCTAGATTCTCAAAAGCATTAAAGAGCCATCAATAAAATACATGAACGATGAGCAATCGAAAGGTTTATAATCTAGGTTATTTAATAATAGCAAATGAAACTTTAGAAATCATCTTTCAATTTAGTGCAATACAATCTGATTGGATCAAATTGATAAAATTTCATAAATACAACGTAAAAGTAGAATTTGACCAAATTCTTTCACCAAGAGCTCATATGCCGAATTGATATAAACACAAGGTAGATACTGGGGGCTTTTTAGAAAATTGAAACTACAGAGCAGAACTATAATATTTATGTATTTACAGGGGTGACAATACAATTTACACAAGTAAAAACAAATTCCAAGGTGACTGGGATTAACAAAATTATAAATAAATTTTTTTAAAAAATATTTTTTATGTTTTATATATATATGTTGGGTAAGTAAAGTTTTTGAAAATTTTTATTTTACAATTGAAGATTTGTTTTTATGAAGTGAGTATAATTTTTATTTTATAAAATATAATTTATTTATTGCTGAGTAACATGGGGATCTTAAATAATATATATATATATATATATATATTATTTTTAAAAATTATTTTTAATATTTATTTAAAAATATAAAAAATAATATTTTTTAAAAAATCAAAATTAGAGTAACCGGTTTGCAAAGACTTCCCAAACACGCTAGCCAGTTCTGATCGTCAACCTATAAAAACCTAGTCAGCCAAGAAAACGAAAGATCGCGCGACTCCGAGACATGGAGATGGAGTCTGGAGTGCTGACGGAGCAACGCCGTGAAATCGAAGAGGCCAAAACCTTAAACTCTGATCTCGACTTGGCATTCAATCTCCAAATGAAAGAAGCGATGACAGCCTCCCTTTCCATCCTCAATCATCCTTCCTCAACGGTCTCGCCATCTTCCTCCTCCACTCCCAAAAACGAAGAAGCAGAAGCAGAAGCAGAAGATTTCGACTGCTGCTGGACTCTTTTCCTGGAGGATATCGAGAGGCTGGATCAAGAACGCAAGGACCGTGAAGAAAGTGAGAATCTAATGAGAGAAATGAGAGAAGATCTGGACCGTCGAATGCACGATCAAAAAGTCGCTAGCGAAATCATGAACATCCCTGACGAAGAATGGGAGGAATACGGAGATGATTACGAAGACCCGTTCGAGAATGGAGAGAGGGTTAGTTTTTTCAAGGTGTATAGCAAGGGAGTGGAGAGTGAAGAGAGGATCAGGGATATGAAGGTAATTGTGGGTGGAATTGGAGTTGCCATTTGTGATTCGAAGGATAATTTGATTTTTGAAGTTAGCAAGGGTATAGATGTTGGTGCAGAAGGCAGTAGTAGTAATAAGAGTTGTGCAGGGGTTTCAGTGGAGCTCCAGGCTTTGATTGAAGGGTTAAATGCTGCTTTTGCTTTGGATTTGAAAAACCTCACCTTCTTTGTTGACCACTCTATGCTCTACCAATATGTAAGTGAATTTCACTCCTTTTGTCTTCTATAATTATTATTATGATTATCTAAAGATTTAATTTTTTTAATGCTTGATTTTAGTTTATTTGGTTGGGTCATTCTTTGACTTGTCTGGATTTGTTTTGGGTATGATTTTTATGTAGTTAAATATCTTATGCTCTACCAATATGTAAGTGAGTTTCACTTTTTTTTTCTTCTATTATTATTATTATTTCCTTAAAGATTTATTTTTTTTAATGCTTGATTTTCACTCTATGCTCTACCAATATGTAAGTGAATTTAGGTTTTTTTTTCTTTTATTATTGTCATTATGATTTTCTTTAAAGATTTATTTTTTTAAAGCTTGATTTTAGTTTATTTGGATGGGTCATTCTTTGACTTGTCTGGATTTGTTTTGGGTATGATTTTTATGTAGTTAAATCTCTTATCACTAATCTCATGATAGTTCTCTTCAAGATTACAAACTATGTTGTCTCGAAACTCTTCATGTTACCTTGATTATAAACTGTGTCCCAAAAAACTACAATGGGTTTCATTAGGTTACATGACAGAGGATCCATATTATTTGTAAATGATGGTGAAACTCAAAACATATTTGATTTGCTCCTTAAAACGGGTAAAATTCTTACCGACAAGCTAAACAAGCTTACTAGCTTCTTGGGCCACTGAACAATAAACATACCTTCTTAGGAGCTTTTCATGCTGTAAAGAAACTTTTGCTGTTATAATCTTCGGGTGTGTTTGCACTGGTTTAATAGTATCTTTGTGCTACTAGCCTTCGGAATTCACTGTGAAAATGTTACTGTTGGGCTGTTTTAAGGCCTCCTCTTTCAGGATTTTACTTTGGTTGGATTGTAATGGATGCCCTTGTTTTTTTAGATCCTAGCCAAAAACAGGCTTCTTTCAAAACTATCCACAATGTGACAGGAATGATTCTGGTTACTGAACTTTCGAATTCAAAGGCCCAACCATTAAGAAAACCTAAATCCTAACCGGTTATTGATTAAAGAAGTCAGCAAATAGCTTCCTCTTTCAACTGTTTAGTTACACGGTCAAGCTGCAGAGCCAGAGATCAAATTAAAATGTTTTTGTGCTGTCTATATTTGTTTGAAGTATACAAGTGATGTCAACTAAACTATTACATGGAACTCATGCACAGTCACTGCCTTGCATGCTACACAGTAAATATTGACAGCCTACATATATTAGAACATAGTGGAAGTTACAAAGAAAACAGTCCCTAAGCTCCTACACAGATTAAGACAGTTTTCCACATGTCCTGGCCATTTCTCCCCATACAAGAAACTGCCATAAACTGTCCCAAACTGCTGTTACTCCCTTGGCTTGCCCCCCACAAACCAACTGCCCAACTGTCAACAACTATGCTGTCAGTCCTACTGTGTCTGACTGTCCGCTGTCCAAGTCTAAATTCATGCTGAACATCAACCCATGTCCTGCTGAATCGCTAGACTTACAGTGCTACCGAATCTGCCACTGCCCATGCATGTTGCCCATTCATGTCAATAGTGTTTTCGTCAAGCCTTGGACTATCCATTGTTTAGACTCGTTGTTAGCCCCTGCTGCTAATTTTGTCGACGCTGCTGATTTCAACATTGTTCCACGGGCTGTCACTGCCCACTATGTCGTTCCAGCATGGTTTTTCTCAGTGTACCCCTGATGAATTTAGTCCCATTACAAACCTCCCCCACGAGAAGAACACGATGTCCATGTCGGCCAGACCTGAAGTACCCCTGCACCAAGTCTTTCCACTGTCACAAATCATTTTGCAAGTGACAAGCATTTGCTTCAATTGAAGTCAGCAATATCATTGTTGTGGTGTGGTAAATTTTTTATTTGTTTTCCTTTTCCTATTTGCTTCAATTGAGACTTCCTGTGATTCCGAATTTGAAACATTCAGTGGCTTGTTTTCAGCAAAGCTAAGTTAGTTGAAATTCTAGTTGCTAGTCATTATTGTCAGCACTGACACTTTCCTTTTTCAGTCTTTTAGGCTTCCATGCTTTTGGATGGTTAAAATTGTATGTCTATGCAGGTTACAGGTGCTGTTCAACCACAAAATGGTAAGATTTCGACCTTGGTGAATCAGGTGTCTCTTCTTCAGAAAAAGTTTGCAGATTGTAAGCCGTCCCTTGTAGCATGCTATGATATCAAGTTTGCATTTAGATTTGCAAAAGACGCTATAGTTTCTCAGATCACTTGGCCTGCAGAAAATAGCAAGGGCAAAAGGAAACTGAAAGAGACTTGTTTAATATGCTATGAAGATACAGATGTAGATCAGATATTCTCAGTTGATGGCTGTTTTCATAGATATTGCTTTCCCTGTATGAAACAGCATGTTGAAGTGAAGTTACTTCAAGGGACAATGGCTAAGTGTCCTCATGAAGGCTGTAAATCTGAAGTTAGTATTGAGACTGGTGGGAAATTCCTGGACCCAAAATTAGTTGAGATAATGAGCCAAAGGAAAAAGGAAGCTTCTATTGCTGTTACAGAGAAAGTTTACTGTCCATATCCAAGATGCTCTGCATTAATGTCAACAAGTGAGGTGTTGGAATATACAAATTCTTCATTTGTTGGTGGTGAAAAATCTGGAGCCAGGAAATGTGTAAAATGTCATCTCTTTTTCTGCATCAACTGCAGAGTTCCATGGCACTACAATATGACCTGTTATGATTATAAAAGATCAAAACCTCATCCCCGCACAGAAGATAAGATGCTTGATAGTCTTGCAAAAAGAAAACTTTGGCGCCAATGTGTGATGTGCAAAAATATGGTGGAACTTGCTGAAGGCTGCTATCATATCACTTGCAGGTAAACGTGCTCTGTATCATTTACTAGACACTTATTGCTATTTTTACCTATTATTTCTTAATGGAAACTTAGCAATACTATAAGATAGAAAGGGAAAAAAAAAAACTAATGGAGCACTAATCTACTGCCTTGTTTGTTGGAAAACATTGCTCCTCGTTTATATACATTAAACTGGTGGAAAATGGTATGGTTTCCTATGGTGGGAACCCAGCTGTCACCTATAAAACCCAGCAGTCTTGCCCTACTGCAGCAATTTTTTGCATCTTGTTTATCGTTATCGTGATTTGATACAGCCTGGAATAAGAAGTCATGGTTAATAAGTTAAAGACTTTTTTTCTAACTTCATTCCTTTCTTATTATTTGTTCTGACAGATGTGGATACGAGTTCTGTTATACCTGTGGAGCTAAGTGGAAGAACAAGAAACCTACATGTAGCTGTCCGATCTGGGATGAGAGGAACATCATTCGCGATGGGAGAAGGTGATGATCACGTTCGCCGTGAAATGACATTATAGGCTTATTTTCCTCTCTCGGCTTTTGTTCAATTACTAAAGTAGAAAACCATCATTTTGTATATATGCTTCCATGGGTGGAAGTCTCAAATCTTGATTCTCCCCAAGGATTTCCTGTTTATTAGGGACCATTAATTATAATAGCAAGCAAAACTTTAAATTATGGAATTTGTGCTAATTAATTCAAATTATTGGTTTTGCTTATACGGGGATCTTTGATGACCACATCCATACACCAAGCCATCTCAAGTCCTTGTCCATTGGCAGCATTTCCACATGCACATCATGAAAATTCTTGAAGCTTAAGGATACTTTTGTTTCGTTTAAAATATTTTTTGGCTTGAAGAATTATCCATGTAATAAAATATTTTTTAATGATTGTGGTGAACGAGGCAATGAAAAAAGATGATACAGTGGTAGTGGTTATGTTTTAAGGTATGTTATTTTTTTGTAAATTAATTAACCTAGATAAAAATCAATTTAAATTTTTATAAAGATATAATAGTCGAAAAGTGAAATTCAAGATTTAATAATTAAAAAAAAAAACAAGGTGATGTGATAAAAAAGATAAATATGAAAGAAGAAAAAAGAAAAGAAAGAGAGATTTTGTTTTCGATGCTTCTAGTATTGTTAAAAAGATATAAAAAAAAATTCTAACTATATATTAAAAGAACACCTAATGAGGCTGTAATTAACTCTAAATTAATCTTGAATAAAACTCATAACAATTTATGATCATATTTGGTGGTCTTTTAAGGTATGGTTAGAATTTTCTTGTCGAGTTATTTTTAACGGTATCGATTATGTCAAATACAGAGCTCCAGCTTATCTCCTATGACCTTTTCTTTCCTAACCATTAGATTTTAAATCCTATTTTTTAGTTATTGGATCTTTATAAAATTTTGAGTGACATGATTTTTAAAACAACTATTATTTTAATAGTGGTTCTGTTTAATTGTTATTTTCAACCATAATATTGATCAAACTTTGTTATTTTTTTAGTGTTATTTTAACTTGTATTAAAAAAAACTTTTATGAAGATTCTAGAATATCCTATTTTGCAAAACAAAAATAAAAATAAAAATAAAAAACCAAGTTTTTTACTCGCTCGGTCTCGATGATCAAGATGTTACTTCTCATAACTTACACCGCGCTGGTTTGATTTGGTATAATACCAAGATAAATCTTTTTTGGCAGAACACTGTACACTACGATTGGAAGACAGTTCATGGATATAAAACGAAAGCACTTTGAACACGTGAGGTGTCCATGGGCAAATAATGACGCTCGAACTAAAAAGTTTATTTAAACTAATTCTGTAAATAATCACATATGATATGAGAATGATGAAGTATAATAAAAAGATAAGAGAGAAGACAATCGATATACTGATCAATATTTATCCTGGATAGAGGGGAATGAAGACCCGAATCCCTGCCTTCTTTCTGAAGCAGATGGCTGCATTTTGTTTTTGCTTGGTTTGCACTGTCTCCCATGGTTATTACCAAAATGATAGAGTAGCACTGAGGCAGGATATACTGATGATCAAACCCATTGATTGATACAGATAGAGGCGACATGATTTTGTTTGAGCTTATTTCATATTGTTCTGTAGTTAATGAAAATGACTGGTTAAACCATTTGAGTTTGGGCCAGGTTCTGGAGGCCATGGCAGGCTAGATATCTTAAAATCCAATCCCTTCTTCTTTCCTCCTCCAGCTTGAACTTAAATGGATTGTTGCAGCTCTTCTTGGCACTCCCTTTCATGGCAATGCACTTCATTTCCGTGGCTGAGTGCTTCTTTCGACCTTCAATGCAAGGTTGATTTCAGTTACTTGTTGTGTAGATGAATGCTGTGATTATTTGTTTGACAAAAAAAAAAAAGGCAGCTTAATTGCATAATCTTATATTTTTTTTGCGAGGGATAGAAAGCTTGCGAGTTGGACTCAATCATCTGCTCAGTGGATCGGGCTGAATACAGACGGTGCAAGTAAATAGAATCCTGGTCTTGTGGGTTGGTTCTGGAAACCTAAATTTAGAGTTGGGCTCGAACCGAGTCTATAATGATTATTATCTGATTATATATTTGCCTATTTTTTCATGTCGAATTTGCTGGTAAAATACGTCAAAATATTTAATATTCTATAAAATATAACTTCAAATTTATATTTAGTATCTACAATATATAAATTTATAAAGTAAGATTTATATTTAGTATCTACAATATATGGTGCATTGGATAATTAGCCAGTTTTTAAATTATATTTTGTTTAATCCACCAAATTTATTTTTAAAAAAATTCAAAAATCAAATTTCAAAAGTAAATATCAGCGATAAATATTACATCATTTTCCATTCGTTTTTGGAAATAAAATCTCTTTAATATAATAAAAAATAAATTTTAATTATTAACAAAATTATTATTTTATTACTAAATGCATCATAGATATTTTTTTATTTTATTAATCAAGACAGATTCTCTTCCCTAAGAAAAAAAAGAAGTTAAAAACCAGTAATAAATATTGTAACCGCAATATTTGTCCTTTTCTAATAGAAAATCCAAAATACCCACTTATAATATTTCAAGGAATTAATTAAATAAAAATTCTGTTTTTTCTCCATTATATATTATTGCCTAGTAGTCACAACATAATCCCAAGGAAAAAAAAAATCTTTCAACATATAGGTTTCTTTCATGGCGCCTTTTCCACACCACCATTGTTAGTTCAAAACCCTTCTTCTTCCATAACCCCTTTATTTTAATTTAATTGACACACATAAAAATATTCTCTCTTTTATTTTTTATTTTCCTTTAACGTGTGTTTAGTATTATTATTTTTTTCCTTTATGTAGTAGTTACGGCCGGTTGCATGGAAGAGAAGAACATGATAGTCTCTGATCAGACTCCTATTATAATAACAACAAAGGATCATGACCCACCAGGCAACCAGGTGGTGCACAAGGTGGCAACAGGTGGTAGTGATCATACTCTAGAGCCAAACAACCTTGGTGGTGGTGGAACAGGCTGCTCTGGAGGGTCAGGCTCAGAGAGTGTTGTTGAAAACATCTTGAAAAGAAAGAGAGGGAGACCTAGGAAGTATGATGTGGGTGCAAACCTAGTATCATCACCGCCTCTGTCTCCGCCACCGGGCCTTTCCTCTTCTCTTTCGAGTTGCGAGAAACGGGTGAGAGGGAGGCCTCGTGGTTCTGGTAAACTTCAACTCTTGGCTTCCCTTGGTGAGCACTCAAATTATGCACTTGCTTTTATTGTAAGGAGTACTAGTTGGTATTGTGTTGCTTTGTTCCTTTCATTTATAGGTTTGGGTTAATATTCAATGGTTTGCTTGTTTTGTAAAAAAAATTTCCTGTTTCTCACGTGCGAAAGTCATGCGTCCTGTATTAATCATCGCTGGGATGTATTCAGATCATGGAATGAGCTGTGAATTAAGACTTCCTTTTTTGTGTGTTAATTCTTTGAAGAATGTGGCAATAAGTGAGAAGGAAGAGAATCCTCTAGTTTAATAGAGTGTTTTTTTTGTAAATGTTATCCCATATTTTTAATCCTATCTTTCATGTAATAAAAGAAAAAAAAAATCATGATTTCCTTTTGTGAGAGTAAGCTTAAATCTCTTGCTTAATTTTTTGAAGGGCATTGTAAAATTTGATTTTAAATCAAAATGTGTTAATTTCTGTTACATTTTATTTAATTTCCTTTGTCAAAATTCTTAAATTGCCGCCCTCTTAATTTTATTTTGAAATTCTCCATGTAAAGGTGGTTTTGCAGCAGAAACAGCAGGAGGAAGCTTCACCCCTCATGTAGTGCCCGTGCATACTGGAGAGGTACTGTAAAATATGTGAGAATTGAGTTAATTTGCTTAGTCTTTTTGTATAATTACAGTGCTTCTCATTGTTTCGCCAGTGTCAAGATGTTCTAATTCTTTTTTGTGGTCTGCAGGATATTGTTACTAAGTTACTAGCATTTTCCCAAAAGGGTGCTCGAGCAGTTTGCATTCTTTCAGCTACTGGTGTTGTCTCGAGTGTTATTATGTGTCAGCCTGGTTCTTCTGGGGGGATTTTGAGATATGATGTATGATATGATCATACCTGAAGAAAAATACTTCCTTTAATTTGTTTTTCTCCCTCCTTTTCCTTTTTTCTGATGTGCATTCTCGATAATTTTTCATTTCTTATAGGGCCCCTTTGAAATTCTATCTCTATCTGGATCCTTCACTTTCAGCGAAACAGGAGGTTCGAATCGCAAAAATGGCATGCTAAGTATTTCCCTAGCTAAACCTAATGGCCGGGTTTTTGGCGGTGGTGTTGCAGGCTCTTTAATCGCAGCTGGCCCTATTCAAGTAGGTTTAGCCTATTCATTTTTCTAAGAAAGCATTCACTAGATGTTTATATGTCTCTTGTCTACAATCTGTTGTTCACAGAATACAGAGTTCAAGGATTTATGAATTTTCTTTGCAATTGAACTGTTTATCAGCTTGTTCGTTTTTGGGAACCTCATGCTATATTTGTTTTGATTTACCAGCTCATTATTGCCAGTTTCAAGCAGAACATCGGCAAGGAAATTAAGAGGAGGCAATCAGCTGACCCTCCTACAGCTCCCAGTCTGCTTGCCAACCCCGATATGGGAAGGGTTCCCACACAAATTGCTGGAACCACAGATGCAGAAGATAACTGCACTACACCAACATCTGAACTTTCAGAACCAAGAAATGAAGAAGCAGGTAGCACAATCATTTCAAACCAAGAAGCAAATACTGGTTCTCAAAACAGTAGTGGTCAAAATGTCTTGCAGTCCCAACAGCCCATTCCAGACCAAACAGTACCTCCAGATGCCAATGCAGGAGACTCCCGGTTGTGAAAATCTCTATATTTATATATGTGATAGTTCTTAGTAACTAGCAATTGAAATTTGGGATTCGTTTGTTTTTTTTCCTTTTTCATATCTAATACCTCTTAGTAGATGAGAGGAATCTTGTTCTTGCAGTTGCATACTGATATATAGTTGAATTGAATCTCAATTCCCTGAATTTGTTAGCTTTAAGCCATCAAAATCTTGTACTTCTCTAAACTTACTCAGGGAGTTAGCTACATCAGCTAAATATAGAAAGTTTTCTTGCTGTCAATTGTCAAACAGTTGTTTCTGATTCCTTGTTGGGAGATTGCTTGTTGTAACAGAAATACAGGATATCGTTAGTTCCTTGCTTTGGGAGCTGAGAAGGCTCTATATTAATCATAAAGAAGAGTATCAAGATATCCATTTGCTACTAATAATGTGAGCCCATATGCCATTTAATCTAATCAAACATTAGCAAATAACCTATAAGTTTTGGCATCAAGACCTATTTGTCTTACCGCTGCAACCGCTGCTATAACCCCTACTGCTGAGAAAACTACTGCAATAGTGACATTCAACCAGAAAACAATGCTCCTCTTCGATGGCTTGAATGTCAAGTTGAAGAAAACAACAGGCAAGATAAAGTCTAGAGGGATGAAACCAAAAGCACCAATCAATGAATTGATATCTCCAAAGAATGGAAGCATTGCTGCTATTGTAGTTGCTATGATGACAGACATTGACCTTGAGACTGCTCTGGGGATTACATTTCGAGCAGAGAATTCTTTTCGCTTCGGGTCTGAAAAGGTGTTTTCGAGTACTTCATTTGTAGGCTGCAAGTAAACCTGTAGGCATGCCATGTAGTTTAAGTTAGTGTAGTGCAGATTTAGGAACAGAAAGAGACAGAAAGGAGATGCTCATACCACAGCTACTGCTGATAGTTGGAGAATGATGAAGATGTTGACCATCAAAACAAACCATTTAGGCACCAAAGTTTGCCCATCAGCTAAGAAGTTGCTAATTACTAGAGGTTCAGAATGGTTGCCAAATGCCCAATAACCAGAGATGGCAACACTAAAGAAGGTAAGAGAAAGTACAGTATAGCAAATACATAATCCCTTGAACATCTTCCCTTTCACAGGCGGTGCTACTGTTGCCTGCAACGAGAAATGTTTTGTGCACTTGGTTAAATTTTCTTCTCCTATTGAAGTTTGTATTGAAAACTGAAAAGGATCTTAAACCTTGACTAGACCAAGGAGAAACTTGGTCTGAACGAGCAAGATCTGGCCTCAGGATACCATGCATAATAGAGGGAACTGGGCTTTCCATACCTGGATTTCTGGGATGATCCCATTGCCGTATGATGTGGCAATGATAGCAATGGCATTAAAGATACCGAAAAGGCGATCTTGTGTGTCTCCATGCAGAGAATAGTCCTTCGGTTCCTTGAATGAAGTTCCTGTGAATAATAATTAAAAAAAAAAAAAAACAGCCTAATTAATTATTAACTTGTCTAAATTGCTGAAACGAGTATTGTTTCATTATTGTTGCTTACCAATATGAATTGAACCACCAGTGGCACAGGCACTATAAGCTAGGGTTAGAACCAGGGATACCAGGTTGATGTTCCTTAACGAATGAAAAGATGGGATTTGAGCTAATATCAACATTAAGCACCCAAATATGATTATAAATTCATAAAGCTTCATTGGCCCATCTGGCTTTGACATTAAATAAATTGTCTGCAGAAAAAACAAAACAAAAAAAGGTAAGATTATCTTATTTTCATTTTATTTTATTTTGTGAAAAAAAAAATTGTTGCCGCCATAGTTCTCACCTTCATGCATTGTCCTCCAAGAAGAGTACAAGCAACAACAGCTCCATAGCACACCATGAATTGAATTGGACCCACAAAATACTTGCCCCATTTTGGCCCTACAAAATCAACAATTTGGGTGTGAAATGCTAAGAGCTTGATGACCATAACCCCGTATACATGATCGACATCTTCTAATCTAATTCCAATTCAAAAATTAATATTAGACTAAATTAACTCGGGTTATGAAATTTTTTAAATAAGATATTAATTTGATAATTTTTTTTAAATAACAGATTTTAACTTAGTTATTTTGAGTTTTTAACTAAGTTATATAGGATTAACATAAAAAAAAATATAATTCAGAATAATATAAAATAAAAATGTTTAAAAACCAGGCTGATAAGGATCAATAAAGTTTTTCAAACAGAATATTAATTTGATATTTTTAATTTTTTTTTTTAAATAAAATATTTGAAATTAATTGATTTGAGTTTTTGACTCAAGTAGATCGGATTGACATAAATTTAATATCAATGTTGATAACCATTATCTATCCATTTATCCGAGGTTTTTCGGATTCCTGCGGACCCGCCTTTCTTGACATAAAAGAAACTGACGGAGTACTACTCTTGCATTGGACCTAAGGTTTTTGAATAACAATTGCATTTGGACTGAAATGCTGTGAGAGTCAAAGTTCACTGGGCCAAGCCTAGAAAGTCGGGCCCATATAACCTAATTTTCTACGATCACGTGTCAAATTTATTCAACGAGAAAGATAGGGTCGCGGGCCGAAACTTTGACGTGGGAAAGTCGAGTAAACATTTTAATCAGATAGGTAAGAAAGCGAGAGGGAAACTTTAATACAAGATTCCCATCACAATTATTTATTTTTTAAATCTAAATGTCGTCGTCGTCATTATCAAACAGATGATATTGGGTGTCCAGAGCATGCTAGTGGGAATATGCAAGACCATGATTTCTTTGATGACCTCTCAATTTCTTGCAAGCTCTCCCATTAATGTGGTCTCAACTAGTGCAAGCTGATGCAAGAAATCATCACACCATCTTTTCTTTTGATATTTTCTTTCCTCGGAATTCAAACATGACATCCATACAAGAATTAGTGCATTTATGGTTTTTTTTTTTTTTTTCATAACCTCTTTTAAAATTCAAAATCCTAAACCCTCAAGTGGAAGATTGCCATACAATATACCGTGGATATATTTATATATCAATTGGACAAAGTAAATTTGAGAAAAGATTTAAACATGCTGCATGACCAATATTCTAGTTAAAACATTCATACTTTTACATATAATTGTTAAATCAAGCTGAAATTTAATGGAAATCTTATATAGATCCTGATCTCTACATAGTTGGCTAAAAAACATAATTGAGATTATAAAAAAAGCTTTTAAATAGTTATTTTTTATTTGTTTTTTTTAATAGGCTAAGTTGGTCCTGACTTGGAGAAAAGATATCACACCACTAATTGGATACCTTCATCAACATTTTTGGGAGACTGTGCATGCATGTTGTTGATTTGTTAGTACTATCAGGAAACTTAAAACACATATAAAAAAATGCTAGTGTTAATTATCTATTCAAAATCCAAGCGAAAAAAAGGGAGGGGGAGGAGGTGTATGAGTTAATTACCCAGTATTTGGTTAGCC